>Ga0100377_1001034_pt1 | contig 24130 bp, 22 predicted proteins | sample CryGeymeta201501_FD_83664 | JGI IMG/M metagenome (GOLD analysis project Ga0100377, IMG submission 83664) | Groundwater microbial communities from Crystal Geyser aquifers in Utah, USA - Crystal Geyser metaG 2015-01 | ecosystem: Environmental > Aquatic > Deep subsurface > Groundwater | place: USA...
ATAAAAATTTCAGCACTACACTTGCATGGTGGAGCACCACAATAGGAACAATTATATTTTTTACTACTACTATCTTTTAACCAATAATTATTGATTTTTTTAATGAATAGAAAGCCATCCTTTAAGAGAATTTTTTTAAAGGGAGTAAAATTTTCTTTTACCCAAGCGAAACAACAAATTAACTCTAGATTAACAGTTGTTTGGTTTCGAAAATGGTTCAATAAATTAGTAGCAATTCCTTGTTTTTGAAAAGAAGAATTTACAGCAATTTGATGAATTAATGTAATATTTTTATAGCCTTGGAAATAAGTATTAAACCACTCTTTTTCTTCGAGCACGTGATTAGAGAAATTTTTAATACTTAATGATTCCAGTAAAATAAAACCAATAAGCTTGTTACTTTCAGACAAAGTTACAAAACCACTTTTTTTTGAAGAATTGATGTATTTTTTAAGGTAATCGATAGTCAAATAACCTTGACCAAAAGCAGTATCACTTAAATCAATAATTTCTTGAATATGAGATTTTTTTAAAGAAGTAATTCTCATTTATGGCATAAAAAAAGCGGTAATAAATCCAAGAATGATAATGATAAATTTCTTAAGTTCAAATTTGTGACTATCACTAGTTTCAAACAAGATGGTAGTAGAAATGTGTAAAAAGATACCCACCACCAAAGCCAGTAATATATTACTGTTTTCTATTAGAGGTACAATTTGATAAGTTGCTAAAAACAAACCTAATGGAGAGGAAATTGAAAAGACAAATAAGGAAGTTAAAAAAATAGTTTTGGAGATATTTTTTGATAACAACATGGTCCCTAATACTATTGCTATTGGAATGTTATGAATCACAATTCCAATAAGCAAGGTATCATTATTATCTTCAATCAGTGCCATTCCTTATATAAAAGAATGAACACATAAACTAATAAAAATAGCATAAGGAAAAGCAACTAACTTTTTACTATGAGAATGAAAATGCCCGTGTTCGATACCTTCGGAAAAGAAATCTAACAAAAGTTGAAATAAAAACCCTAATAGGACAAATAATCCAATTTGTTTGGTGTAATTAGAAAAAATTTCAGGAATTAAATGAAGAATACAAATAGCTAGGATTAAAGCACCGCTATAAGAAATTAATAATTTTAAATTAGTTGAGAATTTTAATCTAAATAAAATAACTGCAAGTCCACCAATAAATGCTGAAGAAAAAAGGATAAAATAAGTATAAAATTCATTCATTGTTTTTTTGCTATTACTATTAATCTATCGGAAATTTTTTCATCAAAACTAGTTAAATTATAGTTACCAAAAATAGCTTCTATTTTTAAGTTAGCCGCATTAAAATAAGTTCTAAAATCAGCTAATGTGATTGCTTTTACTTTTTCTTGAAAATGATGAGTTATCCCTTTATCGTTAATATCAATATCTTTTATAATAAAATTATTAAAAAAACTCCTCTTAATTAGAAAAGTGTTGTCATTAATTATTTTAGTCTCCTTCTCTTGCAAGTTATTGACTACCTTGGTAACATTCATGAAATCAAGAACTAAAATACCATCAGTTTTTAAACTTTCGGATATTGCATAAATTGCTAAAAGATTATCAGTTTCATCTTCAAAATAACCAAAACTTGTAAATAAATTGAAAGCATAATTATAATGATTGATTTTTAAAGGTTTTCTGATGTCATTGACATAAAATTTTAAGTTTTTGGCTTCCTGTTTTTTGGCAACAATAATACTATTCTCAGCTAAATCAAATCCATCAACATTATAACCCAACTTATTTAAGTATATTGAGTGACGACCTTTCCCGCAAGCAACATCAAGCATAATACTACCTGAAGGAGGTTGTAAAAAAGCAATTAAATTTTTAATGAATTTTTCAGCTTCAACTTCATCTCTGTTTTTATAGAGAAGGTGGTAGTATGGTGAATCGAACCATTGTTCGAACCATTTTTTCTCTATTTTTATAAGCTTTTTATTCACTAATATTGTTCTTACTTTTCTTTGGCAAAAGTAATAAGTAATTATTACAATAATTTATTTATCATTTTTAATGTATAAAAACTAATTGATAGCAATATCTTTAACCTTAATCTAAAATTTTAATACATTAGTCTTGTATAATTCAATCAAATTAATATCTTTGAAAGCGTAATTAGAAGAGTGAATAGATAATGGACAATATACATGACTTTTATAATAAGATGGAGAAAGGTAATATAATGCTATCCTTTAAAGGCGAAGTTACTTCTGATTTGTTGACTTCTATTCTTCAAATTATGGAATCTAAAATGGAAACTTTAGATGAATCACCAAAAATAAAGAAGAAAGTATATAATATATTAGTTGAATGTTTGCAAAATCTTTACCATCATATTGATGAAGATGACGTGAGTACAATTATTAAAGAAAACAGTGCTTTGTTCATGATTAAAAAAGAAGATGGAGAGTATTCCATTATGACAGGAAATTTTATTACGAAAGATAATGTTGATTCATTAAAACATCGATTGGATAAAATTAACCAAATGGATAAAGATGAATTAAAAGATTATTATAAAGAAGTTTTAAATAATGGAGAGATGTCTGCTAAGGGCGGAGGAGGTTTAGGGATGATTGATATAGCTCGGAAATCTGGAAAAAAATTAGAATATCATTTTGATAAAGTAGATGATTACCATTATTTTTTTAGTTTAAATATTAAAGTTGCACAATAAAAATATACGATAGCATGAAAGATATAAAAATAGAAGGATCGCCAAAGACTCCAATAATTGAATTTAACCCAAGTACAGGTTATCTGTTAGTTAGAGGTAGATCAATTCCTGAAAATTCAATAGATTTTTACAAATCTTTAATTGATGCATTAGAAGCATATAATATTAATTCTCAACCTGATACAAAGGTTGATATTCAGTTAGAGTATTTTAACACGAGTTCATCTAAATGTATTCTAGATGTTTTTAAGAAACTAGAAGTGATTAATTCTGGAGGCAGCAATGTTGTTATTAATTGGTATTATGAAGAAGATGATGAAGATATGTTAGAAGCCGGTGAGGATTACCAAGCTATTATCAATGTTCCATTTAAAATGATAGAAGTAGAAGAAAAATAATTTAGCAATTAGTTTTAGAAATAAAAAGCAAAAAGCCGTAATTTCTTACGGCTTTTTGCTTTTTAGGTAAATTAGTTTAAAAAAGCAGTTATTTCAGATTTATTAAATTCTAATGAGATGTGATTTTGTAATGTGGTGGATAATGATAATCCAACATAATGAGTTCCTATTGGATATTTTTTATGATTTCTATCTACCAATACAGCGGTTGATATTTTTTTAATTGGAAAATCTAATAAATACTTTACACCATAAATTAGGGCTTTTCCTGTGTTTAATACATCATCAACAAGAATAACTACTTTATCATTTAATTGTTCTGAAGAAATATCGAGCTGTCCGTTATTCTCAATTGGATTATTTTTGTTAATGGTAAGTTTTGCTAAAGTTATTTTACAGCTAGCAATTTTATTAAGTTGTTTAACAATTTTAGTTGCTAATAAATATCCTTTATTAGCAATACCTACAACAATTATCTCGTCTTCAGTATAATTATCTTCATAAATTTGGTAGGAGATTCGGTTTATTTTTTGATGAATCTGTTGGCTGTTAAGTATTAAGGTTTTATTTTCAGACATATCAATTAAGTAATACTTATTTTATAATTTTTAAAGGTAATTGTATCTCCAGTCCTTAATTTTTTTCTTTTTCTAAACTCTTGTAAATTATTATAGGTGACCAAACCTTTTTCTACACAATTTTTGGCATCCGCACCTGATTCTACTAGATTTAAAAGTTTTAATAGTTTAATAAGTTCAATATATTCTGTCGTTAATACAAAATTAATAAGTTCCATTATTCTTCATAATCAGGGTCTAAGAAATTTTTAATAATATGAATAAATTCTTTAGGTGATTCAAAAAATGGATAATGACTACTCTTTTTGATAACCATTAATTGAGAGCCTTTAATGCTTTCTTGTAAGGCTTGAGTGGAAGCAAAAGGAACATTGTCTAAATCACCATAAATGATTAATGTTGGACAAGTTATCACGTCTAATCCAGTTGTAATATTAAAGTTGAAATATGTTTTTTCAAGTAAACTATTGATTACCATTAATTTATTAGCTGTGACTTTGTCAAAAATCATTGGCTGGTATAATTCTTCTATCTTATTTTGGTCAGCTAAATTTACTCTATCTCCTAACAATATTGCTTTTCGGAAAGCTTCTTCTTCTCTATTTTCAAATTCTTTCGACATCATCGTTTGAATTAATTCTTTAGTATCAGCTTCGGTTCTTTTCTTTTGCATATTGTTAAATGTTTGATCAAAATAATCAGAATTTGATGGAGCTGGAGAAATTAGTATCAATCGTTTTAAGTTGGTTGGGTATTTTTTAGCATAATCTAATGCAATTAGAGTACCCCATGAATGACCAATTAAATTTAATTTATCAATTTTTAAGTAATTTCTAATTCCTTCTAAATCTTCAACATAGGTTTCAATTTTAATACTACTTGTATCTTTAGGAAATTCGGTTTTTCCACACCCTCTTTGATCATAAAAAATAAGTTGATAATTTTTTGCCAAAGATTCGAACCCAGGAACTAAATAATCGTGAAAAAGTCCTGGACCACCATGCAACACAAGTAATGGTTCTCCAGTTCCCATTTTTTCAATAAAATGTTTTACTCCATTTATTTCAACTATTTCTTGAGATTTTTTAAGAGTAATATCTTCCTGTTGATCTTGATTTGCTGTATCTTTTTCTTTGTCACCACCACAACTAGTTACAATAATTAAAAAAGAAAAGAATAGCGAAGTAAAAAATATTTTTTTCATATGTGTTTTTATTTTATTAAATCGGTTATCCCGAGTACTTGGGATAGAATATTCATCGTTGTTGGCGTGCATTTTGCTCATGGCTTATTTCATATAGACTTATAAATTTTATTCAAATATAATAACAAATGTTTAATATAAAAACTAAACTGATTTGAGTTGATGGATAATATTTTTTGGATTTTCAGATTTAAAAATAAAACTTCCTGCTACTAAAACGTCGGCACCACAATCAATCAATTTTCTAGCATTATCAGTTGTAACACCTCCATCAATTTCAATTAATGCAGTCGATTTTTTTCTAATAATTAATTCTTTTAATGATTTAACTTTATGATAAGTGTTTTCGATAAATGATTGCCCACCAAATCCAGGGTTAACCGACATAATTAGCACTAAATCTATATCCTGAATGATATCCTCCAAAACATTAATGTTGGTATGCGGGTTTAAAGCAACACCAGCTTTCATTCCTGCAGCTTTTATTTGTTGAATGGTACGGTGTAAATGAGTGCAAGCTTCATAATGAACAGTTAATAGGTTAGCTCCTGCATCTGCAAAAGCTGCAATAAATTTTTCGGGAGCTACAATCATTAAGTGTACATCAAACGGTTTTTGGCTATGTTTTTTTATTGCTTTTATTATTGGCATACCAAGAGTAAGGTTGGGAACAAATACACCATCCATAACATCTATGTGATACCAATCCGCATTACTATTATTAAGCATTTCGCATGCTGCTTGCAAGTTGGCGAAATCTGCTGATAATATAGAAGGAGCAATTAAATGTGTCATAGTTTAATTATATAGTTTACAAAGTTATAAAAAAGTAGGTGGTTAAATATTAAAAAAGCGAATGTTTTTAACACTCGCTTAATTTAAAAATAAAACTATAGGTGGGTTTTAAAAATAGGGTTATCCTAAGTAGGATTTTAATAATTTACAACGTGAAGTATGTTTTAATTTTCTTAATGCTTTTTCTTTAATCTGCCGAACTCGTTCTCTTGTTAATTCAAATTGTTCTCCTATTTCTTCAAGTGTAAGCGAGGTTTTACAATTAATTCCAAAATACATACGAAGTACTTCTGCTTCTCTGTAGGATAGGGTAGTAAAAGATCTTTCTATTTCATTTCTTAACGATTGAGTCATTAATTCTTTGTCGGGATTTAACATTCCCTCTTTTTCAATCAAAATATCTAAAATCGAACTACTTTCGTCATCACTACTAAGTGGAGCATCAACAGATATGTGTCTTCCAGAAATAGATAATGAATCTTTAACTTCTGCAACACTTATCTCTAATAATTCAGCAACTTCGTCAACAGATGGCTCTCGTTCGTAAATTTGTTCTAGTAACGAAAATGTTCTGTTTATTTTAGTGATGTTACCTATTTTATTAAGAGGCAAACGAACAATTCGGGCTTGTTCGGCAATTGCTTGCATAATGCTTTGCCTAATCCACCAAACGGCATAAGAAATAAATTTAAATCCTCTAGTTTCATCAAATCTTTCGGCAGCTTTTATTAATCCTATATTTCCTTCATTAATAAGGTCGGATAAATTTAATCCTTGATTTTGATATTGCTTAGCAACGGAAACAACAAATCTTAAGTTAGCTTTTGTTAATGTTTCTAGTGCATTTTTATCACCTTCTCTTATCAATTTTGCTAAAACTGCCTCTTCTTCGGCAGAAACTAAATCTATTCTTGAGATGTCGAGTAAATATTTATCTAACGATACTGTTTCGCGATTGGTAACCTGTTTGGTTATTTTGAGTTGTCTCATTTATCTAGTTTAAATTTATTTATCTATCGTAAGATACGATTCATCTATAAAATAGTTGCATAAATCTAAATTAGTTATTAAAATGTTATTGTTTATACATCATTCAAAATTATTTCAAATTTGGTTCCTTGGTTCGGATTTGATTCCATGTGTAATATTCCACCAATAGCTTTTACTCGTTGTTTTATATTTATTATTCCGATGCCATTATCGGTTTCGTTATTTATTTCAAATCCTTTTCCATCATCTTGTAAAGTAAAATACAACTTATTTTTATCAGCAGTAAATTCAATCAACACGTTTTTTGCATGAGCATATTTAAAAGTATTGTTTACAAATTCTTGTGAAATTCGATAAAGATTGAATTTTGTAAATTGTGGAATGGTTATCTCATTAATATGAATAAATTTGATGTTAATAGTAATTGAGTTTTTATCTTGATATCTTTCTGATAAATGGTTTAAGGCTATTTCTAAACCTAATTCTATTTCTTTGGGTATTAAATGATGAGAAATGTTTCTTGTTTCGTTTAGTGTTTGAATAACTAATTTTTGTATCTTATTAAAATAATCTAAAGTAGTTGTCGGAATGTTTTCTTTTATTCCATTTAAGTTCATGTTGATTGCGGCTAAATATTGGGCAATACCATCATGTAATTCTTGTGCAATTCTAGTTTTTTCTGTTTCTTCACCTTTAAGCATTGCAATCAAATAATCTCTTTCATAATTTTTATCTTTTGTAATGTCTATTATTGACCCAATTAATTCAGTTGGATTATTTTCTCCATCAAAAAGTAGCTCTGCATTTGCTCTAATCCACCTAATTTCATTCGTTTTTTTGTTGATTATTCTGTGCTCGATTTTATAGGGCATTTGATTTTCTATGGCTTGTTTTATCCCAAATATCACGCTTTCAAAATCATCAGGATGTATAATTTTATTAATGGATTGAATGGTTATTACTTCTCCAGACTTGTCCATTCCAACTATCTTTTTTGTTACTTCTGAAGTTTTTATTTCATTGGTTTTAAGGTTAAGTGAAATAAACCCAATTCCTGCAATCTTCTGGTTTAACAATAATTGCTTCTGAATTTTATATAATTCTTGCTCTTTTTCTTTTAAAGGTGTTATGTCAAGCATTAAGGAGATAACTCCAATTATTTCATTCGTTATACTATGATAAGGTTGACGGTTAATTAAAACATCTTTAAGTTCCCCATTTTTATGGTAAATCTGTAACTCAATGTTCTTGTTGTTTAAGCTACTACTATTTAATAAATAAGACTTGAATTGTATAGCACTTTCTTTGTTCACCATAAATTTTAATTTGGGAGAATTTAGTATCTCAGCTTCTTTGTAGCCAAAATTTTTATAAAAAGATTTATTACAATATCTTATCATCCCATCCACATCTGTTATCAAAATACCTTCACTAATAGAATCAAAAATTTTTTCACTTATTGAGTAAGGGCTAAAACCAAACAGATTATATTTAAACTTAACTAAACTATAAATTGCAGAAATTGAAAATACTGTTATAAAGGTTGTCGTAATAGGTATTTCTTCTGTATTGAAAAAGAGTGGAAAAATAACTTGAGTAAAAATTCCTATAAATGCTGGAATTGTAAACCCAATTGACAATAATAATGCCCCTTTGTATTTGTTTTTATCAGCATTTTTAATTTTATAGCAATAGGTTAATAAAATAATGCTGGTAAATATTGCCAATATTCCAAGCCATATCAACATCAAATTATCTATGGCACCAGAAGGAACATACATAAAGTGCCAAAACTCATCTGAAATAAAGTAACCTTTTGGCAAACTAAATAAATTGAATAAATAAAATAGTATTGATGGTAGATATAAGATGGTTAATAGAAATGAGGGTTTATTTTTATTAAATTTATCTGTATATAATAAGCTAAAATGAAGGCTTGAGGGGAGTAAGAATAAAACACCAAAAGATAAAACTCTATAAATTAATGAGGCAGTTTCAATATCATCGGTAAATCTAATTAAGCTATCACTTATTTGCCAAATGGCACATGAAAATACCAATAAAGCAAATGCATTAACCAATGCACCTCTTTTTAAAAAATAGAATGCATAAATAAACAAACTCACATTAATTAATGCAGGAATAAATGAAAGTAATATAATAAATAGGTCATGCATAAGTATAATTTACAACAATGTAGGTCATACCGTAATATTACAGAATATTTGAAATAAAATAATTAGTAGAACTAGTTAAATTTATTAAGTACTAATACTGATTTATTAGGAGTTAAAACTACACATCTAATTTTCAAAAAAAAGCTCATCCGCTTAAGACGGATGAGCATTATGTAGTAGTATCAAATAACTAAACTTGAGTTTTTTGAGGTTTATCTAATAAAACCTTTCTGGAAAGTTTTAGTTTTCCAGTTTTTGCATCAACTTCAATTAATTTAACTTCTATTTCCTGACCTTCTTTCAAAACATCTTCTACTTTTTCTACTCTGTCCCAGTTAATTTCTGAAATATGAAGTAACCCATCTTTTCCAGGAATAATTTCAACAAAAGCACCAAAGTTGGTGATTGATTTTACTTTTCCTTTGTAAATTTCACCAACCTCAGGTACAGCAGTAATTGCTTTAATTCTAGCCAATGCAGCTTTCATCGCTTCCGCATCATTACTCATAATAGCAACAATACCTTTGTTGTCTTTTTCTTCAATAGTAATTGTTGCACCTGTTGAAGCTTGTATTTCCTGAATAATTTTTCCACCAGGTCCAATTACAGCTCCAATCATTTCTTTAGGAATAGTGATTTGAGTAATTCTTGGAGTATGAGGTTTATAATCTGCGTTTGGAGCCGCCATTGTTTTTGCTATTTCACCTAAAATATGGAGTCTTCCTTCTTTGGCTTGAGCCAATGCTTCTTCTAATATTTGGTAGGATAATCCATCAACTTTAATGTCCATTTGGCAAGCAGTAATTCCAACTGTTGTTCCAGTAACTTTAAAATCCATATCGCCTAAGTGGTCTTCATCACCTAAAATATCAGATAATACTGCATATTTGTCTCCTTTAGAAATTAATCCCATAGCAATACCAGAAACAGGTCGTTTTATTTGAACTCCCGCATCCATTAACGCTAATGTTCCTGCACAAACAGTTGCCATGGATGAAGAACCGTTTGATTCTAAAATTTCTGATACAATCCGAATGGTATAAGGATTTTCAGCACCTGTTGGTAGCATTGGTTTTAATGCTCTCATGGCTAAGTTTCCATGTCCAATTTCTCTTCGTCCAGTACCTCTGTTGGCATAAGATTCGCCAGTTGAATAGGAAGGAAAATTGTAATGTAAAATAAATTTTGAAGTTCCTTTATGAGTTGCCGCATCAATTAATTGCTCATCCATTCTGTTACCCAAAGTTACACTAGTTAATGATTGTGTTTCTCCTCTTGTAAAAATAGAAGAGCCATGAGCTCCTGGTAGATAATCAACTTCACTCCAAATAGGACGAATTTGATTTAATTTTCTTCCATCTAATCGAGTTCTTTCATTTAATACACAATCTCTAACTGCCTCTTTTTCAACATCGTGTAAGTATTTTTTTAATAAAAATGATTGAGCTAATTCTTCTTCGTTTAAAGTAGCAACTAATTCATCTTTAATTGCTTTAAATTTTTGAGCTCTTAACGATTTATCAGCATTGCCTTCTTTAGCAATAGCATAACATTTGTCGTAAATGGCAGCTTTAATCTTAGCTTCTAATTCAGTATTTGGAGTAGGTTCGTGTTTATATTCTCTTTTAGTTTTTGCTTTTTCAATTTCGGAAGCCAAATCTAATTGTAACTGACATTGTTTTTTTATTTCTGTATGAGCTATCTTAATGGCTTCTAACATATCTGCTTCTGATACTTCTAACATTTCACCTTCCACCATCATAATGTTATCAACGGTAGCAGCAACAATCATATCGATATCTGAATTTTCTAGTGCTGTTCTTGTTGGGTTAATTTCCCACTTTCCATCAATTCTTGCAATTCTAACTTCAGATGCTGGTCCGTTAAAAGGGATGTCTGATACAGCAATAGCTGCCGATGCGGCTAAACATGCTAATGCGTCTGGCAAACAATCATCGCCATGAGAAATTAGGTTTACAACAACAGATGTATTTCCATGATAATCATCTGGAAATAATGGGCGTAAAGCTCTATCAATTAAACGACATACTAATATTTCACTGTCAGAAGGACGAGCTTCTCTTTTTAAGAAACCACCTGGAAATCTCCCAGCAGCAGCATATTTTTCTTTGTATTCAACAGTTAGTGGTAAAAAGTCAGTTCCTTCTGTTGCCTCTTTATCGGAAACTACGGTAGCTAATAACATGGTTTTTCCCATTTTTACTACTACTGAACCATTTGCCTGTTTAGCTAATTTTCCTGTTTCAATTTCGATGGTCCTTCCATCACCTAGCGTGTAGGATTTTTTAATTCCAATTTTTGACATAATTTTTTATTGTTTATTTATAATGAGATGCACCCTGCATCCCTTTTGTTTACTTATTTGATAATAAAAAAGGGGAGTGCAAAACAATTGCGAACTCCCCTTATATTTCACGATTTTAATGGTTTGCAGTTTTCAATACTTATTTTCTAATTCCTAAATCTGCGATCAACTCTCTATATTTAATAATATCAGTGTTTTTGTAGTAAGTTAATAAACTTCTTCTTTTTCCTACTAAGTCTAACAATGCTTTTTGAGTGTTAAAATCTTTTTTGTTGGTTTTTAAATGTTCCGTTAAATGGTTTATTCTAAAAGTGAATAAAGCAATTTGACCTTCGGTAGAACCTGTGTTTTTAGCATCTCCACCGTACTTTTTAAAAAATTCTTGTTTTTTTTCTGTTGTTAAATACATTCCAAAATTAAGTTTAATGTTTATTATGTATGTTATTTTTAAGGGTGCAAATTTAGGTAAAATATTGAGATAATAGTCTAATTATTAAATAATTTGATAGAAAGGGCTATTTTTTTCTTTAGTTCATTTCTAGGAACAATATAATCTAAAAAGCCGTGTTCTAAAACAAACTCTGAAGTTTGAAAGCCAACAGGCAAATCTTTTCCAATGGTTTCTTTTACAACTCGAGGTCCTGCAAAAGCTATTAATGCTTCAGGTTCAGCAATATTGATATCGCCTAACATGGCAAAAGAAGCGGTAACACCACCAGTTGTAGGGTCTGTTAATAAGGAAATATAGGGTAGTTTTTCTTTAGCTAATTGCGAAAGTTTTGCCGCTGTTTTTGCCATTTGCATTAATGAGTATGCAGCTTCCATCATTCGAGCACCTCCAGATTTTGAAATAATTAAGAGAGGAATTTTTTTCTTAATGGAATAATCAATAGCTCTCGCTATTTTTTCACCCACAACAGAACCCATAGAACCACCTATAAAATTAAAATCCATGCAAGCAATAACCACATCCTGTTTTTCAATTTTACCAACCGCTGTGCGTATGGCATCCTTTAGGTGAGTTTTTGCCTCGGTATCCTTTAATCGATCAACGTATTTTTTAGTATCTTCAAAGTTTAAAGGATCTCCAGAAGTTAAATTAGGGTTGAGTTCTTTATATTTGTTATGATCAAAAAGAATTTTAAAATAAGCTAATGAATCTATTTTTTCATGGTAAGAACAAACTGAGCAAATATATAAATTAGTAACATCTTCTTCGTGAGTAACTACATGTTTGCATTTAGGGCATTTATACCATAACCCTTCTGGTGTTTCTTTTTTTTCATTGGTAGGAGTAACCACTCCTTGCTTTCTTCTTTTAAACCAAACCATAAATTAATTTTAATTAAAAATCACAAATCTCAAACCAACTCCCTTCCGTCATCTGACGGATTGGGGTGGGACAAATCCCAAATCCCAAATTACAATGTATTCACATTATTTAAATCTTCAAAAGCTTTTTTTAACCTAGCTTTAAAAGCCAATTCTCCTTCTCTTAACCAAGCTCTTGGGTCGTAGTATTTTTTGTTAGGTTTTTCTTCACCTTCAGGGTTACCAATTTGTGCTTGTAAATAGTCTTTTTTTGCTAACATATAATCCCTAACTCCAGATGTAAAAGCATATTGCATATCGGTATCAATGTTCATTTTTATTACTCCATACGAAATTGCTTCTCTAATTTCTTCTAATGTTGATCCAGAACCTCCATGAAAAACAAAATCTACAGGGTTTTTTCCAGTATTGTGTTTTTCTTGAATAAAATCTTGAGAGTTTTTTAATATTTTTGGAGTCAACTTTACGTTTCCAGGTTTGTAAACACCATGAACATTTCCAAAAGAAGCAGCGATTGTAAATCGGTTACTAATTTTTGATAATTCCTCATAAGCATAAGCGACTTCTTCTGGCTGAGTATATAATAATTTATTATCTACACCAGCATTGTCAACTCCATCTTCTTCGCCACCAGTAATTCCTAGTTCAATTTCTAAAGTCATACCTATTTTACTCATTCTTTTTAGGTAGTTTTTACAAATTTCAATATTTTCTTTGATGGGTTCTTCAGATAAATCTAACATGTGAGAACTATAAAGAGGAGTACCATTTGCTGCATAATATTTTTCACCTGCACCTAAAAGTCCATCAATCCAAGGCAATAATTTTTTTGCACAATGGTCGGTATGTAAAATAACAGGTATTCCATAAGCTTTTGCCAATAAATGGATGTGTTTTGCACCAGCAATTGAACCCAAAATAGCGGCTTGTTGATTTTCGTTACTTAATCCTTTTCCAGCATTAAAGTGAGCACCTCCATTTGAAAATTGGATAATAACTGGTGAATTCAAATCTCTGGCAGTTTCCATTACTGCATTTACAGAATTGTTACCAATAACATTAACGGCAGGCAAAGCGAATTTTTTTTCTTTGGCTAACTGAAAAATCTTCTGAATGTCTTCTCCAAAGATAACTCCTGTTTTAATTTTTGTATTCATTTATTACAAATTTTGAACGGCAAAGTTAAGATAAAATTGATTGGAGTAATATTTCTTTATCAAGAAATTGATAAAAAAATAAGTTGAAAAAAATAGGAACTAAAAAGGATAACCTATTCCAAGATTTAAAGTTGGTTGTCTCCAATTTAGATTAAATCTTTCAGGATTAACGCTGCCTGGATCCTTTAATTTAGCAGCTAAATCAAATCGAATTAAGAAAAAATTAAAATCTAACCGAAGTCCAATACCAACGCCAATGGCAATATCCTTCCATAACTTATCAGTCCTAAATTCAGCATTTGGTCTATCTTCATCAGCTTTTAAAATCCAAATATTTCCAGCATCTACAAAAGCTGCACCTTTGAATAATTTTGTAATATCAAATCGATATTCTAGATTTCCTTCAATTTTTAGTTCACCTATTTGAAATAATGAATTTTGGGTTAAGCTATCTGGTAAAGTTCCAGGCCCTAATGATCTTGCCTGCCAAGCTCTAATACTATTTGCTCCACCACCGTAATAACTTTTTTCAAAAGGGAGTGCATTCAAGTTTCCATAAGGTTTTCCAATACCTACATTTATTCTTTTAACAAATGAGGTTGTTTTGGACTGATTATAATGTCTTAAATCAAAATCACCTTTAACAAATTGAGCATATCTAATATTAAAAATAGTATAACTTTCAGATTCTGGGTTATCATAAGGTTTGTCGGTTAACTTATTATATGCAGATTGTATGTTGCCTGCAAATTCGGCATTAAATTTAAAGTAGGTAAAATCTACTTTTTTATTGAGTCGTTGGTTGTTGTAAATAAAAGCATAAGTGGTAGAGTTGATAAAATGATCTTGATAACTATTTAATATAAAAGGATTGTTCTCTGCTTCAATTTTTTCTTGAAAAGATTCGGTAGGTTTTAAATAAATAACGCTTACATTAATAGGATTAATAAAATGCTTTTTAAAACGGGTTTCATTCCAAAAATAACCAAAAGAAACTTGTATCAGACTTCGCAAATATTCAGGTCTTTTTTGGAAATTATATGAAAAATTTAAGTTTGTTTTTGGATTAGCCCGTTGAGAGAATTTTTCTAAGTTTATTGGCAATAGGAATCTTGGAAATTCGAGATTAATTTCTGGACCGAACTCAAACGTATTAAAAGGAAGTCCTAAAAAACTAATTTTCTCTTGCTCCTCATTTATTAATTGTTGAATTTCAAGTCCACTGTTTAGTTTTGCTGTAAGATGTTCTCCACCTTTAAATAGGTTCTTATTTTGATAAATTAAATTACCCTGAACTCCTAAGTTGCCACCATTATTGCTGCCAATACTTTCTATAGAAAAAGATTTTAAAAAAGAGGGGGTTAAAAAAATATTAGTAGTTAACTTATTGCTTCCTACATCTTCAAAAGAAATATTAATGTTTTTAAATAAATTTAACTCCGATAAATGTTTGTAGGTATTTTGTTGATCATTAAAAATGTATAATCCTCCTTTATTTAAACCCACCGCATGATTTAACATTCGAGGTCTGTATTTGAGTTTTTGTTCGTGAAAAATTTTTACTTTTTTAAATGAAACAGTATCGAAACTATTTAAATCTTTATCTTTAAAATTTTTACTTAAATAAATATTAATTTCATTGATAAAGTATTTACGATGAGGTACATAAATTATACTATCATTTACTTCATCTTTAATTTTTAAATTATTGATGTATAAATCTATAGTTACTTCTTTATTTCCAATTGTCGTATCAATTTTATATACTATAGACTCTTTATTAAAGTAGTAATAACCTTGATTTCTCATCTCCGTTTTTATTCTTTCTCTCTCTTCATCTAAAACGTCAATATCTAGTGTATTTTTAGGTCTTACTAGTGTTTTCCCTAAGATATTTATTGCGTTATTAATTATTTCTTTATCTTTAATTTTGTAATTTACAGCTTTAATAATGTATGGTTCTCCAGCAATAATGTTGTATTCTACCTTAATTTTATTCTTGTTTTGTTTAGTTTTATAAGTTACTTTATTATCAAAATAACCTCTATTGTTAATGTATAAATTCATCTGTTTAACTGTTTTTTCAGTTAAGAGTGAATCATAAATTACTGGTATTTCACCAATATTTTGCTTTATTTTATTTTCACTTTCTTCCTTAAATAGGTTATAAACACCTAAGTGAAACCGAAACACACCTAAGATTTTACGATTAGGTTTTTGTTTAATAATTTTAGCAAGTTCATCTTTATTTAGCTTACGATTGTCTATTCTAACCTTATTCTTCTGAAGAAATAATTCATCAGGTTTTACATACTTAGTAGGATTACAACCTGTAAGAACAACTAATGATATGCCAACTATTACTAGTGGATAAATGAATGATTTAAATGTAAAATACGTAGTCTGCAATTTTTTATTTTTCTATCTTAATGATTTGCTTATGTTTGCAACATCATTTTAATCGCAAAGTAACTATTATTAACTTTAAGAATATGAAAACAGCTTCTAGATTATTAACTATTTTATTGTTATTAATTTTTTGCTTCAATGTAAGTGCTCAAGAAGACAATAAGCTTACCAAGAAAGAAGCAAATATATTATTAGACAAAGCAGAACTTAATTTTGAAGAAAAAAATTACATTGATGCGTTAGATAAATTTACTCAATTGTATAACTACAAACCCAGTGATTTGTATTATAAATTAATGATGGGGATTTGTTTAAGCTACAATCCTGAACAAAAAAGTAAAGCAGTTGAAATTATTGAGCAAGTGAAAGTTACCAACCCCGAAAATAATTTAGTTGATTTTTACTTGGCAAAAGCTTATGCAGTTAATTATCAATTCGATAAAGCCGTTGAGCTATTTAATATTTTTATTTCAAAATCTACAGTTGAAGATGTTGAACAAAAAAGCATTGCAGAACAAATGATTCAGAATTGCATCAATGCCAAAGAAATTTTAGCCGATACTATTTCAGAAAACATTGTTGAAAACATCAAGTACCCTATCAATTCACAATACTCAGAATACGTTCCAGTAATTTCTGCTGATGAGTCGGTTATGATTTATACATATAGAGGAATTAATAGTAAGGGTGCCGAAGATATTGAACAATCTATGGGTTCTGAAGCATATATGGAAGATGTGTTTATTTCTTATAAAATAAATGGCGAATGGTCAGAACCAAAAAGTATTGGAGATAAGATTAATACCAAAAATCATGATGCAGCAATAGCACTTTCTGTGGATGGTCAAACCTTATTTATTTATAAAAGCGAAAATAATAATTTAGGTGATATTTATGTGAGTCGATTAGTTGGTGAAGATTGGACAAGCCCTGATAAATTAAAAGGAGAGGTGAATTCAAACAAAAGTTGGGAAGGAAGTGCTAGTTTATCTGCCAACAGTAAAATTTTATATTTTGCAAGCGATAGAGAAGGAGGTTTAGGCGGTCGTGATATTTATAAAGCCGAATTACAAGCAGATGGTAGTTGGGCTAATGTTCAAAATTTAGGACCAACCATTAATACCGCATACAACGATGATGCTCCTTTTATTCATCCCGATAACAAAACACTTTATTTTAGTTCTGAAGGGCATTCTAGCATTGGTGGTTATGATATCTTTTCTTCCACTTTGGATGAAAATGGAACTTTTGGAGAACTTAAAAATTTAGGTTACCCCATTAATACCATTGATGATAATAGATATTTTGTGCTTTCTGCAAGTGGAAAAACTGGTTATTATTCTGGAGGTGGAGAAAATAGCATTGGAGAACAAGATATTTTTAAAATCACGACTGGTAAAATTGAAAAACCTGTTTTAGCTTTACTATTAGGAAAGGTTTATTTTAATGATGTGCCTACCGGTTCTACTATGAATCTATACAAACAAGTAGAAGGAGAATTAGAAGGAACTTTCGTTTCTAACGAAAAAACAGGAAAATATGTGATGACATTAACCCCTGGAATATATGAAATAGTTGTAGAATTAGCTTCTGGAGAGGTAATTAGTGATTCGGTAAGATTAGATGAAATTAAAGAATATGTTGTTTTACATAAAGATTTTAGAATTTATAGCGATTCGAATTTAATTGAAAAAAATAATTCAGCGTTACAAGCTCTTTTAGATGTGGAACTTAATAAAGAAGAAAAAACAATTGACACCTTATTTACCGTTAATATTGATGAAAAAGTTGAACTTAAACCAATGGATGCTGGAAGAGAGTTTAAACTCAATAACATTTTGTATGATTTTGATAAGGCAACATTAAGACTAGAATCTGTTGTAGAGTTAGATAGATTGGTAATTATATTAACCGAACAAGCAGCTATAAAAGTAGAAATTTCTAGTCATACAGATAGTAAAGGCTCTGATGAATATAATCAAAAACTATCTCAAGCAAGAGCTAAATCTGTAACCGATTATTTAACTAAAAAGGGAATTGATAAGAATCGTTTACTAGCCAAAGGTTATGGTGAATCAAAACCGGTAGCTACTAATGATAACGATGATGGAAGACAACTTAACAGACGTACAGAGTTTAAAGTTTTAGAAAGTAAATAATGTTATCGGCAAACCAAAAAAAGTTTGTTAATTCCTTAAAGCAAAAGAAATTTAGAAATCAGCACAACTGCTTTGTTGTTGAAGGCTTTAAAATGGTGGAAGAGTTGTTGCTTTCTAATTTTGAAACAGAAACTATTTTTGCTCTTTCGGATTGGGCAACTCATCATCCGAATTTAAAAGTAGAAGTGATTTCTGAAAATGAGTTGAACTCAATTTCATCCTTAATTACACCCAATAAAGTAATTGCAATTGTTAAACAAAAAGAGAAAATTATTTCAGATTTATCTCAATCATTAAGTATTGTGTTAGATGATATTCAAGATCCAGGAAATTTTGGCACCATCATTAGAACTGCCGATTGGTTTGGAATTACTAATATAATTTGTTCCGAAAATTGCGTGGATGTTTACAATCCAAAAGTAATTCAAGCCACGATGGGCTCTTTATTTAGAGCTAATGTGTTTTATACCAATTTAACTACATTTTTTTCAAAGAATCAAAATTTAACAGTTTATGGAGCTTTATTAAATGGAGAAAATGTAAGTCAGAAAAAACTAAAATCAAAGGGTTCAATATTATTAATGGGAAATGAATCGAAGGGCATTTCTAAAAACCTAATTCCATTTGTTACTGAAAAAATAACGATACCAAAATTTGGAAAAGCAGAATCTTTAAATGTTGCTACTGCAACAGCTATTCTTTGTTTTGAATGTAAACGGTTGGGATAGAATTGTTTCCTTTTACCATTATTTTTTTACCATAAATAATATCATCAGATGTTGCCGTAATGATATAATCTCCTGTTGGTAAGTTAACATTAGAGTTAGTAACAATTAACTGCCTATTTTCTTTAATTACATCTATTTTTGAAATAAATTCATTTCCATTATTATCAAGTAATACCACTAAAATACCATGTTCATTATAGTTTTTTAATTTTCGATTGTTTTGAGGCTTTATAAATAAACTAAACATTGGGTTTACATAATTAATATTGGTCACCATCACCATTTCTGAATAATAATTTTTTCCATTCACATCAATTTGACGAATTCTGTAATATGCTTTTTTATGCAATGGTTTATTATCCACTTCATAATATTCGATTAATTTATTTTCATTTTGAGATCCTTTAACTTGGAGAATATTCTCGAAGTTTTTTCCATTCTTAGAGCGTTCTATAACAAAATAGTCAACTTGTATGCCAGTAGGATTTGTCCATGAAATTTCTACTTTATCATTGTTATAAACTGCTTTAACTTCTGAAAAAGAAGAGGAAATGAACATGAGTTGGGAAAATAAAAGTACAATTGTTTTCATCTTTCTACCTATTAAGGTGGATTCTAAAAATTGATTTCTTTCAAAAAACAAAGATAATAAATAAGACGCAAGGCATATTTTTTTTGGAATAGCCTTAGTTATTGCAAAAAAATATAACGCAGTCAGATTGTTTGTTATCTTTGCTCCCATTGTGTTTTCATAGTTTTTCATATACTGCTTCATCCGTCAGCTGACGGAATCCATATAGTGTTTCAAAAATTTTCATTGTCTCTAAAATTTTGATGCGAATCAATTTTTAGAACCCACCTTAATTATTTAGTATAAAATTAGTTGTTGCTTTCTGTTTTTAAAAGAGGTATTTAACTGAAATTTAGTAAGTTGATTTACTCATTTTTAAAATAAGCAAATTACATACAGGTATAAATAATTGACATAATATATAGTAAAATGTCAGATTTTTCTGAATTCAACAAATTTTGTCCGTCATTATGTCACTATTACTGTAATGGCATAGGCTTTGACAAAAGTCGAATCGAGTTAAACATCAAATAGTAAGAAAATGGCAAAAGGAAAAATTAAAGTAAATACGGAAAACATCTTTCCAATTATTAAAAAGTTTTTATACTCCGACCACGAGATTTTTTTAAGAGAATTAATAGCTAATGCAACAGATGCAACAAAAAAATTACACGCATTAGCTTCGGTAGGAGAATTTAAGGGTGATATAGGTGATGATAAAATAGAAGTTACCATCGATAAAAAAGCAAAAACTCTTACGATTAAAGATAGAGGGATTGGCATGACTGGTGAAGAAGTTAAAAAATACATCAATCAAATTGCATTTTCTGGTGCAGAAGAATTTGTAGATAAATTTAAAGATCAAAAAGAAGCGGCTGGAATTATAGGAAAATTTGGTTTAGGATTTTACTCTTCTTATATGGTATCTGAACGAGTTGAAATTATTACTAAATCATACAAAGACGAAACAGCTGTTGTATGGGAGTGTGATGGTAGTCCTGAATATTCGTTAAAAGACCACGATAAAAAAGATAGAGGAACTGAAGTTGTTTTGCACATTGCTGAAGATTCTACCGAGTTTTTGGATGAAGCAAGAATTAGAACTTTACTGAATAAGTATTGTAAATTTATGCCAATTACCATCAAATTTGGTCAAAAATCAGAATGGGTAGATAATCTAGCAGGAAAAAAAGATAAAGATGGTAAAGTTGAACAAGAAGAAATAAAAGTTGACAATATTATTAATAATCCTACTCCAGCATGGACTTTAGCTCCAGCAACATTAACAGACGAAGATTATAAAAAATTCTACAGAGAATTATATCCAATGAATTTCGAGGATCCTTTGTTTCAAATTCATTTAAATGTTGACTACCCATTTAATTTAACAGGAATTTTATATTTTCCTAAAATTAAACCAAACATGGAAATCCAACGGGATAAAATTCAATTGTTTTCCAGACAAGTATTTATCACCGATTCTGTAGAAGGAATTGTTCCTGATTTTTTAACCTTATTACATGGTGTTATTGATTCACCAGATATTCCATTAAATGTTTCTCGTTCTTATCTACAATCCGATGGAGCTGTAAAGAAAATTGCCAGCCATATCTCTAAAAAAGTAGCTGATAAATTAGAAGAACTATTTAAGAAAGACAGAGCAGATTTTGAAAAGAAATGGGATGACATTAAAGTGTTTATTGAATACGGAATGTTATCTGATGAAAAATTCTTTGAAAGAGCTCAGAAATTTGCCTTATATAAAAATACCGATGGTAAATATTATACCATGGATGAACTAAAGGAGCAAATTAAACCGCTCCAAACAGATAAAGATAATAAATTGGTGTTTTTATATGCGAGTAATGTAGATGGACAACATTCTTTTATTAATGCGGCAAAAACTAAAGGTTACGAAGTTTTGGTAATGGATACGGCTCTAACAGCTCATTTGGTGGGAAAACTAGAACAAGCCATCAAAAATTCAACATTTGCTAGGGTAGATGCTGATACTATTGATAAACTAATTAATAAAAATGAAGAAATTCCATCAAAATTATCAGACAAAGAAAAAGAAGCACTAAAACCAGTGATTGAAGAGGTAATTGCAAAAGGAAAATTTAATGTTCAGTTTGAAAGTATGAGCGAAACAGATTTACCAATGACAATTGTACAACCTGAATTTATGAGAAGGATGAAAGATATGAGCGCAATTGGTGGTGGAGGAATGAGCATGTTTGGAGGTGCTATGCCCGATACTTATAATTTAATTGTAAATGTGAATCATCCGATTATCGGGAAAATAATGGCTGAAAAAACAAAAAAGAAAAAACAAGATCTTATCAAACAAACTTCAGATTTAGCTTTGTTATCTCAAAATATGCTCAAAGGAGAGGAATTAACTAATTTTATCAACAGAAGTATTGAATTAATTTAATAATTAAACTAAAAAATAGAAAATAGATGAAAAAATTATGGATAATATTGGGAGTAGTGGGTTTACTAATCCTTTTGATGGTGTTCTCAATAATGGGCTCCTACAACAATATGGTAACCAAAGATGAATCGGTAACTGGAGCTTGGTCGCAAGTAGAAAATGTTTACCAACGTAGAGCTGACCTTATTCCTAACTTAGTAAACACCGTAAAAGGTTATGCTACTCACGAAAGAGAAACCTTAGAAGGAGTTGTAAATGCAAGAGCAAAAGCTACTAGCACCACCATCGACCCATCAAAATTAAATGCAGAATCAATTCAACAATTTGCAGCTGCACAAGATGGATTAAGTTCAGCGTTAAGCAAATTAATGGTGGTTGTTGAACGTTATCCTGATTTAAAAGCCAACCAAAACTTTTTAGAACTTCAAGCTCAATTAGAAGGTACTGAAAATAGAATTACTGTTGAACGTCAAAAATTTAACGAAACAGCTAAAGATTTCAACACCTATATTAGAAAATTTCCAAAAAATATTTGGGCAAGACTATTTGGGTTTGAGAAAAAAGATTATTTTGAATCGCAAGCAGGAGCAGAAAAAGCACCCGAAGTACAGTTTTAATTATTTAAACCTAACAGTCCGTCAGTTGACGGACTGTTAGGTTTTTTTAACTTAATTTATGGCAAAAGATTTATTTACACCAGAACAACAACAACAAATAGTTGAATCCATTCAAGAAGCAGAGAAAAATACTTCCGGAGAAATTCGTGTACACATTGAAAAAAAATGCAATGGTGATGTATTGGATTGTGCTGCATTTTTATTTGAAAAATTAGAAATGCACAAAACCGAATTAAGAAATGGGGTATTAATTTATTTGGCTGTTGAAGATAAAAAATTAGCCATATTAGGAGATGTAGGCATCAACTTAAAAGTTCCTAAAGGATTTTGGGATGAAATAAAAGACCACATGGTTGACAATTTTAAGAAAGGAGAATTTACTAAAGGATTAGCTGAAGGTATTATTATGGCTGGAGAACAATTAGAACAACATTTTCCGTATCAAAAAATGGATGCAAATGAATTGTCTAACGAAATTTCTTTTGGAAAATCTTAAAACATCCGTCATTGATAGGAACAAAGCAATCTTTATAATTAGTAGATTGCTTCACTCTGTTCGTAATGACTGTAAAAACAACAAACAATGAAACAATTACTTTTTATTTTTCTCACAATTTTAACTTTTAATCCCTTAAAAGCACAAGATTGTTTATTAGATAAAACACCTGTACAAGATTTAGTTCAAGATTATGCTGGTATTCTTAGTGAAGCAGAAGAACAAAGCTTAAGGCAGACTTTAATTGCGTTTAATGATACTGTATCTAATCAGGTATTAATTGTTACGGTAACCGATTTATGTGGATATGATAAAGCCAATTTCACTTATACCTTAGGAGAAAAATGGGGGGTAGGTAAAAAAGGAAAAAACAATGGTATTGTCATTATGGTGAAACCAAAAGAAATTGATGGAAGAGGCGAAACTTTTATTGCTCCAGGGTATGGATTAGAAGGTGTTCTTCCCGATGCTATTGCCAAAAGGATAGTAGAAAATGAAATGATTCCTCGTTTTAAAGATAAAGATTATTATGGAGGAATAGTTAGTGCTGTTAGTACTGTTATGTCAATTACTTCAGGTGAGTTTTCCGCTGATGATTATGCTAAAAATGATAAAATAAAAAACATTTTGCCTTTTATTTTAGTGATAGGAATCATCATTTTTATAATGATAATGAAAGCAGGAAAAGCTAGAAAATATGCATCAACCAATCACCTTGGTTTTTGGGCTGCAATGGCATTAATGAATGCTTCTAGCCGCAGTCACGGTGGTTCTTTCGGAAGTTTCAGTTCTGGTAGTGGAGGTTTTGGAGGCTTTGGGGGCGGTAGTTTTGGCGGAGGTGGAGCAGGAGGAAGTTGGTAGTTGTTCATACCGACCTTGTGGAGGCATCTTCAAAATAGTTAAGGTGGGTTCTAAAAATTGATTCACATCAAAATTTTCATAGTTTTTTAGAGACAATGAAAATTTTTGAAACACTATCTAGATTCCGTCAGCTGACGGATGAAGCAGTATATGAAAAACTATGAAAAC
>Ga0100377_1001038_pt1 | contig 24098 bp, 18 predicted proteins | sample CryGeymeta201501_FD_83664 | JGI IMG/M metagenome (GOLD analysis project Ga0100377, IMG submission 83664) | Groundwater microbial communities from Crystal Geyser aquifers in Utah, USA - Crystal Geyser metaG 2015-01 | ecosystem: Environmental > Aquatic > Deep subsurface > Groundwater | place: USA...
CCAACTGCAACCAGAGTGAACCACTTTCAGCGAAGGCCGATGAACACGGCCTTCGCTGAAAGTCAGAACGAGCCCGTGGAGTCGACCTCAACCCAGATGTCAAATGGCGAAACCCAAGCTCAGTCGTCCTGGCCTTCGAGCACGAGCTTCAGCGCCGTCATCCGGAGCTTCAGCCCACGCTCCGACACCCGGAGCTGCGCCGCGGCCGCGGAGAGGTCACCGCCGCAGCCCCGCAGCGCCGCCTCGATCGTCTCACCCGCAAGATCGGCGGCCTTCTGCATGCGCGGGCTCGCCTCCATCCAGCCGTAGAGGGTCGTCCGAGAGATGCCGAGCGCACGCGCCGCCGCGCCAGGCTTGAACCCGTGAGCCTCCAGCGCCGCCTCCACCACCGCGTCGTCAAGCGGCGCGTCGACACCACGCTGCTCGCCCTCCTGGTCGTGGCCCGGCTCCACCGCACGCCTCGGCTGTGCGGGAGCCACCGGCTCCGACGACGAGCTCCCTTGGGCTCCTGCCCGACCGCCCGGCACGCTCAACAACGCCAGCGGCTGCAAGGTGACCCGCTCCTGATCAGACGCCTCGATCACGATTCGCCTCGCCACGTTGCGCAGCTCTCGGACGTTGCCCGGCCACGCGTGCGCCATCAGCGCCGCCACCAACGACGCCGGAAGCCACGGCTCCTCCCGCCCGGCCCGCGGCAGCAGCCGCTCCGACCGCCCCACCGCCTCCAGCTCCTGACGCAGGAAGATCTGAAGCAAGCGCCCGAGGTCGTCGAGGCGCTCTCGCAGCGACGGCAAGCGGATCGTGTAGGTGTTGAGGCGATGCAGCAGCGGCCCCCGAAAACCGCCCGCCTGCACCACGTCACCCAGCGTGGAGTCCGTCGCCGTGATCAGGCGTATGTCCACCCGGTGCGCCCTCTCCGCCCCCACGGGCTGGACCTCACCGCTCTCGACCGCGCGCAGGAGCGCGGGCTGCACGACCGACGACGTCTCGCCGATCTCATCGAGGAAGAGCGTACCCCCGACCGCCGCGCCAAAATACCCCCGCGACGCCCGGACCGCCCCGGTGAAGGCACCCCGCTCGTGCCCGAACAGCGCCGCCGCAGCCATCGACTCCGTAAGCGCCGCCATGTTGACGCTCACAAAGTCGCCCTTGCGCCCGCTCGCCGCGTGGATCGCCCTCGCCACCAGCTCCTTGCCCGACCCCGAGGGCCCCTCGAGCAGCACCGGGACGTCCTGTCGGGCCACCTTCGCCACCTGCTGCCGCACCCCGACCATCACGCGGCTGGCGCCGAGCAGACCCCAGATCGGCTCCCCGTGCCGCACGTCGGGCGAGGCGACGTGGAGCAGCAACACGATCCGCTGCCCCAACACCAGGCACAGCCCACGCTCCCGCAACCGTGCGCGCGGCAAGCGGAGGTGATCGCCAAGCTCCTGCCCCTCCACCACCACCCTCGTGCTGGTGCCCGTTCGATCGAGATGGACATGGTCGGGAGACAACGCGATCCACAACGGCGAGCGACTCAAGAAAGGATCCGCCAGCGGCGTCCCCTCCCCTCCCTCCACCGGTTCGAACCGCGGCGCCACCCGCGAGACCTCCACGGTCCCCGCTCCGTGCAGCCCCGGCAAGAACGCTCGCTCCCCCACGCGCGCCGCGTTCGGGTGGTGGATGATGGTCAGACACGCCAGCTCGCCGACATCCTCCGCGCGCCCCTCGTCTCCTGGCTCCAGCGTCGTCAGATCATCCATGCGCTTCGCCTGAACACGGCCGCAGCCGAGCTGAACCACTTGAACGCCCGCGCCGGAGCACTCCACCCGGCACGGACACCCTGATTTTCGGTGCAGATCCCGGCGACGTCAATCACCCTCGCGCCTCAAACGTCACACTTCTCCGCTCACGTCCCACAGGCAGGCCCCAGAGACACAAAACCCCCAGGCGAAGCCCGGGGGTTTTGTGTTCACGCGAACGTGTGGCTGAGGATCAACCCTCGACCTTCTCCTTGAAGATCTTGCCCGCGGAGAAGCTGACAGCCCACTTCTCCGGGATGTTGATCTCGGCGCCGGAGGAGGGATGACGGCCCTTGCGAGCCTTCCGCTTCTTGCGCTCGAGGGTCCCGAAGCCCGTGAGCACGACCTTGTCGCCCTCGGCCACGCCAGCGATGATCGCGTCGATCGCGGCGTTGATGACGGCCTCGGTGTCCTTGTTGCTGACCTGAGTCTCCTCAGCGACCTTCTTGATGAGATCGGACTTATGCATGGTCTGGTACCTCCCGTCGGGATGTCCGTTGGGTCGCCGCCGCTGCCCTCTTGACAGAGGCGCCTGAAACCCGGGGTTTGACGGGTCCAGTCTGGACCCGTACGACTGAAATGGCTCGACTGACGTCACATCGCTCCGGTCCGGAGCTTCGCCCGAACCGGAGTGTATCGACAAGCGGGCTCGGCGCCAGAAATTCGCCGCCGATACCGTCTTGACCGCACACCGCGCTGCAGACGCTCAACAAAGGGCCACGGCTTTGTCGCAGCGTCAACAAAATTCCGGAGGTGCCGTTCAGAACGGCTCCTCCTCATCTTTGGCCAGATTCTCGAACCGCACAAACTGGCCGAAAAACTTCAACTTCACTGAACCTGTCTCGCCGCTGCGGTGCTTTCCAATGATGATCTCACCGAGGCCTTTGTCCTCGCTGTCCTCATTGTAGTACTCGTCGCGGTAGACAAACGAGATGATGTCGGCGTCCTGCTCGATAGCGCCGGACTCGCGAAGATCGCTCATCATCGGCCGCTTGTCCGCGCGCTGCTCCACGCCACGGTTGAGCTGGGCCAGAGCGATGACCGGGATGTTGAGATCCTTGGCCAGCATCTTGAGCTTGCGCGAGATGTCGCCGATCTGCTGCTCACGGCTGTTGATGCCAGGCGTCAACGTCTCCATCAGCTGCAGGTAGTCGATGATGATCAGGTGCAGATCCTTCTCGGCCTTGAGACGGCGAGCCCGGCTGGCCAGGACCTGCGGAGAGAGCGAGGCCGAGTCGTCGATGTAGATCGGCGCCTTGGCCAGGCCAGTGACCGCCTTCATCAGACGGCCCCACTCGTTCTCCTTGAGCTGCCCGGTGCGCATGCGCCCGACGTCGATCCGCGCCTCCGACGCCATGAGGCGAATGGCCAGCTGCTCGGCGCTCATCTCGAGCGAGCAGAACAGCACCGTCTTGCCGAACCGCGTCGCGGCGTTGCTGGCCATGTTGAGGCAGAACGCCGTCTTGCCCATCGCCGGACGCGCGGCCACGATGATGAGATCGGACGACTGCCAGCCGGCGGTGATCCGATCGAGGTCGACGAAGCCGCTCGGCACGCCCGTGATCGAGGCGTCGCGCTCGTACAGCTCCTCGATCCGGTGGAACGCGTCCATGGCCACGTCGCGGATCGACCGGTAGCCGCTCGTCATGCGGTTGTCGGTCAGCGAGAAGAGGCGCGACTCGATGCGACCGAGGAACTCCTCCAGATCGCCCACGTCGCCGTAGCACTCCTCGGACATCTCCGCCGCCATGGCGATGACCTTGCGCAGCAGCGCCTTCTTCTGGACGATCTGCGCGTAGAACCCCACGTTGGCCGCCGTCGGGACCTGGGCCGCCAGCCCACCGACGTACGCGACCCCGCCGCAGGCCTCCAGCCGCTTCTCGTCCCGGAGCTGCTGGGTGACCGTGACGATGTCGATGGCCTCCGAGCGGGCCACGACGGCGCCCATGCTGGCGTAGATGTGCCGGTGCTGCTCTTTGTAGAAGTCCTCGGCCTGCAGCAGCGCGCTTACCTCCTCGAAGGCCTCCCCATCAAGCAGAAGCCCGCCGAGCAGTGAGATCTCGGCTTCAATGCTGTGGGGAGGAATGCGCATGACGACGTGGAGACGGCCTGGGGTGAATCAGACGATCCGGTGCCTCGAACGACCGCACGGGAGCAGCCTAATAGCCCATGGACCCTACTGCTGCCGACGTCGAGCGCTCCGTGTGGACGGTCGAAAGCTAAGGGAGGGGTACCATGTTGTCAAGCAAAACCGTGGTGGCGGGGGTTGAATTTTCGACCCCGTGCTGACGGGGGTCGAGAGGATCGATCTCGCGCCTGAACGCCCCCAGAACCGCCGCCCTGCCCTTCGACACCCTCCACCACGGGCTCGAACCCCTCCCGACGGGGCGCGAACGGCCACGCTCAGCGGCGCCAGCGCCCCACCATGTGCAGCTCAAGGATGAGGAAGGTCGATCAGCGCGGGGCGCGCCGGAGACGCGCTCGCCGCACGGCCGACGCACGATCGGCCGGCCCGGGCAGGTAGGACGCCCGGCGCTCAGAGCTTGTCGAGCGTGCCGAGGATGCCCTCGATGAGGTCCATCTGGGCCTCGTGCGTCTCGCGGGACGTGAACAGGATGCAGGTGACCGCCTGATCGTTGACCTTCGAGGAGAAGCCCACAAAGTGCATCCGCTCCTCCGTCCCGTCCTCGTTCACGAGCGTCGCGTCGCCCTCACCGCGCAACCCGACCAGCCCGTTGATGGCGGTCGTGCCCTGCTTCTCGATGTTGAGGTCCTTGAACTTCAGGTTCTGCTTGAGGTCGTTCAGCGCGGCCTCGGCCAGATCCTGGCTCTTGGAGCCGGCCAGCACCATCAGGACCTTGCCGTCCTTGGAGGACGCCGAGACAGACGTGGGGGACTTGTCGATGGTCCAGTCCTCCGGCACGGTGAACTTGAGGCTGTACGCCTCGCTCTTGACCACCTGGCCACCGTTGCCGTCCGGGGTGGCCAGCGGGGCCTCGCCGTCGGGCTTGGCGCCGTCCTCGGCCTTGGCGCCATCCTCGGCCTTGGCGCCATCCTCGGGCTTGGCGGCGTCCTTTCCGGCCTCGGCGGCGGGGGTGGTGCCCGGATCGGCCTTCTTCTCAGCGGGGCATCCCACGACCACGAGCGCGACCAGCAGCAGCGCCAGCCCATTCAGATATCGCATCTCTACCATCCTCGCTCACGGGGCCATGCCAGATCAGCAGGCCGAGGTTTCAGCGCACGCGGCCGATGGAGGCGCCAGGGTGCGGCTATCCACGATCGTGCCCACCACGACGCCAGAGTGGGCGAGGATGTTAAATGCCCTCCCCGTCGCTGTCAACGGCGCACACAAAGGCAGTCCGGGCAATCACCGGGTCGCCCTCGCGCCTCGCTCCTCGGGCGCGCGACGCGCCGTCTCGTGCGTCCGGTGGAGGCTCCAGTGGGCGCCTCCGCCGCATCGGCCGGCCTCCAGCTCCGCGGCTCACCGCCCATCCCAGATGAACAGGCCCGTGTCGAGCTCGTCGGGGTCTCCAGGCACGAGCCCGTTGCTGAAGCCAGGTGCCTCGTGGTCGCGAAAGACGATGACCTGCCCGCTGCCGTCGATGGCGAGGCCGTCGAACCGTGGCCTGCGGACGTTGGGGTTGTAGACCCCGTCGGCGTCGACGTTGAGCAGCTCGAGCGCGTCGGCGTCGGCGTCGTAGCGGTAGAGGCCATCGGCGGCCGGGCCGCCCTCGATGAGCGGCTCGCCGCTCGCGTGCGCAAAGACGACGTAGCGCCCATCGGCGTTGATGTCGAAGAACGTGCCGACCCCGCTGAGCGGAAGTCCGTCGCCTCCCCGATTGATCAGGCGCAGCTCGCCGCTCGGCAGGTCGAGCCAGTACAGGCCGGGGGAGGGGGTCACGTCCTCGGCGACGAGGTCGAGGAGATCGGCCCCCGTATAGACCGCGTAGCGGGCGCCGTCGTGGCTCATCGCGAAGCGCGCCGCGCCATTACCCCGGTCGAGGTCCTCAAACACGATCTCCGCCACCCCGGTGTCCGGCTCCACCCGCGCAAGGCACTGGCCGGAGGGGCAGAGGGTCGGCACGTTGGGGCGCGCGACCATGAAGAACGACACCACGGCGCCGTCGCTGGACGCGTGGATCTCGGTGGACGGGGTCGCCCGCACCGTCGCGTCCGCCGGGCGCACCCACGTCCGGGTCTGCAGGGCGCGATCCCACATCCACAGCTCGACCGTCTGCACCCAGGGCGGGCCACCGTCGCGGCTCTCCAGATGGTCGCGGAAGAACACGCGGTTGCCATCGGCCGAGACCACCGAGGGCCCATCGTGCCCCTCCGGAAAGGACGCGCGCAGCGTGGAGGACGAGGCGCGATCGCGGATGTAGGTCCACCGTCCGCCTTCGTCCGCCGAGGGCCCGAGGTCGAGGCTCGAGGTGAACGCCACCACCTGACAGTCTCCGGACACCACGCGCCGTCCGCCCTCACCCCGTCCGTCTACGTTGATCTCCGAGCCGTACTCAAAACGCGCCTCCTCCTCACCCACAGGGATGCTGCCATCCGACTCGAGGTCCACGCGCTCAAAGACCTCCGTGGCGAGGTCCACCAGGTACACGCCGTGGGTCTCCACGTCGATGCCGAGGGGGTCCAGCGCGGCGTGAGAGGCCGTGGTGAAGACCACACACGAGGCGTCCGCGCTCAACGCGAGCCGATACTCGTTCTGGCTGACCGCTCCAGACGGGTGAGGAGACAGGAGCCGCCCGACGCGGCGGAACCGCGGGTTGAAGCGGGTGGCGACATCGGTGTCACCGCTGTCGACGTCGGCGGCGTCGGAGCTGCTGGCGTCGGAGGCGTCCTCCATGTGCGCGACGTCGCGGGGGTCTGCGGCGTCCTGAACGGCGCCGTCGCCGTGCACGTCCTGGCTCACCGCGGCGTCGTCGAGGCTCCCAGCGTCAACGTCGCGGATGCCGCGCTCGGACGACGACGCGCCGCAGCCCGTCACGACCACCGCAAGGGCCGTCGCCACGACGAGCGGCAGTCCACGAACAAGGTCCGGCCTGATGTTCATTGGATGCTCCCTGTTGCCTCATCACGGGCACACGCCAGCGCCGAGGTTGTTGGTGATGGTGGCCGCGCCGCCGAAGCCGTGGTTGTTGATCAGGTCGTCGCGGAAGGCCTCCGCTTCGCACTGGCGGAGCTGCGCGTGGTCCCGGATCGTGAGCGACTGCGCGCTCTGCAGGTCGTCGAACCCCGCGAGGGAGGTCAAGCCGTCGTTGTCGTCGAGCTCAACCGCACCGACGACCGTGGTCAGCCCCTGGAGCCCGTTGAGGCTGGTCAGCCCCGACTCTCGGAGCAGGAACCTGCCGCCGATCGTGTGCAGCCCCTCCAACCCGGCGAGGTCGTCGGTGGGCGTCGAGATCCTCACGGCGTCGAGGCGGGCGATGACGCCATCGGCCGGCAGCGCCGAGAGGCCGGACACGAGGCAGTCGAAGAAGACCCAGTCCACGCCGGTCCCCGCGCGTCGGGCGTTGGCGAGCGGCAGCAGCGACACGTCGTTGCGGAGGTGGGTGCCGCTGAACACGTTGAGCGAGGCCACGTTGGAGAGCCCTCCAAGATCCGCGAGCGAGGGCAGATCCGTCTCCGGCTGGATGGCTGGAATGGTCTGGGTCCCGCCTTTGGAGCCGAGGCTGAGCCCGTTGATGGCGGTCACGCCCTCGAGGCCGTCCAGGTCTTCGAGGGTGGGCATGCGCGCGATCTGAACGTGGCCGGTCAGGCGCGTCAGCGAGACGAGCGCTGAGAGGGTGGTCACCGCCGGATTGCTGGCCACCACCAGCGTCCCCACCGAGGTCAGCGCACCGAGCCCGTCCAGGGAGGTCAGCCCCTGCTCGCCGAGGAGCGCGTAGCCCTCGAGCGCGCCGACCGACAACGTCCCGCGGACCTCAACGAGGTTGTCGAGCCCCGTCAGGGTCGCCAGGTCGCGGTTGCCGGCCACGGTCAGGTCGATCACGGCGGTGATCCACTCCAGGCCGACCAGCGATGCGAGGGTGTCGTTGTCGGTGATCGTAGCGCGATTGCCCGTGGTCGGGTGGCAGCCGGCCGGCTCGAACCCCGTGACGTTCCCGAGCCCCGCGAGGCTGACCAGTGAGCGGTTGGACTCGACCCGAAGCGAGCACACCTCGCTCCTCACGTTCTGGAGGGCGTCGATGTCAGCGAGGCTGTCGTTGTTGCTGATGTTGATGATCTGGGCGCTCGTGAGGCCTTCAAGCCCCGTCAGGCTGATCAGCGCATCGTTGTTGTAGATGTTCAGGTCGCCGGTGTCCCCGCTGGACGCGACGAGCGCCGTGAGGGCGTCCGGCCCGGACAGATCCTGCAGCGAAGGGCAGCTGTTGATCGTCAGCGACTCCGCTGAGGTCAGGCCCTGCAGACCGGCCAGGGTCGACAAGGCGTTCAGGTTCGACAGCGAGACGGTGAGGTTCGGCTCGTCGGTGACGCCCTCGAGACCGCCCAGGGTCGCGAGCGCGGGAGAGTTCGTCAGCTCCAGCTCGCGGGAGAGGCGGGTGAGGCCGGCGAGGGCTGCGATCGAGGTGAGGGCTGGCATGGCGATGATGCGGATCGACTCCGCACGGGCGAGCCCGTTCAGGCCATCGAGGTCGGCCAGCACGGCGTTGCCCTGGAGGCTGAGGGCGCCGACCTCGACCAGCCCCGCGAACCCGGCCAGCGAAGCCAGTGTGTCGTTGTAGCCGAGATCGAGGACCGAGGCGCGGGTGAGCCCCTCCAGCCCGTCCACATCCGCGAGGGTGCCGTTCCGGAAGATGGCCAGGCGCGCGGTGCGCTCGAGCGGCAGCGCGGGGTCCTGTCCGGCGAGCACGAGGCCCAGGGCCGAGAGGTCGGTCAGGCCAGGCATGCAGCCAATGTCGACCACGGGGGCCAGCGTGGGCGGGAGCACGAACCGGGTGATCCCCTCCAGTCCGGTCAGGCTGGTCAGGTTCATGGTGGCTGTCCCGCAGGCGGGGTAGTTGGTGCCCTTTCGCTTGCCGATCACGAGCCCGCCGACCGCCTCCAGGGAGCTGAGACCCTCGAGCGAGTCCATCTGATCGTTGTCCGTCACGACGAGCTCCCCGGAGATCTCGACCAGCGATGGCGCGCCGTGCAGCGAGGTGAGCCCGACATTTCCAGAGAGGTCGAAGAGCCCTCGCACGATCTGTAGATAGTCGAGTCCGGTGAGATCGACCAGCTGCGGGCCCGCGCCGGCCAGCGTGAAGGCGCCGGCTTCGGCGAGCGTGTCGAGGCCGTCGAGGCTGGCCAGGAAGGTGCCGGGGTTGACGGTCAAGGTGCCCGTGACGCAGGCCAGCGACTCCAGCCCCACCAGCGAGGTCAGGTTCGCGGTGCCCTGAATCGTCACCCTGCCCTGGATGGTGGTCACACCGGCGAGCGCCGCGATGTCGTCGGCGCCGTTGATGGTGACGTTGCCGACGTGCACGTTGTCGCCGCACTCGTCGCACCAGACGTTGACCCACTGCCCTGCCTCACAGGTCTGCTCCCAGACTCCCCGGCCGTTCAGGCCACAGGCGTCGCTTGAGAGCTCGGTGGAGGTGTCCACGCACACGTCGGGGTCAGCGCAGCTCGCGGCGTCGTCCCGCCACTGCCCGGCCACGCAGCGCTGATCAAGCGCTCCGCGACCGTTGAGCCCGCACGTCGTGGTGCCGGGGCGCTCGGCGTCGTCCTGGCAGAGGTCGGCGTCAAGGCACATGGCGGTGTCCGACCACTCCCCTTCGGCGCACAGCTGCTCAAGGAGCCCGCGACCGTTGAGCCCACACGCTGTCGTGCCGAGCTGCGTCACGCCGTCCGGCATGCAGAAGCCGTCTGGCGGCTCGCAGAAGGCCATCCCGGCGTCGGCCGCGCAGCTGAACCTCGCGTCGCAGGTGAGGCCCTCGGTGTAGTCAAAGCAGCCGTCCACATCGGCGGTGCAGACCTCGGTGCCGGTGAGGTCGGCGTTGCACCGGGTGGTCTCGGCGACGCAGGTGTCGTTGCAGGTGCACGCGGCGGCGCCATCGCTGACGGCGCAGGCCTGAAGGGTACCCGCGCAGGTGTCGGTGACGCTCCAGTCGAGGCAACCGCTGGCAACCAGCGCGCAGGTCTCGACGTCGCCGTTGGCGTCGCAGGGCGTCGCGGCGGCGGTGCAGGCGTCTGCGCAGTTGTCGACGCAGCTGGGTGACGCGCCGGTGTCGTCACAATGCTGGTTCGTGGTGCAGTCGGTGGTCACGGTCCAGGCAAGGCAACCGCTGGCGGCCAGCGCGCAGGTCTCGACGTCGCCGTTGGCGCCGCAGCGCGTCGCGTCGGCGGTACAAGCGTCGGCGCAGCCGTCGACACAGATCGGCGCCGCGCCGGTGTCGTCGCAGCGCTGATCGGCCGTACAGTCAGTCGTCACGGCCCAGGCAAGGCAACCGCTGGCGGCCAGCGCGCAGGTCTCGACGTCGCCGTTGGCGTCGCACTGCGTGGCGTCGGCGGTGCAGGCGTCCTCACACGCAACGCAGGACGCGGCGAGCGCCTCAATGCTTCCGACGAGGACGGGCGCGGCCGTGTCACAGTCGAGGTCTGCCGCCGCGAGGACCTGCGGCCGGGCTCCCTCGTCCTCACAGGCTGTACGGCAGGTGGGACCGAGCTGGAGGATGGCCGCTTCGGAACACCCCGCCCTGCGAAACGCATCCGGGCATGAGGCCGTGACACGATCACACACAGCCAGGCAGACGACGAGCTCGTCGCCGTTGTTCGAGCCGTTGTTCGAGCCGTTGTTCGAGCCGTTGTTCGAGCCGTTGTTCGAGCCGTTGTTCGAGCCGTTGTTCGAGCCGCCACTCGTCCCGTTATTAGATGTAATATACCCATTAGTATCACTATCATCACTATCAGAACAACCAGCCGTCACAACCAGAACCGAGATCGCGAGTACGGTCAAACCAATTTTAACGTGAAACAAAACAAAACCACCTTTGTGTACTGATGAAGACATGAGCAGACCGATGACGCAGTGGTCGCCGACCAGACCGCTCACGCCCCGTGCAGACACGTGTTCAAGTGATTTTTTCGGGCCAGGACAGCCATAATCGTGACTACGCGCGTTCCACAGCTGCCCCCAATCATGGAGTTCAAACGCCATATTAGCGTGCAGAGTCGTTCGTGACAACCCCTCGTCGCCCCAGCTTCGAAGCGGAGGCCAGACCGCACCGGCACAGCCAGCCGACGAGCCAATGCGCCCGGTCGACGCCGCCCGCCCTTTGCAAGCGGACCGGTTTCATGTAATGAGGCAGGAAGTAGCCCCGCGCGCCCGATGCGCATCGCCCCCTGACGCCGCTCCTCCTGCGAGGCCACCTCCCCGGCCGTGGCTTTGTGTCCCGCGACTTCACCATGATTGAGTGCCCCACCTGTGGATTCGACAACCCGACCGACAGCTCGCACTGCGAGCGGTGCGGGCGTCCACTTGCGGGCATCAAGCCGAGCGACGACGGCGAGCCCGACGGACAGCAGGAGGACGAACGCGCCTCGGATGAGGCCAGCGAGGGGCAGCCTGACGCCGGCCGAGGCCGGAGGGGGCGCCGCAAGGGCCGCGGCCCATCGACCGCCCCCGATCTTCAGAAGGCTGGCAAGGTCGAGTCGGACAACGCCCTCGGCGACGTGGATCGGATCGCGATCAAGCTGACCGGCATCGCGCAGCCACGGTTGGGCGGCGAGCCCGGCGCGGCGGGCATCCTGAGCGCCTCGGGCGCCCATGCCCACGCGCATGACGTCGATCTGCGGGTGCGCGATCAGAGCAAGCGGCGCACCTTCCACGAGGGACTGCCGGCGGTCATCGCCCTGCCGCCGCATGAGGTCTGGCCGATGCCCGCGGATGTTCCGGTCGCCTCGACGCCGCCGGCCGAGCCTCCGCCAGCGACCCGCAAGCGAGACCGGGCGACGCCGGGAGGGCTCAAGGTGCCGCCAGCCGTGGGCGCGACCGGTGAGCTGGCCCCGGCCGAGCCGAAGCCAGAGAGCCATCGGTCGTCGCATCGCGCCGCCGAGACCCAGGCGCTTCCGGTGGTGAACCTGCCGCTTTACGGCTCTGGCCCCGCCTCGATGCCGCTCCTGCCTCCGTATTCTGCTTCGGCCCCCGTGACGATTCGACGCCGCGCGGACTCGGGCGCGGCCTTCTTCGGCGGGGTGTTCGTGGCGATGCTGTTCGTCGGAGGCGTATTCGCCGTTCACCAGCTGGCCCAGCAGGGCCTGGAGGCCGACGCGGCGGTCGAGGTCGCCAGCCCGCCGCATCGAGTCCCGATCGCCGCCGGGCCGTTCTTCCGGGGCCTGTCCAACGACTTCCGCGTCATGTTCTCCAACACCTGCCCGAGGCTGGCCGACAACCCCTCGGTCGACTGCAAAGAAGACGTGGGGCTCCGGGACGAGATCCCGATGAGCACGGTCGAGCTCCCCGCCTACGCCATGGACAGCCACGAGGTCAGCAACGGCCAGTGGCAGGCCTGCGTGGACGCCGGAGGCTGCGCCGCCATCGACTGGAGCTCCTGCGAGAACCGCACGACCCAGGGCTACACGCCGTTCCTCCGCGTCCCGAAGGAGCTCCGCGCGCCGGACCGCCCGGCCATCTGCGTCACAAAGGCCGAGGCGTCAGCGTTTTGCACCTGGGCAGGCGGCCGGCTGCCCGGCGCCGACGAGTGGGAGAAGGCCGCCCGCGGCGTCGATGGCTATCTGTTCCCGTGGGGCTCGGACTGGAGCGCGGAGCTGGCCAACTGGGGCGAGCTCGACGTGGCCCGGACCAACGTCGCCGGCAAGCTCGACGGCTTCGTGGACACCGCTCCGCCGGGCTCGTTCACCGAGGGCAAGAGCCCGTTCGGGTGCTACGACATGGCCGGTAACGTCGCCGAGTGGGTCCACCGCAAGGAGGACACCAAGATCGAGGCCACCGCCCGAGGCGGCTCGTGGCTGAGCACCCCGGCCGATCTCCGGGCCACTCGCCGCCTCTTCGTCAAACCCGACAGTCGACGGACCGACATCGGATTTCGCTGCGCAGCCCATCCATGACCCGACCCCCTGCCTGGGCCGACATCCCCGACGCTCTGTGGAACGACTGGACGTGGCAGCAGCAGCACCGGCTGCGCCGCCTCGATCAGCTCCAGGCCGTGATCGGCCTTAATCCCGACGAGGTCGAGGCCACCGAGCGGAGCGCCGACAGCTTCCGCGTGTCCATCACGCCCTACTACGCCTCGCTGATCGATCGGGACGACCCGGCCTGCCCCATCCGCCTGCAGTCCATCCCCAAGCTCGGCGAGCTGGAGGTGTTCGACTACGAGCTGGAGGACCCGCTGGCCGAAGAGAGCCACATGCCCGTCCCAGGGATCACCCACCGCTACCCCGACCGGGTGCTGTTCTACGTGATCCACCACTGCCCGGTGTACTGCCGCCACTGCACCCGCAAGCGCAAGGTCTCCGACCCCACCACCGCCGCGGCCAAAGACCAGATCGAGCAGGGCCTGGCCTACATCCAGCGCACCCCCACCGTGCGCGACGTGCTCCTGTCCGGCGGTGACCCCCTCAGCCTGTCCGACGAGCGCCTCGACGACATCCTCGGCCGCCTGCTGGCCATCGAGCACGTGGAGCTCGTGCGCATCGGCACGCGCAACCCGGTCACCCTGCCGATGCGCGTCACCGAAGCGCTGGCCGCCATGCTCAGGCGCCACCGCCCCCTCTACGTGCACACCCACTTCAACCACCCGAAGGAGTGCACCCCCGAGGCCGCCCTCGCCCTGGAGCGGCTCGCCGACGCCGGCTGCGTGCTCAACAACCAGATGGTGCTCCTCAAGGGCGTCAACGACGACCCCGAGACTGTACGCACGCTCAACCTCTGGCTGCTGCGGCACCGCACCCGGCCCTACTACATGTTCCAGTGCGACATGGCCCAGGGCATCACGCACTTTCGCACGCCGCTGTCGACCGGGGTCCGCATCATCGACGCCCTGCGCGGCCACGTCTCGGGCATGGCCGTGCCCCACTTCGTCATCGATCTTCCCGGGGGCGGCGGCAAGGTGAGCCTGCTGCCGGAGTACCTCGTCGAGCGCGACGGCCCCCACGTGACATTCAGAAACTACGAGGGCAAGCACTTTGCCTTCTACGACGTCGAGGAGTGACCATGGACAAGTACATCGTCTCCACCGAGCGGGCCCCCAAGGCCATCGGCCCGTACAGCCAGGCCGTCGGCTTCGGGAACCTGCTGTTCCTGTCCGGCCAGATCGCCATCGACCCGGAGACGCAGGCCGTCGTGGACGGCTGCGTGGAGCTTCAGACCAATCGGATCATGGAGAACATCAAGGCCGTACTTGAGGCCGCCAACCTGGGGCTGGAGAACATCGTCAAGACGACGGTGTTCCTGGCGAACATGAACGACTTCGCGGAGTTCAACCAGACCTACGGCAAGTACTTCAAGGAGCACCCGCCCGCCCGCTCGACCGTCGAGGTCAGCCGGCTCCCCAAGAATGTGCAGGTGGAGGTCGAGGTCATCGCGGCCTTCCCGACCGAGGTCGCGCCCGCTGCCAAGGCGGCGCACGCCGAGAGCGAGGACGCGAACGGCTGACGCTCAAGCCGCCGCGAGATCCCCGTGGCCCTCACCGCTGCCCTCGGCCTCCGCGTCGCCCACCGCGACGGGCTCCGGCTCGTCGTAGCCGAGGGCGCGCGTGGCGCCGAGCGGCTTGCCATCACCCATGTAGGGGCTGGCGGACGGGGCGACCTTCCAGGCCGTCTCCATGAAGCGGGTGACGTCCTTGAGGCCGGCCAGGTAGCCGATCTCGTTGTAGGGCAGGCCCTCGCGGGCGGCCCACTGCTTCACCACCACCGACGCCTTCTTCATGTTCTGGTGGGGGATGCGCGGGAAGAGGTGGTGCTCGATCTGGTGGTCGAGGCCCACAAAGAACGCGCCCATGCCGAGCGGCACGTGCAGGTTGCGGGTCGTCTCGAGCTGAAGCCGCCACATGTCGTCGTGGGCGTTGAGCACCGGGAGGCCCATGTGCGCCGGCGCGAAGATCGCCGCGAGGTAGGCGCCGCCGACCGTCCAGAGCAGGTAGTAGAACAGGATCGTGTAGAGCGGCCCGAAGAAGAACGACGGGATGACGAGCCACAGCACCACGTGGCCGAACATGCACCCGACGTCCAGCAGCCAGCGGCCATCCACGCCCTTGGTGCGCACGTAGCTCAGCAGGAAGCTCAGGCTCGAGTGCCGCATCGACCACGCCAGGAAGAACGTGAACGGCCAGAACAGCTTGCCCTGCAGGTTGCGCTGGATCCACCGCCGGAACGGCCCCGACTTCTCGTACTCCACGCTGCTCGACGCCATCGGGAAGAGCGACAGATCGGGGTCCTCCTCGGCGATGTTCGGGTAGGCGTGGTGCTTGACGTTGTGCTTGTGCTTCCAATACATCGCCGACAGCCCGGCGAACAGCGGAAAACCGACGTGCAACAGCATGTTATTGCGGAACGCCGAGTCCGACAGCGCCCGATGCCCGCCCTCGTGGGCGAACATCGCGATCACCACCGCGACGAACGCGGTCAGCGGGATGTACAGCCACGTCCAGCCGCCGAGCACGATGTGGCTCGTGATGAGCGCGCCCAGCACCACGAACAACCCCAGGATCTTCATCCAGGTGCTCAGCTCGTGGGTCTCAAAGGCGCCGGCGTCCTTCAGCTCTCGTCGCAGTGTCTTCAGATCAATGGCCATATGTGCACCGTCCAGAAGGGTGGTTGATCCTGTTGCCCTCGACGAACCTAACCGCAACGGCGACGTGAGAGTGTAATTGTTTCGTAATACACCCCCTTGACAAGCTCCGGCCCGCCCGCCCGTCTGCGAGCGAGGCCGACGCAGACGGCCTCCGCGCTCAGCCGTCCTGGGCATCGACCGCCACGCGGGTGATGCGATCGTTGATGCGCGTCGTGATCTCGTAGTTGATCGTGCCTGCCCACCCGCCCATCTGCTCGGCCGTGATGACGTCCGCGCCGCCCCGCCCAAGCAGCACGACCTCCTCCTCGAGGTGCGGGTCCGGGATGTCGGTGACGTCCACCATCGTCATGTTCATGCAGACACGGCCGCGCACATACGCCCGGTGACCGCCGATGAGCACGTACGCCATGTTCGACAGGCTCCGGTCGTAGCCGTCGTAGTAGCCGACGGGCAGGACCGCGAGCCGCGTCGGGTGGGTCGTCCGATAGGTGCAGCCGTAGCCGACGTACTCGCCCGCACCCACGGTCTTGACCTGCGCGATCCGACACGTCCACGTCAGCGCCGGCTCCAGCGCGATCCGGTGCCGATCGGCCAACATCGCCGACACATACGTCTCGCTCGACGGCCACATCCCGTAGGTCGCGATCCCCGTGCGCACCAGATCCATGTGCGACTCCGGCCACAGGATCGTCGCGGCGCTGTTGGCCAGGTGCCTCAGCTTCACCCTCACGCCGGCGTTGCTAAGCATCTGACAGAACGAAGAAAACCTCTCGATCTGCTGCCGCGCGAAGGTGTGGTCCGTCGTGTCCTCGACGTTGGCAAAATGGGTCGCCACCCCCTCGAGCTCAGCCCCCTCGGTGTCCCGCACCGCCTGCGCCAGCGCGAACGCCTCCCCGCTGTCCAACCCCTGCCGGTTGTTCCCCGTCTCCACCTTCAGATGAAACCGCGCCACCGTCCCTCGCCGCACCGCGATCGCCGCCGCGCGCGCCAGCGTCTCGCCGTTGTACAGCACCATCCGACAGTCCAGCTCGATGGCCTGCTCCAGCTCGTCGAGCCCGACGTACCCCATGACGTAGATGGGCACGTCCAGCCCCGCCGCCCGCAGCGTCGCCGCCTCGTAGACCGCGTTGACGCACAGCCAGTCCGCCCCCGCCTCGACGAACGCCCGCGAGGCCAGCACCAGCCCATGCCCGTAGGCGTTGGACTTGACCGTCGGGCAGATGAGCACGTGCGGCCCCGTCAGCTCCGCCAACATGCTGATGTTGTGCCGAAGGGCCTGGGTGTCGATCAGAACGCGTGTGAGCATGAAGGTCTGCCGTGCTGGCCCGAAGGCCGTCGAGGTCCATCACCCGCCGGGCGCAAAGACAACCGCACGCCCTCCGCCGAGCTCTCTCAGAAAAAGCGACTGACCCGCCGACCGACCTCACGGTCGATCAACGCCTGGGTGTGCCGCCAGATCGCCCGATGGGCCGGCAGCAGCTCTTCGTCCGGAGCGTCCGCGAAGATCCGCCCCAACCCGAACGCCCGCTCCAGGTCCACCGGCTCCCCGATCACGAACCGGAACTTCACCGGCAGCGGCATCGGCCCGAGCCCCATCAAGATCGGCAGGTCGTACGTCGCCTTGCCGAACAAACGACGCCCGATCGACCGCTCTCGCCCAAGCGTCACATACGCCTCGTCGATCCCCACCCCCGCCACCGGCACGATCGGAACACCGGCGGCCAACGCCACCCGTAGATAGCCGAGCCGCCCCTCCCACTGCAAGCGATACCGCTCCTCGGCCCCCTTGAGCGCATCCCGCGCCCCCCCCGGGTAGCACACCACCCACTCCCCCGCCCTCAGCATCCGCACCGCGTTGTCCCGGTTCCCATCCACCGCCCCCAGCTCCAGCATCAACGCGCTCAGCACCGGCACCTTGAACAGGTTGTGGTCCGCCAACCCCCGCACCAGCCGCCCCGTCTCCATATACAGCGACGGAAAGAACGCCATCGCATCGATCGCGAACACCGCATGGTTCGACACGATCAGACACCCCTCCTCCCTCGGCAGCCTCCACGCCCCCTCCACCGACGTCCGGAAGTACCGCACCACCGGCCCCGTCAGCTTCAAGAACTGCTGCAACAACGCAGGGTCCACCTGACGCAGCGGGTCGTACCGTCCCTCGTCCTTGAGGGCGTCGGGGATGAGATGGTCCAGGGCTGAGCGGTCGTCGGTCATGGAGGCTGTGGGGGCTGGGGGAGACGCGCGGGGACAGGGTGGAGGTTTGAGGGTGGAAAGGCAAGGCCCTCACCGCCCAGCCCGCCCTCACCCCCCGGCCCGCCCTCACCCCCCAGCCCCCTCTCCCCTCGACGGGGAGAGGGGGAGGCCCTCACCCCCCAGCCCCCTCTCCCCTATGAGGGTAGAGGGGGGGCAGAACAGGTTTTTTACTTATACAGCAACAACTTACTGTCCGGCTCCCCCTCTCCCGTCATACGGGAGAGGGGGCTGGGGGGTGAGGGCCGAGCCCGCGGAGGGCGGCGGAACGAGCTTCGCTCGTTGCGCAGGACGGGCGAGCGGAGCGAGAACGGCCGTAGGCCGGAGCTTTGTAATAGCCGAGGGGGCTGGGGGGTGAGGGCGCGGGTTGACTTCAACGCCGTCCCTTGCTAACTCCGAGCGGACATCGACCCAACCCGGCCCTGACCGGATCATCCATCGACAGAGAGGACGACGTGATGCGCAATCTTCTGAACAACCGGACCTCGGTCGCCCTGTGGGCGGCGTTGCTGGTCGGCCTCATGACCGTGGCGACGGGATGCAAGCCCAAGGATGGCGGAGATGCCACGCCGGGCGGCGAGACGGCGCCGGACGCAGACGCCAAGGGCGGGACGGACGCCGCCGGCACGCTGAAGGTGGGCGCGGTGCTGCCGATGTCCGGGCAGATGGCGACCTACGGCGAGGAGTCGCTGGGGGGGATGAAGCTGGCGATCGAGGAGATCAACGCCAGGGGCGAGGGTCCGAGGATCGAGCTCGTGTTCAAGGACAACAAGGGTGAGTCGACGGAGACGGCCAAGCTGGTGACGCAGCTCATCAAGGTCGACAACGTCAACGCGATCCTGGGGTCGGTGGCGTCGTCGAACACGCTCAAGGGGGCCAAGGTCGCCCAGGAGAACGGGATCCCGTTGATCACGCCGGCGTCGACGAACGTGGAGATCACGCGCAAGGGCGAGTTCGTCAGCCGGATCTGCTTCATCGACCCGTTCCAGGGCAAGGTGCTGGCGAAGCTGGTGACGGAGGACCTGGGCAAGAAGAAGGTCGCCATCATCGTCGACAAGGCGTCGGACTACTCGGTGGGGCTGGCCGACGCGTTCAAGACCACGCTGGCTGCGGCGGGCGGCGAGGTCGTGGCCGAGGAGACGTTCACGGCGGGCGAGGCCGACTTCTCGGCGCTGATCACGAAGGTGACCGATGCGAAGCCGGAGGCCATCTTCGTGCCGGCCTATTATGGCGATGTGGGGCCGATGCTCAAGCAGGCCGGTGAGCGCTGGAAGGACATCCCCGTCGTCGCGGGCGACGGCATCGACTCGCCGGACCTGTACAAGCTGATGGGCCCCTACCAGGGGCCGATCTACATGAGCACGCACTTCGCCTCGGACGACTCGGACCCGAAGGTCAAGGAGTTCGTCGCCAAGTACAACGGCAAGTATGGCAAGGTGCCGGGCGCCATGGCCGCCCTCGGCTACGACTCGGTGTACGCCCTGCACGACGCGGCGAAGCGCGCGGGCAGCAGCGAGCCGAACAAGCTCAAGGACGCCATCAACAGCATCAAGGGGTTGGCCGGCATCACGGGCACCATCACGCTGGACGCCGACCGCAACGCCCAGAAGGACGCCGTCATCATGGCCGTGTCGCCCGAAGGCGCGAAGTTCTACAAGCGCATCGGCAACTGAGGGGCGCGGGCACGCGCGGGCACCTCGGGCCGGCGCGCCGTCGCGAGCGACGGGCGTCGGTGCGGCGGGCGATGCCCCCGCGCCGCCAGCTCCCCTGCCCCGCCGGCCCGACGCCCACGCGCCAGGCCGTGCGCCGCGGCTCGCGGCCTGGCGATGTCGCGCCAGGCGGAGCGGCTCCCCCCCTCGTTCGTCCCCTCATCGCCTCGGGCCAACCACGATGTCGTACTTCCTCGAACAGCTCCTCAACGGCCTCAGCCTCGGGTGCATCTACGCGTTCATCGCGCTGGGGTACACGATGGTCTACGGCATCATCAAGCTGATCAACTTCGCGCACGGCGAGTTCTTCATGGTGGGGGCGTTCTCGGGCTACTTCGTGCTGACGTTCGCGGGGATCGAGGTGCTGCCGCTGCCGCATCCGTGGAACCTGGTGGCGGGGTTCGTGCTGTCGCTCATGGCGGCGGCGCTGGCCTCGGCGCTGCTGGCCGTGGTGACCGAGCGGCTGGCGTACCGGCCGCTTCAGGGGGCCAGCCGGATCGCGGCGCTGCTGACGGCGCTCGGGGTGAGCCTGTTGCTGCAGAACCTGGGGATTCAGTTCTTCTCGGCCGAGCAGAAGGGCTACCCGGAGCTGCGGGAGTTCGTGCAGCTCGAGGACGCCACCGAGTACGCCGGCCAGACCTTCGAAGGCTCGGCCTACCTGCTCTACGAGGTCACCTCGCCGGTCACCGGCGAGACGCGGCAGGAGCAGCAGTTCGTGGCCACGCCGGGCAAGCCGTTCGAGCCCGCCGGGCTCGTGGCCTACAAGGACCTGACCATGGCCGGCTCGCCGGTGACGGGGTTCTACATTGAGCGGCCGATCAGCACGGGGTGGAAGAAGACGCTGATCATCGTCACGCTGGGGCTGTCGTTCGGGCTGCTGTGGCTGCTGGTGCACAAGACGCAGCTCGGGCGGGCGATGCGGGCGGTGAGCTACAACCCGGAGGCGGCGCAGCTGATGGGGATCTCGTCGGGCAAGGTGATCTCGGCGACGTTCTTCGTGGGGGCGTTCCTGGCGGGGATCGGGGGGGCGATCTGGGGGATGCGGTACGGGAAGGTGGAGCCGTTCATGGGCTTCCTTCCGGGCCTCAAAGCGTTCATCGCGGCGGTTCTTGGTGGCATCGGCTCGATACCGGGCGCCGTGGTGGGCGGCATCATCCTCGGTGTGCTGGAGGTGCTGATTCCGGCCTACCTGCCCAGTGAGTATACAGGCTACAAGGACGGGGTGGCGTTCATCGTGCTGATCGTGATCCTGCTGGTGAAGCCGTCGGGGCTGCTGGGCAAGTGGGAAGGGGACAAGGTCTGATGCTGCAGTACATCCTCGATCATACGGTTCACATGGGCATCTTGATGGTGCTCGCCCTGAGCTTGAACCTGATCAACGGCTACACGGGCATGTTCTCGCTCGGCCACCACGGCTTCTTCGCCGTGGGCGCCTACGCCGCCGGGGCGTTCCTGCTGTACGGCTTTCCGCCGCACGCCGGGCTGGGCGTGGGGATCCTGTTCTTCGCGCTGAGCGTGCTGGTGGGCGTGCTGGCCGCGGCCGCGTTCGGGGTGGTGGTGGGGGTGCCGTGCCTGCGCCTGCGGGGGGATTACCTGGCCATCGCCACGCTCGGGTTCGGCGAGATCGTGCGGATCGTCGTGCAGAACACCGAGGCGGTCGGCGGGGCGCGCGGCATGGAGGTGCCCTACCTGATGATCACCCGCGGCGTGGACACGCAGCTTCAGTACGTGCTGCTGTACTTCGGGCTGGCGGCGGCGAGCGTGGTGGTGACCTACGTCGTCATCCGCAACCTGCTGCGCTCGACGCACGGCCGGGCGATGATCTCGATCCGCGAGGACGAGACGGCGGCGGAGCTCCTCGGCGTGAACCTGGTCAAGTACAAGCTGCTGGCGTTCGTGATCGGCTCGGGCTTCGCCGGCCTCGGCGGCGCGCTGTACGTGAACTACATGACCCAGATCGAGCCCAAGGAGTTCAACCTGATCAAGGGCATCTACATCCTGCTCTACGTCGTCCTCGGCGGGATGGGCTCGATGTCGGGCACGGTGATCGCCACCGCGCTGCTCTACATCCTCGACAAGATGGTGCTCAACCTGCTGCCTCCCGAGATCCAGTCGTGGCGCGAGGTCGCGTTCGCCCTGATGCTGGTCATCCTGATGATCGTTCGGCCGCAGGGCCTGCTGGGCAACAAAGAGATCTACGAGACGGCCCTGTGGCGTAAGCTGTTCGGCCGCGGCGCGAAGAAGGAGGAGGCATGAGCGACGCCATCCTCCGCATCGAGCACGTCACCAAGCGCTTCGGCGGCCTGACGGCGGTCTCGGACTTCCACACCGACATCCAGGCCGGCGAGCTGGTGGGGCTGATCGGTCCGAACGGCGCCGGCAAGACGACCCTGTTCAACCTGATCACGGGGGTCTACGAGCCGACCGAGGGCCGCATCACCGTCAACGGCAAGCCCATCGCAGGCATGACGCCAGACCGCATCACCGGCCTCGGCATGGCGCGCACCTTCCAGAACATCCGCCTGTTCGACGAGATGACGGTGCTGGAGAACGTCAAGACCGCCTACAACCTGCGCGCAGGCTACGGCATCGTGGACGCCATCTTCCGCACCCGCCGGTTCAAGGACGAGGAGAAGGAGCTGCACGGCAAGGCCATGCACCTGCTCCAGCTCTTCGGGCTGGCAGACGACGCCAGCGAGCGCGCCAGCAGCCTGGCCTACGGCGAGCAGCGCCGCCTCGAGATCGCCCGCGCCATGGCCACTGCCCCCAACATCCTCCTGCTGGATGAGCCCGCCGCCGGCATGAACGCCCAGGAGACCGAGGAGCTCATGGAGATGCTCCTCGACATCAAGGCCCGGTTCTCCCTGACCCTGCTCCTCATCGAGCACGACATGAAGTTCGTCATGCGCCTGTGCGAGCGGATCGTCGTGCTGGACTACGGCAAGATCATCGCCATCGGCACCCCGGACCAGATCAAGCACGACCCGAAGGTCATCGCGGCCTACCTCGGCGACGAGGTCGCCGACGAGCCCCCTGCCCTGCCCTCCCCCGAGCACGTCCCGGCGCCCGACCCCGCCCCGGCCGAGCCCGAGCCCGCAGACCCGCCCGCCGCCGAAGACGCCCCCTGACCGCCACGCCAGACACCCCAGGAGGTCGCATGGCGATCCTCGATGTCGACGACATCCACGTCTACTACGGCAACATCCACGCCCTCAAAGGCATCAGCCTCCGCGTCGCCGAGGGCGAGATCGTCACGCTGATCGGCGCTAACGGCGCGGGCAAGTCCACCACGCTGCGCGCCATCGCCGGTCTCAACCCGCCCCGCACCGGCGCCATCCGCTACCAGGGCAAGCCCACCGACGGCCTCTCCACCCCCGACCGCGTCGGCCAGGGCCTCATCCTCTGCCCCGAGGGCCGCCAGATCTTCGCCAACCTCACCGTCGCGGAGAACCTCCGGATCGGCGCCTACCTCCGCAAGGACAAAGCCGCCATCGAGACCGACCTCAAGATGGTCTACGACCTCTTCCCCCGCCTCCGCGAGCGCGAGGCCCAGCGCGGCGGCACCCTCAGCGGCGGTGAGCAGCAGATGCTCGCCGTCGGCCGCGCCCTCATGGCCCGCCCCCGCATGCTCATGCTGGATGAGCCCAGCCTCGGCCTGGCCCCCCTCATCGTCAAGACCATCTTCCAGATCATCGAGCGCGTGAACAAGGAGCAGGGCATCACCGTGCTCCTCGTCGAGCAGAACGCCCAGCTCGCCCTCAAGACCGCCGACCGCGGCTACGTCATCGAGACCGGCAAGATCATCCTCGAGGGCCCCGCCGCAGAGCTGTTGGCCAACCCGGAGGTGAGGGAGGCGTATCTGGGGGTGTGAGGGGGGGGCACAGGCACGCGACGGCAGTCAAACCGATCAGCGCTCAAGGGGAGACTCGGTCAGGCCTCACACCCCTGCCGGCACCAGCGCCCTGAGCGGGACCCACTGGGCGAGCGCCCCGGCGCTGCGGACCCTGTCGAGCTCCTTCGCCTCGGTGCCGGCCCAGCCGTTGCCGGTCTTGACACACCGCCACGCGACCACCAGCGGCACCTTGACCGCCGGGGGGGCGGGCTGCCAGGTGTAGATGTCGCCGGCCAGGCCCGGAGGCACGTAGAACCCCGTGAACAGGTAACCACCAAGGAACGGATGCGTCCCCTGCAGGATCGGTCCATCGCCGTAGAGCGATCGTCCCCCAAGCAGCGCGTTATGATGCTCCCACGTGAGCCCTCCCTTCAATTTGCGAATTCCGAGCACATCAACGCGGTGATCAAACTCCACCGGCTCGGGCGATGTCCACCAGCCGCGAATGACCCAGCGGTCGGCCTTCTGCACCTGAAGACGCACACCCGGCCAGCCCCCCTTGACCGGCGCAGCGGTCTCGATACCATCGAGGTCGACGTCCAGCCTCAAGGTGTCGCTGTTGTTCTGGAGGTCGAACGGCAGGCGGGCCAGGTTGATCAGAAGCCATCCGGAAAGGAATGGCCGAGTTGGCGAGTTCCAGGTGCGTCAGATGTGGCTTTGAGGAGTCTCCATTGGGGCAGCGCCCCATGGGGACGACGATAAGCCGCAGATGGCGTGCA
>Ga0100377_1001039_pt1 | contig 24091 bp, 16 predicted proteins | sample CryGeymeta201501_FD_83664 | JGI IMG/M metagenome (GOLD analysis project Ga0100377, IMG submission 83664) | Groundwater microbial communities from Crystal Geyser aquifers in Utah, USA - Crystal Geyser metaG 2015-01 | ecosystem: Environmental > Aquatic > Deep subsurface > Groundwater | place: USA...
CTTGCCCGACCTTGGCTTGCCCGACCTTGGCTTGCCCGACCTTGGCTTGCCCGACCTTGGCTTGCCCGACCTTGGCGCTGCAATGAACGCCTCGCGGGTGCGAATGTTACGGTGCCGGCGCACGGCCGGGTCCCACGTGGGCCCGCCCCCTCCCTCGGAGCACAGCCCGATGAGCCTCTGGGACACCATCAAGAAGACCGCCACCGACCACGCCAAGGCGCAGTTCCTCGACGTGATCGAGTGGTTGGACGACACCCGCGACACCCTGGTCTACCGCTTCCCGGTCTTCAACCAGGCCATCCAGGACGGCGGCAAGCTCGTCGTGCGCGAGGGCCAGTCCGTCGTCTTCGTCAACGAGGGCAAGCTCTCCGACGTCTTCGGCCCGGGGACCTACGAGCTCTCGACGCGCACCAAGGCCGTCGCCAGCTTCTTCGAGAGCATCAAGTACGCGCTGAACTACCCCTACAAGGGCGACGTGTACTTCGTGAACACCCGGCAGTTCACGGACCAGAAGTGGGGCACCCCCAACCCCATCATGATGCACGACAAGGAGATCGGGCCGGTCCGCATCCGCGCCTTCGGCAACTACGCCTACAAGATCTCCGATCCCGGCGTCTTCCTGCGCGAGGTCGTCGGCACCAGCGGCCTGTTCACCACCGCCGAGATCAACGGGCAGCTCAAGCGCAAGCTGGTGAGCGGCTTCGCCGACACCCTGGGTGAGAGCGAGATCCCCGTGCTGCGGGTCGTCGCCAGCTACATGGACCTGGGGGACGCGCTGCGCGAGCGGCTGAGCAAGTGGTTCGAGGACAGCTACGGCATCACGCTGACCGACTTCGTCATCGAGAACATCAGCCTGCCGCCCGAGGTCGAGAAGATGCTCGACAAGCGGTCGAGCATGGGGCTGCTGGGCGACATGGGCAAGTACACCCAGTTCCAGGCGGCGGAAGCCATGGGCAAGATGGCCGAGCGCCCCGGTGGCGGCGGCAGCCCCTTCATGGACGCCGGCATGGGCCTGGCCATGGGCAACGTCATGGGCTCCGCCATCGGCGGCAGCATGGCCGGCGCGGGTGCGCCTCCCCCGCCTCCCGGTGGAGGGCTCCTGCACTACAGCGGCCCCAGCGGCCAGTCCCAGCTCTCGGCCCAGCAGGTGGCCCAGAAGGTGGCGGCCGACCGCAGCGGCGCCCACAGCGTCTGGATGCCCGGCTGGCCGGGCTGGAAGTCCTGGAGCGAGGTGCCCGAGGTCGCCAACCTGGTGCCGCCGCCCGCCGCTGCGCCGCCGCCCCTGCCCGGCGCGGGCGAGAAGCTGCACTACAGCGGCGCTGATGGCGGCAACACCGAGCTGAGCGTGGCCGAGGTGGCCCAGCGCGTCGCCGCCGATCCCGGTGGCCGCCACCTGGTCTGGAAGACCGGCATGGCGGGCTGGAGTCCGGCCAAGGACGTGCCCGAGGTGGCCCAGGCCCTGGCCGCCGCGGCCCCGCCTCCTCCTCCGCCCCCCGCGGCCGCCCCGCCGCCCCCGCCGCCGCCCGAGAAGTGACGCTCAGTCGAGCGTGCTCTCGTCCACCGACACCACGGCAACGGCCCCATCCTGGGCGTCGGTGAGCCATGCCTTGGCGTCCAGGACGTAGATGCCCTCGGGCCGCCCCAGGCCCGACAGCGCTGCGCGCCCGACCTCGACGGGGCTCTGGGGGTCGGTGATGTCCAGGACCAGCAGGCCCTCGTCCAGCCCGACGTAGAGTCGGTTCTCGACGGCTGCGACGCCCCAGGCGGACTCGCCGGGCCAGCCCGCCAGGGCCGCGGGCGCGTTGAGGTCCAGCACATCCCAGGCCGCCAGCCCGCCGGTGCCCAGCGCGGCCCAGAGCACGTCGTCGTGGACCAGCAGCCCCCCACCCGCGGCGCCGGCCAGGCTGCCGCCCAGGTCGATGCTGGACCGGTCCTCGAGCTGCAGGCCCAGCACCTGCACCGTGCCATCGTCGCGGGCCACGAACAGGCCGGTCCGGTCGTAGCCCAGGGCCACTGGCGTCCCGGCGGGCAGCTCCACGTGGTGGTTCTGCTCCAGGTTCTCGACGCTGTAGGTCAGGACCCCGTCGACGGCCAGCGTGTCGACGCCCAGGTCCCCGGTGAAGGGGCCCGCCACCCAGGCCTGGCGCTCACCCGCGTCGACGTTGAGGGCGTAGATGGGGAAGTCCGCCTGGTAGCTGCCGATGATGTCCAGGTTGCCGGGGTGGATGACCTGCAGGCCCTGGTCCCCGGCCGCGACCTCGACCCGGCCGCTCTCGCCGTCGATGGCCAGGCAGTCCACGCCCACCGTGTCCTCCAGGAAGGGCATGGTCGGGTCGGAGACGTCGAGCACGTAGACGCCCGTGGCGCCGGTGCAGGCGAAGGCCCGGGCGCTGTCCACCCACAGGCTGCTGGCCGCCGGGATCTCCAGGCGCGACAGCTCGTCTCCGAAGGAGGCGGTCCCGCGGTTGCCGGGGGTGGGGGTCTTGGGGCTGCAGGCCAGGGTCAGCAGGAGGGTGATCATGGGGAGATGATGGCACAGCCCCGGACGAAGGGCGCAGCTTCGGATAGGCCGCGCGTCGCTTCGGCCTGAAGGAGGGTCCATGTCTGATCCGCTCCCCACTGTCCTGGTCACTGGCGGCCACGGCTTCATCGGCAGCTTCGTGGTGCGCCGCCTGCTCGCCCGCGGCTACGCCGTGCGCTGCTTGGTGCGCGGCAGCAGCAAGACGCACCGCATCGACTCGCTGCCGGTCACCCGGATCAAGGGGGACATCCTGGACCCCGAGGGCCTGCGCGCCGCCATGGAGGGCTGCGAGCTGTGCGTTCACCTGGCGGGGATCAGCGCCTACGCCGACATGGACAAGGACTTCGCGCGGCCGACCATCGTCACGGGCACCCGCAACGTCTTCCAGGCGGCCCTGGACGCCGGCCTGCGCCGCGTGGCCTACATCGGCAGCGGCATCGTCTACGCCAGCTACGATCCGGACCGCGTCTGCGACGAGAGCAGCCCCTTCCTGCTGTCGGGCAGCGGGCTCATCTACGCCGAGTCCAAGCACGAGAACGAGCAGCAGGTCGACGAGTTCGTCGCCAAGGGCCTCGACGTGGTGGTCGCCATCCCCATGGAGACCTACGGCCCCGACGACGACGAGTTCCTGACCACCGGCTACCTCAAGGAGGCCATCAACGGCTGGCCGGCCATGGCCACCAAGGGCGGCACCATGTTCGGCCACGTGGACGACGTGGCCGAGGGCGTCGTGCTGGCCCTGGAGAAGGGCGGCAAGGGCGAGCGCTACCTGCTGGGCAGCGAGAACGGCACCATCCAGCAGATCCTCCAGCGCACGCTGGAGGTGGCCGGCAAGCAGAAGGGCGTGCTGGTCATGCCGACCGGGCTCACGAAGTTCGTGGTCCGCACCCTGTACAAGCTCGGCCTGCCCAGCCCCGAGCACCCCAACGCCATCGACTACGGCACGCTCTACGCCTTCGCGCGCAACGACAAGGCGCGGCAGGAGCTGGGCTGGCAACCCCGTTCGGGACGCGAGGTCCTGGAAGACACGGTCCGGTGGCTACGCGAGGCGGGGCACATCAAGTAGGATCCCCGCATGGCGAACAGGGACGCGCCCTCCTCAGCTCCTGAGTCAGCGACACGGATCGCGGCGCTGGAGGAGCGGGTGGCCTTCCTGGAGGCGGTGATCGAGGCCATCCCCGAGCCGGTCTTCGTCAAGGACGCCGAACATCGCTTCCTGCTCCTGAACCGTCGCTGCGGCGAGTTCGTGAGGATGCAGGTCGAGGAGATGCTCGGTCGCACTGACATCGAGCTCTTCGATCTGGAGGAGGCCCAGGTCTTTCGTCGGACCGATCGCGAGGTGCTGGAGAACGGGGGCGTCAACGAGCGCGTCGAGCGCATCTCCGACGTCGAGGGCCGGATCCACGTCAGCAGCACCCGCAAGAGCCTGGCCCACGATCCATCGGGCGCGCCGCTCATCGTCGGGACCATCCGGGACATCACCGATCTATCGGAGCGGGACGCCCGCCTGCAGTCGGAGCTGGACAGCGCCCTGGCCATGCTCGAGCGCCTGACCGGCATGCTGCCCTTCGGCATCGCCCAGATCGATGCCCAGGGTCACTACGTCTACGCGTTGGGACCGGACCTGCGCGCCATGGGCATCACCCCAGAGGCCATGGTCGGCACCGACTTCCGCCAGCTGGAGACCTTCTGGCCGGACGTGGTGACCATGATGGCCGCCGCGCTGGCGGGCGAGACCCGCAGCCAGCTCCTGGAGTGGCGGGGCCGGATCCGGCAGGTCTCCGTGGCGCCGATTCGCGGGCCCGAGGGCGTGCTCTCGGGCGCGGCGCTCATCAGCGTCGATGTCACCGAGCAGCGGGACATGGAGCTCCGGGTCGCCCGCTCCGAGCGTATGGACAGCCTGGGGCGGCTGGCCGGTGGCGTGGCCCACGACCTCAACAACCTGCTCTCCATCGTGATGATGGGCACCAGCGTGCTCCGCGACGCCATCGCGGCTGGGGAGCTGGAGACGGTCCAGGCCCAGGTCCGCCTGCTGGAGCGCTCCATCGAGCGGGGCTCGCGCTTGAGCCGCCAGCTCGCCAGCTTCGCGCGCCGCCAGGTCGGGCCGCCCACCGTCGTTGACCTCTACGCCCAGCTCCGGCCCATCCAGGTCTTCCTGGAGAGCCTGGTCGGCGCGGGTGTGCACTTGCGCTTCGTGCTGGACGGGGGCACGCCTCGGGTCCGCTTGCAGCCCGGCCAGCTCGAACAGCTCCTGATCAACCTGGTCATGCACAGCGCGGCGGGCATGCCGGGCGGCGGCACCATCCGCGTCGAGGCGGCGGTGGTCGAGCTGCGGGACGATCCCGAGCTGCGTGACGGCGCCTACGTGGCCTTGCGGGTCCGAGATGAGGCACCGGCCCTCCCTGCCGCGGCGCGGGACCGGCTCTTCGAGCCCTTCTTCGATCCCGACGGCCGCGGCGCCGGCATGGGCCTGGCCACCTGCTACGGCATCGCCGTCCAGTCGGGCGGTCGCGTGCGGGCCTTGTCCGACCTGGCCCGGGGCAACGTCAGCGAGGTGCTGCTGCCCTGCACCGACGAGCCGGTCGGTGCGACGGCCCCCGACCCCTCCACGGTGCGCGCCGGGGGCGAGTCCCTGCGGATCCTGCTGGTCGAGGACGAGCCGGATCTGCGCGACCAGCTCCGCCAGCTCCTGGCCACGGCGGGCCATCGCATCGTGGCCGCCTTGGAGGACGGCCAGGCGGCGCTCGACTGGCTCGCTGCCCGCCACGACCCGGTGGACCTGGTGCTGAGCGACATCGTCATGCCGCGCAAGAGCGGCGTCGATGTCGCCTTGTCGGTAGAGGGACGCCTGCCGGTCGTGCTGATGAGCGGCTACGTCGCCGACAGCCTGGAGCGGGTGCCGGACCTCAGCTCCCGCTTCACCCTGCTGCAGAAACCCGTGCGCCCCGAGGAGCTGCTGCGGGCCATCACCGAGAGCCGGACCCGCCGCAGCCGCTGAGCCGCTGGGCCGCTGAGCAGCGCCTGGGCAGTAGCGCGGGGCCCGCAGCAGGCCCCGGCTGCCGTCCCTCGGCCGCCTAGAAGGCCTCGGAGTTGTCGCGCGCCGTCGTGCAGCCCACATCGTCGGCGTCGACGTCGCCGTCGCCGTCATTGTCGATGCCGTCGTTGCACTGGGCCCCGGAGCTGTCGTAGCCGCCGGTCTCCAGCTCCACCCAGATCGAGGTGCAGATCGGGTCCTCCAGGTCGGTCCAGCCGTCGCCGTCGTTGTCGACGCCGTCGTTGCACTCGGTGGAGGGATCGACCTCGGACGAGGTCGACCCGGTCAGGCAGCCCGGATCATTGGCGTCGACCAGGCCGTCGGCGTCGTCGTCGATGCCGTTGTTGCAGTCGCCGCCGGTCAGGCCGTCGTCCTCCCACAAGTCCGTGCTCGTGCCGCAGACGGGGTCCTCGGTGTCGGTCCAGCCGTCGCCGTCGTTGTCGATGCCGTCCCCGCACTGCGGGGTGTGGCGCTCGTCGGCGTCCCAGGCGGTGGCGCAGCCGGGGTCTTCGGCGTCGACCAGGGTGTCGGCGTCGTCGTCGATGCCGTTGTTGCAGGCGAAGTCGGCCAGGCCCAGCTCGTCGCCGCTCCAGCCGCAGTCCGGGTCGTCCATGTCGGCCCAGCCGTCGCCGTCGTCATCGACGCCGTTGCTGCAGGTGTCGGTGCTGCCGTCGGACTCTGCGTTGTCCAGCGCGTCCAGGCAGTCGGGGTCGTCGGCGTCGATGCTGCCGTCGTGGTCGTTGTCGACGCCATCGTTGCACTGGGCGGAGCCCGGCCCGGCCTCGGCCGTCGCGACCACGCAGTCGGGATCGGAGAGGTCGGTCCAGCCGTCGCCATCGTTGTCCAGGTGATCGCCGCACGAGGCAGCGGGGTCGGCCTCGGTGGGGTCATCAGCGATCCAGCAGCCGGGGTCCGCCGCGTCGACCAATCCGTCGCCGTCGTTGTCCAGGCCGTCGTTGCAGGCGACGGGCGAAAATCCCTGCTCGGTCCCGATGGACAGGCAGTCCGGATCGCCCAGGTCGGTCCAGCCGTCCCCGTCGTCGTCGAGGCCGTTGTCGCAGTCCATGGCCGCTGAGGCCTCGGCGTTGTCCCGGCCGTCCAGGCAGTCGGTGTCGTCGGCGTCGATGTCGCCGTCGCCATCGTCGTCGAGGCCGTTGGCGCACTGCGCCACGTCCCGGCTGCCGTCCTCTTCCCCGCCCGCGGTGCAGTCGGCGTCCAGGGTGTCGGTCCAGCCGTCCCCGTCGTCGTCGATGCCGTTGCTGCATCCCACGGACAAGGGGGCCTCATCGAGGTCGAGGCCGCTGTCGCACTCGGGGTCGAGGGCGTCGCGCAGGCCGTCGCCGTCGTTGTCGCGGCCGTCGTTGCAGGCCGCCAGGCTCATGCCGATCTCGCCGCTGCCGGCCACACAGTCGGGGTCGAGGTCGTCGATCCAGCCGTCGCCGTCGTCGTCCTCACCGTCGGTGCAGCTCGTGGCCGAGGTCGAGGCCTCGCTGTCCTCCCAGGGGACGGCGCAGTCGGGGTCGCTGGCGTCGATCAGCCCGTCGCCGTCGTTGTCCGCGCCGTCATTGCAGGCGTAGGAAGTGAGTCCGGCCTCGTCCTCGTCGGTCAGGCAGTCCAGGTCGTCGCCGTCGATCCAACCGTCCAGGTCGTCGTCCTCGCCGTTGGCGCAGTCGTCGGCCGCCGCGTCCTCGACGGTGTCCCAGGCGCTGGTGCAGCCGGTGTCGTGGCTGTCGATGAGCAGGTTTCCGTCGTTGTCGATGCCGTCGTTGCACTGCACGCTGCTGAAGCCCAGCTCTGTGGAGCCCCCGCTGGCGCAGTCGGGGTCCTCGGCGTCGACCCAGCCGTCGGCGTCGTTGTCGACCCCGTCCTCGCACTGCGCCGCGTCTTCGTCGTCGTCGAGGGCGTCGGTGCAGCCGGGGTCCAGCGCGTCGATGAGCCCGTCGGCGTCGTTGTCGATCTCGTCATTGCACTGGGTCGCGCCCGAGCCATCCTCGGTCCGGCCGACGTCGCAGTCGGGGTCCGCGGCGTCGACCCAGCCGTCGGCGTCATTGTCGGCGCCGTCGTGGCAGTCGTCGGCGGCCGGCGCCTCCAGCGTGTCGGTCGCGTCCAGGCAGTCGTCGTCCAGGGCGTCGATGGTGGTGTCCCCATCGTTGTCCAGGCCGTCATTGCACTCGTTGCTGCCGTAGCCCCGCTCGGAGCTGCCGGTGGCGCAGTCGGGATCGTCGGCGTCGGTCCAGCCGTCGTGGTCGTTGTCCAGGCCGTCCTCGCAGCCGGTGATGGGCGAACTCTCGGTGTCGTCATCACCCGTGCTGCAGCCGGGATCGTCCGCGTCGACCAGGCCGTTGCCGTCGTTGTCGACGCCGTCGTTGCACTCGTAGGTCGAGGTGGTGGGCGACTCGGTCGTCGTGTCGTAGCTGCCGAAGCAGGCGGGGTCGTCCAGGTCGATCCAGCCGTCGCCGTCATTGTCCGCACCGTCGCCGCAGGCGGCGCCACCCTCATAGGGGTCGGTGCCGCGGTCGCAGTCCGGGTCGGCCGCGTCGGTGTCACCGTCGCTGTCGTCGTCCAGCCCGTTGTTGCAGGCGTAGCGGCTGTCGAGCCCGACCTCGGTGCTGCCGCTGGCGCAGTCGGGGTCGTCGCCGTCGACCCAGCCGTCGCTGTCATCGTCCAGGCCGTTGCTGCACGCGTCGACCTCGCTGTCGTCCGCCGCGCTGGCGCAGTCGGGGTCGCGGGCGTCGATGCGCCCGTCGCCGTCATTGTCCACGCCGTCGTTGCACTCGGCCCCGCCGGCGAAGCCGGTCTCGGCGCCCGAGACCGCGCAGTCCGGGTCGTTGCTGTCGATCCAGCCGTCGCCGTCGTCGTCGATGCTGTTGGTGCACTGGTCGACCTCGTCGTCGTCCAGGGCGTTGTCGCAGCCGCTGTCGGCGTGGTCGATCCGGCCGTCGCCGTCGTCGTCGGCGCCGTTGTTGCACTGCGGCCCGGTGGGGTCGAAGCCCAGCTCGTTGTTGCCGCTGGCGCAGTCGGGGTCGGCGGCGTCGATCCAGCCGTCGCCGTCGTTGTCGGCGCTGTCCGAGCAGTCGTCGGTCTCGATGCGGTCTGTCGCCGAGCTGCAGTCGGGGTCCGCCGCGTCGACCAGGCCGTCGCCGTCGTTGTCGATGCCGTCGTTGCACTGGGTGGTGGCCTCGAAGCCACCCTCGGTGTCGTCGTAGGGGTTGGTGCAGCCCACGTCGGCCAGGTCCACCCAGCCGTCGCCGTCGTTGTCTGCCCCGTCCTCGCAGGCGTTGCGCTCGGTGTCGTCGAAGGCGTCCGAGCAGCCCACGTCGCTGCGGTCGGTGCGCGTGTCGCTGTCGTTGTCGATGCCGTCATTGCACTGGCTCGTACCGAAGCCCAGCTCGTCCTTGCCGCCGTCGGCGCAGTCGGGGTCCTCGGCGTCGGTCCAGCCGTCGCCGTCGTCGTCCAGGCCGTTCTCGCAGGGGGGCGAGAACTCGTTGTCGTCCAGGGCGCTGTCGCAGTTGGCGTCGGCGCCGTCGATGTCGCCATCGCCGTCGTTGTCGGCGCCGTCGTTGCACTGGGTGCCGCCCCAGCCGTGCTCGGTCTCGCCTGTCGCGCAGTCGGGATCGGCCAGGTCCACCCAGCCGTCGCCGTCGTCGTCCAGGTTGTTGTCGCAGCCGCTGGCTTCGTCGTCGTCGGTGGCGCCGTCGCAGTCGGGGTCGGCCGCGTCGATCAGGCTGTCGCCGTCGTTGTCGACGCCGTCATTGCACTGGGTGCTGCCGGTGCCCAGCTCCTGGTCGCCGCCGTCGCAGTCGGGGTCGGCGGCGTCGGTGTAGCCGTCGCCGTCGTCGTCCAGGCCGTTCTTGCACTGGGTGATCGGGTCTGCGAGCAGGGCCAGGGGCAGCTCCACGCTGCCGATGACATCGGTGTCGAAGCTGTTGGGCCCCACGGGATCGGACTGCAAGGTCAGGGTGGTGCCCTGCCAACCCACGACCGACAGGTCGAAGGCGCTGTCGTTGGTGCCCGGCTGGAGCTCCACGACCGGCCAGCCGGCCGAGCCGACGGCGAAGCGGATGCCCAGCTCCAGGTCGGCGTCGTCGGTCTGCAGATCGGCCAGGAAGCTGCGGCTGTCCAGGTCCCCGGCGGCCAGCGGCTGGCCGTCGGCGCCCAGGTAGGGCGAGCTCGGGTCCACCACCAGCACCAGGCTGTCGGTGGCGGCGCCGATGGCCGTGGCATCTCCCGTGAAGCTCACCTGGATGGCGGTGCGCGGATCGGGCTGGGCCTTGCAGGCGCCCAGGATGCCGGAGGACAGCAGCAGGATGAGGGAGCGGTTCATGGCAGCACCACCAGGACGTCGCCCGGGGGAATGGGGTCGGGGACGCCTGCGTTGTAGGCCACGATGCCCCCGGCGGTGGCACCGCCAGCGACCGCGGCCGCGCCGGCCCAGAACACCCAGGACTCGCTGAGCGGGGTGTAGGCGGCAAGCTCGGAGTTGCCGTCGTGCAGCTTGGCCTGCCAGTGCACCGAGCCGTGGTCTGGCACCTCGATGCGGGTCGAGGCGGTGGCCCGGCCCGGCGCGGTCACGGCCAGGGTGTAGCGCCCCCGCTCCAGGGCTGGCAGCCGGACCCGGCGGCCCGCGCCCACGCGCACGTCGTTGAGCGACACCTCGGCGTCGGGCGAGGGGGTCTTGACGATCAAGGAGGCCCCGCCCTCGGAGAGCCGGGCGTCGACGACGCCCTTGCTGCCGTCGCGGGTGTCGACGGTGCGCAGCACGGCGGCGTGGTCGTGCAGGTCCAGGAGCACCTGGTGGATCCCGGGTGGGATGTCGTGCAGAGCCAGGGGGGTGACCCCGGCGCGGCTGCCGTCCAGGAAGACCTCGGCCCCGGCGGGCTTGCTGGTGATGGCCATGCGCCCGGCGCTGCTGGTCAGGGATTGCACGATCAACAGGTTCTTGCCGGCGGTGAAGTCGAAGTCCCCGGTCGCGTCCTCGCGGCCCGGCGCCTGGAGCAGCCACTGGTAGTGGCCGGGGCTCAGGTTGCGCAGGCGGATCGGCGTCGGGTAGTGGTCCTTGTCGTTGACGATGAGCTCGGCACCAGCGGGGTCGACGAAGAACTCCACCGTGCCGTCGCCCGGCAGCAGGTCGGCCGTCACGTCGACAGTGCGGCTGGGCGCCACCGTCACGCGGCGCACGAAGGGGTCGAACTGGTCGGCCACCACCCGCACGGTGTGGTCCCCGGGCGGCAGGTAGGCCGTGTAGGGGGTCTGCCCGACCTCCTGGTTGTCGATGTAGACGACGGCGTGTTGCACCGAGGCGTTGACGCGCATGAGCCCGGTTGCCTGGTCGTCTGCCCGGGAGGGCAGGGCGGCGAGAGCCAGCAGGGTGGCGCTGGCCAGCAAGGCGCGGGGGACAGGTCGGTGGTGCTGCATCGGCTACCGGTCCGTGGGTGGCGTGACAGAGGTACGTACGGCGGCGCGGCCGCGAGGGCCGGCTTCCGGGACGACCGGGAGGGGGTTGGCGCAGGGTAGCAGAGCCCAGGGCAGCGCTCTACCCCTGTGTGGCCTGCGACCCTGCGCCGCGCACATCGCCGTTGCGCACCGTGATCCGCCGGGCGTCCAGCCACTCCAACAGGGGGATGGCCATGCGGCGCGACTGGCCTGACAGCTCCTTGAAGTCGGCGGGGCGCAACTCCTGGTGGGTGGCCAGCCAGGCGCGGACGGAGGCCACCAGCACGTCGAGGTGCTGGCGGTGCACGACGCGGTCGCTGACCCGCTCCAGCTCGCCCCGCGCCAGGAGGAGCAGCAGGGCATCGGCATCCTGGGCCAGCAGGGGGGCGACGGCGGTGCCCTCCAGGCCGGCCTCGCGGGCCAGCCGGGTCAGCTCGTCCAGGGTCTGCTGCTGGTCGGGAGAGGGGGCGATGTGGAAGGAGGCGAGGCGCAGCACCGGGCCCTCCAGGGCCACCAGGCCCTCCTCGGCCAGCCGGGCGATCAGCGCATCGAATGCGCGGTCGGAGAGGTGGGCCAGGGCCTCGCGGCGCAGCTCCCGGCGCGGCGCGCCCGGGGCCAGGGGGCGGGCCTGGTGCCAGGCACCCAGGGTGGTCAGCAGGGACTCGCCCAGGGCCCGCACCCGGTCCGGGTGCAGCAGGCGGTCTCCCAGCCGCAGGCCCTCGGACAGGCCCAGCAGGGCCGCGCGGGCCGGCTCCAGGCCGGCGTCCCCCGCCCGGGTCAGCAGGACGCTGCGGTCGCCCGCGGCCAGGGCGCGGAGCTGCGCCGCCACGCGTGCATGGTCGCGACGCCGGGCCCGAGGCGCCCAGGGGTCCAGCACCTCGCCGCCGCCCAGGGTCTCCACCGGGCTCTCGCGGCGCAGGACGAAGCGGTCGTCGGGCAGGACCACCAGCGGGCTCTCGGTGCGAAGCTGCACCAGGTGCGTGCGCCCGGGCACCAGGCCCGTCGGCGGCGCCTCGGCGCTCTCCCCGGCGTCCACCTCGGCCCAGCCCAGGACGCCCAGGACGGCCATGACCTCCGAGGTCCCGGCCAGCAGCCGGACCCGGGCCCCGTCCGGGACCGGCGGCGCGCCCGGCAGGTGGCGGTAGCGGCCGTCGATGATGCTGGCCACCTCCAGCTCACCGGGGCGCACCACCACCTGGCCCCGGGCCAGGTCGTCCCGCTCGACCCCCGCCAAGTTGATGGCCGTGCGGTTGCCGGCCCGGCTCTCTTCCACTGCCAGGCCGTGGACCTGCAGGCCGCGCACCCGGCTCTTGATGCCCTCGGGCAGCACCAGCACCTCCTCGCCGTCCACGACCCGGCCCGAGCGCACGGTGCCCGTCACCACGGTGCCGAAGCCCCGCTGGACGAAGGCCCGGTCGATGGGCAGGCGCAGGGGGCCCGCTGCGGGTCGGGTGGCCGGCGCCAGGGCGGCCAGCGCCTGCCGCAGGGCGTCCAGGCCCTGGGGCGCGCCGCTGGGCGGCACCGCGACGGAGAGCACCGGGGCGCCCTCCAGGAAGGTGCCGGCGACCACGTCCTCGACGTCCAGGGCGGCCAGCTCCCGCAGCTCCTCGTCCACCAGGTCGGCCATGGTCAGGACCACCAGGCCCTGGCGCAGCCCCAGCAGCTCGAGGATGGCCAGGTGCTCGCGGGTCTGGGGCATCACGCCCTCGACCGCGCTCACGCAGAGCACCACGGCGTCCAGGCCCGTGGCCCCGGCGATCATGGTGCGGACCAGGCGCTCGTGGCCCGGCACGTCGACGAAGGACAGGCGCCGCCCGTCGGGCAGATCCAGGGCCGTGAAGCCCAGCGCGATGGTGATGCCGCGGGCCTTCTCCTCGGGCAGGCGATCCAGGTCGACGCCGGTCAGCGCCCGGACCAGCGTGGTCTTGCCGTGGTCGATGTGGCCGGCCGTTCCGACGACGAGGTGCTGGGACATGGACCTGGACGGGGCGGCGGGGGAGGGGAGGCCGGGGCTTCTCGCTATCCCGTGGGCCGACGAGGGGTTACGGTTGTCTCCCGGGGGGCGCCACCCAGGCCCGCGGGGTGGAGGTCGCAGTGGCCGATGGCCCCAACGCCGAGATCCCGAGCGCCGAGCACCCCGGCGCCGAGCACCCCGGCGCCGAGCACCCCGGCGCCGCGGTCCCCAGCGCCGCAAACCCGGGCGCCGCGACCGACGTGGCACAGAGCCTGTCCGCGCCTCCTCCGGCCCCGGCCGGTCCCTGGGATCTGGAGCTGCGCGGCGCGGACGGGCGCCACCGCGGTCTGCACGACCTGCACGCCCTGCGGGCCATGATCTACACCGGCTCCATCGACGCCCGGGCCAAGGTGCGCGCGCCTCCCCCGGGGGGTGCCTTCCCTCCGCTGGAGCCGGGTCCGGCGGCCGAGTGGATCAGCGTGGCTGAGGTCCCCCCCCTGCGTGAGGTCATGGACCTCATCGGCCTGGACCTGGAGCCCGACGACAGCGAGCGGCGCATCGGCGGCTGGCAGCGCTCGGGCGGGACCGAGGACGCCGAGCACTCCGGCCACACCCAGTCCGTCTCCCAGGTGATGGAGGCCACGCGGGAGGGAACGCGGGAGCGCCTGCCGGTCCTGTGGCTCATCGTCGGCACTGTGCTGCTGGTGCTGGTCTTCTTGGTGGTCGGCCTGGTCCTGAGCTGAGGGGCCGCGCCCTGACCTGGGGGCTCAGGCCCCGGTCAGCCGCCGGAAGACCTCCTCCAGGTTGGTCCGCTCCCGTCCCAGCTCTACCAGGCGCAGGCCCCGGTCCACCGCCAGGGAGAAGATCGTCTCCCGCAGGTCGCGGTCGGCCAGGACCTCGAAGGCGAACCAGGCGGGGTCTTCGGCCTCGATGTCGGCCACCCGGGCCACCCCCGGCAGCGCGCGCACGGCGTCCGCGATGGCGGCCCGGCCCAGGGCCACGTTTCCCGGCGCGAAGGTGACCTGGACCATGCTGCCGCCCTGCTCGCGGGCCGTCAGCTCGCTGGTGGCCCCATCCGCCACGATGCGCCCCTGGTGGATGATCAGCACCCGGTCGCAGGTGGCCTGGACCTCGCTGAGGATGTGGGTGGACAGCAGCACCGTGCGCTTGCGGCCGATCTCGCGGATCAGGTTGCGGATCTCGACGATCTGGTTCGGGTCGAGGCCCGTGGTCGGCTCGTCGAGGATGAGAATCGAGGGGCTGTGCAGCAGGGCCTGGGCCAGGCCCACCCGCTGGCGGTAGCCCTTGGAGAGCTGGCCGGTCTGCTGGCCCATCCGGGCGGCGATGCCACACTGCTCGGCCACCTTCTCGATGGCCCGGGCCCGCTCGGCCGTGCCCAGGCCGCGGATCCGACCCACGTAGTCCAGGTAGTCGCCGACCCGCATATCGGTGTACAGCGGCGCGTTCTCGGGCAGGTAGCCGAGCTGCCGCCGGGCCGACAGCGACTCGGTCAGCACGTCGTGGCCCTGGATCGAGGCGCTGCCGCCCGAGGGCGCGATGAAGCCCGTGAGGATCTTCATGACCGTGCTCTTGCCGGCGCCGTTGGGGCCCAGGAAGCCCACCACCTCACCCTCGTCGACGGAGAAGGAGATGCCCTTGAGCGCGTCGAGATCGCCGTAGCGCTTGCGCAGGTCCTGGACGGCGATGGCGGGCATGGGCGCTCCGGGTGGTGGCCCCCAGGTATCTGCCCGGCCCCGCGCAGGGCCACCCCCGCTGCGCGCAAGCCGGCTGGACAGCCCCCGATCGCGCGCTACCTTCGCGCGCCACCTTCGCGCGCTCTCTTCGCGCGCTCTCTTCGCGCGCTCCCTTTGCGCGCTCCCTTCGCGGCCATGGCCGGGGCCTGACAGCCCCCCCCGGGAGTACGGCATGAGCGCCCCCCCCGCCAGCGCGGACATCCGCCCCCCAGAGCCTCGCGGTGAGCTGGTCCGCCTTCAGCAGCGGCTGCTGCGCAAGGTCGGCCAGGCCAGCCGGGAGTGGGGGCTGATTGAGCCGGGTGACCGGATCATGTGCTGCATGTCCGGCGGAAAGGACAGCTACGCCCTGGCCTGGCTGCTGCGGGAGGTGCAGCGCAAGGTGCCCTTCGACTTCGAGATCGTGGCGGTCAACCTGGACCAGGGACACCCGGGCTTCCCGGCGCACCGGCTGGAGGACTGGCTGCGCGACCAGGGCTTCAGCTACCGCATGCTGAAGCAGGACACCTACAAGGTGGTCAAGGCGAAGATCCCCGAGGGGAGCACCTACTGCTCCCTGTGCAGCCGCCTGCGGCGTGGCGTGCTCTACGACGCCGCCGTCGAGGTGGGCTGCAACAAGCTCGCCCTGGGCCACCACCGCGACGACGTGCTCGAGACCCTGCTGCTCAACCTCTTCTACTCGGGCCAGCTCAAGGCCATGCCACCCAAGCTGGTCAGCGACGACGGCCGCAACGTGCTGATCCGGCCCCTGGTGAGCTGCGAGGAGACCGAGCTGGCGCGGCTGTCCGAGCTGCTGGACTTCCCGATCCTGCCCTGCGACCTGTGCGGCAGCCAGGAGAACCTGCACCGCAAGAAGGTCAAGGCCCTGCTGGCCGGGCTGCACGCCGAGAACGACAAGGTGAAGGGCAACCTGATGGCGGCCCTGGGCAATGTCCGGCCCAGCCACCTGCTCGACCCCGAGCTGCGGCGGCGCTGCGGCCTGGACCCTTGGAGCGGCGCGCCCCTGGAGCCGGGCGAGGACCCTCAGGTCCCGCGCGGCACCGGTGAGTTCATGGAGGCGCTGGAGGCCGCGCTGCGCTGAGCGGCCCGGCGGAGCCGCTCCGGGAGCGGCCCCAGGATGGGTGGGGCCGCCTGGAGCATGCCCAGGCGCTCAGGGGGCCGACCACTCGATCTCGATGGTGTAGGGCTTGTCGCCGGCGGTGCCGGACCAGGGCAGGACCATGATGTAGTAGGTCTGCCCGGGCTTCAGGGTGAGACCGTCGAAGTCCGCGGTGGTGGAGAAGGCCTCGGGGTTGACGTCCCCGACGGCCCAGCCCTGGACCAGCAGCGCCCCGGCGGAGTCGTACAGGTTGATGTCCAGGTTGGCGCCCGCGTCGGACCACGACGAGGTGAAGCTCGCCGCGAGCTCCTCGGGCACCGTCAGGGCGTAGGTGTCGACCTCGCCGCTGTACGCGGGATCGTCGGTCTCGAAGGTCAGCGAGCCGTTGATGGCGTCGACGAAGCCAGCGCCCGTCGCCACGGGCAGGACCTGGGCGTTGTCGAGGTCGCCCAGCTGGAACTCGGTGATCAGCGTCGCGTTGTTGGGCTCCACCTCGTCGATGATCCAGCCGTAGACCTTGGGCGACAGGTCGTCGACCCGCAGGGCCTGGTGGACCTCGACGTTCTGCTTGCCGTTCAGCTCCACGAAGATGGGCTGGGTCGAGTACAGGGTGCCACCCGGCAGCGAGCCGGCCAGGGACGGGAAGGTCCCGGCCATGAGGTAGACGCTGTTCACGCCCTCGTTGACGAAGCCGACGCTGCGCGGGGGCTCGGCCGTGTCGCCGCCGGTGTCCGCGCTGCTGCCGCCGTCTCCAGTGCCGCCGTCTCCAGTGCCGCCGTCTCCAGTGCCGCCGTCGCCGCCGGTGTCCGTGGTGCCGCCGTCTCCGGTGCCCGTGTCACCGCCGGTGTCCGTGGTGCCGCCGTCCCCTGCAGCCGTGTCTCCCGCAGCCGTGTCTCCCGCAGCCGTGTCACCGGCGGCCGTGTCTGCCGCCGTGTCTGCCGCCGTGTCTGCCGCGGTGTCGCCCGGCGCGAACCGGGACCGGGCCGCTGCCACCGAGGTGTCGTTGCCACCGCCGCTGCTGGTCGCCTCCTCGCCGGTGATGCTGCCCTCACAGTCCGCATCGCCCTCCTCGCACTCTGCGACCTGGCGCAGCCCGCCCTCGATCTTGTACCAGCCGTTCCAGGTCAGGCTGGCCTCGTTCCAGGCGAAGCCGTAGGCCGTGGTGCCGCCCACGGGGCTGCCGTGGTTGGACGGGTCGTCGGTCAAGTAGGCGCCGACCAGGATGCTGCCCGTGTTCGGATCCAGGCCGTTGAAGGAGATCTGGTAGCTGTTGTCGACGCCGTCGCCCTTGACCGCCGTCACGCGGACCATGAGCTGGGTGCCCTTGGGCACGCCGTCCTTGTAGGGGAACTCGAGCCCGCCGGCGGCGGTGGGCACGCTCACGTCGGCCCAGTCGAAGTCGATCTCCCCGCCGAAGCCGGTCGGATCGTCGAAGGTCTTGAGCACCGTGGGCAGGCCGGTGCTCGTGTCGGTCCACGCGGGGTCCAGGATCTCGACCTTGTAGACCACCGTGTCGTGCAGGCCCGGCAGCTCGCCTTGCAGCAGCTGCTCGTGGTTCGGCCAGAAGAAGCGGCTGTCCGTGGCGTAGGTGAAGGCCATCTGGATGTCGCCGCTGCCCGCCAGCCGCACCAGGTAGGTGTCGACGTCAGCGGTGCCGTCGGGATCTTCGTACTCGCGGGCCGAGCCGCTCAGCGTGAAGTGCCGGTAGGTCAGGGTCGGCAGCTCCACGACATCGGCGTCGTTGGGGCTGGCGACGCCGTCCGGACCCTCGTCCGCGCTGGCGGGAGGGAGCTGGATCTGGCCGACGATCACGGTCCGGTCGATGCCGGTCTCGGTGCTGCAAGCGCCGAGGAGCAGCGCGGGCAGGCCCGTGAAGGCAGCCAGCAGGAGGAGGGGGGCGTGGGCGCGGCAGGCCATGGCGTGGACCTCCGGCTGGTGGAGGGAGGGCCGGGGCTGGGACGGGCTGGGCAGGGAGGGTCGCATCAGTTGAACTCCCCGCGCAGGCCGAACTGGAAGTACCGTGGAGCCTGTCGTGACTGTGGCCGTCCCCAGTAGGGGTCGCCGTTGCTGTCGGTGACGACGCCTGTGCCGTCCTGGTTGCCGTAGCGGGTGTCGACGCTGGTGACGGTGCGGTCGTTGAACACGTTGAAGCACTCGGCCGTGATGTCCCAGGTCGACCGGCCGGCCTGGAAGGTGAGGCCCGCCTTCAAGTCGAGCTGCACATAGGCCGGCAGCCGGTAGGTCCCGTCGATGGGATCCTTGTGGTTGTACCAGCCCTGGTAGTACTGGTTGTAGTAGTCCTTGCGGTACGGCGCGCCGCTGGAGGCGTTGAAGTTCCAGCCGCCCAGGAAGCCCAGCGAGGTGGAGTCTCCCAGGGGGATCGCCTCGGCGTTGCGGTAGGACCCGGCCATCTTCAGGTTGTGCGGGATGTCGTAGGGCTGCAGGCCGACATCCACCTTGTTCTGCGTGTAGTTGTCGAAGGAGCCACTGTTCAGGGCGGTCGTGTTCTCCTGGAGGAAGCCGTAGGACTTGCTCCAGGTGTACGAGGCGACCATGCCCCAGTGCTCGTCGAATTGGCGGTTGGCCTGGAGCTCGACCGAGGTGAAGTTGTTGAAGATCTCGTTGGGGGTCCGCAGCCGGTAGACCGCCGAGCTGGTGCCGTTGCGGCCGCCCACGACCTGGGTGCCATCGGCGTTCCAGATCAGGTTGACCTCGTCGTCTTCCCAGCGGTTGCGGGTCGTCTTGTAGGCGAAGTTCAGGTCCAGGCCCCAGCCGTCGCCGACGTCGCGGCTCAGGCCGGCGTCGAGCTCGTCGCTATGCGGCGTGCGCAGATCCCCGTGGGCCAGGGAGTAGCCGGCAGAGGAGGTGCCCGACTCGGTCCAGGACTGGTGGCCGGCGTCCCAGTTGTAGTTGGTCGAGCCCGTGTCCGTGTCGGTCAGGATGTCGGGGATCGCCAGGTAGCCGGGATCGTAGAAGCGACCGTAGTAGGCGTGGGCCGAGGTGCGGCCGTCGCCCGTCAGGTCGTAGGCGACGCCCATGCGGGGCGCGATGTTGAGGGTGCTGAGCACCTTGCTGTCGCCGAAGCCCGGGTCGAAGAAGGGCCGGATGTACATCGAGCCGTAGTCCAGCCGCACGCCCGGCCGCAGGGTCAGCCGCTGCCAGGGGTGCCAGACGTCCTGGAGGTACCAGGCGAAGAGCGCCGCCGAGATGGTGCTGTCGTACTGGCTGTTGTAGACGGTGAGCTGGCTGGGGACGTAGCTCTTGACGTCGTTGGGGTCGCCGGTCGGCTCGTAGTAGGCCAGACCCGAGGTGTCCGGCGAGTCCCCCTGCTCGTCGGTTGTCTCGGGGCCGACGCCGGGGAAGGCCGAGGCGGACTGCAGCAGCTCCAGGTTGATGCCGGTCTTGGCCTGGTGCTCACCCAGGGCCGTGAACAGGCGGGTCAGCGAGGAGTCCAGGGTGTAGCGGTGGCGGTAGCTGGTGCTGCCGTAGGGCTCGGGGCCGTAGGAGAAGCCGCCGTTGCTGTACCAGCCGGGGTTCGGGTAGCCGTAGTTGCTGGCCGGGTCACAGTCGGTCCACTGGTTGCGCGTGCACCACAGCTCCTGGATGGGCTGGGTCACGATGTAGGAGGTCTCGGTGGCGAGCTGGGTCTCCAGGATGGTGCTGGCGTCCGGCGTCCAGATGTGGCCCAGCGAGCCGATCCAGCCGCCCTGCTTCCACCACTCCTCACCGCTGGGCAGGGTGTAGGGGTCCTGGGTGCTGTTCTCGATGCTGGTCGGATCGGCCTGGACCTGGGCCCACAGCCGCTGGTTGTTGGTCGGCGACCAGGTCAGCTTGCCGAAGACGTACTCGCTGTTCCAGTAGCGAGGCGCCATGGGCTCGTCCCGGCCGACCTCGGCGGGCACGGTGTTCTCGTAGACCGAGCGGTTGAGCTGGGTGCCCGCGAAGAACCAGAGCTTGTCCTTCAGGATGGGGCCGCCCACGTTGGCCGCGGCCGTGGCGTCCGAGTAGCTGATGTTGCTGTTGTTGCCTTCCTCGGGCAGCGGCTTGTACAGACGCGTCGCCTTGCCGCTGTACAGCAGCTGGATGTCGCCCTCGAAGTCGTTGCCGCCCGAGCGGGTCACGACGTTGACCGCGCCGCCCAGGGCCTTTCCGTACTCGGCGTCCATGCCGCCGGTGAGGACCTGGAACTCCTCGATGGCGTCGAAGTTCATGTTGTTCGAGAAGGTGCCCGTCAGCGGGTCCGTCGTGTTCACGCCGTCGACGTAGTACTGGTTCGACGTGAACGTCCCGCCGCGCATGTTGGCGTTGCCCGATCCGTTGTCCACGACGCCCGGCGCGAAGGTCGCGGCGGACTGGTAGTCGCGGCCGGCGTTGGGGATGTCGCGGAGCATCTCCTTGGTCAGCACGATGCCCGTGCGGGTCGTGGTGACGTCCACCGTCGGCTTCTCGGCCACGATGGTGATCTCCTCGCCCGCCTGGGCGAGCTGCATGGTCAGCTCGACCTGGGAGGTGCGGCCGGCGTAGACCTTGATCGTGGCGATCTTGGACTGGAAGCCGGCCTTGTCGATGTGCACGTCGTAGTCGCCGGGCGGCAGGGCCAGGGCCCGGAAGTTGCCGTCCATGTCCGTGTCGATGCTGCGGGCGCCCTGGAGCTTGTCGCTGGTGATGTTCACCACCACGCCGGGGATGCCGATGCCGTCGGCGTCGACCACGGTCCCGCGGAGCTGACCGGTGAGGTCGGCGGCCGAGGCCGGCGCGCTGAGCAGCACCAGGGTCGCGGGCAGGGCGGCAGGAGCGGAGAGCAGCAGCGCCAGCGCCACGCGGCGTCCCCAGGGGGAGCCGGAGGGATGGATCGGGGCCGAAGGCAGCGTCAGCTTGCTGGTCAACGGGGACCTCTCAGCAGCAGTGGAGAGCGCCGGTCGTACCGCACACGCCGCGGAATCGCAACCAGCGCGCCACGCAGGACCCGGCATGCACGCGACCACCATCGGGCTATCAGGCGCCAGCCGGACCGCGTGGAGGCTGCCCGATGCGGATCACGACCTGGAACGTCAACTCGATCCGGGCGCGCCTGGATCGCGCCCTGGACTGGGTGGACGAGCACGAGCCCGATGTCCTCTGCCTCCAGGAGACCAAGTGCCTGGACGAGCAGTTCCCGCGGGAGCCCTTCCAGGAGCGGGGCTACCACGTCCAGACCTTCGGCCAGAAGACCTACAACGGCGTGGCCCTGCTCAGTCGCGCGGCGCCGGTGGACGTGGCGCGGGACCTGCCCTGGTCCGGCGACGGCGAGGCCCGCGGCATCACGGCCGTGGTCGACGACGTGCGGATCGTCAACCTGTACGTCGTGAACGGCAAGGCCGTCGGCGACCCCAAGTTCGCGCGCAAGCTCGACTGGCTCGACCACCTGCAACAGTGGCTCCAAGCCCATGCCAGCCCCGACGAGCTGCTGTGCGTCTGCGGCGACTTCAACATCGCCCCCCAGGACATCGACGTCTACGACCCCGTCGCCTGGCACGAGCGGATCCTGTGCAGCAGCCCCGAGCGGGAGCGCTTCCAGCGGCTCTTGGACTGGGGCCTCGTCGACAGCTTCCGGCAGGTGGACGATGGCCCCGGCCGCTACACCTGGTGGGACATGCGGACCCGGGGCTTTGAGCGGGGGGAGGGGCTGCGCATCGACCACCTGCTGGTGACCGAGGGCCTGCTGGAGGCCATGCAGGACGTGGAGATCGACACCGCCGAGCGCGGCCGGGAGCACCCCAGCGTCAAGCCCAGCGACCACGCGCCGGTGACCCTGGTTCTGGAGGACTGAGGTGACGGCGCCCCCCTTCACGGGCATCGGCCCGGCCCTGGCGCAAGCACGACCGGGGCAGGTGTTGCGCCTGTGGGGTCGGGTTGAGGGAGGGGCGCTGATCGACGCCACCGGCGCGGTCCGGCTGGCCTTCGAGGGCAGCCTGTCCGAGGGCAGCGTCGGCGAGGTCCGGGGCCGCTGGGATGGCGCTGTGTTGTGGATCGAAGCCGCCACGCTGCGGCCCACCGCCGGGCGCGCCCACCTGGGTGCGGTGGCCGACCGGGTCCCCGGGCTGGCGGCCCGCTTCGCCCTGGTCGAGGGCCTGCGGGCCGCCCTGCGGGAGCGCGGCTACCGCGAGGTCGACACGCCCCTGCTGCTGGAGGCGGCGGGCACCGACCCCTTCATCGAGCCCGTGCCGGCGCGGCTGGCCCCCACCTGGAACCCGGCGGTGCCCGATCGCGCCCTGTGGCTGCACACCAGCCCCGAGCTGGAGCTCAAGCGCCTGCTGGTGCTCGGCTTCCCGGCCATCTTCCAGGTGGGCCACGCCTTCCGCCAGGGCGACCTCTCCCCCTTGCACGAGCCCGAGTTCAGCCTGGCCGAGTGGTACCGCGTGGGCTGGGGCGCCGAGGAGCTGGCGGCCGAGCTGGTCTCCATCTGCCAGGCCCTGGCGGGGCTGGGCGCGGTGCGCGAGGCGACGGTGGCCGGCTTGTGCCGGGACCTGGCCGGCGTCGAGGTCCTGGACCTGCAAGTGGGCCTGGCGCTGAGCCAGGCGCTGGGCGGCCCGCCCGAGCCCTTCGTGCACGCCTTCTCGCGGCTGTGGGTCGACCGGGTCGAGCCGGCCCTGGCCACCATGGGGGCCGTGCTCGTGACGCGCTGGCCGGCCGCCCTGGGCATGCTGGCCCGCCGCGACCCGGCGGACCCGCGGGTCGCCCTGCGCTTCGAGCTGGTGGTCGACGGCCTGGAGTTGGCCAACGGCTTCGCCGAGCTCAGCGACCCGACCGAGCAGCGGGACCGCTTTGTGGCGGACCTCGCCGCCCGGGCCGCCGAGGGCCTGCCGTCCGCGCCGCTGCCCGAGCGCTTCCTGCGGGCCCTGGAGGCCGGCCTGCCCCCCTGCGCCGGCGTGGCCCTGGGGGTCGACCGCCTGGCCATGGTGGCCGCTCACGCCGGCAGCCTGGCCGAGCTGCTGGCCTCGCCCATGGCGACGCGACTGGGGAGCTAGGCGGGGCTTTGCCGCTTCCTCCCTCCCCCCAAGGAGCGGGGGCTGCGAGCCCAGCGTGCGTCGAGCCCCCCCCCTCCCGTCGGTCGGACACCCGTCCCTGGGCCGGCCATGGGCCTTGCGCGCCTGGGCCAGCCGGGCGCGCCGCTCACTCGCCCTCTTCGGGCAGGTCGTAGCCGGCGTAGACCCGGTCCCGGGTCGCGTCACCCACCCAGGCGGTGAGCGCGCAGGCCTGCCCCGTGGGGTTGTCCACGGTCTTCGGCGGGTGCGCCTGGACGTGGATGTCGAACCAGATCGGGTGGTCGAAGGAGGTGAACTCGTTGGTGCGGTAGGGCCCGTCGACGGGATCCAGCAGCACGGTCATCGAGACGTCCGTGGGCGAGACGGAGGCGATGCACACCGTCGACTGGGTCCAGCCATGGGGCAGGCTGGTGACCACGTGGTAGCCGTCGCCGTTGTTCCATCCGAGCTTGATCTTGTGGGCGGGATATTCGTAGTTGTACAAGGTGGCCCTTGCCGCTGTCGTGCTCACCCAGCCAGTCGTCGATACAGGGCTCGGAGCGCGGGTAGCTGAGACCGGTGACGAGGATCTCCCAGAAGTCGCCGCAACATGTATTCGAAGCGTAGATTTAAGCACTGTAGATGGTGTGGGCGTGAAAGACCACGGCGTCCTTGGGCGGCGGGGGACACTCGTAGCCTGGCAAGGCGCGCTGGCCGGGCAGGGTGTCGCTGCTGCCCGGAAAGTCGCTCTCAGGCGGCTTCGGCCCATAGGGGCCGCCGCCAGGGAAGGGCGTCTGCGGTATCGCGGCGTCCGAGGGCGGGTCATGGCTGGGAGCGTGTACAGTACAGTGAAATTTAGACAGTGAAGTCCAGCCCCGCATCGAAGACCATGAACATATTGACCTGCAACCTGTCTTTCCGGTACCCGCCAGTGGGGTCGAAAGACACCGTGCCGGCCAAGCGATCCTCTCGCAGTACCGAGATGCACAGGGATGCCTGCCCGTACTGATCCTCAAGGTACGAGTTGAAGCCAAAGCCATATTTTCCGCCCCACAATGAATCCACACTGACAGAGAAGAGGGGATCGACCGCATAGGGAGCGTCAGGTGTGGTGGCCTGTCCTCCCTGGAAGACGCTCGGGTTCTCGCGCCGGTCACTGTACGCTGCGATCTGAACGTAACCCCCGTCTGCTACCCAGCCGCGCCGTCCGTGCCTCCATGTGATGGGAGGGCATGACCAAGCCGACATCACGCTTCGGGGCTGCTTGCTTCCTCCGACAGTTTCTTCTGGGCCGC
>Ga0100377_1001042_pt1 | contig 24074 bp, 21 predicted proteins | sample CryGeymeta201501_FD_83664 | JGI IMG/M metagenome (GOLD analysis project Ga0100377, IMG submission 83664) | Groundwater microbial communities from Crystal Geyser aquifers in Utah, USA - Crystal Geyser metaG 2015-01 | ecosystem: Environmental > Aquatic > Deep subsurface > Groundwater | place: USA...
CCCCCGTCCGTGCCACCCCCGTCCGTGCCACCCCCGTCCGTGCCACCCCCGTCCGTGCCACCCCCGTCCGTTCCGCCGCCGTCCGTTCCGCCGCCGTCCGTGCCGCCGCCGTCTGTGCCGCCGCCATCGGCGCCGCCCCCGTCCATGCCACCGCCATCACCGCTGGTGCCGCTGTCGTCTCCTGCCTTGGTCTTGCAGGCGGAGAGGGAGAGAGAGAGCACGCCCGACAGGGCGAGGCCGACGAGGGACAGGGCAGGTCGTGCCGACATGGTGTCTCCAGGGCTGGGGTCCGTGCGCCTATCATGCACCGTCATCGCGCCACCGGCTCGTGGGAGAGGACCTGTTCCGTCGCACCCCCATCGTCGCACCGCTGATCCTGGCCCTGGCCTGGGGCATCGGTCCAGCCCTGCCCGCCCTGCTGCGCGGCGCGTTGCTGGGTCACCCCTGGACCGATCTGTATCCCTCGGTGTGGAGCCTGTGGGCCGCCACCCGGGCCGACGGGCTGCTGCCCAGCCACACGGACCTGCTCGGCTTCCCCCAGGGCATGGGCCTGGCCCTCAGCAGCCCCCTCAAGGCGCTGCTCGCCCGGCCGTTGATCCCCCTGCTGGGCCTGCCCGGGACCTGGAACCTGCTGGTCCTGGCAGCCCGGGTCGGCACGGTGCTGGCCGCCTGGGGCGCCGCCCGGGCCTGGGGAGCGGGGAGGGCCGGCGCCCTGGTGGCGGCGGCGGTCTACGGCTGCTCACCCTTCTTCCACGGCTACGCCGTCGAGGGCATCGCCGAGGGCACCGACGGCTGGACCCTGGCCCTGTGGGCCTGGGCCGTCGGGCGGGACCGCAACCTGCTGGCGGCGCCGCTGCTGACCCTGACCCTGCTGTCGAGCTGGTACCTGGGCGCCGCGGCCATGCTCCTCGCCCTGTTGTGCGCGCCCTGGCGCCCCCGCGCCCTGCTCTCGCTGCTCGGCGTGGGCCTGGCCCTGCCCGCGCTGCTGGCCTTCCACCAGGCCTTCCCGGGCCTGGCACCGCTGGACCCCGCGGTCCGGGCCGCGATGGGCGCCCCCCTGCTGCCCCGCGCGCCCGGGATCCTGCCCGGCCTGAACCCCTTCGCCCTGACCACGTGGGTGGGCCTGCTAGCGCCGGCTTTGGCCCTGGCCGGTCGGCGACGACTCGCCATGCTCGCCCTGGTGCCCTTTGTGCTCAGCCTGGGCCACGGACCCTGGTACGCCCTGCCGGGCCTGGAGCTGCTGCGCTTCCCCTACCGGCTGCACGCCGCGACCCTGGCCATCCTGGCCCTGGCGGCCGCTGCCGGGGCGGACCGCTGGCGGGCCGGCTGGCTGGCCCCCCTGGTGGTCCTGGAGGGGCTGCTACTGTCCCCCGTCGAGCCCCTGATCCCCGGCGCGGACGCCGCGGCGCCGGCGCTCTACGACCAGGTCAACGGGCCGCTGCTGGAGATCCCCGGACCGGTGGCCGTGCCCCCCGGGCGCATCAACCTCTCGCGGCCCCGGGCCCGGTACCTGCTGTACTTCCAGACCCACCACGGTCAGCCCTCGCCCTGGGTGCCGGACTTCAACGGTGTCGGGGTGGCGCAGGACAGCGCCTGGCTGGCCCCCTTCACCGGCTGGGACCCACTGGTCCGCCCCGGCGCGCCGCCCCTGGACCTGCCTGCGGGCGCCCTGGGCGAGCTGCGAAGCCGCGGCGTCGGCCAGATCATGGTGGAGAAGGAGCCGCTGGGCGGCGATCGGTACCGCGACGCCGTCACCGCCCTGATCGCCAGCGGCTGCGTGGTCCAGGACCGGGATCCGTCCCGCACCCTGCTGCGGGTACCCCAGGGCCCCTGAGCGCAGGCTCCCTCCGCGGCCGGCTCCCTCCGCGGCCGGCTCAGTCCGCGGCCGGCTCCTCGACCCGTTCCGCCAGGTTGGCCCCCAGTCCCGGCAGCGCCTGCTGGAGGGGCTGCAGGCTGTTGGGGTCCCAGTGCAGGCGGCAGCGGGCCTCGTAGGCCTCGGCCTCGCCCACCAGGACCCGGGACTCGCCGCGCACGATGCGCTGGCTGCGGTCGGCCGGGTTTCCGCAGACCACGCAGATCGCCAGCTGCTTCTGGATGTACTCGGACACCGCCAGGAGCTGTGGGATCGGCTCGAAGGGCCGGCCCAGGTAGTCCATGTCCAGGCCCGCCACGATGACCCGGCGCCCCTGGTTTGCCAGGTCCTCGCAGATACGGACCAGGGCGGCGTCGAAGAACTGCGCCTCGTCCACGCCCACCACGGCCGCGTCCCCGACCAGGGCCGGGATCTCCTCGGCCCGCTGGATCTGGAAGCTGCGCAGCCGCTGGCCAGAGTGGGAGCCGACGCTGTCCACGGCGTAGCGATCATCGATGGTTGGCTTGAAGACCACCACCGACAGGCGGGCGTACTGGGCGCGGCGGATCCGGCGGATCAGCTCCTCGGTCTTCCCGCTGAACATGCAGCCGGTGATGACCTCGATCCAACCGATGTCGCGGGGCGTCATGTGGGGCTGGGGCTGCACGGCGCTCTCCGGGGCTGTTCCGCTCTCTGGCACGCTCGGCGCCGCTTCGCCACTGCTCAGCTTCGCCGCCGCAGCACGACCGTCACGGGGCCCATCGCCGGGGCCAGCTCGCGCAGGGCCCGGGGCGCGGCCTCGACCCCGCCCACGTCCGCGAAGACGACCGCTCCGCGACCAAATGCCCCCGGCGGCCGCAGGGGCAGGGCCACCACCAGGGAGCGGTGGCCGCAGCCGGGGCAGGTGGCGCGGTCCTGTCCCCCGGCCCGCCAGCGGGTGACCGCCTGGCTGAAGGCCAGGGCCATGGGCTGGTCGCACCGGGGGCAGCGCACCTGGAAGCCGCCCAGCTGGTTGGCGTACAGGGTCATGCCATCGGGCCGGTCCAGCCAGACCACGCCGAAGCCGCCAGGGACCAGGGCCGAGGCCTGCGGGCCCGCGGTGCGGCGCAGGGGACCGGTCCCCGCATCCAGCAGCCCGGCCTGCTGCCAGGTGTCGAAGACGCGGCTCACCTGGGCCGGGTCGGGGACGAGGTCGTGGTCGAGTGGGACCAGGACCAGGTCGAGGGTGTCACGGGGCAGCGGCACGAGGCGCCCCCTGGCCGGGCGGCGGGACCGCGGCCGGGGCATCGCTCCATGCGACGCGTCCCCCCTTCGCGCCGACCAGGGCGTCCGGAACCTGGCCATCGACCGCCAGGAAGCTGAGCTCCAGGCCCACGCCCTGCCGGGGCAGGCCGCCGTTCCCCACATCGCCCAGGAACAGCGCCCGGGCGTCCGTGTCCAGGACCTCGCCCGTAGGCAGGACCAGGGTGGTCGGGGCGCCGGGCTCGCGGACCAGGGCCAGGTCCAGGACCGGGGCGCCCGAGGCGTCGATGGCGTGGATCTGCACCGCGGCCACGCCCTCCCCCAGGGACAGCACCTCGACCTGGAGCGGAGCCTGCGCCTGGCCGGCGCCCGCGTCGGCCCGGTAGGGCACCAGGGCGGCGACGAAGCCCGGCGCGACGGCCTCGACCTCCCCATCCATGACCGCGTGGTCGCCCACGGCGCGCTCCAGGTCGAACTGGTGCACGTGGGGCGCCGTCAGCTCGCCGCGCAGCGGCTCGACCACGCTCAGGCCCGGCGCGGTGGTGGCCAGCACGGCGTCCACCCCGGCGGCGTCCCGCTGCCAGCGGGCCCCCTGCGGGCCGAGGACAAAGCTGCCGCCCGCGTCGTAGCCCCCCCGCCCGCCCAGGCGCCAGGTGAAGGTGCGCGGCTCCTCGACCTGGCTGTCGATGCGGTCCAGCACCAGCCAGTAGCGGTCCCGCACCATGAGCATCGCCCGCCGCAGCTCGGCCTGCTCGTAGGCCTCGCTGGCATCGGCCATCACCAGGCCCGCGTCCCCGCTGGCCCCGGCGTCCCAGCTGTCCTCCAGGTAGGCGTCGGTGTCGCCCCAGTTGGTGAGCAGGCCCTTGTCCGGCGCGCCCTGGCCATCGACCAGGATGACGTTGTGGCTGTCGGCGTCGGCGGTGGCGGCGTTGTCCAGCTCGCTGGGCTTGTAGTAGCCGGGGTCCAGCAGCAGGTACTCGCCGTAGGCGGCGGCGGTGAAGGACAGCCCATCGACGTGGTCGTGCACGTTCTTGCGCACGCTGCCGTGCTCGGCCACGAGCAGGGCCCACAGGTCCTGGTCCCCCCAGCCCGAGCGCAGCAGCGCGTTGCCGCCGGCGTCCCGGAAGCTGCTCTTCCAGGTCGGTGGGGCGGCCGCGGCGAGCAGCTCGGGCGTCAGCCGCGCCAGGTGCTGGATGGTGAGCTCGAAGGAGCGGGTGGTGTCCGAGGGGTACCAGGGATCCTGCTGCCAGTCCCAGACCCAGGCCGGCGCGTCGGCCTGCACCTGGGGGTCCGCGGCCGGGTCGGCGAAGACGTCGGCGGCCACGATGGCGCCCCCGTTCTGCTGCACCAGGTAGGCGTCGCCCAGGGGCGCCCGCAGGCCGTCGGGCAGGCGCAGGGACATCGACCAGCTCAGGCTGCGCTGGAACCAGGGCTGGTGCAGCGGGTTCTCCCAGGCCATGGGCGCGCCGTCCTCGCAGCCCTTGCTGGTCCAGGGGTCCACGTCCACCCGGTTGCGGCAGTCCCAGGTCAGGGGCGCCCCCTCGGGCAGGGCGTTGTCCATGGCGACCAGGAAGCCCACCACCGCCGGCATGCCGAAGCCGTAGTAGAAGGGCCCCTCGCTGACCGCACCGTCGACCTGGATGTACTGGCCCGGCTCGGACAGCAGCCAGCGGGTCTCGCTGGCCGCCCAGTCCAGCCACTCCTGGGCCCGAAGCTCGCGGGCGCGGAAGGCCAGGCCGGGCACGCCCACGCTGGCCGCCGTGCGCAGCGGGTGGTTGTTCTGGGTGGTTGCCAGCAGCTGGGAGCGCCGGGCGTCGTCGTCGACGTACTCGGCGAAGAAGGCGCGCGTGAGGTCGATGATCTTGTCGGCGTCGGCGTCGAGCTGCTCCTGGGTCACCATGCCCGTGGCCGTCAGCAGGTCCCAGGCGCTGGTGCTGCAGATCAGCGGCCGGGGCATGCCGATGTTGACGTCCCAGGTGTCGTTGTTCTCGAAGTCGGTCTGCAAGGCGTCGAAGAAGGCCTGGGCCTTGGCCGCCTGCGCCGGGTCGTCGTGCAGCCAGGCCAGCATGGCCGCGGCCTGGGCGGTGATGGCGTTGTCGCCCACCACGTCGTGGTCCCAGACATCGGCGTCGTCGGTGCGCAGCTCGCGCGCCGCGTCAGCCTCCAGCTGGGCGTGGAAGCTCGCCCAGGGCTCCTGGTCGAGGTGGGCCAGGATCACGTCCCGGTCCTGCGGCCGCACGGCCACGAAGGGGTGGACCAGCGGCGCCGGACCGGTGTCCTGGGCCCCACCGTCGCCCAGGGTGTCGCCGGTGGGGCCCTTGCAGGCGAGCAGCAGCAGCAGCAGGCTCACGGGCTCTCCTCGAGGGGCCAGCCATCGGTCTCGGCGAGGAGGACCAGCACCGCGCCGACCCCCAGGATGAGGTCATCGACCTGGGGGACCGAGACGTAGTCGTCGTAGCTGCCCGGGTTGGTGCCGAAGCTGGTGCCGGTGACGACCGGCTGGTCGCCGTCGTAGCTGACCCGGGCCTGGACCCCCGCCACAGCGGCGGGCACGCCGGCGCCCAGCTCGGCAGGCAGCACCCCGGCCGTCACGCCCTGGGCCAGGGCGGCCGCCAGCAGCGCCGAGGCCGAGGTCTCCAGGTAGTCGGCGGGATCGGGCCCCCGCGGCAGGCCCATGACCGTGTTCCACAGGCCGCTGTCGGGGTCCTGGACCGCGGCGATGGCGGTGGCGTGGGCGATGACCGCCTGGCTCAGCTCGGCCGGGGCCTGGTCGCCTAGCAGCGTAAGGGCCTCTACCCCGACGACGAGCACCCAGGCGTTGCCGCGCGCCCAGTAGACCGCGTCCGTCGGGATGTTCTCGCCCCCAGCCTCATCCCAGGCGTGCCGGTAGAGCTGGTCGGTGCCGTCCCGGCACAGGGCGCTCACCGCCAGGTACTGCTCCGTGAAGGTCAGCATGGCCTGCTGTCCGGCCGGCTCCGGGTCGTGGGCGGCCCGCTGCAGCAGGTACTCGCCCAGCATGAACTGGCTGTCGATCCAGACCTGGTCGGGCACGCCGAAGGGGGCCTGGTCGGTCCAGTGCTCGATGGCGCCGCTGTCGGTCCGGGGGGCGGTCGCGATGTAGCTGTCGGCCGCCGTCGTGATCGGCGCGAAGCCAGGCTGGTCGAGCATGGCGGCGATGATCGCCGGCGAGGTCGAGTCGCTGCTGACCATGGGGCTGGCGCCGCCATCGAAGTCGGGCAGCCAGCCGCTCATCCAGGTGGTGGCGTAGTCCTGGTAGGCCCCCTCTCCCGTCGCCTGGTCCAGGCGCAGCAGGCCGAAGACCCAGACCGTCTGCATCCAGTCCTCGAGCAGCACGTCGGCCGGCCAGCGCCCGACCCCCTTGTCCGCGATGCTGCGGGCGAGCGTGAGGGTGTGCAGGGCGTCGCTGCTGCCGGTGTCCCCCCCCCCGGGCGTGGGCGTGCAGCCCACCAGGGCCGGGATCAGCAGCAGCGAGGGGAGCAGCATCGCTGGCCAGCGTACCGCAACCTGAGCAGGCGTACCGGGGCTCAGGGCACCGGAGCTCAGGGGACCACCACCGTCCCGGTCACCGGGTCCAGCACTAGGCGGTCCAGGGTGCCGCCGTCGTCGCCCAGGTACTCCACGGTGACCGTGCCCAGGCCCGGGTCGAAGGTCAACATCACCGTGTTCCAGTCGCTGAACATCGTGAGGTAGTGGCTGAAGTCGTTCTCGTAGAGGTCGGCGGCGATGTTGTTCGTGCTGCCGCCGGGGCCGGCCGCGACCTCCCACTGGTGCTCACCGGGGTCGCCGCTGCCGGGGATGCCGACGCTGGCCACCATGGCGAAGTGCACATCGCCGGACAGCCACAACACGCCGGTCACCTGGTTGTCGTCAATGAAGGAGAGGATCTCGTCGCGGCTGGTGGGCCAGCCCTGCCAGCGATCGTCGGCGGCGGCGGTGCCCAGCATGTCCGACAGGTCGGTGACGGGCACGCTGCTCAGGATCAGCTTGAAGGTGGCCGTGCTGTCCTGCAGGCCCTGCTCCAGCCAGGCCATCTGCGCATCGGAGAGGTACTTGCCCGAGGCCAGGTCCCGCTCGCTGCGACTGTCCAGGACGAAGACATCCAGCACGGTGCCCCAGTGCTGCTGCCGCCAGATGCCGCCGGTCGGTCCGGTCCCCTGGGGAAGCGACTCGCGGTAGGCCTGCATGGCGGCCTCGTACTGCCCGGGGAGCAGGTCCTCGGCGTACCAGTTGTTCGCCACCTCGTGGTCGTCCCAGGTCGAGACGAAGCTGGTCGCCGTGCCCATGTCGACCTTGCCCTGCTGGAGCATGGCGGCGTCCCAGTAGCTGCGGTAGCCCTCCAGGTCCGTGGCGCCGTCGGCGTAGACCACGTCCCCCAGGTTGGCGAAGAGGTCGGGGTGCCGGGCGGCGGCGGCCGACAGGCTGGGCCAGGGCTCGTCCCCCCCCAGGCAGCTGGTCGAGGCGACGGTCAGCTGCCGGTAGCCGCTGTCGTCCAGGGCCGTGCGGAAGCGCCCCACGGCGCTGCGGGCCGCGCCTGCGTCGGGATCCCCCGCGTAGAAGGCGAAGGAGTGGGCCGTGTCGGCGGCCAGGCCCCCGATCGTCACCTGGGCCGTGCGCGACCCCTTGTCACGCGTGACGGACTGCCGGGCCACCTCGGTCCAGGCCTGCCCGTCCTGGGCCATGACGACCACGGTCAGGTCGATCACATCAGTGCGCACGGCCAGGATCACGCCCTGGGCGCTGGCGTCACCCGACAGCACGCCGCTGGGAAAGGCGGCGGCGTCCACGGCGCCCGGAGCGGCCCAGTCGGCGGGCTCGGCAGGGCGCAAGGGCGCGGCCGTCGGGGCGGTGTCGCCGGTGGGACCGCTGTCGTCGGTCGTGGGGCCGTGGCAGGCCAGGGCGAGGGAGAGCGCGAGCAGCACGGAGACCTCCGGGCGGGCCGTCCTAATCCGGGCGTCTTGCCGGCGCTCAGGGGCGGTACCAGCACAGCCCATCGACGTTGACATGGCCCCAGGGGCCCGTGCTGTCATCGAGCACCCGCACCCGGGCCTGCGGGCCGCGCCAGGCCGACACGTCCCAGGCATGGGCGACCAGCTTGTCGCGGTCCCGGCCCGTCTCCCAGGCGACCTCCTCCTCGTCGACGAGCAGCGAGACGCGCAGTCGCGCCGGGTCCTGCCCTCCTCCCACTGCCACCAGGAGCGTGTCTGCACGGATGGGGAAGAGGGGCGAGTCCAGCTGCCCCGTGGCCGCGTCGCGCGGGGCCGGCGACTCCCCCGCCGCGTAGGTGCCCAGCCACCGCCCCCCGACCGTTCCCGGCACGAGCCGCGCCCCGAAGCGGCCGATGGCCTGGTGGATGGGGGCGTCGAAGGCGGTGCCCGCGGCCGACCACGGCGCCAGGGTGCCCTCCTCGAAGCCCGAATTGGCGAAGACGGGCGCACAGCCCTCGAAGCTGTGCCCGTCCGGCGCCGTGCGGTGGCCGAGCAGCGCATCGCCATCTCGCTCCCCGGCCATCAGCGGCACCCGCTGCACCAGGTTGAGCGCCAACACGGCCAGCGCCAACACGGACCACCACCAGCCCTGGGCTCCGGGGGCCGGCGCCGGGCGCCATCGCGACAACACCACCAGGGCGCCGTAGGCCGGAAACAGCGTCATGATCGAGAAGCGCTCGGTGTCCCAGGCCACCAGGTGCAGGCTCAGCGGCGCCAGGACGACGGCCACCAGCAGGGGCACGAAGGCGCGCCGCCGCAGCCCCCACAACCACGCGCCGGCCAGGCCCAGGAACAAGGCCAGGGGGGGCACCACCACCGCCGCGATGTCGGCGCGGCCCAGGCGCGCCCAGAGGCCGGTCCGCTGGGCCGCCATGGCCGCCGCGAGGCCATGGCGCAGGTAGTACACGGCGTTGTCGCTGGCGCTGGCGCCCAGCACGCCGTAGCGGGCCACGTCCGCGCCCAGCGCGTCGATGGCGGGCCCCGACAGGTGCCGCGTCGCCAGCCCCACCCCGGCGGCCGCCAGCAGCGCCGGCCCCACCAGGACGAGCAGCTCCCGCAAGGCGCGGGTCCGAGACCGGTCCCAGGCGTGCAGCAGGACGCCGAAGGCGATGATCGGCAGGCCCAGCACCAGGAAGGCCTCGTGCATCAGCACGGCCGCGACGCCCAGGGGCGCCAGGATCCAGCGCCAGCGGGTCCCCAGCGAGAGCAGGCCGACCAGGGTGAGCAGCTCGATGTTGTGGTCGAGGAAGCCGGCCGTGTGCCCGGCGAACACGGTCCAGGCCGAGGTGACCATGACGAAGCGGGCCAGGACGAACGGTGTTCGGGAGCGCAGCATGCGCCCCGAGGCCGCGCAGAGCTGGAGCACCAGGCCCAGCAGCACGACCAGGGACAGGGTCTGGATGATGGCCGTGACCTCGGCCGCGGACTTGAACGCGAGCAGCGGCTGCACCAGGGCGCCGCTCAGGCCGCGAGGCACGAAGCCACGGTCGTAGTCGAGCAGCCAGGAGCCCGTGGCGTAGGTCAGGGGCGAACGGTAGCCCCGGGCCAGGGTGAGCAGCGCGGCGCCGACCAGCAGAACGGACGCAGCCCGCCTCACGGTCTCAGCGCTCGCAGGTGGGGCCGGGAAGCGCGCATGCGGCACTGTACGCCGGGGCCCGCTGTGGCGCTGATTCGGCCCTGACCCGAGCCGGACCCGACGCGGCCCCGGCGCGGACCCGACTCCCACCCGGCGCGCCGACGCAATAAGTCCCCCTCCCCGCAGCCCCCGGAGCACACCATGAGCGAGCTGGCCCGCATCCAGGACATCCTCGGACCGGAGGGCGACAGCCTCCTGGCCTTCAGCAGCCCGAAGATCGACCGGTCGCGGCTGCACCTGCCCGGCCCGGACTGGGTCGACCGCACCTTTGGCCAGAGCGACCGCAACATCCGCACCCTGCGGGCCTTGCAGCAGCTCTACGGCCACGGGCGCCTGGCGAACACCGGCTACCTGTCCATCCTGCCGGTGGACCAGGGCATCGAGCACAGCGCCGGGGCCAGCTTCGCCAAGAACCCCGACTACTTCGACCCCGAGAACATCGTGAAGCTCGCCATGGACGGCGGCTGCAACGCGGTGGCGACGACCTACGGGGCCCTGGGCATGGTGGCGCGTAAGTACGCCCACAAGATCCCGCTCATCCTGAAGCTCAACCACAACGAGCTGATGACGCTGCCCAACAGCTTCGACCAGGTCATGTTCGCCCCGGTCGAGCAGGCCTACGACATGGGCTGCGTCGCCGTCGGCGCGACGATCTACTTCGGCAGCGACGAGGCCACGCACCAGATCCAGGAGGTGAGCCAGGCCTTCGCCCTGGCCCACGAGCTGGGCATGGCGACGGTGTTGTGGTGCTACCTGCGCAACCCGGGCTTCAAGGTCGGGGGCAAGGACTACCACGTCGCCGCCGACCTGACGGGCCAGGCCAACCACCTGGGCGTCACCATCCAGGCCGACATCATCAAGCAGAAGATCGCCGAGAACAACGGCGGCTACGAGGCGCTGAACGCGGGCAGCAACAGCTACGGCAAGTACGACAAGCGCATCTACAGCGAGCTGTGCAGCGACCACCCCATCGACCTGTGCCGGTACCAGGTCGCCAACTGCTACATGGGCCGCGCCGGGCTCATCAACTCCGGCGGCGCCAGCGGCAGCAACGACCTGCAGCAGGCCGTGCGGACGGCGGTAATCAACAAGCGCGCCGGCGGCATGGGACTGATCAGCGGGCGCAAGGCCTTCCAGAAGCCCAAGGCCGAGGGCATCGCCCTGCTCAACGCCATCCAGGACGTGTACCTGGACAACGCGGTCACGGTGGCCTGAGCCCGCGAGCTCCGCGGTGCAAGCTGCGGAACGATCTTCAAGGGCAGGTGTTCTGCGGAGCAGGTGTAAGGAACCGGGGCCAGGGGTCGTTGTCGGGGTGATCGACTCACCCGAGCCCCCCTGGAGCACCCCATGCAGCGCTGGCACCTGACCGCTGGTCTGGCCGGTGCGGCCGCCCTGGCCGCCCTCGTCGTCCCCTCCCTCCACGGCGGCGGCACCCCCGTCGGCGGCCTCATCCAGGACGGGCAGCCGCCCGCCCCGCTGCAGCCGCCCGAACCGCAGGGCTTCGACGGCGCGCTGGTATTGTCGGCAGACATCGACCAGGGCGCCCTGCTCCAGGGCAGCGGCCAGGACCGCTACCTGGTGGTGGATGTGCGCGCGCCGGACATGCCCGGGGACCTGCGGCGCCCGGTGAACGTGGCCGTGGTCATGGACACCTCGGGCTCGATGGCTGGCCGCGGCAAGATCGACAACGCTCGCATGGCCGCCGCCGAGCTCATCGGCCAGCTCGGCCCCCAGGACACCTTCAGCCTGGTCACCTTCAGCGATCGCGCCCGGGTCGTCGTGCCCTCGAGCAGCGTCACCGACCCGGTCGGCCTGCGGCGCCTGGTCTCCGGCATCCGCCCCGCTGGAGGCACCTACCTGTCGGCCGGGCTGGAGCAGGGCCTGGCCCAGCTCGCCTCCCCCGACATGGAGGGCGTGCGCCGCGTGATCCTGCTGTCCGACGGCATGGCCAACATCGGCGTCACCGACCGGGCGACCCTGGCCCGCACCGCCGGCAGCCTGGTCGAGCAGGGCATCACCGTGAGCGCCCTGGGCCTGGGCCTGGACTACGACGAGGACCTGCTCACCGCCATGAGCGACGCCGGCGGCGGCGCCTACCACTTCGTGGATCGCCCCGGCCAGCTCGCTTCGCTCTTCGGGCAGGAGCTGCAGCAGATGTCCCGCCTGGCCGGGCGCGAGGTGGCCGTCGACGTCCACCTGCCCCCCGGCGTGCACCTGTCCGAGGTCTACGGCTACAGCGCGAGCACCTCGACCGACGGCTACCGCGTCTTCCTGGGCGATGTACACGGCGGCGAGGCCCGCAAGATCGTGGCCCGCGTGCACGTGGACGACGCCAGCGTGGGCACCCTGAAGGTCGCCGACGTCGACCTGGCCTACCTGGACGCCGACTCCGGCAAGCACTCCCTGGAGAAGGTGGCCGTGGCCGCCCAGGTGACCCGGGACACGGCCCTGGCCCGGGCCTCGCTCAACAAGGGCGTTGGCAGCGCGGCGATCCGCGCCAAGGTCGGCACCATCCTGGAGAACAGCGCCCGCGACTTCGCCGATGGCGACGTGGCCGGCAACCAGCGCCAGCTGGAGGACGCCAAGGCCGAGCTCCGGGCCGCCAGCGCGACCTACGGCGCCCCCGAGCTGGAAGCCGACGCCTCCGACATCGAGGAGCAGCGCATGGCCTTCGAGTCCGCCGCCGCTGCCCCGGCCTCGGAGCCGGCCCTCTACCAGGTCAAGAAGGCCAAGGAGGACGCCCGTGGCTACGCGCGCTGACGCCTCCCACCTGCGGGCCCTGCCCGGTGGTGCCGACCTGGAAGACGCCCTGGCCGAGGCCGAGGGGGGCCACGAGGCCGCGCCGGCCCCAGGCCCGGCCGCGATGACGCTGGCAGAGGCCGAGGCCCCGTCGATGCTCGAGGAGCCTGTCGAAAAGCCTGTCGAGGAGCCTGTCGAGGAGCCCGCCGACCAGGCCGTCGTGGCGCGGCGCACGCCGCCCGCCCTGGCCAACACGGCGGCCCTGCCCAGCCTGCGCGTCGGCATCTACGAGCTGGTACCGGCCCTGAGGGAGGACCTGCTGGCCCGCCAGATCGCCTGGACCGGCTGGTCGGCCCTGACCCTGGCGGTCACGGGCGCCCTGGGTCTGTTCGCCGCGGCCCCCGCCGTAGCCCTGGCCCTGCCCCTGGGCATCGGCGCCTGGGCCGCCCACCCCCGCCGCCTGCTGCGCGGGCCCGCCGTGGTCGCCGCGACCGTCGGGGCGGCCATGCTCGCCGGCCTGCTGGCCGACACCGGCATGGGCTCGCTGCTGGTGGCCGGCTCCCAGATCCTGGCCGCGGGCGCCGTCGCCGGCCTGGGCGCCACCTTCCTGGACGAGGCCCCGGCCGACCGCTGGCGTCGGCTGCACGGCAGCCTGGGCGGCGCGGCGGGTGCCGGCATCGGCTGGTGGGCCGCCGTGACCCTGGTCGGACCCATGACCACCAGCCCCCTGGGGCAGGCCGCCACCGGCGCCATCCTCGGCCTGGTCGCCAGCCAGGCCCTGGTCGCCGCGGCCCTGAGCTACCGGGCGACGGATCGCATCCCCTCCCCCGCCCGCATCAAGGCCAGCCTGGCCGAGACCTACCGCCCGCCCTGCCTGCGGGCCTGGCAGCTTGACCAGGTCTTCGCCCGCAGCGCGCCCGATCCCGAGACTCGCGACGGGCTGCTGGAGGTGGCCGCGTGGATCTACCGCCTGCAGTGGACCCAGCAGGCCCTGGAGCAGGAGATCGTGGCCCTGGAGGGCGAGGGCCTGGAGCAGCGCCGCGACCAGCTCCTGGAGCGCGCCATCCAGACCCGGGACGAGTTCACCCGGGAGCGGCTGCAGGCCACGGCCCGCCACTTGGCCCAGCTGGCCAGTCATCGCGACAGCCTGCTGCTGGAGCGCGGGCGCACCGCCGCCCTGGCCGAGTACGCCAGCGCCTACCTGGAAGAGGCCCGCGCCGGCCTGGCCCTGGCCCGCGTCCAGCCCGGCGAGGTCGTGCCCGACCGGCTGGGGGATGTGCTCGGCCGCCTGCGCAGCCACGCCCAGGCCGGAGACGCCCGCCGCCGCACGGCCCGAGAGGTCGAGGCCCTGGCCTGAGCTCCGGGGAAGGGCTCCCGCGCCGGGCTCGGCCTCCTCGCTTCGGGGCGGTCGGCCGGCCGGGTTTCAGGCCGGTTGCACTCCCTGCGCACCGCCCCGGTCCGGCTCCGCCTCGCCGAGCAGCGCCGCATCCACCTCGGCGCTCGACCGCAGCAAGGGCAGAGGCTGCGCTGCGTCGCCTTGCCGCAGCCGACAGCGGGGTCCCAAGACGCCGGTCCGCCACTCCAGGCGCACGGGCCTGCCGTCGACCTCTCCCAAGGCCACCAGGCGGGCCCGGAAACCCGTGGGACGCAGGGCCAGGCCGAGCGCGGCCGCCCGGTCCAGGGCCGTGGCGCACTCCTCGAGCAGCCAGCCCTGCTGCAGTCGACCCAGCATGTACCAGGCCCACGGCGCGGCCACGACCAGCAACAGGCCCGCAAGGACGCTGTTGATGACCGTGACATCCACGTAGGAAGCTACCCCTCGAGGTCCACGGTCCTCCCCTCCTTGGCCAGCGCGATCTCCAGCCCTTCGTGGTCGGCCCACCGCTGCCCCAGCCGATCGAGCTCGTCGTCGGTGGCCTCGGGCGCGTGGTGGAAGAGGTGCAGGCGACGGGCCCCGGCGGCCTCGCACAGGCGCACTGCGTACTCGGGGTAGGCGTGGCCCCAGGTCATCTTCTCCAGGTACTCATCGAAGGAGAACATGGTGTCCATGATGACCAGGTCCGCTTCCTGGATGGCCGCCAGCACACGCGACTCGGCCGCGGGCGGGGTCCGGCCCGCGCTGAGGCCTTCGTCCAGGCGAGACAGCGGCGCCGTGTCCGTGAGGAAGACGACGCTCTTGCCGCCGTGCTCGATGCGGTAGCCGCAGGAGCCGCCGGGGTGGTTCAGGCGCACCGGCAGGATCCGGTAGGGGCCCCGCTCGAAGGCCTGGCCCGGCCGCACGTGGTTGATGTGGACCGTGGCGGCGACGTCCCGCAGGCGCATGGGGTGGTACACGCCGTTGAGGTAGCGGGACAGCTTGCTCTCTGCCTCTTCCGCGTTGGTCGCCGGCACCGTCACGCCCAGCTGGCAGCTGGGGGCGTAGACCGGGCCAAAGAACGGAAAGCCGAAGAGGTGGTCCATGTGGAAGTGCGTGAACAGCAGCTCCACGCGCGTCGTGTGGCGCAAGACCAGGTCGCGCCCCAGGGACCGGGCGCCGGTGCCGCAGTCGAGCACCAGCGGGGGCGCGCCATCGACGGTGATCTCCACGCAGGAGGTGTTGCCGCCGTAGCCACTCGTGGCGGTGCCCGGCACCGGGATCGAGCCGCGAACGCCCCAGTAGGTGACCCTCACGGATCAACCTGCCGGTTGTGGCCGCCCATCGGCGCGAGCGCCGCGTGGCAGTTGATGGGGCGCACCATCCGTCTCCCGGCGCGCAGCCCTGCAAAGCGTGCGCCCACGGCACTGTAGCACGAGGCCTTCGCTGGCAGCAGCGGCGCGCGGGGGCACTGCGGCCGGGCACTCCCACCCGTCTTCGACCCGGTGCCTGCTGCCCGGTCCCCTCCACCCCGGAGCCCGCGTCCGGGAGGGAGACCCTCCCGGACGCGGGGCAGGTGGTGCGCGGTACAGGATTCGAACCTGTGGCCTTTGGCTCCGGAGGCCAACGCTCTATCCAGCTGAGCTAACCGCGCGCACGCGGACGGTCAGAACCGCCGCGACGTGCCCGCACCTAATGCCTGCCGACGCCAGGGGCAAGGCACTCGGGCCCATCAGGCCTCGTCGATGCCCGCAGCCCACCGCCGCATGGCCGGCAGGTGCAGGGTGTCCCACTCGGCGCTGGTCCGCTCCTGGGCGAAGCGCTTGTACAAGGCGCCGACCAGGAACCAGAGCTCATCGACCAGGAACATGCGCTCCAGAAGGACCTCTTCCGGCTGATCCCCCGACTTCAGCTCGGTGGGCAGCTTCGCCGCTTGCAGGTCCAGGTGGACGCCGCGCAGGGTGACGGCGTACTCGCGCTCGACACGCTTCAAGGCCAGCCGGAGGTCACGGACGACCTTGCCGCCGGCGATGGCGGCGCGCGCCTCCAGGGTGGCCGCGGCGCTCTCCCCGGTCAGCACCGCGCGGGCGCGGTCCTCATCGGGCAGGCGGAAGCTGAGCCGGTCGTCCACCCAGTAGGTGAAGACCGTGCCGTCGCCCAGGTCGAAGGTGCCCCCGTCCCGCTCCGAGGCGTACCAGAGCCAGGCGAAGAACTCGGTGGCCAGGTGGGGGAGGGCCGGGGTCGGATCGGGCCAGGGCCCGGTGGAGGACGGGTCCGTGCTCATGCGTGCTCCGGCGACCGCAGGTCAGAGAGGCCCTGGACCTCGAGGGCGGCGGCGGTGGCCGGATCGTCGGCCAGGAAGTCCAGGGGAGACCAGGGCAGCAGGGCGATGCCGAAGGTCTGGCGGAAGGCCTTGCGGAAGGCGTCGTTGGGGCGCTCCCCGCTGGCGTGGAAGAGCACCTGGCCCTCGGCCAGGTTCCAACAGAACTCGTAGGTCGCGACCCGGGGCAGGGTCTTCAGCAGCAGCTCCGCTTCGAGCTGCTCCTTGATCTCGGCCTTGATGCGAGCCGGCGCCTTGCGGGCCCCGTTCTCCTGGCACCAGGCCCCGACGCGCTGGTCGAGGTAGGCCCGGAACAGCTTGCCGGGCAGGGCCTTCTTGTCGACCCGCAGCGCCGCCACCACGTACTCGTTGTAGAGCCAGCGGTTCAGATCGGTGAAGTCGGTCTCGAGGAGGTTGTGGACCTGACACCAGCCCACGGCCTCGATGCCCGGCACCCACTCGCGTGGCTCGCGCCAGGCGTTGTCGTTGAGGGAGTCGGTGTAGGAGGTGCGGAAGTCATCGGGGACGGTGCCGGCCGCGCGGTAGCGCCGCACCGAGAGGCTGCCAGAGAGAATGGCCACTCAGGCCTCCTCGAAGGAACGGATGGCGTGACGGAAGATCACGAGATCGGCGCCGCGGTCCTGCCGCATGCCGAGCTCGAAGCGAGAGATCCAGGTGATGTGACCGAGGACCAGGTCCCCCTCGAGGGTGGTGACGGCCGAGCGCCCGCCCCCATCGAGGGCGGCGAAGAGGCGCCGATCGGACAGGAAGAAGCGGTCCTGCGGGCGCGGCAGCGGCTCGGCGACAGCGCGGCCCCCCGGCGCCACCTGGACCTTGACGTGCGCGCCGGCGGCGTAGGCCAGCTTGAGCTGGAGCTTGTGCACCTTGTCCGAGCCGGCCGCGCCGCGGAGGTCGACCTCGTAGCGGGACAGGCCCAGGATCGGAGTGCTCAGCGTCTGAAGGCCGTGCAACCACAGCACCAGCTCCGCACCGCTGGCGGCGGCGTCGACCAGGACCGAGCGGTCCTTGAACTCGGCCAGGTGAGCGTCCTGGCGGCGCTTGCGCAGCACGTGCTCGAGGTCGGCGCTGCCGGCGGCGATCTGCGTCGCGACGGAGCGATCCAGGTCGTAGCGCCGGATGAGCTGGGTCACCTTGTCGGCCTGGGCCATGCGGGTCAGGACGTCGTTGAGGGTCACCTGGCCGCGCGCGACCTCCCAGGCCCAGGGCAGGCTCAGGCCGACGTCCCGGACCAGCTCGGTCACGCGCTGCCGCAGGGCCTGCTCGGCGGGCGAGACGCGGGGCTTGCCCCCGGACGGCTTGCCCCCGGACGGCTTGCCCGACCGGCCAGGGCCGGCGCTCCGCGGGCCGGTGCTCCGCGAGCCGGCGGGTCGACCATTTCCGCGCTTCATGCGAACCCTCCATGATCGTGGCCCTGCAGGACCCTGGCCCGGGCCAGCCTCGCCGCGCTAGCAGGAGTGCAGGCGCCACCGGCTGCACCTACCCCACCCACCCCTTCCCGGCCCGCCCGCATGGTGACCTGGCTCCTCCTCGCCCTCTCCTGCGCCCACCACCCCGCCGACCCGGCTCGCGACGGGTCCACCGCGGCCGCAGCGGGTGACGCAGCGGGTGACGCAGCGGGTGACGCAGCGGGTGACGCGCGCCCGGCCATCACCGTGGCGGCGCGCCTGGACCTGCCCGAGCTCCAGGGGCTGAGCTGCAGGGCCGAGGGCTGCGTGGTCCTGGTGGCCGGCGCGCTGCACAGCCTGGATCCCGAGGACCTGCGCCTGGGACCGCCCCAGCCGCTGTCCTGGGGGCAGCGGCTGGTCGAGGGGCCCTCGGTCCTGGGCCCCTGTCCCGAGGGCAGCGGGACCTGCCGGGCCACCCTGGTCCTGGGCGCCGAGGGCCCCACCCTGGGCCCGCCCGGCCCCCTGCCGCAGGCTGTCGCGGCGCCCCGGACCCCCCAGGACGTGGCCCAGCGCTGGAACGAAGCCCGCGCCGCCGGTGGGCGCCTGTCCTTCGCCGCGCGGCTGCCGGTCCCCGATGGCGGGATCATCGCCCTCATCCGCGGCCCTGGGGGCAGCCGGATCATGCGGGCCGGCAACGGGGTGCGGGTCATGCCGGTGGTCGTGGGCAGCGACGGGCCGGCCTACGCCCGCAGCCTGGCCCTGCACCCCACCGGCCGCGAGGCCTACCTGGTGGCCAGCCCCGGCGACCAGCTCGTCGCCTTCGATCCCCAGGCCCTCACCCGGCGCTGGGCGATCCCGCTGCGCCCCATCGCCCAGGGCCTGTTCATCGAGCAGGACGGCCGCCTGATGCTCCTGGAGGAGAGCGGCCAGCCGGATCCCGACCGGCTGCTCGACCTGGGCAGCCGCGACCCGGGCCTGCCCGAGGGTGTGGCCCCCTGGAGCGACCTGGCCCTCGCCGTGGCGGACCGACCCGACGCCACCACCACCGCCGTCGTCGACCTGGCCCTGCCCAGGCTGGTCTGGCGCGAGGGCGGCCGCTACCTCGGCCTGGCGCGCCTCCCCGACGGCGACGAGCTGCTGGCCACGGATCGCGCCCTGGTGCGGCTGCACATCCCCAGCCCGCCCACGACCGCCTCGGCCCCCGCGACGGGGGCAGCTCCCGCCGCGCCGGCAGCGCGCTAGAACCAGCCTCCCCTCCTCCGCTCCGAGGTCCCCATGCTCCAGCCCGGCCAGCCCGCACCTGCCCTCTCCGGCCCCACCCAGGACGGCAGCTTCGATCTCGCGGCCCACCGCGGCAGCCCCGTGGTCGTCTACTTCTACCCGAAGGACATGACGCCCGGCTGCACCACCGAGGCCTGCGACTTCCGGGACCGCCACGAGCGGCTGCTGGCCCAGGGCGCCGTGGTCGTCGGCGTCAGCCGGGACAGCGTGGCCCGCCACCGCCGCTTCGCCGAGAAGGAGGCCCTGCCCTTCCCCCTGGTCGCCGACGAGGACGGCGCGATCACCGAGGCCTGGGGCGTGTGGCGCGAGAAGAAGAACTACGGCAAGAGCTACATGGGCATCGTCCGCAGCACCTTCCTGGTGGCAGCCGACGGCACCATCACCCGGGTCTGGGACCCGGTGAAGGTCAAGGGCCACGTCGACGAGGTCCTGGCCGCGCTGGCCTGAGAGGCTGAGAGGCTGAGAGCGAAGCCTGTTCGGGCGCACCTCCTCCGCCCCTTCGAGCGTCGCGAACAGCCACCGCGCCATCAACAGCGCCATCAACAGCGCCATCAACAGCGCCATCAACAGCGCCATCAACAGCGCCATCAACAGCGCCATCAACAGCGCCATCAACAGCGCCGGGCCGATCGCGAGCCGGCCCGGATGGCTCCCGCGCGCCCGCACGGCGTCGTACAGCGCCGACAAGTCCAGCCGCTGCACGTCCAGCCACACTGCACGTCCAGCCACACTGCACGTCCAGCCACACTGCACGAGCGTTGTGGTTCGGTGGCAGCAGCCTGTCCAGGTCCGCCGTCGTCAGCCGAACGCTCCGCCGGTCCGGCGTCAGCACCCGGACTCGCCCGGTCAGCGGGACGGCCACCTCAGGGGCCCCTGGGGAGGCATCGGTCGGCGAGCCGGCTGGAAGGCCAGGAAACAGCAAGGGTGTCGGCATGTCTCCAGACCCCCGAGCAGGCCAACCTGGCAACGCCCGCGCGTCAGGTTCCACAGGCCCGGCGGGGTTCCTCTCAGGCTCTGAGGCCCCCTCGGCCGCCAGCGCCCGGCCGGCCGGACCCGGAGCGCCTCTTGCCCGCCCAGGCACCCCGCGGGGCACGACCTGCTCGATCACCGGACGGCCCGACCGCACGACGACGTCGTCGGGCCTGGCCTGGCGGAGCACCACGCCGGTCCGGTACAGGCGCTCGTCCCACAGGAAGCCGGGGCATCCCAGGAGCCGGGGGCTCGTTGTCGACGGCCGGCCGGAGCCCCCGAGTTCGCAACACTGCCGGGTGGGAGCCCCTCGAATTGCAACAACTCGCCCGATCGGCCGCGAGCCGGCCCCCGTAAGTGCAGCAATCACGTTCCGCGGCCCTGCTTGAACCACGGCCTTGTTGCAAAAGTGGCCGCTCCCACCACCGCGTGTTGCAGCTTGGGGGGCTCCGGCCGAAGGCACGCTGGGGTTCTCCGTGCGGCAGGCCCACGCAGTGGGCTGGCCGCCCGCATGGCGGGTCCGGTCCGGGGATTGCCTCGCCGGCTCCAAGGCCCGCCCATCCTCCGCCCGGGACCGTCCTTCTGCGTGTGAAGCCGCGCAGGGCCTTCCGGGCGCAGCCGAGGGGGCCCTGGCAGCGCACATTCTGGAGGCGCGCGCCAGCGCGACGACGGGTGCGCAGGCAGGGATCCCCGAGGCGACAGCCCGGAGGGCCCGAAGCGGGTCCAAAGCACAACCGCGGAGCGCCGTTCGGCCCGCGCCACGGACCGCTGGCGTCTATGAGCTGCCGAGCGACTGACCCGCCAGCGCCAGCCCGAAGGCCACAGCGTTGTTCAGCACATGCAAGAGGATGGGTGGACCCAGGCTGCCGTCGCGCAGGCGCAGCATCGCCAGCAGGGCCCCCAGCAGGGCCAGGGGCACGACGCTGGCCGGGTCCGCGACGTGCATCAGCCCGAAGGCCAGCGACGAGATGGCCACCGCGGCGGCGGGACCGAGGCGCCGGTTCAGGGGCACCAGCAAGATCCCGCGGAAGATGATCTCCTCGACGACCGGCGCGACCAGCACGCCGTAGCCGACGGTGACCCAGGCGGCGGCCGCCTGGGGGTCCCCCAGGACCTCGTCGAGGATGATCTGCCGCGCCACCGGCAGGTGGAGGGCCCGGAGCAGGGTCACCCAGCCCGCCGACAGCAGCAGGAAGACCGGCAACATGGCGGGCGCCAGCAGCCAGGTCCCCAGCCGGCCCCACCACAGGCCCAGGACCGCCATCTCCCCGGCCCGGCCGGCCCGCAGCAGGGTCCAGGCGGCGGCGACCAGGCCGCCCGTAGCCGTCGCGCCGAGGGCCACAGCCAGGGGGGGCTGCTCCAGGAGCTCCGGCTGGCCGAGCGCGACCGCTGCCACAGCCAGGCCGGCCGAGGACAACCAGAGCAGCAGCGACACCGCGAGGATCGCGTCGATGAGATCGAGGCGGCGAGCGGGTGCGCGCAGCCGTCGCAGCGCCACGTAGACCAGGGCCGCAGCCGCCACCAAGGCGGCCAGGGCAGGGCCGACGGTCCCCGGGCCCGTGTCAGCCAGCCCGGTCACGGGAGGGCTTCGGTGGTGTCGTCCAGGATGAAGACCCGGCCCTCGCCGGGGTCTCGGGCGGCGTAGCCGGGCACGCCGACCACCAGCAGGCCCTCGCCGCTGGCCAGGGCCAGGCGGGTGGCCTCGGCAGCGCGGTCCACGGCCAGGACCCGGCTGCCGTCCAGGGAGTGGATGCGGGCCCGGGCCGGGACGATCCACTTGTCGAAGACCCCCGTGGCCCAGCCCGGCGCCAGGCTGCGCCCCAGGTGCTCGCCGTCCAGGCCCACCAGCCGTCGACCATCCGCGCAGCGCACCTCGCCGGGGGCATCGTCCACGGGCAGCTCGGTGTCGCCCCAGCAGGCGACGGCCGGCGCGACGGCGCTGTCGAAGCCCACCGCGCTCCCCGGGCTGGTGCGGTCGAGGACCACGCCGTCCAGCAGCACCTCGCAGTCGGTGTCCCCGCAGCGGGTGCGCAGGTCCTCGCCGCTCGGCCCGCAGGCCAGCGCCTCGGCGGGCGAGGGCGAGCTGCGCACGGTGCCGTCGGCGCAGACCGCCACCTGGGCCGCCTGGGGGAGCTCCTCGATCACGGGCAGCGCGTCCGCCCCGGCGTCTTCGGCGCGCAGGGCCACGACGCCCACCCCCGGCTGCAAGGCCCACAGGCCTTGGTCGGTGATCACCAGGCCGTGGCCCAGGCCCAGCGTGCCCTGGACCTGCCACCGCAGGCCGCCGTCCGGGTCGAGGACCAGCACCTGGCCCAGGTCCGGCGCTGCGACGGCCACGGTGAGCTGGCCGTCCAGCAGGCCCACGGCCACCGAGGCCCCCAGGCGGCTGCCCGCCTCGCCCACCACGCTGGCCGCCGCCAGGTCCTCCCCCAGCACGGGCTCGTCGGAGAGCAGGCTGCCCCGACAGCTCGGGGCCAGCAGGGCGACCAGCCCCCACAGCGCGGGGCCGGCGCGGCTCACGGGCGGGTCAGCACCAGGCGACGGAAGGGCCCGTGCCGGCCGTCCTCACCGCCGCGGAAGGGGCTGGCGACCACCTGGGCCTTGAGCGCGTCCCAGGCGGCCTGGCCCATGCCGAAGCGACGCCAGGCGCGCAGGACGAAGGCGTCGGGGGGCCAGGGGCCGCGGCGCTCGACCCAGCCCGCGGGCACCTCGGTCGCGTCGCTGTCCGCCTCGTAGATGTAGAAGGCGCCGCCGCCGACCATGACGCGGTGCACCTCGGCCAGGACGGCGGCGGGCTCAGCCCAGTGGTGCGCCGACTGCAGCGCCACGGCCACGTCGAAGGTCTGGTCCGGGTAGACGACGTGCCGGGCGTCCAGCTCGCGGAAGGTCACGTTGAGCCGCGAGCCCTTGTTGCGCTCGGCCCGCGCGACCATGGCGGGGTTGGTGTCGATGCCGATGACGTCGAGCTGTGGCTTTCCAGCGCCGGCGTGGATCGACAACCAGCCCGGCCCACAGCCGACGTCGAGCAGGGCCCCGGTGGCCGGCGCCAGGGCCTCGGCCAGGATGCGGTAGGTCGGCTGGTAGTAGCGGGCCGGGACCGTGTCGTAGGCCAGGGCCTGGAGCACCTGGCGCGCGGGGACATGCGGAGCGGTGGGCACGGGCACTCCAAGCAGCGGGCGGGAGGCCCTCCTATCCGGAACTCCGGCTGGTATGGGGCCTTGGGCTTGCTCTGCTACGACGCGCCGCAGGGACGGGTGTGCCCGGTCTCCTCAGTCGTCCGCGGCGAGGCCATGCAGGACCCGCGCCAGGCCATCGAGGAAGGGGCCGGGGCCCACGGCCTCCACGGTGACCACGGGGGTCCCGGGCCGCGAGTACAGGGCCGCCACCGCCGGGTCCAGGTGCGGGCCAGCCCACAGGACCACCACCTGGGCCTGGGCGAGGTCCTGATCGACCTCCTCGCGGGCCCGGGCCAGGGTGCCGGGCACCCCGCTCAGCCGCAGCCGGCGATCGGTGACGAGGTCACGCAGCAGGCGCTGGTCGCGGGCGCTGCCGCCGACCACCAGGATGCGCATCCGCGCGTTGACCAGGCAGGCGTCCACGAAGCGGCGCTGCTGGGCGCGGAGATCGCCGCCCTGACACAGGTCGCAGCGGGCGTGGGGCACGGCGACGGCCACACGGCCCGCCGGATCGGGGCAGGCCCCGCAGCCCCCGAGCAGCAGGACGCGGTCCTCCAGGAAGGCGGCGAGGGAGCGCGGCTCGGACACCGCCAGGCAGCGCAGCAGGTCGGCCCCCTGGCGGGCTTCACCCAGGCTGCGCAGCAGGGCGTCGAGCTCGGTCGGGCCCTTGACGCCCCGGGCGGCGAGGGCCGGCACGGCGCCCACGGCAGCCAGACCCGGATCGGCGCCGGAGCGCGCCAGGGCCTGCTCCAGGCGATCGGCCTCGGCGCGCAGGGCCTGCAGGCCGCGCTCCCGGTCCTCCAGGGCGGCCTGCAGCTCGTCCAGGCGCTCGGCCTGTGCCTGGGCCTGGGCCTGGGCAGCGCCGGCCCGCAGGGCAGTCAGCTCGTCGCGGAGCTGGGCCAGCTCCTCGCGCAGGGCACCGAGCTCGGGCCCGGCCGGAGGCGCAGGCGGCGCGGCAGCAGGAGACACAGCGGAGGACGCGGCGGAGGACGCGGCGGAGGACGCGGCGGAGGACGCGGCGGAGGACGCGGCGGAGGACGCGGCGGAGGACGCGGCGGAGGACGCGGCGGAGGACGCGGCGGAGGACGCGGCG
>Ga0100377_1001043_pt1 | contig 24066 bp, 17 predicted proteins | sample CryGeymeta201501_FD_83664 | JGI IMG/M metagenome (GOLD analysis project Ga0100377, IMG submission 83664) | Groundwater microbial communities from Crystal Geyser aquifers in Utah, USA - Crystal Geyser metaG 2015-01 | ecosystem: Environmental > Aquatic > Deep subsurface > Groundwater | place: USA...
AGCCCGCGTAGGGCGGCGGAACGAGCGGAGCGAGTTGCGCAGGACGGGCGAGCGCAGCGAGAACGGCCGTAGGCCGGAGCGTTGTAATAGTCGAGGGGGCTGGGGGGTGAGGGCGGGCTGGGGGGTGAGGCAAAGTTGACGCCACACCCCCAACCGTCGTACCTCAGAGGCGCCGCGCAACCCGCGCCGTTCCCGCTCCTTCGGCGCTGAGACGGCCACCCCAACCACCCCTCGCATCCCGCCATCACCGAGGTGTATGCCCATGTCCGAGCAGCCCCTTGACCCCTTCGCGATCCCGGAGTTTCCGCCGGCGACGCGGCAAATCTACGTCAACCGGACCTTGAACCTGCGTGGGATCAAGGCCATCGGCTACGACATGGATTACACGCTGGTGCACTACAACGCCAAGGAGTGGGAGGATCGGGCGTTCTGGTACGTGCAGCAGCGGCTGCTCGACCAGGGGTGGCCGGTCGGTGACCTGAAGTTCGACCACGACGCCATCATCCGGGGCCTGATCATCGATACCGAGCTCGGTAACCTGCTGAAGGTCAACCGGTTCGGCTATGTCAAGAAGGCCCGGCACGGCACGCGGCTGCTCGACTTCGGCGGGCAGCGCAAGGTCTACTCGCGGGAGGTGGTGGACCTGGCCGATGCGCGCTACGTCTTCCTCAACACCTTCTTCTCGGTGTCCGAGGCCCACATGTACGCGCTGCTCGTCGACATGCTCGATCGCGGCGAGCTGCCCGGGGTCAGCACCTATGGCGAGCTCTACAAGATGGTGCGCAAGAGCCTCGACGCCGCGCACATGGAGGGTCAGCTCAAGGCCGACATCGTCGCCGACCCGGCGCGCTACGTCCTGTTCGACCCGGACACGCCGCGCACGCTGATGGACCAGAAGGAGGCCGGCAAGAAGGTCCTGCTCATCACCAACTCGTGGTGGACCTTCACCCGCCAGATGATGACGCTCTGCTTCGATCCCTACATGCCCGCCGGGACGACCTGGCGTGACCTGTTCGACCTGATCATCGTCGCCGCGAACAAGCCGGCCTTCTTCGTCGACCGCTCGCAGCTCTTCGAGGTCATCAACGACGACGAGATGCTCCGACCCACCGGACTGCCGCTGGAGCCCGGCAAGATCTACTTCGGCGGCAACGCCTCACTCGTCGAGCGCAGCCTCGGCATCTCCGGCAGTGACATCCTCTACGTCGGCGACCACGTCTACGGTGACGTCCACGTGTCGAAGTCGATCCGCCGGTGGCGCACCGGCCTCATCGTCCGCGAGCTCGAAGAAGAGCTCGACGGGCTGGAGCAGTTCGGTGAAGGTCAGGTCCGACTGACCGCGCTGATGGAGGAGAAGGTGCGGCGGGAGTATCGCATGAGCCACCTCCGCCTCAACCGCCAGCGCTTCGCCAATGGCCACGTCCAATACAACGTCGACCTCGCCGCCTTCGACGCAGAGCTCGCGCGGCTGCGGGACGACATCGTCTCCATCGACGATCAGATCCGCCCGCTCGCCGTCGCCTCCCAGGCGGTCAGCAACCCCACCTGGGGCATGCTGATGCGCGCCGGCAACGACAAGAGCTATTTTGCCCGCCAGCTCGAGCGGCACGCCGACATCTACATGTCCCGCGTCTCGAACTTCCTCTTCGAGACGCCCTACGTCTACCTCCGCTCCCATCGAGGCTCCCTCCCCCACGACAGCGGCGCGATGCTCAACCCGTACAACACGGATTGACACAGAATCGCTCCAGGAGTTGAGCCCACGCCCTCACCGCCCTATGCTCCAAAGGGTCCGCGTGTGCAGCGCCGCGATGCGGCTCACCGACCCCCAGAAGAGACGCGCCATGAAACCAGCTCTCGCCCTCCCTCGCGCCCTGTTCGCCCTCACCCTGCTGGCCGCCCCGCTCCTGGCCACAGGCTGCCTGAGCGGCTCGGACGTCGACGGCATCGACATTCAGGGCAACGGGAACAACGGCGCGGCGAACAACGCCACCAACAACGCCACCAACAATGGAGGCAACAACGTCACCAACAACGGTAGCAACAACGCCACCAACAACGGTGGCAACAACGTCACCAACAACGGTGGCAACAACGTCACCAACAACGCCACCAACAACGCCACCAACAACGCCACCAACAACGCCACCAACAACGCCACCAACAACGCCACCAACAACGCCACCCAGCCCTGCGAAGACCGCGACCACGACGGAATTCCCGCGGGGGACTGCCCGGGCATCATCGACTGCGACGACACCGACGCCTCCCGCTCGCAGCTCGAGGCCGAGGTCTGCGACGGCGTTGACAACAACTGCGACGGCCAGACCGACGAGAACGTCACCGCGCCACGCTGCGCCCTGAGCGCCGGTGTCTGTCTCGGCAGCCGCAAGGTGTGCGCGGGACAGGACGGCTTCCTCGACTGCGCCACCGAGGCCTACGGCGCCGACTACGTCGCGGTCGAGACGATCGAGCACTGCGACGGACTCGATAACGACTGCGACGGGCTCACCGACGAGGAGTGCCCCTGCACCGACGGAGAGACCGCCGGCTGCGGCTCGGACATCGGCACCTGCGAGGTCGGCTCCCAGCTCTGTGAGAACGGCCTCTGGGGCGCCTGCCTCAACGAGCTCGACCCCCTCGACGAGGTCTGCGACGGACTCGACAACGACTGCGACGGAACCAGCGACAACGGCCTCACCGCGCCAAGCTGCACGCTCCAGCGCGGCGTCTGCGCAGGCGCACGCAAGCGCTGCGCGGGCGAACCCGGCTGGACCCTCTGCGGCCAGACCGAGTACGGCACCACCTGGACCGCCGACGAAGGCAGCGCGCACTGCGACGGACTCGACAACGACTGCGACGGCGACGTCGACGAGGGCTGCGACTGCCGCGACGCCCAGGCCCGCGCCTGCGGCTCCGACGTCGGTGCGTGCCAGGCCGGCACCCAGACCTGCGCCCTCGGCGCCTGGGGCGACTGCGCCAACGAAGTCGCGCCCGCCACCGAGACCTGCGACGGCGTCGACAACAACTGCGACGGCCAGATCGACGAGGGCTGCCCCTGCCAGCAGAACGAGTCCCGCGCGTGCAGCACCGACCTCGGCGAGTGCACCATCGGCACCCAGACCTGCCAGACCGGCCAGTGGAGCGCCTGCTCCGGCGTCGCCCCCGTCGCCGAAACCTGCGATGGCCGCGACAACAACTGCAACGGCCAGAGCGATGAGGGCGTGCTCAACCGCTGCGGCACCTGCGGACCCGAACCCGTCGAGGTCTGCGACGGCATGGACAACGACTGCGACAACAGCGTCGATGAGGGCGTCACCAACCGCTGCGGCACCTGCGGACCCGAGCCCACCGAGCTCTGTGACGGCGTCGACAACGACTGCGACGACGCCGTCGACGAGGGCGTCACCAACGCCTGCGGCACCTGTGGCGCCGTCCCCGCGGAGGTCTGTGACGGCCAGGACAACAACTGCGCCAACGGCGTGGACGAGGCCAACCCTGCCCTCTACACCCTCTGCCCGCCACCGCCCAACGCCCAGAACAGCGCCTGCACCAACGGCCGCTGCATCTTCAACTGCATCTCACCGCGCCTCGACGCCAACGGCGACCTCTACACCTCCGGCGGCAACGGCTGCGAGTGCACCCCGACCGGCAACGAGCTCTGCGACGGGATCGACAACAACTGCAACGGACAGATCGACGAGGGCCTCACCTTCGCCGACTACTACCCCGACAACGACCTGGACTCCTTCGGCGACATGAACGCCCCCGCCGTCCACGCCTGCGCGCCACCGGATGGCTTCGTCAGCAACCACACCGACTGCGACGACAACAACGGCGCCATCAAGCCTGGCGCCGCCGAGGTCTGCGACGGCCTCAACAACAACTGCGTCGGTGGCATCGACGAGGCCGGCTCGCAGCTCCTGAGCAGCTGCGCCGCCGTCGATGGAGCCACCGCGAGCGCCTGCGTCTCCGGCGCCTGCATCTACGCGTGCAGCCAGGGCCGCGTGGACGTCAACCATGACCTCAACACCCCCAACTCCGACGGCTGCGAGTGCCGCCTGAACGGCCCCGAGATCTGTGACGGCCTCGACAACGACTGCGACGGCGACCTCGACCTCAACGACGCCAACGTCGTGCGCCGCACCTGCATCGACGTCCTCACCGTCCCCATCTCCCCGATCGGCGACACGAGCCGCAACTTCGCGCCAGCCTTCGCCTTCCAGGGCTCGCAGCAGCGCTTCCGCGTCCGCGATGGCGAGTGCACGGGCAACGTCGCCATCGGACTGAACAAGACCGCCGTCTGCTACGTCGGCGCCGACGAACTCGTCTGGTGCGCCGGCAAGATCGCCGACATCGACTTCGGACCCCGCTTCGTCACCTTCGACGCCCTCAACGAGGCGGCTGGTCTGCCCGACAACACCGTCACCCAACTCCTCATGGCCACCGACGAGACCCTGTGTGTCGTCAACAACCGCCGGGACGCCTGGTGCGTGGGCTTCAACCAGTCCGGTGAGCTCGGCAGCACCGCAAGCGCGGCGCGCAACCCTGTCCAATGGGGCGGCAATTTCGCGCCACCCACCCAGCACATGGTCACCTCCGAAGCACGTGAGATCTGCGTCATGGGGCCGCTAGGCGACATCTGGTGCGCCGGGGAGCGCAGCGGCGACACGCCCCGCAGCGCCCAGGAACTCGCCCCGAGCCGCTTCGGCATCAACCCGACCGTCCGCAGGAGCGACAACGACAGCCTCTACCTCCTGTACACCACCCTCTTCATCGACTCGCCGCAGTACGTCCGGGTCAGCCAGGGCTCGGCCAGCTGTCGCCTCCGCCTCGAGGACGGCGTGCTCGACTGCCAGCAGGGCGTCTGGCCCCGCACCGCAGGCAACCCCATCGTCGACGGCGGCAACATCTTCTCCGCCGCCCTCAACACGTGCTGGCTCGACAACGATGGGCAGGTCTTCTGCGAGGATGGCAACGGCAACACCATCTCCCTGTTCCACGACACGGACACGGACTACCCCGGCGCCGCCGTGGTCCAGGCCATCGCGACGATGATCGGCGAGTTCGGACTCTGCGCCGTGTACGACGATGGGTCGCTGCACTGCGCGGGTGACAACCCGCTCGGACGCTTCGGGAGCACCGAGGCGAACCTCCCCCTGCCCGGCGCCCTCATCAAGCGAGCGGGGTCGGTGCGCGTGGGCTGCTTCTGATCGAGTTGTCCACTGGGGGCGCAACCCTCTATAGACAAAAGGATCTTTGCCGCCTCACCGACGCCACAGCACGAGGCCGACCGCGCTCATCGCCCCCAGCGCCCCGCACACCCACCACGCCCCGAGCACCCCGGCCTGCACCAGCAGCCCCAGGATCGACTGCCCGAGCACGGCCAGCGACGCCACGGCCAGAAAGCCGGCGAACGCACCCGCGCTCGACACCGTACCGTCGGGGAGGGACAGCCGCATCCACCACGGCGCCCACGTGAGCAGCGCCGCCGACCGCGCCGCCAGGGTCCACCGCTGCGCCTCCGTCCAGCCCGCCCCGCGCATCCGCGGCGGAGGCGAAGCCACGAGCTCCACCACCCCGCGCACCGGCTCCACGTACACATGCCGCTCACCGAGCGGCACCAACCAGCCCTCGCCCGACGCGACCGGCATCGGCGGCAGCGCGTCGGTCCAGCCCGGCGCCGGCAGCACCCACGCCAGCGCGGTCAGCACAACCGCCACGCCGAGGCCGACCGCCACCAGCGGCACCAGCAGCGCCCGATCGTCGTGACCGAGCAGCCGCATCGCCATCCACACCCCACGCGACCGCAGCGCCACCACCACGATCACCACGATCAACAGCGGGCACACCGGCCCCACCAGCAGGACCGCCCGGCACAGCGCCGCCCCCGCCGCCTCCCACTCGCCGCGCTCCACCACCTCGAACAGCGCGAACATCACCAGCGGCGCCAGCCCCAACGGCGTCGCCAACACGGCGCGACGCACCAGGATGGCCGTCGTCGGCGTCATCGCCCGCTCACTCGTCGAAGCCGTAGCGGCTCAGCTTCTTCCACAGCGTCGTGCGGTTGATCCCCAGGATGCGGGCCGCCTGCGACCGGTTCCCGTCGCACTTCTGCAGGATGTGCAGAATGTGTCGCCGCTCCACGTCCTCCAGCGGCAGATCCTCGTACGGATAGCCCTCCCCGCCCCCGCTCGAGGCGCCCTGGCCCCCCAACCACAGATCGCCCGCCTCGATCTCATCGGCCGGCGCGAGCGTCACCGCGCGCAGCAGCGCGTTCTTGAGCTGCCGCACGTTCCCCGGCCAGTCGTAGGCGGTCATCACCGCCAGCGCCTTCGCGCTCAACGACACCTGCGGACGCCCCACCCGCGGCCCGAACTCCTGCAGAAAGTGCGTCGCCAACACCTCGATGTCCTCGCGGCGCGTCCGCAGCGGCGGCACCTCCACCCGGAACACGTTGAGCCGGTAGAACAGGTCCTCCCGAAACCGCCCCTCCCGCACCAGCTCCTCCAGCTCACGATGGGTCGCCGCCAGGATCCGCACATCCACGTGCACCCCGCGCACCCCGCCCACCGGCTTGATCTCGCCCTCCTGCAACACCCGCAGCAGCTTCGGCTGAAGCGACAACGCCAGGTCCCCGATCTCGTCCAGGAACAAGGTCCCCTTGTCCGCGAACTGGAACAACCCCGACTTCTGCTGGTTCGCCCCCGTGAAGGCGCCCTTGACGTGCCCGAACAGCTCCGACTCCATCAGCGAGTCCACCAGCGCCGAGCAGTTCACCGGCGCGAACTGCCGATCCTTGCGCTGACTGTGCGCCTGGATCGCCCGCGCCACCAGCTCCTTGCCCGTGCCCGACTCCCCCGTGATCAGCACCGTCGCGTCCGTCCGCGCGATCCGCGCCAGCTGGTCGAACAGCGCCAACATCGACTCCGACCGCGCCACAAGCGCACCGAACCGCACCACGTCACCGCCGGCCCCCGACGCCACGAACGTCCCGCTCGTCACCGGCGCCCAGTCCTCCAACGCCTCCTTGACCGCGTCCCGCAGCTCGATCGGCGTGAACGGCTTGGTCACGTAGTTGCGCGCCCCCAGCCGCATCCCCTCCACCGCCGTCTGCAGCGTCGGGTAGCCCGTGATCAGCATCATCCGCACCGTGTCGTCCAGCGCGCGCACCTCCCCCAGGAACGCCAGCCCGTCCATCGGCTTCATCTTGATGTCGCTCAGGATCAGGTCGAACGGCTTGCCCTCCTCCAGCGCCGCCTCGACCCGGCGCAGCGCGATCTCGCCGTCCGCCACCGCCTCGACACGGTAGCCCGAGCGCCGCAGCACATCGCCGCACAGCTTCCGGATGCCGTGTTCATCATCGACGACCAGGATTCGGGGAGAGGCACGACCGGTCATGAGGAGCTCACATCTGGGGTGGACCGCGCAGCAACGCCAACCCCACCTTCATAGTCCCTGCCGCACCCCGAAACAACCGACACGCCCACCTCGCCGCGACCCCCACCCGCCCATCACAGCACCGGCGACAGCAGCCGACACGCGTTCTCCGCCAGCCGACGCAGGTACGACCGACGCAAGAAGGTCGACAGATGAACCTCCTCACCGTTCGCCAGATCCTCGCGGATGATCGCCTCCAGCTGCCGCGCCAGACGCGTCGAATGGATCAGCGCGTTGATCTCGAAGTTCAGATAGAACGACCGCACGTCCATGTTGCACGACCCGATCGTCCCAAACACCCCGTCCACCGTCATCACCTTCGCGTGCGTCATCCTCGGCGTATACTCGAAAATCCTCACACCGGAGCTCAACAACTCCTGATAGTACGACCGCGCCGCCAGGTACACCATCCGATGATCCACCTTGTGCGGCAGCACGATCCGCACATCCACCCCCCGGTGCGACGCCGCGATCAACGCCGATAACAACGACTCCGTCGGCACGAAGTACGGCGTCACGATCCACACCCGCTCCTTCGCCTGAGCGATCGCCGAAAAAAACAGCTGATGCAGCGACGGCCAATCCAGATCCGGCCCCGACGGCACGATCTGGATCAGGTCGTCCCCCGGCAGCCGCGGCGCCGGGAAGTACCGATGGTGCGCCAGATCCTTCTGCGTCGCGAAGTACCAGTCCTCCGCGAACGTCTCCTGTAGAAAGTGCACCGCCGCACCCTCCAACTCCAGATGGATGTCGTGCCACCCCGCCCCCGTGTACCCGCTGTAGTCGTCCCCGACGTTCATCCCCCCCGTAAAACCCACCCTCCCGTCAATAACAGCGATCTTACGATGATTTCTGAAGTTCACATCAAAGCGTCTTCCCGTCAGCCTCGCCGGAAGAAATCGCGCCGTCTCACCACCTGCTTCCTCCAATCCACGCAAAAACCCCCGCGCCACCGCCAGCGACCCCATCGCGTCCACCAGCAGCCGCACCTCCACCCCCTCCTTCGCCTTCGCGATCAGCGCGTCCCGCACCCGACGCCCCGTCTCGTCCGGCTCGAAGATGTAGTACTCCAGATGGATATGGTCCGTCGCCCCCTCGATCGCCGCCAGCAACGCCCCGAACTTCATCGCCCCGTCGACCAGGATCTGCCCCCGATTCCCCAACGTCAGCGGGTACGACCCCATCGCCATGCCCTGCGTCACCAGCCCACGCGTCAACGGATTCAGCGACGGCACCTCCGAGGCATCCACCGCACGAAACCGCCGCATCCTCCCCCGCACCCCCACCAACCCCGACGCCACCGCGCTCCGTGCCTGCCGCCGCTTCCGCACCCGACGCGTCATCCGCGTGTGCCCCAGCGCCAGATACAGCGCAAAACCCACATACGGCAACGACACCAACGCCAGGATCCACGCGATCGTGCTCACCGCCGGACGCCGGCTGTTGATCGCCGAAGGAATGCTCGCCAACCCCAGCACAAAGCCCGGCCACAACCACTTGATCGCCGTCGCGACATAGATCGCCAGCACTTGAACGTCCGTCTCCATCCCGTCCCCAAACTCCTCCACTGCCGTCCAGCACCGAACCTATCACCTCGACATCGCGACGCATACCCGCGCCCTCACCCCCCCAGCCCCCTCTCCCGTATGACGGGAGAGGGGGAGGGGGGGTGAGGGCCGAGCCCGCGTAGGGCGGCGGAACGAGCGGAGCGAGTTGCGCAGGACGGGCGAGCGCAGCGAGAACGGCCGTAGGCCGGAGCGTTGTAATAGTCGAGGGGGCTGGGGGGTGAGGGCCGCTTTGTGCTCCCACCCCGACCTGTGGTACACCACCACCATGCTCCACCCTGCCCGGAGCCCCCAACGCCACGCCCCTGCCTACAGGTCGATGATGCGCGCCACACACCTCGCCTCTGCACTCGTCGTCGCCACCGCCCTTGTCGCCTTCGCGCTGCCTGCGGCCGCGCAGGTCAAGACCATGCCAGGCAAGGAGCCTGTCGCCGACAAGACCGTCGCCACCCCGAAGCCGCCGGAGGTGCTGCTGCTGGAGGTCGAGGCGAAGGGCAAGGAGGCCGCGGGCGACCCGTGGGGAGCCCTCGTGCAGTGGCAGCAGATCTTCAAGCTCGCGCCGAGCGCTGGCGTGGCGTGGAAGATCGTCGCGGCCTACCTCGCTCTGGACGAGCTGCACACGGCGCGGGCCGCCATCGACCTGACGCTCGCCATGGCGGACCTCGACGCCGAGACACGCGCGGCGGCGCAGAACACGGCGGCGCGGCTCGATCCGCTGCTCGTGCGGCTCACCGACGCCCAGAAGCTGCTCGAGGCCGACAAGGCCGCCGACGCGCTCGCCGCCTTCGAGGGCATCGCCGCGGACGCGCCGGGCGCGACCTCGGCCTTCGGCATCGCCCGCTGCCACGAGGCGCTCGGGCGCACCGACGAGGCTCTGGCCACCTATACCCACCTCGACGCCGAGGTTCCGCTCTCCCCCGACACGCGGGAGCGCATCCGGCGACGCATCGAGGCCATCCGCGTGACGATGAGCGTCATGGCGGCGGTGCCCAACGTCGAGGACGCCCAGGCCAAGAATGAGAACAACCCCTCCCTCGAAGGCGACCTGAAGCTCATCCCGATCGAGGAGCCGCAGGTCCACAGCAAGCAGGACACGTGGACGGGCTCGAAGACCATCGGCTACGCGCTCATGGGCCTCGGCGTCGCGGCGGTCGGCACGGGGGTTGGCATGGACTTCTACACGCAGTCGCTCATCGACCAGCACTCGGACGCCGTCTCCGCGGGCGACATCCCGAAGCGGGACAGCCTCGCGAGCGACATCAGCGGGCTGCAGGACGCCACCATCCTGACCTACGTCGGCGGGCTGCTCACCGTGGGCATCGGGGGCGTCGTGCTCTATGCGGCCTACGCCACGGACGACCTCCCCGAGACCCCGCCCGCCGCTGAGCCGCCCCCCGGAGCCGCCCAGCCCACCTCCAGCCTGCGGCTGCTCTTCGGGCCGACCGGCCTGTCGTTGCAGGGCGAGTTCAGCGGGCTGTAGACCAACCTGCGCAACCGCCCGCCCCGCGTATTCAAAAGCCACCGCCCGACGCCACACCGATGCCCCCTCACAGCAGGTCGTAGAACGCGCGCGCCCCGAATGCCACGCCATTGTCGGCATCGGGGAGCAGCGCGCGGGCGTATTCCAGGCGGAAGCCCGCGCGGGCCAGCCGCGGAGAGGTCAGGAGCAGCCCCGTGCCCGCCGACACGCCGGGCACCTCCGAGGCGTTGATCAGCGCCGATGGCGCGTTGGCGTCGCCCGCGTCCACGAAGACCGTCTGCTGCACCGTCAGCCAGGACGCCTTCACCCAGGGCAACCGCCCCTCCGCGCTCACCTGCCAGAACCCACGCCCGTGAAACCGGCCGTCGGCCAGACCCCGCACGTTCTCCAGACCGCCGACGAAGAACGCCTCGCTGAGCTGCCGCGCGTCCGTCACCCCCAGCCCCAGCCGCGTCCCCACCACCACGTCGAGCGGCAGCGTCGCATACGCCTGCACCTCGGCCTGGCCGCGCTGATGGTCGAGCCCGTGCGCGGTCAGGCCGAGGGCGACCTGGTAGTCCACCACCAGTCGCGCGCCGCGGATCCTGAAGTTGTCGTAGTCGAGGCGGCCCCACGTCCCCCGCAACATCGCCCGACCGAGCGCACCACCCGACGGCGCACCAAAGCCGCTGGCCGTGTTCATCGCCCGCTGCGCCGACGTCAGCGCCCCATCATCGGCAGCGTCGTGCTCGGCGAACAGGTGCAGCGCCAGCAGGTGCGCGTCGTCGAAGGTCCACTCCAGGATGGTCTCGGCCACCGAGCGACGCAGGATGAACACCCCCTCCGGCGCCCCGGCGCGGTCGACCACCGTCCGCAGCCGCGCGCTCGTCTCGAGGTCCTGCCCCACCATCAGCGGTGTGCCGAACACATGCGGGTGACGCACCCACACCGAGCCCGCCGACACGCCCGCCAGCCGATCGTACTGCCCCCCGAGCTCAACCCCCGTCCCGAAGCTGTTGCGGTCGTACAGGCCGAGCACCAGGTACGAGACCCCGCCGCCCCCGCCAAACCGCACGATCGGCAGCAGCGTCCACTTCTCCACCAGCGCCAGCTCGACCACCACCCCGCCGGCCTCGCCTTCGGTCACGTGTGGCTCGACCTCCGCGAATAGGCGCAGGTTGCGAAGCCGGCGGACGCTCGCCCCCAGCGCCTCGCGCGTGAGCGTGTCCCCGGCGCCAAACGACAGCTCGCGCTCGACCACCCAGACCCGCGTTCGCGTCAGCCCCACCACCCGCACCGCCTCGACCCGACGCCCCTCGCCCGCGGCCGCCGTCTGCTCTACCGACTGCGCGGCGACAGGCGCGGCCTGCAGCCACAACGCCAGCGCCACGAGCCCCGGGAGCCATCGCCTCACGCCGCGCCACCCGCGGCCCGCTCCAGCTCCGCCATCACGGCGCGGTGCTCCGCCGTGTCGAGCTCCGCCAGCAGCGACGACGGCACCTCGTAGCGCGACGACGGCAGCTGCGCCCGCTTGAGCGCCAACACCCGCGCGGCCGAGGCCAGCACCCGCGCCCGCGCCCCCGCGTCCCGCTCGGCCAGCCGTACCAGCTGCTCGAACGCCCGCTGCCACTTCTCCTCGGTATGGCAGATCAGGAAGATGTCGACCCCCGCCGCCAGCCCCAGCTCCACCATGTCCTCGATCTCGTAGCGGTCGGCCACCGCCTTCATCTCCAGGTCATCCGTGATGACCACGCCCTCATACCCCATCTCCTGACGAAGCAGCCGACCGATCCCCACGGGCGACAGCGTCATCGGGTGGAGCGCGTCGAGCGCCGGCACCAGAACGTGTGCGGTCATCAACATCGGAATACGCGACGCCACCGCGCGGGCGAACGGCACCAGCTCCACCGCCTCCAGGCGCTCGGTGCTGTGCAGCAGCACCGGCAGCTCGAAGTGCGAGTCCGCCACGGTGTCACCGTGCCCCGGGAAGTGCTTGCCGCACGGGATCACGCCCATCGTGTAATGCCCGACGCAAAACGCCCCCGCCATCTCCGCCACATGCTCCGCTGTCACCCCGAACGCCCGATCCCCGATGACGGTGTTCGCCGGATTTGTGAATACATCCAGCACCGGCGCGAAGTTCAGGTTGAACCCCAGCGCCCCGACCTCCGACGCCACCACCTCACTCACCCGCGCCGCCAGCTCGCGGCTCCCGGCACGCCCCACCACGGCCATCGGAGGCACCAGCGTGACCCCCTCGCGAAGCCGGCGCACCCGACCGCCCTCCTGATCCACCGCGACCAGCGGCCACGCCGACCCGTCCGGCACGCACCGATGGATCGCCTCGTTCATCGCCGCCAGCGCCTGCAGCCCCTCTGGCCCCGGGCCGATGTTCCGCGAGAACAGGATCACCCCGCCCAGGTGCCCCGCGCGCAGCGCCGTGGACACCGCCGGGCTCGGCGCCTCCGTCCCCTGATAGCCCACCACCAGCATCTGGCCCGCCGCCGCTTGCAGCGCCGCGCTCCCCGTCCTGTCCATCCGCAACCTCCCGCCGCCGTCCCTGGCGGCCTGTCGTTCAGAAGCCATTCGGAAAATAGATGCCGATGGATCCGACGTAGATTCTGTTTCCAGGTGGCGTCTGATGGGAGGGAGTGGGCCCAGAGGCCCATGACCGAGCAGAAGACACACCTGGAAACAGAATCTACGAGGAAACGAGGCATATATTTTTCGAACGGCTTCTCAGCCCGAACCCAGCCGGACCAGCCGGATGCTGCCGGGGTCCGTCGGGCAATGGTACGCGCACTGCCCGCACCCGATGCAATGATCGGGGTCCACATACACCTTGCCCGTGCGCGGGTCGGCGAAGATCGCCGCCGACCCCAGCGGGCACGGGCGCAGGCACGCATCGCACGCCTCCCCCTGCCAGGCGAAGCAGCGCTCCCGATCCACCAGCGCCACGCCCATCCGCAGCTGCGCGATGGCCATCGGCACCAGCGCCCCGGCCTCACACGCCGCGATGCACGGCAGGTCGTCGCACACGAAGCACGGCCGATGCCCGTTCGGGTCCAGGTACGGCGTCCCCACGTTCAGACCCGCCCGCCCCCCGGCCACCAGGATCGAGCCCGGCCCGCACGCCTTCACGCAGTCCCCGCAGCGCGTGCAGTGCGTCAGGAAGTCCAGCTCGTCCAGCACCCCCGGCGGCCGGATCAGCTTGCCGCCCACCCGCGACGCCGCCACCTGGGTCAGCGAGATCGCCGCGTCCGCCAGCCGGCGCCACCCCACCCGCAAGAAGGCCTTGCGGTCCATCGACTCCCCATCACCATCCCCGCCTTCGCTCAACCCGTCGCGTCTCCGCTCCCCCCGAAGCTGACCCCATCATACCGACCCGCGCGCGCCGCACAAGCCGCACCAGGACGACCGCGGCCCCCGCTTGACGCCCCCCCCCATCTCCACTACATACCAACCTGTCCGAACCACGCGCGTCTTGCCCCAGGAGCCCCCATGAAACGCCTCGCCGTGCTCATCCTCGTCCTCCCCATCTTCGCGCTCGCCTGCTCCGATGACAGCGACGGCGGCGGCAACAACGGCGCCACCAACAACGCCACCAACAACGCCACCAACAACGCCACCAACAACGGCGGCGACGGCACCGCGAGCTTCGCCACCTGGAACGTCGGCCTGGCGGAGGGCTTCGTGCCCTTCGCCACAGAGCGTATCGGCCCCGTCGCCGACGAGCTCTCCACCTTCGACGCGGACGTCCTGTGCCTCCAGGAGGTCTGGCTCGTCCAGGACGACGCGGGCCAGTGGACCACCAACAACATCGACGCCATCAAGGACGCCGTCAGCGACACCTGGCCCCACAGCTACCTCCACCTCACCATGGCCGAGGGCGAGGCCGGCAGCTGCACCGAAGAGGAGGTCGCCCCGCTCGAGGCCTGCGTCACCGACGCGTGCGACGGCGTGGACCTCGACATGCTCTCCAACTGTGTCCTGGCCAACTGCAACGCCGAGTTCTTCGCCACCAGCACGGGCTGCCAGGGCTGCGCCGCCAGCCAGCTCGGCAACCCCCTCGAGGAGATCATCGCCACCTGCACCAGCGGCGGCGGCGACGCCTACGCCTACGGCGGCCACAACGGCCTGCTGCTCCTGTCCAAGCACCCCTTCGCCGCCACCGAGGCCCTCGAGTTCGACAGCGCCCTGACCTACCGCACGGCCCTGCACGCCCGCATCGACCTCCCCGACCAGGGCGAGGTCGACGTCTACTGCACGCACCTCGCCGCGGATCTCAGCAACCAGATCACATATCCCGGCGGCACCTACACCTCCTTCGCCGAGGAGAACGCCGGCCAGATCGACAAGCTGCTCGAGTGGGTGGACACCACCCAGACCACCGGCCGCCGCATCGTCATGGGCGACTTCAACACCGGCCTCGACAAGGGCGGCAACACCCCCGAGCTCCCCGCCAACTTCGCCCTGTTCGGCCAGGCCGGCTACACCAGCCCCTACGACGAGCAAGCCGCGCCCCAATGCACCTTCTGCGACGGCGAGAACACCCTTGTGGAGGGGGAGGGCGGCGAGGCGATCGACCACGTCTTTGTGAAGTACGATGCGGCGCCGTCGGCCACGAGCGCCGAGCGGATCTTCGACCAGACCCGCTCCATCGAGACCACCGAGGGCGCCATGGACCTCCACCTCTCCGATCACTTCGGCATCCGCGTCGACGTCACCCCCTGACCGGCCAGAGCGGGACTCGCCGTGCCCGGGCCGCGCCTTACGCCAGCCGCGCGGCGGGCGGGAGCAAGCCTACTCCACCCCGCCGCTTCACCAGGGCAGCCCCGTCGCGCCCCTCGCCCTCCACACCGTGCTCTCCCCACGTTCCGCCACGCGACGGTGACGGCACACATCCCGACCCGCGCGAGCACTGCGCCTCAGCGTTGCACGACAGCACAACTCCTGTCACCATTTGGCACAGCACGTGTATTGTGGTGACGCAGCACACCCGGCCAGGCCGCGAACCCAACGCTCGCAGCCCGACCTTCGATCCGCGTCCCCTTCTCCAGGAGCTCTCCCATGACCCGGTCCACGCCCCGCGCCATCTTCGCACCGCGCCTCACCGCCTTCGCGCTCGCCGCGCTCAGCCTGATCGCCATCACGCTCGGCGCGCAGACCGCTGACGCCCAGGAGACCTGGACCGTCATCTCCTTTGCCACCCGCGGCATCGAAGCCAACGACGCGGCCGCCTTCAAGGATCTCCTGCAGGCCGAGCTCACCGCCCACAACAGCGCTGCCTTCGTCGAATCCAACGACGGCCAGCCCTGCAACGACGTCCCCTGCGCGGCCGCCGCCGGCCACAAGGCCAACGCCGCCATCGCCATCTACGGCGGGCTCAGCGCCCTCGGGCGCAAGATCATCGTCACGGCCACCGTGGTCGATGTCGGCGCCAACAACGTCCTCAGCTCGCAGAAGATGGTCGTGGACAACGTCGAGGACCTCGAGGCTGTCGCCACCCGGATGAGCAAGGCCATCCTTGGCGGCACCAACACCGACGACACCGCCGAGCTCGGCTCCATCACCGAGAAGGAGGCCCGGGTCGAGCTGCGGCGTGAGGGCGCCAGCGGCCTTGGCCTGCGCGTCGGCGGCATCGCTCCGTTCTCCGCCGGCTCGGCCGACGGCAAGTTCGGCATCCTCTTCGACTTCACCTACTGGTACGAGACGAGCAGCTTCGCCATCGAGCCCCGCATCGGCCTGCGCACCGACACGGGCGACTCCGATGGCGCCTACTTCGAGATGCCCATCGACGTCGGCGCCTACTACATCCTCGGCCAGACCGACTTCGCGCCCTTCTTCGGCGGCGGCGCCGGCCTCCGCTTCATCGCCGAGACGCGCCCCACCACCGTGCAGGAGGGCGAAGGCATCACCTTCACCGGCGAGCGCGACGCCAACGACAGCGGCTGGGGCTTCTCGATGTTCGCCCGCGCCGGCCTCCTCCTGTTCCGGACCTACTCCTTGCGGCTGGCCGTCACCGCGGACTACAACATCACCTTCCTCGAGGTGAACGACAAGTCCACCCCCCAGTCGCTGACCTTTGGCATTGGCGTGCTGTTTTGAAAGCGTGCGACCCCGAGCTCACAACCGTTCAGGAGGTCCCCATGCCACCCACGCTCCGTCGCGTCCTCACGCCCCTGCTCCTGCTCGCGATCACCGCGCCGCTCGCCCTCGCCCTCGGCTGCAGTGAGCTCAACAGCCTCGGCGAGGCCTACGACTTCGACAGCTGCGAGACCGCCACGGGCAACGCGGCCGTCGAGGGCTCCTGGGTCATCGTCGGCACGGGCCAGCTTTACGGCTGCGGCTCCGAGACCCTCGACGGTGACATCCAGATCCAGTCGCAGGTCCTCTTTGTCACACAGACGCCCAAGGGCGGAGACTCCACCGCCGACAGCATCCAGCTCCCCGAGCCCCTGGGCGTCGCCTCGGGCGAGTTCAGCCTCAACGGCGAGGTCGCTGGCTCGTGCGTGAACTTCGAGACGCGGGAGACGAGGCAGGGCGGCGCGATCGTCTACCGCTTCATCGGCAAGGCGTCCGAGTCCAGCGACGCCGTCACCGGCACCTTTACCGTGAACGGCCCCGGCAGCTGCAGCGGCGATGGGAGCTTCTCGATCGAGGTTCGTTAAGCAGCCGTCATCACGGCTCGCGCTGCGTCAAGGACGGCGGCGCCTCGCCCTTGACGATCAGCCGTGAGAGCTTCGCGCTCGGCATCCCCACCACCAGCCGCACCGCCTCGACCGCGTTCCCGCCAGCGTCTGGCGGCGGGCTCTCGGAGCTCGCCGAGCGCGTCTCGCGCAGGACGCGGTTGTACCACAGCGTGAGACCCGTGCGCGTGTCCACGAGCTTGGCCTGGAAGTGGCTGATGGCGCACGGCACATCCGTCCGCCCTCCACCCGACTCGCCGAGCACGGCTACATGCTCGGTGTAGGGGCTCTCGGCCCCCGCCTCGCAGCGTCCGGTGGTGTGGTACACCACCTGCCCCACCAGCAGCGCGTCCACCCCGAGCACGTCGCGCAGCTCGCGCGCGAACACCTTGCGGTCGTCCTCGAACTGCCGTCGCTCGTCGATGCTCTCGGGCTCGAACAGGAGCTCCAGGGGGCGGTTCAGCTCCAGGCGACGACGGATCTCGTCGCTGCGGCCCGCCTTCATCAGGGCGTCGCGGACCTGCACCGGCGTCAGCACCTCCGCGCCCAGCTCCTCGAGACCGTGAACGACCTCGGCCTCGTACAGCTCCAGCATCGCCTGCTGCTCGGCGGGCTCCATGCCGAACGGGTCGGCGGCCACGACCGGCATCACCGCGACTCGGTGCACAGCCACGCCCTCGGTGCCGGCCCGCAGCCCCGTCTCCAGCTCCCCGGAGGAGAACGTCGCGCAGCCGCCCGCTGCGAACACGGCCATCATCACGGCGAACGCCAGCAGTCGAACACGCGGGGTCAGCGCTGGAAACAAGGCACGAGGTGACACGTCAGCTTGTACACATGGGGCAGATCTTGCCATGATTCCTCTTCGGCCAGGGGCCATCGCGACCCGGTGCGACACGATAACACACCACCGCCCCTCGAAGAATCCCCGCCCATGGACTCGACCTCCACCCCAGACCCCCTCGGCGCAGGGCTCGCCAGCCCCGACCACCTCACCCGGCTGCACACCCTCGAGCTCCTGGACGCGATGGCCCGACGGCCCGACACCCGGCCCCACGCCCTCCAGATCGCCAGCGACGCCCTCGCCCACGCCAGCCCCACCGCCCGCAGCGCCGCCGCCCAGCTCGCCGGAGCGGCCGGGCTCACCGAGCTCACGCCTCGCCTCATCGGCCTCGGCCTCGACCCCCACGAGGCAGGCCGCGTCCGCAAGTCCGCCGTCCTCGCCCTCGGCCTGCTCCAGGCCACCGACGCCGTGCCCGCCGCCCTCGCCCTCACCGATCATCCCAACCCCATGTACCGTCGCGCCGCCGCCGAGGCCCTCGGCCGCATCGGCACCCCCGACGCCGCCACCGCCCTCACCGCCGCGCTCGCCGACCCCGCCTGGGAGGTCCGCATGGTCGCCGCGATCGGCCTCGGCGGTCCTGCCGCAGACGCCGCCCCCGCGCCCGCGCTCCAGGCCATCCTCCTCGCCCTCCACGCCGAACCCCACCCCCCGACCGCCGAGCAGCTCCTCCGCAGCCTCGCCGAGCTGGCGCTCCGCTGCCCCGAAGGGCGCACCGACGCCGCCGAGGTCCTGCGCCGCGCCCTCGCCCAGCCGCCCGAGGGCCCCGAGGCCTGGCGGCTCCAACGCGCCGCCGCGCGCGGCCTCGGCGAGCTCCGGGACACCGCGTCCGCACCGCTGCTCGAAGCCATGGAGGAGGTCACCGACGCCGTCGTCGCCGAGGAGGTGCGCTGGGCGCGCCGTCAACTCAGCGCCGATCGATGTTGATCGGCACCGTGTCGCCGTTCGGGTTGGAGTCGTCGAACTCGTTGACCCCGGCGAAGTTGGCTGGCGCGTACACCACCATCCCGATCGCCAGGTTGAAGAAGCCGTTGCGCGCCACGAACGGACAGAGCGCGTCGGCGCCCGTGCACATCGGGCTGCTCGACCGGATCTCGAAGCCGATCACGTCGCCCCGGTTCGACCCCGAGAACGAGCAACCATCCACCGACCCGTTGCCCCCGATGCGCGGCGCCGCATCCTCGATCGACACCAGCGGGAAGTCCGTCCGCGCGCTCGAGATGTCCGCCTGGGTCACCACGCCGCCGCTGCCCGGCTCAAAAACGATCGGCAGGAACGAGATCAGCACGCCCGGCCCCCGCATCGTCAGGTTGCCTCGCACGCGCAGCACCGTCTGGCCATCCCCCGCGCTCAACCCCTGCAACGAGAACACCTGCACCCCGTTGGGCAGCACGTTGAGCGCGCTGCCGGCGGCCACCTCCAGCGCCGCGGGCACCTGCACCGTCAGGAACACCTCGTCCACCACCTCCGACACCGACCGCAGCGAGGCGCGCGGCGAGCTGAGGGTGCCGCTCATGAGGAACGACGTGGGGCGGTAGCCCATCCAGGCGTTCGGGCCAAACACCGTCCCGCTGTCATCGGCCAGGTTGTCCGGGTCGAGGTGATAGGCTAGATCCCCGTTGTCCAACCCGAACGTGTTGCCCACCACCTCTCCACCCGGCTGCGAGCCCGTCGACAGCGCGATCGCCACCGTCTGCACGGCCCGCCCGGACCGGAACGTGTTGCTCGTGATCTGCGGCATCTGCGCCGAGTTCACCGCCAGGCCCACCACGTTGTCCACGAAGGTGACCCCCGAGATCGAGCCACCCCCCGCCTCCTCCACCACCAGCGCCCGGCCGAAGCCCTCCAGCGTCGCCGCCCCCACGGGCGCCTCCCCCATCACGCCCCGCAGGCACACCCCATCACCGCTCAGCGGCCCCAGCACCCGAGCTCCCACCAGCTCCACCGACGCTCCGGCCGCCGCATCCACCAGGCACCCCGACCACCGATGGCTCGAGGACGCCTCGATCCGTGCACCGGCCAACGCCGCCTGCCCCGACGCCGAGACCGTCATCGCGAGGTCGAGCAGATCGCCCACCTCGGCCACCAGCGCCCCGTCGATGGTCAGACGGCCGTCCGGCTGGCCCTTCAGCTCCACGCCCTCGGCCAGCGTCAGTCCCGATCCTGCCGCGATCCGAGCCTCTCTCTCCACCTCGAACCGATCGAGCTCACCGAGCGCCACCACCGGCACCATCGCGCCGCCGTCGACATCGCCAGCCAGGGCCACCACGGGCGTCGAGCCCACCACCGTCAGCCCTGTCGCGCTCAGCGCCGGGAGCCCGTCGGGGTCGAGCCGGACCGCTGCGTCCGTGCCCCGCATCGCCACCGTCAGCCCCTCCAGGCGCACCGGTCGCCCCTGACCCTCAATGTCCACGCCGAGGCCCGGCTGCCCGTTGCGCAGCGCCATGGTGCCCCCGGCCAGCACGATCCCTTCGCTGTCGGCGCCCACAACGATCGCCCGTCGGTTGTCCGTGAAGATCGTGTCCGTGAGCGTCACCGAGCCGCTGTGGGTCGAGAGCGCCACGCCGAGGTTCGCCATCGCCCCGCCGTCCCAGACAAACCCGCCGGCGGCGAAACTGCCAGCGCCGAGGACGAGCCCGCTGGCCTGCCGCCCCTGCCCATCCAGCATCACCGAGGTCGCCTCCAGGCGCGCCGTCGCGGGCGACGGCACCACCAGCAGCGACTGGCTGGAGGCCACCGCGATCAGCTGGTCGGCCAGGAGCGTCGCTTCACCCTCCACCGTCACCTCGACCCCGGTCCAGCTCGCCCGCTCGCTCCGCAGCGCCCCCGCCACCACCAGACGCACCGCCTGAAGCCCGAGGCCCGTCCGCAGCACCGCGCCCGGCTCCACCTCCAGCGACGCCGTGGCCGGCACCGTCAGCGTCGGACACACCAGGTCGTACGGACCACCCTCCGCCGTCAGCACGCCCTCGATCACCCCGCACAGCTCGGCCACGCCGCCCTCCGAGGGCTCCGCCACGCAGCGCAGACGGCCCTGGCTGCACAGCGCGATCCCCGTCAGCCGCTCCCCCAGCGCACACGGCTCACCGGCGCCGCCGTCCTCGTCGATCTCCCCGTCGCAGTCGTTGTCCTCCCCGTCGCACGCCAGATCGGTCGCTGCTGGCCGCGTCGGGTCACACAGATACTCGCAGCCGTTCGAGTCCGGCTCGAGTCGGTCCAGGTCGAGATCGACCCATCCGCCATCGCACATGTCGACGACGCAGGCGCCGGCCGCGCAGGCCGCCGTCGCGTGATCGAAGGCGCAGGCGTTGTCACAGCTCCCGCAGCGGTCCACCGTGGTCAGGTCAAAGCCCTCGTCCACCGTTCCGTCGCAGTCGTTGTCCAGACCGTCGCAGACCTCCTGCCCGTCGCTCGTCGGCTGGCACGTGACGGCCTCACAGCCGTTGTTGTCCCGGCCGTCGTCGTTCGCGAAGCCCGGCAGGCACCGCAGCACCTCACACACCCCACCGCCGCACGTCGCCTCGGCGTGATCTAGCGCGCACGCCACACCGCAGCCCATGCAGTTCGCCGCCGTCGACCCCACGCCGAAGCCCTCGTCGAGCTCCCCGTCGCAGTCGTTGTCGCGACCGTCGCAGACCTCGACCCCGCCCGCCGTCGGCGTGCACACCTCCGACTCACAGCCGTTGGCGGCCACACCGTCCTCGTCGAACCACCCCGCCAGGCAACCGGCGACCGCACACTCTCCGCCCCGGCACGCCGCCCGACCCTGGTCGATCGTGCAGCCCCGGCCACACGCGCCGCAGTTGTTGACGTCGCTCTCCAACGGGAAGTCTTCGTCGACCTCGCCGTCACAGTCGTTGTCCACCCCGTCGCACACCTCGGCTTCGATCGCGCGCTCGCACGTCACCTCGCCGTTGTTGCCGTTGTTCGGCTCCCCGTTGTTCGAGCCACCCCCATCGAACCCGTCGAGGCGCACCGGCGCCGCGGCGTCATCCGCGCAGCCCGCCACCACCAGCGCGCCCACCGCCACCACCCACCACCCCCACACACCACCCGAAGCAGCTCTGGTCATCGACCTTGAACCTCCATGGCAACGACTTCGCGCAGCCACCATAGCACCCCGCGCGCCGCGCTGCCAAAGGGCCGACCGCGACCTCACGCAGCCCCGTCACGACGACGCGCGCGCACGACCGCGCCAAGGCCGGGACGCCTCACCACGCGACAATCGCCAGACTGATGATTGAAACGACCACCCTGCATCGCAGGCCATGCGAGCAAGCCCGCGGCGCGATCAAGACGACTCAGAACGGAAGCGCGACGCCGAGCGTCGGCAGCAGGAACCACGCCCCTACCGCCAGACCCAACAGCACCACCACCACCACCAGCGCCACCACGATGCCCTTGCCACCCCCCTTCTTCGTCGGCGCGGGCGTGGCCGGAGGCATCGGCGGCACCACCCCCAGGTCGAAGCTGTCCAGGTCTGGCGACGATCTCCCCCCTCCGATCGCGAGCGGCTGAGGCTCCCCAGCGGGCGGACCGCCCAGGTCTAGCGGCTTGCTCGCGTCCTGCATCCCGCCCAGTGCGTCCTCGATCAACGAGGAGACGTTCACCTTCTGCGGAGGCATCGTCGTCGTAAAAGGCTCGGGCACCGTCGCGATCGGCTCCACCACCGCCGCCGCTGCGGCGTCCCGCTGAGCCGCCAGCTGCTGCGCCGCCTTCAAGAACGCGCCCTGATCGCCCGGATCCATCATCATCGTCGGATCGGCGTCGTCCTCGACGTCGAACTCATGCGCTGGAGGAGCCACCTTCGCACGAGCCGACAGCGGCGAGTGCACGCTCTGCATCGCCGATGGCAACGGCAGCTCCAGGCCGCTCAGCCCCTGCATCGCCATCGTCGGCTCCTCCTCCTCCGAAAAATCGTTCCCGAAACCGCTCGGGATCTTCGAGCTCACCGCATACGACGGCGTGTCCACCACCATCTCGGTCGCCTCATGGCCCCCCTCGGAGCGAAGCCCCCCGTACGGCGTCCCGCGCACCGAGCTCAGCGGTGAACGCACCGCCGACGCATCCGGTGTCCGCATCGACGGCCCCGGCGCCGACCGACCCGAACTCGGTGAAGATGCACGCGCGAACAGAGGCGTCCCGCACACCGAACACACATCGACGTTCTCTGCGACCTCCGATCCACACGTCGTACAAATCTTCACTGCGCCCTCCTCCTCACACGGCAGCCTGTGGCACTCGCGACCACGATACGCATTCCCATCCCATTCGCCAAGATTCTGTCGCACTCCCGCCCATCACCCCGCCACCGAGCGGAGCACGTCAGGCGCATGGCCTCGTCGAAGTGCCAGGTGTCTCGTTCAACGGATACGACGGTAGACCAGCTTCTCCGTGCTGTCTTGCCCGACGAGCACGAGCCGATCATCCTCAATGGCATCCACGGAGTAGCTGACATGATCGTCCGGAAACTCGACCACCGCTTGATCGTCTGAGAGCACGACCCGCGCTGGCCGAAGCTCGGCAACGGGCACCGTCTCGATCAGCAACGCGAGGTCACCCGACACCGCGTCGTGGCCAAGAAACGTCACCTCGATGTCTGCTCCACGCACCGTCGACGCCTCGTCCCACGCCCACGCGCCCGGCAACAGCGCCGCCAACTCCTCGGCCAGCTGCTCCTCCACCGCGCTGCGATCGGGCCCCAGGCTCCCCGCCAACGTCTCATCAAAGCCCACAAGCCGCTCCGATTCACCCCCGTCGTCACCGCACGCCGCCAACGTACCCGCCACGAGGACGAGCAGCAGGAGCCGTTGCGGAGTAATCGATCGGGATGCAAGCATGGGTATGGGCGTCCAGTCGTGGCCGGGGTGATGGGCAGGAGCACCGGGCTCCCGAGGTACAGCGCTTAGTATAGCCCCGCTCCCCGCAGAGTCAATCCACCTCACCCGCCACTTAGCCTCGATCGGTCGCGCGGTGGCGGCATCCGTGGGTAGCGGGTCTGTGACCGATTTTGCAACGAGGAGTTGGCCTCGGCCGTGACACGGCCGGTCCACCGAAGGCGTATCGGAGGACAAT
>Ga0100377_1001052_pt1 | contig 24004 bp, 14 predicted proteins | sample CryGeymeta201501_FD_83664 | JGI IMG/M metagenome (GOLD analysis project Ga0100377, IMG submission 83664) | Groundwater microbial communities from Crystal Geyser aquifers in Utah, USA - Crystal Geyser metaG 2015-01 | ecosystem: Environmental > Aquatic > Deep subsurface > Groundwater | place: USA...
AATGGGGTCCAGGGGGCAGCGCCCCCTGGACCCCATTCCTTGATGAGGCGGAGGTGGCGATGTTGGACTGGGTGGCGAAGCGGCTGGGGATCTTCGAGCTGCTGCCGTCGGGGCCGGTGCTGGGGCCGTGGCATCGGAGCCGGCACTGGGTGCGGGAGGAGCCGTCGTCGGCGCGGTATGTTGATAAGGCGCTGATCGAGGTGGGGTTTCCGGTGTTGCCCGTGCTGCCGTTCGGGCTGGCCTACGACCTCGACCTGGTGATCGTGTCGGCGCATCCGCGCTGGAACATGCACGAGTACGCGCTGGTGCGCACGCCCGAGGGACCGATCTGGCTGGCCAAGGACGCGCGTGAGGGGACGCTGGAGCAGTCCATCGTGGCCGACATCGCCGGCATCGAGGCGTGGATGCCGGAGGTGCCGGTGGAGCGGCGGAGCCGACCGGTGAAGGTCGACGATCGGTCGACGCAGGACCGGATCGACCTCGACCTGGGCTATGACAACCTCGATGGCGAGGCCGTGACGGTGCACTTCGAGGGCGAGGCGCCGATCCTGGAGGAGCGCAAGCGGAACGGCTCGACGATGGGGCACTCGCGCAGCCAGCTGATGGCCGTGCTGGACCTGTCGCACAAGGAGCTGGCGAAGCGGACCGAGGTGACGATCGGGGGCGTGCATCACAAGACGCAGCGCATCCTCGGGGTGGTGCCTTTCCACTTCGCGCTCAAGCAGACCCAGGGCGGGCTGTGCGTGGGGAGGTTTGTGCAGCGCGGGCGGGCCGACGGAGGCTTCGACACCGTGCATGCGGTGGCGAGCGGCGAGGTCGCGCAGGGGTGGGAGGTGTGCGCCGAGGAGGAGCCGGGCGTGGTGGTGGTGCGGCAGCGGGGCGGGCTGCGGACGACGACGTTTCGGTTCCTGGCGCCGGACGCCGAGCACCTGGAGCTGTCCACGGTGACGGTCCAGCAGTGGGGGAGGGCGGCGCCGTCGTTCCACATGGCGCTGCAGCCGGCGCTGCCAGACCTTCGGTTCGCGTTCGAGGGCGAGGTCGTGTCCCGCTTCGTCGTCGACATCAACGGCCAGGAGAACCTGGCCGCGGGGCGCCTGGTCGCCAGCGCCGCCGAAGGGCAGCCGCGGCTGGCCCTGCGGCCGCGGGCGCCGTGGTGGGTGACCGACCGTCCGATGGACACGCAGCTCCACGGGCACGACGATCACGTGCACGTGCACATCGCGCGGGTGGACGTCGGGGGAGGGTGAGCGCGCGGTACGGTGTGTGCGTCAGGGACGTCAGGTTCTTGGCGGGCGGGGGGTTGCTGGCGTGGGTTCGGTGTCTAGCCTTGGTCGCGCTGCGCTACGGCGCTCCGGCCCTCCCGAGGGGGGCGTCGCGCCGAGGCTGGTCAACCCCCTATACTCCACGTTGAATGCCGATGAGGACCGTGATGACTGGAACAGAGCACACCCAGACCTTCGAGTTCAAATCCGAGGCCCGGCAGCTGCTGGACCTGATGATCCACTCGCTGTACTCGCACAAGGAGGTCTTCCTCCGCGAGCTGATCTCCAACAGCTCCGACGCGCTCGATCGCCTCCGCTTCGAGGCCCTGACGGAAGGGAGCCTCCGGCCGGAGGGTCATGAGTTCGAGATCCGCGTCGAGAGCGACTCCGAGGCGCGCACGCTGACGATCCGTGACACGGGGATCGGGATGTCGCGTCAGGAGGTGATCGACAACCTGGGCACGATCGCGCGCTCGGGCACCAAGGAGTTCGTGGCCAAGCTCGCCACGACGCAGTCGGAGACCGAGCGGGAGCAGCTGATCGGCCAGTTCGGCGTCGGCTTCTACTCGTCGTTCATGGTGGCCGACGAGGTGAAGGTCGTGACGCGTCGCGCCGGCGAGGATACGGCCACGGCGTGGTCGAGCACCGGCGATGGCACCTACACGATCGCCGACGCCGAGCGCGAGGTCGCTGGCACGACGATCACGCTGCACCTCAAGGCGGCGGACGAGGAGAACAACCTGGCGGACTTCACCGACCGGTGGGTGCTGCGCCGCACGATCAAGAAGTACTCGGACTTCGTCCAGCACCCGATCCGCCTGCGCGAGGAGCGTCAGGAGGTCGAGCGGGACGAGGAGGGCGAGCCCGTCGAGGGCGCCGAGTCGAAGACGGTGGTCGAGTGGAAGGACGTCAACTCGCGCAAGGCGATCTGGACGCGGCCGGCGTCGGAGGTGACCGAGGAGGAGTACAACGAGTTCTACAAGCACGTCTCGCACGACTGGACCGACCCGCTCGACCGGATCGCGTTCAAGGGCGAGGGCACGTTCCTGTACTACGCGCTGCTGTTCATCCCCGAGCGTGCGCCGCACGACCTGTTCTATCGCAACTCGCGCTTCGGGCTGCAGCTGTTCGTCAACCGCATCATGGTCATGGACGAGGCGCGCGATCTGCTGCCGGACTACCTGCGGTTCCTCAAGGGCGTGGTGGACTCGCCTGACCTGAGCCTGAACGTCAGCCGGGAGATCCTGCAGAAGGATCGCCGCGTGAACAGCATCCGCGGCCGGATCACCAAGAAGGTGCTGGACGCGCTGGCGTACATGCAGGAGGAGGACACGGAGAAGTACCTCAAGTTCTGGAACGCGTTCGGCCGCCTGCTCAAGGAGGGCGCCGTCCAGGACCACGAGCACCGGGACAAGCTCAACGGCCTGCTCTGGCTCGAGTCGTCGCACACCGAGCACGACGCCGAGGATCACACCCGCTTCACCACGCTCAAGGCCTACGTCGAGCGCATGAAGGAGGAGCAGGAGGCGATCTACTATATCGTCGCCGAGAACCGGTCGGCCGCCGAGAAGTCGCCGCACCTGGAGGCCTTCCTCGACAAGGGCTACGAGGTGCTCTACCTGCTCGACCCGTTCGACGAGATCATGGTGGCCAACATCGGCGAGTTCGATGGCAAGCGGCTGCAGTCGGTGGGCAAGGGCGATGTGGAGCTCGGCAGCGAGGAGGATCGCAAGAAGGCCCGCGAGGAGCTGGAGGACAAGGAGAGCAAGCACCGCTCTCTGCTCGAGTTCATCAAGGATGAGCTGGAGACGCTCGTCAAGGACGTCCGGCTGTCGACGCGGCTCAAGAACTCGCCGGTGTGCCTGGTGGGCGAGGAGAGCGACATGAGCCCGCAGCTCCGCAAGCTGCTGGAGGAGGCCGGCCAGGAGGTGCCCGAGAGCAAGCGCATCCTCGAGATCAACCCCGATCACGCGGTGCTGGCGCGGATGCAGGACGCCTTCGACCACGACGGCAAGACGGACAAGCTGACGGACTACGCGCACCTGCTGCACGGGCAGGCGCTGCTGGCCGAGGGCTCCCCGCTGCCCGACCCTGTCGCCTTCAGCAAGCGCGTCGCCGACCTGATGGTCCGAGACGCGAGCCACTGACCTCCCGTCCGCGCTGGAGCCGGGCTTGCCTCGTCTCCAGCGCGGAGCTGTTCTGGCGCGAGCCCTCAGCGCACGATCTCAGGTTTGAACCCTCACCGGGACGCCAGCGCGTCCATCGACCCACACCCGCAAGGAGCCCCATGGCCATCACCCTCACCGCGGCCGCCAGCCGCCAGGTCGAGTCGATCATCGCAGACAACAAGCTCGTGGATCACGTCGTGCGCGTCGGGGTCAAGGTGGACCCGGAGACGGCGTCGTGGGACTACGAGCTGGACATCGTGGACGAGGTGAGCGACAGCGACCGGACGTTCGCGTCGGGCGACCTGAAGGTCGTGTGCGACCCTCAGTCCTATCTGTGGCTGAACGGCACGGAGATCGACTGGGCGGCCGGCGCCGGCGGCTTCAAGTTCAACAACCCCCTGGAGCGCTAGATGGCCACGCGGGCGGACAACGACATCAAGGCCGACGTCATCTCGGAGCTCGAAGACCTCGAGTACCTCGACACCGGCATCTCTCTGCTCGACGCGTTCGTGGTCGAGCAGGTGCGCGTGAGCGCGGGCCGCTGCGACATCCTGCTGGCGTTCGACGACGTTCTGACCGCCGACGCGCGTGAGGGGGTGCTCGGTCGGGTGCGTGAGGGTCTGGCGGACATCGAGGGGTTGATCCTGCTGGTGACCGAGCAGACGACGCGGAGCGAGCTGGTCAAGAGCGAGCCGAACCTCCTGCACCCCCGTCCGGGCAGCGCGGTGGAGGAGGCCGAGCTGCTGGCGCAGCTACCTTTCGGCGTCGTGCCCGTCGAGGAGGGGCTGCCGGCCTCGGGTGGCCTCGGAGGGAGCCTGTCCTTGTCGGCGCTGCTGTCGCAGGCGGCCGAGGGGGTGCCGCCGGAGGAGCTGGAGACGCCCGGCTTCGCCATCCCGACGGCGCCGGGCCCTGCGGGGATCAAGGTCTACAGCGGCGGCGGGTGCGGCGCCGGGACGCTGGCTGAGGAGCCAGCTCCTGCCCCTGTGCGGCCGGTGCCGGCTCCGCCGGTGACCGTGCGGCGCGAGTCTCCGCCGTCCGTCCCGCCGCCGGAGCCGCCGCCGATCTCGGTCCGGCCGCCGGAGCCATCACCGATCTCTGCGCTTGCTTCGCCCCCGCCGCCGTATCCTGAGCCCATCCCCTACGGCATGGTGACGCTCTCGCTCGAGCGGTACAGCGCGCTCATACTCGCCGAGCAGGCCTCACGGATGCTGCCGAAGCTGGAGGACGTGATGCGCCTCGAGCGCGAGAACGCCGAGCTTCGCGCGCGGCTGGCGATGCTGGAGCGGATGATCGGTTGAGCGGCGCCGCAGGCAGCTCCCGAAACCATCTCAATAAACCACTTGTGTGACAGGCTGTTGCGCCACAGGGCTGGCACGCCGTCAGGGTGCGTCCGCGGGGAACGGGTCGTAGAAGTCCGTGGTGAGCAGCAGGCCGTCCTTGCCTTGCACCACGCCGACGCCCGCGAAGGTGAACTCGGGGCTGAGGATGTTGAGGCGGTGGCCTTCGGAGTCCATCCAGACGAAGTGGGCCTGCTCGACGTCGGGGGCCTGGCAGATGTTCTCGGCGGCGGCGCGGTAGCGGACGCTGCGGGCCTTCATGCGGGCGAACGGGGAGGCGCCGTTGTGGCTGGTGTGGGAGAGGAAGTTGTACTTGCGCATGTCCGCGGCGTGCTGGCGCCCGAGCCAGACCATGCGCAGGTCGCAGCGCAGGGCGGGGAGGTCGCGCGCCTCGCGCTCGCAGTTGAGGAGGCGGAAGGCGAGGGTCTCGAGGTCGTCGCCGCAGCGGTCGTCGGCGGTGAGGCTGGCGGAGGGCCAGGCGCCCTTGGGGACGGCCTCGTCGTTGGCGCTGGCGAGGTCGTCGGTGCGCACGTCCGCCATGGTGCAGCGGGCGTTCTGGCTGGTGACGCGCTCTCCAGCCTGGATGGTGATGTGTTTGACGCCGTGGGGGTCGGTCTCGGCGGGCTGCGGGGTTGGCGGTGCGTCGGTCGGCGCGGGGTCAGGGGCGGGCTGGGGGGCCAGGGCGCAGGCGAGCGCGGGGATGGCGACGGCGGCGAGCAGGAGCGGGAGATGACGGCGCATGGGGGTCCTGGTCTATCGCAGCTGGTCCAGCGGCGGCGCCTCGCGGCCCATCCACCGGTAGCTGGCGCGGGCGGCCTCCCACAGGTCGTTGAAGGTGACGCGGTTGTCGGCGGCGGGGCGTGTGGCGGCGACGAGGGCGGCCTTGCGCGCGGCCCGGCGGATGAGCGGGCCGCCCATCTCGAACTCCTGGGCGAGCATGTCGAGGTGCAGGCCCTCGGTGAGGAGGTCGCGCTGGGGGAACGCGGCCTCCCAGATGGCGAGTCGGCGCAGGACCTCGGGGACGGCGAAGGTGACGGTGAAGTCGACCATCGCGGCGTGCGGGTCGGCGAGGGGGACGGTGGACTCGAGGATGACGAGGGCATCGGTGCGCTCGGCGCGGTGGAGGGCCTGGGCCAGCGCATGGGCGACGACGGGGGTTGACAGGTCGAGGCCGTGGGTGTGCAGCAGGAGGAGGTGTCGCGTGCCGAGGGGCGCGAACATGGCCTCGACGCGCTGGATGGTCTGCCAGGGGGCGTCACAGACGAGCTCGGACAGGTGCGCATCGACGGGGTCGAGTCCGCCGTCGAGGGCGAGGAGCTGAGCCGCGGCGGTCTTGCCCGTGCCGGTTGGCCCGACGAAGGCGGCCGCGACGCCCGTGCGCTCGCCCGCGCGTCTTCCGAGGGAGCGCGCGACGCCGTGGCGGGCGCGACCGGCAGCGCGCAATCCCTCCACGGCGGCGGCGGTGGAAGCGGCGAGGTCGTGCTGAAGGGCCTCGAAGCCCCTGCCGAGGCGATCGGCGAGGGCGTGGAGGGCGGGGTTGTGGAGGGTGCGGAGGGTCTCGACGAGGTCGTCACGCTGGATGACGGCGGGGGCTCGGCGTCGCTGGGCGAGGAGGGCGGCGCGGTCGAGGAGGAGGTCGCGTTGGTCGTCGGAGATGTCGGGGCGGGCGATCAGCCAGTCCAGGCCGGCGTCCGTGGCGACCTGCACGTCGGCGGGGACGGCGCGCAGCCAGATCTCGCGCAGGGTCGGCGGGTCGATGGCGGGGAGCGCGAACGGGATCTCGGCGATGCCGAACGCCACCTCGAGGTCGGGGTCGTGGCGGTCCAGGGACAGAAACAAAGGCGAGTTTTGCCGGGCGAGCTCGTCGAGGCCGAAGGCGAGGCGCTCTCGGTCCACACGATCGAGGTCGAGCGTGGCGCCGAGGTCGATGAGCAGGGTCGCTCGATCGGACATGCGGGCCTCGCGCCCGAGGCTGCGGAGGATGGCGAGCACGTCGCGGTCGGCGGCCTCGTGGGAGGTGAGCAGGGTGTGGAGATCGACGACCATGAGCTGGCGGCCCTGCTGGTGCGCGATGGTGTACGCCCACAGGTGCGGCCGGTTGACAGGATCGCTCCGCAGGCCGATGGCCGTAGGCCGCGTGGCGTGGATCTGCTCGGCGACGATGGTCCGGAAGCGGTTGAGGCCTGACAGGCCGGCGGTGGTGAGGAGGTGCGGGTCGTCGGGGGCCGCAGTGTAGAGCCGGACGCCGGTGGGTAGGGGTGGGGTGGCGTCGAGCAGGTGTCGGTCGAAGCCTCGGGCGAGGCGGAGGGGGGTGAGCAGCGGCGAGGGGTCGGTGGTGTGGCCGGCCTCAAGCAGGGCGAAGCGGAAGAGGCGTCCATCCTCACGGGCGAGCTCGTGGAGCTCGGAGGGGCGGCAGTCGGGCAGCAGGGTCAGGACGAGGATCGGGGCGGCCTGTCCGTGGGGGCAGCCGAGGCGCGCGAACAGCGGGCCGAAGGAGGGATCGACGTGGCGGGCCAGGGCGAGCATCCAGAGCTCCGCCTCGGCGTCGGCCAGTCGGAAGATGGTCTTGAGGTGGTGGATGGGATCGAGCTGGTCGCTGCCGCGCGACTCCTGCCAGGCGACGACGAGGTCGGCTCGGAGCTCCTTCTCGCGCTGGGCGAGCAGCGCGGCGCCGCGTTCGAGCTTGCGGGGCTCGGCGCGCCTTCGCTTGCCGTCGTCGGAGGGCTCGACGTCGCGAAAGCCGATGCCTTCGGGGTAGTCCTGGTCGAGCGTCGCGATGGCGAGCCGGAGGCGCGTCTTGAGGAGGCTGAGGTGCAGGCGCAGGAAGCCATCGAGGGAGAGGAAGGGGCTCGTCTGGCGTGCGCGGTGGTCTCTCGGTGGCATGGCGAAGCTGCTACGAACGGGGTTTCTTCGACGCGCGGGCCAGCTCGGCCTGCACGTCCTCGGGGTTGATCACGAGGGTGGAGTGCTCGCGGGGCCGTGGCTCGGCCCACTCGCCGGAGCGGTCTGCGGCGAGCTGTTCGTGCAGGTTGGCGGTAGGGATCTCGGTCGTCTCGAACCCGTCATCCTCGTCGAGGTCGTCGGGGAGGACGCCCGGAGGCAGCGCGGAGACCAGGCCAGCCGCGGCGGCGGGGAAGGTGGCGTCGGGCCCGTGGACATCGAGGGAGGGGCGGCGGATCACCTCGCGGGTCTGCTCCTGCTCTCGGCTCTCCCGGTCGCGGCCAGCGGTGGTCGAGCGGTCGGCGCCACGGTGGGAGATGCGCGCGCCGGTGAACGGTCGGTCGCCCGGCGCGACCTCCTGGGTTGGGAGCTCGACGGGGGCGTTCTCGGTGGCGGTGCGGTCGGTCGGGGTGCGGTGCTCGCTGCGGGGGCGTCCGACCCGCTCCAGCCTGGCGAGATCGATCTCGCCGGAGGGCGTCGACTCGGGGCTGAGGTCCTCAACGTGGATGGGGATCTCGATCGAGAGGGACGGGACGTGCTGGTCGAAGATCTCGTCGAGCAGCCCCGCGATGGGGTCGAGGTCCTGGGTGTGGCGCTGGAGCGGCATCTCGTGGGTGGCGCTGCGGCGCCTGGAGGTCGCGCGGTCGGCGGTCCGGGGCGAGCTCGGGTCGTGAACGGAGAGCTCGCCGGTGGCTCGGGTGATGCGGATCGGGGGATGCTCGTCTGCGGAGGAGTCGTAGATGTTGTTGGAGTCCTGGGAGACCATCGCCGCGAGGTCCTCGGAGGTCATGCGGCGCGGCCCCTGGGGCTCCTCCTGCTCGAGGCCATAGAGCTCGCGGATGAACCGGCCGACGTCGGCCACGTCGCCCGCCATGGCCCTGCGGACGATCCACTCCTCGAGGTCGACGAGCATGGCGTGGGCGGTGGGGTAGCGCACCTCGCGCTCGCGCTCGAGGGCCCGCAGGACGATGCGGTCGAGCTCCTCGTCCACCCGCGTGTTGAAGCGGGAGGGCGGCTGGATGGGCATCGAGATGAGGTTGGCGATGGTGATGTAGGGGGACTCGCCCTGGAACAGGTGGCGGTCGGTCAGCATCTCGTGGAGCATGATACCGGCGGCGAACACGTCGCTGCGGGCATCGACCTCGACGCTGCGGACCTGCTCCGGCGACATGTAGCCGTACTTGCCCTTGATCGCGCCGGTGGAGGTCCTCGAGAGCCGGAAGGCGGCCTTGGCGACGCCGAAGTCGGTGAGCTTCACGCCGCCCTCGAAGGGCAGCATGAGGTTGTGCGGCGTGACGTCGCGGTGGACGATGCGCTGGTCCTGCCCATCGACCTTCTTGTTATGGATGTAGTCCAGCGCGCGCAGCAGCCCGACGATGATCTCGGCGCACAGCGTCGGCTCCAGCTTGATCCTCCGCTCCCGGGCGTCGTCCAGGACCGTCTTCAAGTCCTCGCCGAGCACCAGCTCCATCGCGATGTACCAGTGCTCATCGACCTTGCCGTAGTCGAAGAGCCGGACGACGTTGGGGTGGTTGAGCTCTTTGCAGATGGTCGCCTCGTCGATGAACATCTTGACGTTGTGTTCATCGTCGGCGAGGTGGGGGTGCAGGAGCTTGAGGCAGACGTGGGTGGACGCATGGACCGACAGCGCGCGGAAGGTCCGGGCCATCCCGCCAGTGCCGATCTTCTCGATCAGCAGGTAATCTCCGAGGACCTCGACATCGGTCATGGGTATGATGGGCGTGTGGTGCGTCCTGTGGCAGGCCAGCGTTGGGAGTGGTCGCCTCACCGGCAGACTACCCGAATCAACCCGTCGACACAATTTGCCCTGCGCGTCCAGCGCGCTCACAGTCTCCGGGGAGCGCAGAGGGCTCACGCCGCCGCGGTGTCGGCCTCCCCCTCGGGGACCAGGGCGATGGCGTCGAGGAGGACCTGGCTGCCGGCGCCGGGTCGGGAGACGTGCTCGGCGAGGTGTTGCTTGAAGCGCCGGGTGCCCGTTCGATGGGCGAACAGGTTGGAGAGGTGGCGTGAGATGTGGATGAGGCGGCCGCCGGCGGCGAGGTGGGCGTCGACGTGGGGGACGAGGGCGCGGACGATGTCGTGGCGGGTGGGGATGGGGTGATCGTCGCCGAAGAGGCGGGCGTCGGCGTCGGCGAAGAGGAAGGGGTTGTCGTAGACCGCGCGCCCGATCATCACGGCGTCGACGTGCTGGAGGTGGTGGGCGACGTCATCGAGCGTGAGGACTCCGCCGTTGAGCTCGATGGGCAGGTGGGGGAAGGCGCGCTTGAGGGCGTAGACGTCGTCGTAGCGGAGCGGTGGGACGGTGCGGTTCTCCTTCGGGCTGAGGCCGGAGAGCCAGGCCTTGCGGGCGTGGACGGAGAAGCGATCCGCGCCGGCGGCGGCGACGAGCTCCACGAAGCGGGCCATGAAGGCGAAGCTGTCCTGGTCGTCGATGCCGATGCGGTGCTTGACGGTGACGGGCAGGGCGCAGGCCTCGCGCATGGCGGTGACGCACTCGGCGACCCGCTCCGGCGTGGCCATCAGGCAGGCACCGAAGTTGCCGCTCTGGACCCGCTCCGAGGGGCAGCCGACGTTGAGGTTGAGCTCGTCGTAGCCCCAGGACTCGGCGAGCTTCGCGCATCGGGCGAGGGCGTCCGGGTCGTCTCCGCCGAGCTGCAAGGCGATGGGGTGCTCGCGGGGATCGAAAGCGAGGTGGCGAGGGACGTCGCCGTGGAGGAGGGCGCCCGTGGTGACCATCTCGGTGTAGAGGAGGGTGCGCCGGGTGATCAAGCGCAGGATGAGCCTGAAGTGGCGGTCGGTGCGGTCCATCATCGGGGCCAGCGAGAGGGCGATGGTGTGGCCGCGTCGGTCGGAGGGGGGCGTGAGCATGGTGGGTCGTCGTGGTGCAGGGCCGCGGCAGGTCGCGACGGGCGACAGTGTGGACGGTTCGCGGGCGGGATGCAAAGGGCGGTCGCCGCGTCCTGGCGAACCCTCGGGTTGCGGCCTGGGCGGTCGAGCGCGGCGTCGCGGGTCCAGGGGTCGGGAGTTGCGCCGTCGAGGGCGCATCTGCGGACCCCAGGGGTGGGGTGTGGCGCGGTCGCGGTCGGCGTCGAGGACCGAGGGGTGGGGCATGGCGCGGTCGAGGGCGCCTCTGTGGACCCCAGGGGTGGGGTGTGGCGCGGTCGCGGGCGGCGTCGCGGACCCCTGGGGTCGGAAACAGTGCGGTCGCGCGCGTCCGCGTGGACCCCGGGGTAGCGAGATGCGCCGTCGAGGGCGCCTCGGCGGACCCTCGGGCTGCGACGTGGACGGTCGCGCGCGACCGCGTGGACCCCGAGGCTGTTTGTTGGGCCGTCGGCGGGGTCATCGCGGACCCTGGAGTGCCTTCCGGCCGCGGCGGCCACCAGGCGGAGGGCGTCGTGGCGGAGCCGCGCGGCGCTTGACGGGGAATTGATGTTGGTGGGGTCCAGGGAGGTGCCTAGCATCTGTTCATGCGTCATGATTCACCGCGGATGCCGGCGATGCGGAGAGGCGAGGCGCAGCAACGAGGACGCCATCCATTCATCCAGGGAGAGGAACTCCATGAGCATCCGCACGCCATCGCTTCCCAACCATCCGTTTCCTGTCCTTCCACTGCGCCGTGGGGCGCTGTTTCCGGGGACCTCGATGACCATCCCGATCGGCCGCCCGCGCAGCGTAGCGCTGGCGCGCAGCCTGTCGGTGGGTGACGTGATCGGGGTGGCCGTCCAGCGGGACGCCAAGCAGTCCGAGCCCCTCGCGGCCGACCTCTACCCGATCGGCACGGTGGCCGTGGTCCAGCGCGTGGTGCAGGCCAGCGACCGGACGTGGCGGCTGGTGATCGAGGGGGTGGGGCGGTTCAGGCTCCACAACATCGTTCAGTCCGAGCCGTTCTGGTACGGCGAGGGCGAGCCGATCGACGATGTGAGCGAGGATGTGACCGAGGAGCGGCTGCTGGCCGAGGCGCTCAGGACGCGGGTCGCGGCGCTGAGCGCGGAGGAGGGGGGCAGCCTGTCGCAGGGGCTGGACGGCAGCCTGAGGCCGGGGCCGCTGGCCGATCGCGTGGCCGCCGGGCTCAATCTGCCTGCTGACCGGGAGGTGGAGGTGCTGTCGACGCTGCACGTCGCCGAGCGGCTCCGGCTCGTCTCGCGGTTCCTGACCGAGATGGTGGCGCGCACCGACATGAAGCGCAAGATCGAGTCGGAGGTCCGGCGGGAGCTGACCCGGTCGCAGAAGGAGGTCATCCTGCGGGAGCAACTCCGGGCCATCCAGAAGGAGCTCGGGCAGGGCGATGAGGACGGCGAGGACGAGGTGAGCCGGCTGCGCAAGCGGATCGATGAGGCGGGGTTGCCGGAGGAGGCTCGGGCGGCCATCGAGCGCGACCTGAACCGTCTGGCCCAGATGAGCCCGCAGCAGGCCGAGTACAACGTCATCCGCAACGTGCTTGAGCTGGTCGCGGACCTGCCGTGGTCGGCCCGGGCCGAGGCCAACGACGACCTCCGCGCCGTCGAGGCGCGGCTGGAGGCGGACCACTACGGGCTGGAGGACGTCAAGCGGCGGATCCTGGAGCACATGGCGGTGCTGAAGCTGGCCGGCACCCAGCGGGGCACGATCCTGTGCCTGGCGGGGCCGCCGGGTGTGGGCAAGACCTCGCTCGGCCAGTCCATCGCCGACGCCACCGGCCGGCCGTTTGTGCGCCTCGCCCTCGGCGGCGTGCGCGATGAGGCCGAGGTGCGCGGGCATCGTCGCACGTACGTGGGCGCCCGGCACGGTCGCATCCTGAACGCGCTCAAGACCGCGGGGAAGAAGAACGCGGTGATCCTGCTGGACGAGATCGACAAGCTCAGCCAGGGCGGCTGGTCGGGCAACCCGGAGGCAGCGCTGCTGGAGGTGCTCGATCCGGCGCAGAACCACACGTTCACCGACCACTACCTCGAGCTGCCGTTCGACCTGTCGGAGGTGCTGTTCATCTGCACGGCCAACAGCCTCGAGAACATTTCACGGCCCCTGCTCGACCGGCTGGAGATCATCGAGATCGGCGGGTACACGATGCGGGAGAAGCAGCAGATCGCCCGTCGGCACCTGATCCCGAAGCAGCTCGAGGCGCACGCCATCCGGCCGGGGCTGCTGGAGCTGACCGACGAGGCGCTGGAGGCGATGATCGGCGGCTACACCCGCGAGGCGGGCGTGCGTCAGCTCACCCGCGAGTTCACGCGGATCTGTCGGGGGCTGGCGCTCGAGATCGCCCGCGGGGATGCCGAGGCGCCGGTCGACCCCTTCCAGGTCGACGTGGAGGACGTGCGGCGCTACCTGGGCCGGCCGCGCTTTCACGACATGGTGGCCGAGCGCACGACGGTCACGGGTGTGGCGACGGGCCTGGCGTGGACGCCGGTGGGCGGCGACATCCTGTTTGTGGAGACCAGCTTCATGCCGGGCAAGGGTCAGCTCCAGATCACCGGGCAGCTGGGCGAGGTGATGAAGGAGTCGGCGCAGGCCGCGCTGACGTATGTGCGGAGCCACGCCGAGGCGCTGGAGATCGACGCTGACTTCATCGGGCGGCACGACCTGCACATCCATGTGCCGGCCGGCGCGGTCCCGAAGGACGGCCCGTCGGCGGGGGTGACCATCTTCACGGCGCTCACCTCGCTCCTGACGGGGCGTCGGGTCCGGTCGGACACGGCGATGACGGGGGAGTGCACGCTGCGCGGTCGGGTGCTGCCGGTGGGCGGCATCAAGGCGAAGGTGCTGGCGGCCCACCGCGCCGGGCTCCGCCGGGTCATCCTGCCGGCCCGCAACGGGGCCGACGTGGAGGACGTGCCCGAGGCGGTGCGGAGCACGATGGAGTTCGTGCTGGTGGAGGACATGGCCGAGGTGATCGCCGCCGCCCTCGAGCCCGCTGAGGTCCTGATGGGCCACCCCCACCTCGGCGGACTCGCCGGGGCGGGCAGCACGCTCCCGATGTGACCGGCGCGGCGACGTCGTCGCGCCGCGGTCAGCGGTCGTTCAGGTCGAGCGTGCGGAGGAACGCCTTGAGCTCGGGGCCGATGTCGGGGCGGTCAAGCGCGTAGTGGATGTTCGCCATCAAGAAGCCCAGCTTGTCGCCGATGTCGTGTCGCAGGCCGTGGAACTCGTAGCCGATCAGGGCGCGCTGCAGGGCGAGGCGCTGGAGCGCGTCGGTGAGCTGGATGATGCCGTCGGCGTTGGGGCGGACCTGCTCCAGGTACTCGAAGATCGTTGGCGGCAGGACGTAGCGACCGATGATCGCGAGGTTGGTGGGCGCCTCCTCGGGCGAGGGCTTCTCGATCAGGGTGCGGATGCGGTGGAGCTTGGGCGCCCACATCTCGCCGTGCACGATGCCGTACCGGCTGACGTCGGCCTCGGGCACGTGCATGATCGAGACGACGCCGGCGTTGTAGCGCTCATACACGTCGAGGAGCTGGCGCGAGACGGTGGGGTCGGCGGCGATGATGTCGTCGGGCAGGATGACGAGGAAGGGCTCGTCACCGACGGCGTCCTTGGCGCAGAGCACGGCGTGGCCGAGGCCGAGCGGCTGCTTCTGGCGGACGCTGACGGTCCGGACCAGCTCGGAGACGCGGCGCACCGAGTCCAGCTTGTCGATCTGACCGCGCCTGGCCAGGATGTCTTCGAGCTCGTAGCTGTAGTCGAAGTGGTCGAGGATGGCGCCCTTGCCGCGGCCGGTGATCAGGATGACCTCCTCGATCCCGCTCATCAGCACCTCCTGGATCACGACCTGGATGGCGGGGATGTCGACGATGGGCAGGAGCTCCTTCGGGACGACCTTGGTGGCCGGGAGCAGGCGCGTGCCGAGCCCGGCGACGGGGATGACGGCCTTGCGGACTTTCTGGGGCATGCGGGTCTCTCTTGCGTGGGCCTCGTGGGCGTGAGGCGGGAGGTCGGGTGGGTGGGGGCGCCGAGGCGCGGGTGCCAGGCGCTCGGCGAGCGGCCGGAGGCGGGGCGTCGCGAACGTCCCTCTCTGCGCTCGGGTGATCGTGCCCGACGGTGCGGACACTAGCAGATTGCGTCCCGAGCGAGAAGGGGCCACCCGCGGGCTGAATACCCCTGCCTCGATCGCGTCCACACGGGTATTGTCGGCGGGCGGCGAGTCGGGCTGCTCGCGCCGGTGTTGCGCGCAGGAGGACGCATGGAGCGGATGTGGCGCCAGTTGGCGTGTTGGAGCTGGGTGTTGGTGTTGAGCGGGTGCGCCTTCGCGGAGGCGATCGACCGTGGGGATGGGTACGCGACGGTGGGCGACTGGGAGGCGGCGCAGGAGGCCTATGAGGAGGCGGTGCGCGAGAATCCGGACAACGCCATCGCGATCCAGAAGCTCGAAGAGGCCCGTCAGTACGGCGCGGACGCGGAGGTCGAGGAGGGCAGGGACGCGCTCGCGGCGGGTCGATGGGCCGCCGCGCTTGAGCACGTGGAGCTCGCCCAGGGCTTTGTGACGGGGGACGCCGGGGCGGCGCGGCTGCGCGCCGACACGCTGGCCGAGATGATCCGGTCCGGGACGGCGCTGCTCGGGAGTGGCTCGACGCTGCGGGCGTATGAGCTCGGGCTGGAGGCGCGGACGTTGTTCCCGTCCGAGGCCGCGCCGGATGAGCTGGTGAAGCGGTCGCGGGAAGCGCTGCTGGTCCAGGCGCGCGCGGAGCTGGACGCGGAGCGGTTTGAGTCGGGCGTCGCGGTGATCGAGGACGTTCTGCGTCGGGAGCCTTCGCAGCACCGGGCGCTCCAGCCGCTCCAGACGGAGTTTGCCGACCGCTGGTCTGCCTCGCTGCGCAAGCGCGCCGAGGCGGCGGAGCGGTCGGGCGGGAAGGGGTCGGCGTTCGTGCTCTACGCCATGGCGTCTGCGGTCGCGGGGCAGGCGAGCGATCGGGCGGCGAGGGATCGGCTGCGGGCGGTGCTGCGGGAGCAGGGGCGTGTGTCGGTGGCGCTGACGGTGGAGGGGGCCGCGGAGCGTCGTCGGGAGAGCGAGGCCAGCCTCCAGGCGTGGGTGGTGGAGGAGGGTGGGCTGACGCCGGCGACGCGGGCGGGCAAGGCAGACATCGTCGTCGGGGTGGGCTTTGGAGAGGTGCGGTGCGAGTCGGCCTCGGTCGAGCGGGTGGGGTCGGTGCAGTACGTGTCGGGCACGCGGCAGGTGCGGAATCCCGAGTTCGAGCGGCGCCGAAGGGATCTGATCGAGGCCGAGGATGCGCTGGAGCGCGAGGAGCGCAAGGAGCTCGAGCAGCTCGAGAGCCTGGGGCGGCTCGAGCACGATCTTGATCGGGCGTATGCGCGGGATTGGGACCGGCTCAACCGCGGCGTGGAGCAGGCCGAGGCCGAGGTGGCCAGGGCGCAGGAGGTCCTCGACCGGGAGGAGGACGCCCTCGAGAAGCTCCAGGACGCCCGGGAGGCCGCCCGACGGGAGGGTCGCGACGTGACCAGCCTGAGCTCGGACGCGCGGCGAGCGGCGGACAACACCGACCGCGCCCGTCGCTCGGTGCGGGAGGCGCGCGGCCGGCTGGGCGAGCAGATGAAGGCGCTGCGGGGCTTCCGAGTGTCGGTCGAGCGCGTGCAGGCCGACGTGGACCGATGCCGTGAGGGCCTGTCGCGGGCGCGCCGGGAGGTCCTCGATGCCCGTCGCGGGGTGTCTCGGTCTCATCGTGCGCTGCTGGATGTGCCGCCGCTGGTGGACGAGGACATCGTGAGCGACTTCCGCTACCCGATCTTCGACTGGACGCGCACCTGCGCGAGCGAGGTCTCCACCAGCGTGAGCTTCGAGGGGCGGCCGGGCCGCGCAGGCGTGCGGCGCGTCGCGGCCACGACCAGCGACAGCGCCAACGACGCCCATGTGAAGCGTGGGATCCGCCAGGATCCCTTGCGCTTCCCCATGGACGATCTGTCCCTGACCGCCGCGCTCGACCGCAAGGTCGTCGCCGAGGTGCAGCAGGTGATCCGGGAGGCGCTGGAGCGGCGTGGGCGCGAGCGGCTGAGCGAGGCCACGGCGAAGCTCGGCACCGCGAGGGAGGAGGGGCTGACGCTGATGGTCGTGCACGCGCTGGCGGCGGTGGACGCCGGTCTGGCCGACGTCGCGCCGACGCTCAAGGCGGAGCTCGGGCTCAAGGACGTGCGGGTGCTCGTGGCACCTTGAGGCCCCGGCGGTGGCTGAGACGCGTTGTGTCCTGAGCGGGCGTCGGGTCAACCGATCGCGGCGCGCCGTCAGCGATGCGGGTCCGCGCTATCGATCCAGGATGTCGGCGGCGGTGCCCGGCATGCCGTCGCGGCCTGAGGCGGCGCCATCGGTCGAGAGCCCACCGAGGCCGGAGGCACCGGGGCTCCCGGCGTTCTGGAAGGTGTTGGCCGCCCGATATCCTGCCGCCGAGAGCGTGTTCGGGCCGGCGTGCAGGTAGACGTTGGCGGAGGCACCGCCGCAGCCACCGCCGCCACCGCCGCCCGCGCCGCCTCGGCCGCCGTTGCCGCCGCGGCCGCCCGGATCGGCACAGAACGCCACGGCGATGTTGTCGAGGCCGCCGGTCGCGCCGAGGCCGCCTGAGCCACCGACCCCGGCTCGGCCGCCGTTGCCGCCGCGGCCGCCGTTCCCGCGCGACAGGACGTTGCCGGTCAGCTCGGGGAGCGTCGTGAAGCCGGCCACGTTGTAGAACAGGAACACGGCAAACGAGCCACCGCCGCCCGCGCCCGCTGTGCCGGCGCCGCCGGCACAGCCGCCCGCGCCGCCGCCGCCGCCGCTGCCGCCGAGGGTGGCCCGGCAGCTGGCCGTCGAGCCGGAGGCGTCCGAGGAGATCCAGAAGCCGCTGCCAGCCGAACCGCCGCCGCCGCCCGAGCCGACCTGTCCGTCACCGCCGTTGTTGGCGTTGCCGGCGCGCCAGAGCCCCTGGGCGGTCACCGTGCCCCGGGTGTTGGTGCAGCCTCCCCCGAAGGCGCCGGGCTGTCCGTCGTCGCCGTCGACGCCGGGCAGGCCGATGTGGTCGAGCGCGGGGAACAAGCCGCAGAGATTGCAGGCGCCGGAGCTGGTCCAGCGGTCGTAGGTGGAGGTGCCACCGGCGCCGGGCGCCGGACCCATGCCCACGGCGCCGGGGCCCTGGGGCGGGGGGAGATCGGCGCAGGGCGACTGGCTGCACGAGTTCCGGCACTGGTCCGGCGAGGAGGCGAGGCAGCCGAGGGTGCCGTTGATGCGCTGGGTCTGGGGGCACTGGGCGTTGCCGCCCGCGCCGCCGTGGGCCGGGGTCGCGCCGCAGGTGTTCTGGCCTCCCGCGCCGCCGGGCGTAGGCTGCAGCGCGCAGGTCCGCGCGCCCGCGTTGACGACGCTGGCGCCGACCGCGCCGTGGAGCGGGGACTGCGCGCTTGTGGCGCCGGCCCCGTCGCCGCCGGGCATGCCGCGCTGCCCCGCGGCGCCATTGCCCGCCATGACGACGTTGTTGGACAGGTGCAGCGAGGCGTCCGAGTTCTTCAGGTATACCGCGTAGCTGCTGGCGCCGATCTCGGTGGCGTTGCGGCCGTAGATGGTGAAGCCGTCCATGACGGTGGGCTGGCGGATGTTGTCCGCCGTCACCGCGCCGCGCTGCTGCCCCGTGGGCACGACGCCGAGGATGGTGGTCTGGTTCTCGGCGACGTCGCGGTGGAGGAAGTCGAGGCTGTACCCGCCGTAGAGGTTGATGCCTGCGGCGAGCGTGACGTTCTCGCTGTAGACGCCGGTCGAGACGTAGACGTCGCGTTTGGAGGGGTCGGCCGCGGCCCGGGTGATGGCGGCCTGGAGGGTGTCGAGCGGATCGTCGAGGGTGGCGGCGGCGTCGGGGCGTCCGTTCTTGGCGACGAAGACGCCTCGGGCGATGTCGCCGTCGATGCGGTCGCAGTTCCGATCGGTGCCGTCGGGGGTGTCGGTGTCGGAGAGGATCTGGCACTCGCAGCCGTCGTCGGGGCCGTTGAACAGGTCGCGGAAGCCGTCGCGGCAGGTCATGACACAGATCGGGGTCGGCGCGCCGGTGTCGCAGGTGCCATCGGCGTTGGCGAAGGTGAGGGTGGCGCAGCTTCGGTTGCATCGGCCGCAGTGGTCGGGGTCGAGGTCGTAGCGGCCGGTGTCGGCGCTGCGGTAGGCGTTGTCGGCCACGCCGTCGCAGTCGTTGTCGATGCCGTCGCAGGCGTCGGCGGGCAGCGCGCAGGCGCCGAAGTGATCGCCGTCGCAGGCGCGCTGTCCCTGGCAGGACAGGCCGAGCTGGGCGTTGGTGACGGTGCACGGGACGGCGAAGCCGACCGGGTTGTCGAGGCAGAGGCAGGTGCCACCGGCCGGGACGCACTGCGAGACGGCATCCTCGCCTTCCCGAAAGCTCTGGCAGACGTAGCCGTCCGGGCAGGTGGCGCCGAAGGCGCCGCCCTCGGCGCAGTCGCGTCCGCAGACGTCGGCGAGCGTCTCTGGCTCGTTCGGGTCGCCGATGCGGACGCACGCCGAGCCAGGCGAGATCGCCGCGCACTCCTCGTCCGCCGAGCACGCCTGGCACGTGGGATCCTGAATCGGCACGCAAGCCCCCTCGCCGAGCTGATAGCCGTCCTCGCACGCGGTTGGCACGCAGCGCGGGGCGCCGGCGGAGGTGTCGCACGTCGTCGCAGCGGCGAAGGCGAAGCGCCCCTCGCAGCTCTGGTTGCACGCGCCGCAGTGGGCGTCCGAGGCGTACTGACCGCCTACCTTGAAGTCCTCGTCGACCTCCCCGTCGCAGTCGTTGTCGACCAGATCGCACCGCTCGGCCGCAGGCTCCGGCCCGACGCAGCGGATGTCCCCCTGGGCGGGATCGCAGATCGCCGTGCCCGGGCAGCTCCCGAGCGCGTTGTCGACAGTGCAGCTGGCGGCGGACAGGCCGTCGTCGGCCACGCCGTTGCAGTTCTCGTCGAGCCCGTTGCAGACCTCGGGCTGGGCGGCGGGGGCGTTGCAGCCGGTCCAGCCCACCGCCGGATCGCAGACCTCTTCGCCCGGGCAGGTGCCCGAGGCGTTGGTCAGCGTGCAGGGACGCCGCTCGCCGGTCGTGTTCGGCGTGCAGGAGCAGCTCCCGTTGTTCGGGACACAGGATCCGAGGCCAGCGTCGCAGCTGAAGCCATCCCGGCAGTCGGCGTCGGTGTCGCAGAGGAGACCGCAGCGCTTGCCGTCAGAGGTCTGGAGGCAGGGCGCGCCGTCGCACTGGGTGTCGTCTACGCAGGCGAAGCAGAGCAGGTCCTGGCTTGGAAAGCAAAGGAACGCCGGGTCGCCCTCGCGCGTCGGATCTGCGCGGCAGAACGCCTCCCGGCCGGGGTAGAACCGATCGCAGGTCGTCAGGCAGAACCGCGAGCAGATGCCGCCGTTGAGGTCCGGCACGCAGAGCCCCGTGTCACAGTCGCTGTCGGCGCTGCACGTCGCTCCGTAGGCGCCGGGCTCAGGGGGCTGGTGCCCGCCGTTGTTGGCGCCGTTGTTCGTGTTGTTATTGGTGTCGTTATTATTGGTGCTGTTGTTAGCTGTATTATTGTTTGTGCTATTGTTGGTGCTGCCATTGTTTGCGTTGTTGACCGCCGCTCCGCCGTCGCTCGGCGCTTCACTTGCGCAGTGGAGGCCCGCCAGACCCAACACCAGGATGACCCACGCAGGCCAGGTCGCGAGGATGTGTCTCATGGCAGCACCTCCATGAAGAGTCCTGCGGCGCCCGGCGTCCCGTTGCGACCCGTGGAGGCGCCCGCCTGGCCGCCGAGGCCCGCTCGCCCGGTGTTCGGGAAGGTGTTGAGGGCTCGGTAGCTGGCCGTGGAGAGGCCATTGTGACCCGCGATGTAGATGCCGACGGACAGGCCGCCGCATCCTCCTCCTCCTCCGCCGCCAGCGCCCCCATCGCCGCCGTCGCCACCGCGGCCGCCGGGATCGGCGCAGACCATCAAGCCCGTCAGCTCGGACTCCGGTACGTCGAGGCCCACCTTGCCGAGCGCACCGCCTCCGCCGCTGGCGCCGGTCCCGCCGTCACCGCCGTCGCCGCCGTCACCGCGCTCTAGCCGGTTGTCGTGCAGGTTCGGCAGGCTCCCCGGCGCGGCGTCGAAGGTGACGAAGATCGCGAACGCCGCCCCTCCCGGCCCGCCGCCTGTCCCGCCACTGCCGCCGCAGCCGCCCGCGCCCCCGCCGCCTCCGCCACCCCCGATCACCTCGCCGAGCGTCGTAGAGCAGGAGGTGTAGTCCGAGGTCGGTCCGACCGCGATGCCCGCGCCCGCGCCGCCGCCGCCGCCGCCGCCGCCGGGATTGCCCTTCCAACCGTTGCCGCCCCACCCGTTGTCCGGCAGCCAGGTCAGCTCCGCGTTCGGGCGCGGCGCGCCGGCGCTCCAGTGCCCCGCGATGACCCGTCCCGCAGACGCCGGGCAGCCTTGTCCCAGCTCACCGGGCTCGCCGCCGAGCCCGTCCGTGCCGGGCACGCCCGGCCCAGTAGCGCCCGCGACCGTGGGCACCCGACAGTAGCACTGCCGGAACCCGAACTCCTCGTAGTAGGCGCTGTACCCGCCCACGCCGCCGCGGCCCGCCGCTGGCGTGGTGCGACCGTCCGTGCCTGCGGCCTCCGGCATGTCGTAGTCTGGACAGTCTGAGGTGCCCCCGGTGCCGCCGCTGGCGTCGATGGTGTTGCCGACCTGATCGGTGCAGCTGCTGGTGCCGCCCATGCCACCGAGGCTTCGATTCTGGTTCTGGGTCAGGCACGCCCGCTGCGCAGACAGGCGCCGCGGCTGGCCCGCGGTGGCACTGTCCGGGGCGTTGGACGCGGCCACACCGGAGCTGCCGTTTTGCCCGTTGCCGCCGTTGCCCGCCCGGATGAGGTTGTGCCGAACGTGCAGCGCCTGGTTGCTGTTGCGCGCGTAGATCGCGTAGCTGTTGCCCGCCACGCCGGGGTTGTTCGCGCCGACCACCGTGAACCCGCTCAGGATCGTCTCCTGCCCGGTGATGTCGACCGCGTTGATCGTGCCCGGCCGGGACGAGGTTGGCGCCCGCCCGAAGATCGCCGTCTCGTTCCCGGTCAGGTCGCGCTTGGCGAAGTTGGCGCTGTACCCACCGAAGACGCTGACGCCGGTCCGGAGCGTGATGGAATCCGCGTAGACCCCCGCTGCGACGTACACGTGGTCGCGCTGCGCGGTGGCCCGGTCGATGCCCGCTTGAAGGTGCTGCAGCGGCGCGTCGATGGTGCCGGCGGCGCCGTCATCGCCCGTCGGCGAGACGAACACGCCGCGCCGTATCTGTCCGTCGATCCCGTCGCAGTCGGCATCGACGCCCAATGGATCGGGATCGTCGGCGGTGGGTGTCTGGATGACGCACTCGCAGCCGTCGACGGTGGTGCCGTTGACGTCGCGGTAGCCGTCCGCGCAGTCAAGCACGCACTCGGGGATCTCGCCGCGCTGGGCGGCCGCAAGTCCGCTGCAGACACCGGCGGCGTGGTAGCTCGGGTCGGCGAAGAGCGCTGAGCAGTCGTTGTAGCACCGCCCGCAGTGCTGATCGTCGATGTACCGGCCGGTCTCCGGATCGCGGAGACCGTCGTCGATGGTGCCGTTGCAGTCGTCATCGACGCCGTTGCAGGCGTCGTCGGGCGGCTGGCAGGCGCTGAGCGCGCCGTTGGTGCAGGTCAGCTGTCCCACGCACGCATTGGCCGCGTCGTTCGGGTCCGGTATGGCGCAGGCCCGGATGAAGTTGTCGGCGGGCCCGCACAGGCAGGTCCCTGTCTCGAGCTGACACTGGTCGGCGTCGTTGCACGCATAGCCCGACGGGCACGCCACCCCGAACGGGGAGGTGGCTGAGCAGTCCCGGCCGCAGAACCCCTGGCCACCGGCGTAGGTGACGCAGCGGTCGCCCACCTGGGCGTTGCACTCGGCATCGGCTGTGCACGGCTCGCACAGCCGCGAGGCGAGCGGCAGGCAGGTCGTCGGCCCTGCGAGCAGGTAGCCCGGCGGGCAGCGCGTGATCGCGCAAGACGCCGCGCCACCCTCCACCCGGCACTCGGTCTCTGCGGCGAGCGGGAACCGCGTGTCGCAGTTGTTCCCGCACGTGCCGCAGTTGGCCGGATCGACCAACATACCCTCGGCGTTGGCGAAGTCCTCGTCGATCTGCCCATCGCAGTCATTATCCCGAAGGTCACAGATCTCCTGCTCGGGCTCCGGGGCCAGGCAGCTCGTCCCCCCCGCGCCCCGACACACCAGCACACCTTCGCACCGTCCGAAGTCGTTGCTGACCTCACAGCCGCTGCTCAGCCCCAGCCCGTCGTCGATCGCCCCATTGCAGTCGTTGTCGTCGCCATCACAGACCTCCAGCGAGGGCGTATCCGCGTCGCACCCCACCCACCCCTCGTCGGCCACGCAGGTCTCCTGCCCGAAGCACCGGTTCCCTGCCTCCCCGATGCGCACGCACGGCCGGGTCTGTCCCGCGGTCGAGGCGTCGCACCCGCACGACAGGTTCGTCGGCAGGCACTGTGGCCGCGCCAGGGCATCCCCCAGCGGCGAGAACTGGAAGCACGTCGTGCCCGTCGGGCACGCCCCGTCCTCACAGTCCAGCCCGCACACACTCCCCGACGCCGTCGCCACGCACTGCCCCCCAAAGCAGTTGCTGTCCTGGAAGCACGGCGCGCACAGCGACGAGTCGGTCGGCGTACAGATGTTGATGCCGTCCGCCCCGAAGTTCTGTGTCGGCTGGCAGTCCATCGGCGCGCCCGCCAGCGTCGGGCAGTCCTCCGCGGCCTGGCACGCCGCCGTACACACAAACCCCTGCGGCGACGAGATGCAGAAGCTCGAGATGCAGTCCAGATTCGACCGGCACGGCTCCCCGAAGCCCGCCGTCGCCGGCTGGACCCCGTTGTTGTCGGTCCCGTTGTTGTCCGTGCCGTTGTTGCTGCCGTTGTTGCTGCCGTTGTTGCTGCCGTTGTTGCCGTTGTTGCCGCCGTTGTTGCCGTTGTTGCCGCCGTTGTTGTCCGTGCCGTTGTTGTCGCTCCCATTGTTGGCGGCCGGCACGGGGTCGGGCGCCTCGCTCGCGCACCCGACGAAGGCGACGAGCACGAGCGTCGCGGTCAGCAGCGGCAGAAGCCGCGCAGCATGTCGCAGAGGTAAGGGGGAGCCCATGGCGCCTCGTCTCCAGATGGGGGGCGTTCGTGACCGGTCGTTGGTCGGTACCCTGAGGTGCAGTGTAGGAGGACGGGGAGGGAAATTCCAGCGGCCCTCACCCCCCAGCCCCCTCTCCCCTCGACGGGGAGAGGGGGAGGCCCTCACCCCCCAGCCCCCTCTCCCCTCGACGGGGAGAGGGGGAGGC
>Ga0100377_1001054_pt1 | contig 23986 bp, 13 predicted proteins | sample CryGeymeta201501_FD_83664 | JGI IMG/M metagenome (GOLD analysis project Ga0100377, IMG submission 83664) | Groundwater microbial communities from Crystal Geyser aquifers in Utah, USA - Crystal Geyser metaG 2015-01 | ecosystem: Environmental > Aquatic > Deep subsurface > Groundwater | place: USA...
CAGGGCAGGGGGTTCTGTGAGCGATAGCTCGCAGAAGACCCTGCATCGCGGGCTCAACCGAGATGCACGACGGTCTAGAAGATACGAGGAAACAAGGCATATATTTTTCGAACGGCTTCTGAAGACCTGCCCAGGACAGCGGCGCCTCTGACGGCTCGGTCGCAGCTCTCGCTCCCGGTGGACAGCGGCACGATCATACCGACTGCGACGGAGGATGCAAGCCCCATCCCTGCCCGCTCAACCACGCGCCCACCGAACTCGCCAGCCAGGGCAGGCTACGCCTCGGTGACCTGGCCGGCGCGCTTGACGCGGAACGTGCGTGGCACGCGCGTCCCCTCCACCACGACCTCGATCGTGTCTTCATCGATGCGCGTGAAGGTCATGGTCAGCACCTTCCCCTCCGGGTTGGTCAGCGTGTACGTGCCGGCCTGCGGCACGGGGTCCTCCCCGCGGACCTGCACCGTGTCGATGTCGAGGCTCCAGGTCCCGCGCTCGGTCACCCACTGCCGCGCCCCGTCGATCTGGACGCCGCCGGCGAGCCCGGCGGCCTCATCGATCAGGCTCTGGGTGCGGTCGCCCGAGCCCTCCATAGTGCGCTCCCCGCCGGTCCAGACGAGGTCGTGCGCCACGTGGCGGGTGCGCGCCTCGGCATCCCAGGTCACGGTGGCGGCGCCGTTGACCGTCAACTTGCCGTCGGTGAAGTCCTGCCAGCTGTGGGCGACCTCCACCATCCCCGGCTCGTTCCGGCTCAACGTAACGACGTGGATACCGGCAAACGTTCGATTCCTGTATACACAGAGATCCTCAAGCGTGCCGTAATCCACGGTGAGCGTGCTGCCCTCCCGAGTAACCGTAGAGCAAGGGATCTGGCTGCGAACGAACACAGCCAGCTCCTCGGCGGCGTCCTCCACCGCAGCCCCGATGGTGAAGTGGGTGCTGATCTCGATCGTGTCGTCGGTCAGCGCGGCGCCCTGCGTCGAGAAGGTCGCCTCGTCGAGGGCCTCACGGGCCTCCTCGTTGTTCAGCGGGGCGGAGCTCGAAGGCGGGCAGGCCGTGACCAGCGAGCCGAGGGTGACCAGCGAGAGAGCGATGAGGACGTAGAAGAGCGGATGGCGCGCGCGAGGCATGACAGACTCCAGGGCTGTGGGCGCTTGGCCGTGTGACGAACATCGCAGCCCGACAAAGCGAACCCCGTGCCAGCCTCATCGACCCCGACCTCACGGCGTCCGGCGCTTCGCGACGCTGGAGCACGATTCATCCATCGCGACACGAACGCCAGAGACCGTTGCCTCAGTAGAGCAGCACCTGCCGCGCCCGCTCGGTCTCGGCCAGCCGGATGGTGGTCTGCGGCATGGTGAAGTGCTCGGTCAGGTACTCGACCACCTCGTAGCTGGTCGAGCGCCGGATTGGCGCGAAGATCTCGTCGCGCTTCGTCGGATAGAAGATCTCGAGCACGAGCTGCTGGAGGTTGACGCTCATGCCCACGAAGAGCCGCTGCGCCGGCGGCCGCGCGGGATCGTTGAGCCTCGGCAGGAAGTTGACCGCCTGAAATCCCACCGCGAGGTCAAAGTACCGCGGCCAGTCGAGCTCGAGGTCGTCCACCAGGACAGGCAGCGTGCCCAGATGGTAGACGAGCATGAAGGTCTGTCCCGAGTAGTCCTCCGCCGCGTCGACCACCCCGTTCTTGATGAGCGCGTCGACGAACTCAGGGGTCGGCTGATACTCCAGCCGGACGTCGAAGCGGTCGTCGAGCCACGGCACGTTCTCCATGGCCTGAGCCAGGACGTTCCCCGTGACATTGGCCGCCATGTCGCCCCACGAGAAGCCGAACCCCTTGTGATACCCGTCCTTGATCTCCAACATGGTGAAGAACGACAGCGTGAGCCCCGAACACAACAGCGACGCCGTGGCCGGATGCCACCCGCTCCCTCGAAGGATCTGGGTCGTCCCCCGGGCGATCGCGTAGTTGCTGAACATGTGCCCGAGCTTGTCCGCCCCGCCTGCGTAGGTGTTGAGTCCGAACCAGCCCTCGTCGTGAAAGATGATGTCCTCGGTCAGCTGCCGGCCGCGGTACCAGGCGAAGTAGGCCCACAGGTATCCGGCGGTGAAGAAGGAGCCGACCCCGGCCATGCCGACCGCCCGCTCCTCCCAGGTGACCTTGTCCTCGAGCAGGATCTCACCGTCAGCCCAGGCCACCGAGGGGGATGCCAGCACCCCGAGCGCGACCCACGCCATCATCGATCGTCGCCACCAGGCACTGCGCATAGTCCATATCCCCGTCACCCCCCACACCACAGAGACGGAACGTGGTCACCGTCCGCGCCGATGCAAGCCGGGGGCGATGAGGCGGCCGATCATCGTCCCATCGTCTGCGCACGAGGCCGATCGCACCCGGCGTGCAGTTCTCGATTGCCAGCGGTGCGGCGACGGCGCATGGTCTGGAGCTGTCCGCGACACAACACGCCACCGCCGCGTGCCCTCCCCGGATCCCCTCGCCATGCTGCTTCGACCGGGTCGTTCGCTGATCGACTGGACCTCTCTCGCTGAGGATCTCGCCGCGCTCGGCATCGCCATCCGCCCCGCCGCCATCGACGAAGGGCTCACGCGCGCGCTCGTCGCCGATGCCCGGGCGCTGCGCGCCGAGGGTGAGTTTGAGGTCGCTCGCATCGGCACCGGCACCGTCCGACAGTTCAACCCGGAGATCCGCAGCGACTACATCCGCTGGATCGATCCGGCCGCGCCCACCGAGCCCCAGCGGGAGTGGCTCGCGCACCTGGAGTCCCTGCGGACGGCGATCAACGCCGCGACCTGGCTGGGCCTGTTCGACTGGGAAGGCCACCTGGCCCACTACCCCGAGGGCAGCTTCTACCGCCGCCACCTCGACGTCTTCAAGGAGCACCAGGAGCGCAAGGTCACCACGGTGCTCTACCTGAACCACGACTGGCTGCCCGGAGACGGCGGCGAACTGCGGATCTACACCGCTGGACCCTCCCTCGATGCCTTCGTCGACCTCCCCCCGACCGCCGGGCTCCTCGTCACCTTCCTCGCCGAGGAGGTCTACCACGAGGTGCTGCCGGCAAAGACCGACCGCTTCAGCGTCACCGGCTGGTTCCGGGTCCGCAGCGCTCGCTTGTAGCGGAGGCTGATCGAGCCTGAGCGGCGCCGCGGTGCCCGTCATTGAGGCGGGCGCCGGTGCTACCGGCAGGCGACGTTGACGACGAACGTATACTCACCGCCGATCGCCCTGTACGGCTCCACCGTGAAGTAGAAGTCCTCGGTCACCTGGGCCGTGCCGCTGATGATCTCCTCGCCGGTGACGCCTTCGGAGTTGGCGCGCTCGGTGCCGTCGACCGAGTAGAGGTAGAGGTCGAGGTCGCCCGCGGCGCCATTGAAGGTGAGGATGGCGTCGATGTCGCAGTTGGCGCCGAGCGCGATCCGGTAGGCGTCGACGTTGGAGCCGCAGGACGTGGCGGTCACAGCGACGTCGGCGGTCAGCACGGTTGCGGCGGCGAAGCTGTCGTTGGGCTCGAGGGCGTCCTCGGTGCAGGCGCCGCCGCTGTTGCCGTCCGCGACGCACGCGCCCGAGATGCAGCTCTCGGTGTAGCTGCAGTCGTAATCGTCGACGCACTCGACCTCGATGCAGGCGTTCTGGATGCACGACTCGTAGAGGCCACAGTCCCAGTCGTTCTCGCAGCCGGGGACGCACGTCCCCGCCGCGCAGTACTCGCCCAAGTCACAGTCCCAGGAGAACGAGCAGCCGCCGGTGCCGCCGGTGCCGTAGGGCACGCACTGGCCGCCGCTGCACTGCTCGCTGAGCGAGCAGTCGAAGTCGGAGGTGCAACCGCCCGTGTTGCCAGCGACGCACCGCCCGGCCTGGCAGGACTCGCCGATAGAGCAATCGAGCGCGGAGGTGCAAGCGTCGATGCGCGCATCACAGGCGCCGGTGGTCGTGTTGCAGGTCTCGTTGGAGGCGCACTCAGCGTCGCTGGCACAGCCGATGCGCGTCTCACAGGCGCCGCTCACGGTGTTGCAGACCTTGCCCGCGGCGCAGTCCTGATTGCTGAGGCAGCGGGCGTCCGGCCGCTCACAGGCCCGCGTATTGTTGTTGCAGATCTCGCCCGTGGCGCAGTCGGCCGAGCTCTGGCAGCCGTCGGGGGTGGCGGGCGTGTAGCAGGTGTGGTTGAGGGCGTTGCAGACCTCGCCCGTGGCACAATCGGCCGAGGTCTGACAGGTGCCAGCCGGGTCGTCGGCCGACACGCACGCCCCGGTGTCGTTGTCGCAGACCTCGCCGTTATCACAATCTGCGCTGCTGCGACAGCCCTCGCTGGCGTTTGCCTCGCAGGTCCCCGTGTCGGTGTTGCAGGTCTCGTAGTCCTCGCAGACGCGATCGCACGCGGAGGTCGTGGCGCCCTCGGCGCACGTGCCGGTGAGGACGTTGCAGTGCAGACCGGGCGCACAGTCGGCGTCCACCGTGCAGCCGTCATCGACGATGTCGTCGGCGGGGTTGTGGCAGAAGCCGTCGATGCAGAGCTCGTCCCCTGCGCACTCGAACATGTCGCGGCAGGCCTGCGCGCCACCACCACCACCCGAGTCGTCCACGGCCGCGTCGCCGCCGCAGCCTCCGATGGCCAGGCCGACCATCGCGGCCGTCAGCGAGAGGAGAGAGGCGAAGCCTCGGGTGAACGGGGAGGTTGACGTAGACCGCATCACTTCACTCCAGTCCAGTCTGCGTTGCGCATCGCGTGGGAACAACAACATCGCGGATGGGTGACCCCATCGGACGAACGTCGCACACTGTCGTGCCATGTCGCACCTGAGAGGTCGGCGGAAACATAGCAGAATCCCGCATCGAGGTGAAGCGCCCGCTGAGAACCTCGCCGACCACGCTCGCGAACCGGCTCGACCTCGTGTTGGCCGAGGTTCGCAGCGATTACTGGGCGCGGGTCTGCCCGGTTTGGGGTCAGCAGGGAACGATTCTTGAGCGCGGGGCCGACCGTCCTGACATCACCGGTTGGCAAGCGCAGCGCAGATGACTACCCTCGTGCGTCCTGTCGCGCCCTCCCCCGCTGTCCACCCCGAGGCGTTCCCTCATGGAGTTTCAGGTCCAGCTGTTCGTACGTGAGCATCGCAATGGCTTCCACACGGTGGAGGTGATCGGCGAGTCGGGGCTCAAGGTGTACACGGACAACCTCGACCGGGCGCGCGAGGAGCTGCAGCTCTACCTGAGCGACCGGATCGAGCGGCTTCACCCGAACCTGCTCAGCCGGTATGCAGCCGCCGAGAACCTCCGCCACGTCGAGCTGGAGCTGCCCGGCGCGCTGATGGTGCACCAGGAGGAGGGGCCCACCCCTGCGACGACCGTCGCCTCGGCGCTGATGTCGCGGGACAAGGGCTGGCAGCGGGTGTGGCTGCCGCGGTGGGGGCTGCGGACGTGGGTCCGGCACGGGGCGGATGTGGAGCAGGAGACGCGGGCGCTGCTGACCGAGCACGTCGAGGCCCTCTCCGGGCACGACCGCCTCACGCTGCGCGCCGAGGGGCGCGAGTGGATCGAGGCGCTGACCATCGAGGCGACGCCGCCGCCGGCCGTGGCGTTCTGTGGCGAGCACAGGGGGCGCGACCTGCTGCCTGAGCCGCTCCCGCGCGAGAAGGCCGAGGACGACGACGACGACGAGCACGAGGACGGCGGCCCGCCGCCCGACCCGAGTCGCAAGCGCAAGAAGCGCCCCCCGACCCCCACCCTCCGCCAGATCGGTGTCCCGCTCAGCAAGCTCGCCGAGGACGGCGAGCTCGACCGAGCGCACGGGCGAGACCGGGAGGTCGAGGAGCTGCTGGCGATGCTCGGCTCGGCCGGCACGACGGTCTATGTGGTGGTCGGGGAGTCGGGGGTCGGCAAGTCCACGCTGCTCAACGAGCTGGTCTATCGCATCCGGGCCGGCAAGGCCCCGAAGGCGCTGGCGAAGCGGCCCGTGTGGTTCGTCGACGCCAGCCGGCTGATCGCCAGCGACGGATGGTTCGGGGACTGGCAGCGGCAGTGCCTCGACGTGGTGCAGGAGAGCATCGACGCCGAGACCGTCTGGTACCTCGGCGACGTGCTGGCGCTGCTGGACGCGGGCAAGTCGGTGCAGTCGGACCAGAATGTGGCCCTGCTGCTCAAGCCGTTCCTGGCGGGGCGGCGGCTGACGATCGTGGGCGAGTGCACGACGCGGCGGTGGAGCCAGGTCGAGCAGCGCGACGCGGGGTTTGCCCGGATGTTCACGCCCTACCGGCTCGAGGAGCCCGGCCGCGAGCAGACCCGGGCCATCCTCAAGGCGGTCGGGCGGGAGCTGGAGAAGGAGCAGGACGTGACGTTCAGCACGGACGGGCTGAACGCGATCGAGGAGCTCTGCCGCCGCTACGCGCTCGACGCCAGCCAGCTCGGCGCCTCCCTGCACTTTCTGAGGCGGGTGGCCGACGACGCCGGCACGCAGGCCCTCGAGCGGGAGCGCACCGTGCGGATCGACCGCACGGTGGTCGTGGACCGGTTCTGCGCCGAGACGGGGATGCCGTCCTTCCTGGTGCGGGACGACCTCGCGCTCGACCCGCATCGGGTGCAGGCCCACTTTCGGGGGCGGCTGATCGGGCAACCGGACGCCCTGGCGAGGATGACCGACCTCGTCGGCATGATCAAGGCCGGCCTGTCCGACCTCGATCGACCGTTGGGCTCCTTCTTGTTCGTCGGTCCGACCGGCGTCGGCAAGACCGAGATGGCCAAGGCGCTGGCGGAGTTCCTGTTCGGGCGCCGGGAGCGGCTCACCCGCTACGATATGAGCGAGTTCGTCAGCGCGGACAGCGTGCACCGGTTCGTCGGCAGCGGGGGCCAGGAGGGAAAGCTGATCAGCCAGGTGCGGCGCTCACCGTTCGGGGTGCTGCTGCTGGACGAGATCGAGAAGGCCCACCCGGCGGTGTTCGACGTGCTGTTGCAGGTGCTGGGCGAGGCGAGGCTGACGGACCAGGCGGGCCGGACGGCGGACTTCCGGAACACGGTCGTGCTGATGACTTCGAACCTCGGGGTGGAGACGTTCAGGGCGAGGCCAGGGTTCGGGGGCGTGGCGGCGGCCGCGGCGTCGTTCCGGGAGCACTTCGAGGGGGAGGCGCACCGGTTCTTTCGGCCGGAGTTCCTCAACCGGATCGACCATATCGTGCCGTTCGCGCCGCTCGGGGCCGACGCCATCGCGCAGATCACCGACCGGGAGGTCGAGCGCTTCCTCGGCCGCGAGGGGCTGCGGCAGCGCGGGGTGCGGCTGACCCTGGACGACGGCGTGCGGCCCTGGCTGGCCGAGCGCGGGGTGGAGCCGCGCTATGGGGCCCGGCCGCTCAAGCGGCTGATCGAGCGCGCCGTGGCGGCCCCGCTGGCCGTGCACCTGTCGCAGCACGGCGGCACCGCCGTGGGCGTGGGGATCGATGAGTCTGGCCTGGTGTTTGAGGCGGCCGAGACCGACACCCGCGCCAGGGCGCGCGACGCAGCACTGGAGACGCTGAGCGGGCGCATCGCCAACGTGCGATGGCAGGTGCAGCGCTGGCTCGACTCGGAGGCGTTTCGTGAGGTCGACCACGCCATCCGGCTGATCGATCGGCTGAGCCAGGATCGCAACTTCTGGCAGGACGCCCAGTGGGCGAACGAGCGTCTGGCCTCGATGGCCCGCCCACGCGACCTCCGCGACGCCACCACCCACCTCTATGCCCAGCTCGCCGCCCTCGAAGACCTCGCCGCAGAGCTCTGGCACGCCAGGGACGCCGACCCCATCGAGGTCGTCCAGCTCGACCTCGACGCGTGCATCGAACGGCTGGGGACGGTGGAGCTGGAGCTGTTCGGGCGGCGCTTCAACGATCCCCACCGGGTGACGCTCTATGTGCAGACCTCGTCGGACGGCGAGGTGCTGCTGAGGGAGCTGGCGGAGAACTGGGCGGCGTTGGCGGCCGAGCGGGGCTGGAGCATCACCCCTTCCGTCGCCGTCGAAGCCATCGCGGAGACGGTGCGACGCGACGCCAAGCGACTCGTCATCGCCGAGAAGGATCCGAAGCGGGTCCGCCGGGAGCGACGCGCAACCTTGCCCGAGGCGTGGTCGTGGATCCACGGCAACCGCGTCCCGGCCCCGGACCCCGAGGCCGACGGCGACAAGCGCGCGCCGAAGATCTCCGCGCTGCTGAGCTTCGTCACGCGCCCCCCGGTGGACACGGTGCGCGCGCTCCAGTTCGAGGGGCCGCACTGCGGGGCTCTGCTGGCCTCGGAGACGGGGATGGTGCTGGAGATCGACGGCGAGGGGAGCCGTCAGGTGCGCATCCTGGCGACGGACCGGGGTGAGGCCGACCTGCTGCCGCCCCTGACGGCCGCCGAGCAGCTGCCGACCCAGCGGACGCGGGTGATCCATCGGATGCGTCGGGTGATCCGGGACCTTGTGTTGGAGGAGCAGTTCCCGATCGGGCCGCGGCTGCTCAAGCCGTGGCGGGCGTTCTTGAGCGCCCATCTCTACGCGCAGGTGTTCGGCGTCGGCCGGCACCGGGCGTTCGCGGTGAGGTGAGCCGTGCTGATGAACACCGCGGTGATGGTGAGCGTCGACAAGCGCCAGGTCTACACCCTGAGGATCCCATGGGTGACGAACCAGGCGTTCAAGGGGGTCTCGATCGCCGAGCTGCTGGACGACGTGGCGCTGCACCTGATGGAGACGCTCCCGAAGGCGTCGGCCGAAGAGATGGCCGCCACCCAGTTCTGCCCCCACCTCGAGCTGCGCCGCGTGAAGGTGACGGCGGAGCTCGAGGGGCCGGACAAGAAGAAGCCGACGTGGACGGGCCGCGTGGCGGTGGTCACCCGGCGCTGGCCACAGGACGACTTCCACATCGCCACGATCCCCGCGCTCGGCACCGAGACCTTCGCGCTCTCCTCGCTCCGCCATCTGCCCGAGGCCGTGGCCGCTTTTCTGGCCGAGGTCGCCAGGCGCCGGGGCCAGCACGCTCTGGAGGCCGCCCACTGCGCGACGACGGAGTACCTGGAGATCCTCGAGCTGGACGCCGAGCTGCCGTCCATCCTGCCGAGCCGGCCGCCGCGGCGGCGCAAGCCGAAGAAGGGCAAGCGCAAGAAGGGTCAGGACGGCACCAGGGGCGCCCGGACGAAGGAGGAGGAGGCCGCCAGGCGCCGGCTCGTCGCGCCGGTCACCCTCCGTGAGGTCGGTAACAACCTGTCACACAAGGCTATTGACGGGCGGATCGGCCGAACGTACGGCCGCGACCCGCTGGTGCGACAGCTCGTGAGGCAGCTCGAACGGCCGGGCGCGGCGATCCTGCTGGTGGGGCCATCGGGGGTGGGCAAGACGGCGATCGTGCACGCGATCGTGCAGGAGCTGGCCGATCTCAAGCAGTCGCTCCAGGAGCGCACGGACGTCTGGGCGGTGGACGGCAACCGCATCATCGCTGGCATGAGCATGGTGGGCGCGTGGGAGCTGCGGTGCAAGCGGATGGTGGAGGAGCTGTCGCTGCGTCAGGACATCCTCTATGTGGACGATCTGCCGTCGCTGGTCTACACCGGTCGCTCGGCGCACTCCGACGCCCACGTGGCAGACTACCTCGAGCCGCACATCGCCCGCGGCGAGATCAGGGTCATCGGCGAGTGCACGCCCGAGCGGCTGGAGGCGACGCGCGAGGAGGCCCCGGGGTTCTTCTCGCGGTTCCAGCTGGTGCAGGTGGCCGAGCTGACCGAGCGCGAGACGCTGGGCGTGCTGGTCAGCGCCCGCCGCGAGCTTGAGCGGCGAGAGGAGCTGATCGTGGAGATGCCCGTCCTGGACACGATCCTGGGCCTGACGCGACGGTTCATGCCCCAGCGGCCCTACCCCGGCAAGGCGGTCAGCCTGCTCCGGGCCCTGGTGACCGACTACACGACAGTCGACCGCGACGAGCACGGCCGACGCCTGCTGGGCCGCGCTCACCTCGTCGACTTCTTCGCGCGGCAGACCGGCCTGCCACGGTTCGTGCTGTGGGAGCAGCAGGCGCGCGGGTTCGGCGAGATCCACGCGTATTTCAAGGAGCAGATCATCGCTCAGGCCGCGGCCAGCCGGGCGGCGGCGGAGGTGGTGACGCTGCTGCAGCAGGGCTTGAACGACCCCGACAAGCCGCTGGCCACGATGATGTTCGTCGGCCCGACCGGCGTCGGCAAGACCGAGACGGCCAAGGCGCTGGCCACCTACCTGTTCGGCAGCAAGGACCGGCTGATCCGCTTCGACATGAGCGAGTTCAGGGACCCGTGGTCGGCGTCGCGGCTGTTCGGCGACCGGATGCGGCCCGAGGGGGAGCTGACCCGGCACGTCGAGCAGACCCCCTTCGCGGTGGTGCTCTTCGACGAGATCGAGAAGGCCGACCCGTCGATCTTCGACGCCTTGCTGCAGGTCTTCGGCGAGGGGCGGCTGACCAACGCGGCCGGGCGGACGACGGACTTCTGCAACACCGTGCTGGTGATGACCTCCAACCTCGGGGTGCGCGCAGCGCAGCAGTCCATGGGCTTCGGGGACGCCGAGGGAGAGTCGAGGGACCAGCACTACCGCAAGGCCGCCGAGGCGTTCTTCCGCCCCGAGTTCTTCAACCGGATCGACCGGATCGTGCCGTTCCGTCAGCTCGGCCGCGAGGCGATGGCGCCCCTGGTGCGTCGCATCCTGCTGGAGGTGCTCGGCCGCCGCGGGCTTCGGCGCGCGGGCGTCGTGGTGGACGTGGAGCCGGAGCTGGTCGAGCTGCTGCTCGACCAGGGCCTTGACCCGCGCTACGGGGCGCGCTCGATGCGCCGGACACTGGAGCAGCGCCTGACCGTGCCGCTCGCCCGCCACCTTGTCGCCCAGCCGATCCATCGGACGACGATCGTGCAGCTCTTCCGGCATGGGCGAGAGATCGGCATGGAGCTGTGGGCGCTCGACACCGTCGAGCGCGACCCGAGCGCGCCCGCCGGGCTGGCCGACTGGCCGGCGCTCCGTGCCCGCTTCGAGGCCCTGCGCGCACAGGTGGACGGGCTGTCGACGAGCCCCCCGCTCCGCGCCCTCGTGGACGAGCGCAGCGCGCTGCTCGCCGCGCTCAACGCCGAGGCGCTGCAGGCCGAGGGCTGGGTGCGGCTGCACGCCTCGACGCACCTCATCGAGGAGCTGGATGAGCTTCGCCGCGAGCTCGACGCCTTCCACGACGAGTTCCTCGACGCGTGGCACTTCGTGGAGGAGGTTGAGCTGCTGGGTATGGACGGCATCATCCGCAACTACGATGCGACGCACACCCGGCCCCAGGTGGTGGGCACCCAGCTCCCGATCCCGCTCGATCGAGATGTCGCGTTCGCCCGCGCTGGCGACACCTTTGTGGAGCTGGAGCACCGCTTTGCCTTTGCCGCCCACCAGGCTGAGGGACTCGCCGGCTCCGAGCAGCAGGTGCTCGTGCGGGTTCTGCCGGTCACGCAGGACGATGGCTCGCGCAGCTGGTGCGAGCAGATGGCCACCGCGCTCGCCGGGGTCTGGAGCCGCGCGGGCCACGTCCGGAGGTGGTTCAAGCGCGCCGGGCGGTGGAGCGACGAGGAGCGTGACCGCGAGCACGAGCCGCTGGAGGCCATGGCGATCGACGCCCGCGGCTACGGCATCCTGCCCATTGTGGAGGACGAGGTCGGCTTTCACGTCGACGCCCATCTTCGCGGTGCGGATCTGGCGCTGGGGATCGTGCGGATCGAGCCTCTCGAGGGCACCGGCGAGCCGGGGGCGAGGCTGCGCGCCGCCGACACGGCGTGGGAGCTTTACTGCGAGGCCAGGCGCCGGGGCGAGCCGGTGGAGTCGCCGCTCGGCCCGCTGGCCATCCGGCGCCGCTTCGAGGAGCACGTCGCGATCGACCCCAGGACCGGGCTTCAGGTGGGCGCGGCGCTGACCTTCGGCAGCACGCGGCTCAGCGATCTGTTCAGCGACAGCTTCCGGACGGAGCTGGAGCGCGTGGCCATGCGTCGCCTGCTGCAGCGCGCGGTCGCCCGGCGCGTCGAGGAGGGCGAGGGGTGAAGGACACCTTCCACATCTACGTCCGGCGGCACGCGAACGACTGGTACACGGTCGCGGCGCTCGACCATTCCGGCGTCGCTGCGTTCGGACCTGCCTTGCCGGCGCTGCGCGAGCAGCTTCGGGAGGCGCTGAGCCAGGAGCTGACCGAGGGGCGGCTGCAGGCGCCGGGGACGCTGCCGGAGCTGGAGCGGCGCGTGCTGGAGGTCCGCCTCAAGGCCGTCCAGCACGAGCGCCTGATCGAGGTGCCGATGCGGTTCACGCTGCTGGTCCGGGCCACCGAGCCGCTGGCCAGCCAACGTTTCGAGGTCTGGATCCCGAGGCTCGGGCGCCGGTTCAACATCCGCGGGGCAGACCACATCGCGCCGTGGGCGGAGGAGATCGTCCGGGGCTTCTTCCACCTCGAGCCCGTGACGACGCTGCTGGAGTACGAATACGAGCGCGGGGAGAGCGTGGAGCGGCTCGACGTGACGTGGAACCCCCGGCGCGCCGCGCAGAAGCAGCGGGCCGAGCGGGCGCGGCGCATGGACGAGCACGAAGGCCGGAGCGGGCTCACCGAGGTCGGCGTGGAGCTGGTCGAGGAGGCGCGACAGGGGCGGGTGGGGCGGGCGCACTATCGGGATGAGGCGGTGCGGCAGCTCATCGGGATCCTGGACAGCCCGCACAGCCGGGCGGTGCTGCTGACGGGGCCGTCGGGGGTGGGCAAGACGGCGCTTGTGCATGAGCTCGCCCATCGGATCGCGTTGGGGACGGTGCCGCCGTCGCTGCAGGAGGTCCCGGTGTGGCACATCACCGGCGGGCGGATCATCGCCGGCATGAAGTACCTGGGCCAATGGCAGGAGCGGTGCCTGGGGGTGGTGCAGACGCTTCGGAACACGCGCGGCGTCCTGTTCGCGGACAACCTGCTGGAGCTGCTGCTGGCGGGCTCGACGCAGACGGGGCACAACGTGGGGCAGTTCCTGCTGCCGTTCATCCAGAGCGGCGAGCTGGCCGTGGTGGCCGAGAGCACGCCGGACGCGATGGTGCTGGCGCAGCAGCTCGGCCCGTCGCTGGTGCAGGCGTTCCGGCGGCTGCCGGTGGCGTCGTTCACGCTCGACGAGGCGTTCAACATCCTCGAGGCGAGCACGGCGCGGCTGGAGAAGGAGCACCGGGTGGTGTTCTCGCCCGTGGCCATCAACCGCGCGCTGGACGTGCTCGCGCGGTTCGGCGCGATGGACGCCCTGCCGGGGGCGGGCCTGACGCTGATCGAGCAGATGGCCCGCGTGCCTCGCGGTCAGGGGGCGGCGCGCACGCCGGACGCCTGGGGCCACTTCGCCGTGGAGGCGGCCGACGCCATCACGGCGTTCTCCCGAAGCGCCGGCTTTCCCGAGGCCCTGATCGACCCCGACCAGCTCCTGGACGTGAACACCGTCTCCCGTTTCTTCACCGACCGCGTGGTGGGCCAGTCGCAGGCGACCGAGCTGCTCACGAACCTGATCCTGGTGATCAAGAGCAGCCTGAACGACCCGGAGCGACCGCTGGGCTCCTTCCTGTTCATGGGGCCGACGGGGGTGGGCAAGACGGAGTCGGCGCTGACGCTGGCCGACTACCTGTTCGGGGATCGGGCGCGGGTGGTCCGGTTCGACATGAGCGAGTACGGCTATCCCGGCAGCGCGTCGCGGCTCGTCGGCGGCAGCCGGGGCGAGGGCGAGCTGACCCGCAAGGTCCGGGAGCAGCCGTTCTCGGTCCTGCTGCTGGACGAGGTGGAGAAAGCGGACCCCGAGGTCTTTGATATCCTGCTTCAGGTGCTCGGCGAGGGCCGGCTGACGGACGGGACGGGGCGGACGGTGCGGTTCACGCACACGATCGTGATCATGACCTCGAACCTGGGCGCCGGGCGCAGCAAGCGGATCGGGATGGGCGGCGACACGTCGGCGGAGGCGGGGGCGCAGCACTACCGGGAGGCGGCGCAGGCCTTCTTCCGCCCGGAGTTCGTCAACCGGATCGACTTCCTGGTGCCGTTCACGGACCTCGTGCCGGACGCCCTCCGCACGATCGCGCAGGGGATGTTGGGCAAGGCGCTGGGACGGGAGGGGTTCCTGCGTCGCGGGATCGCCGTGACCTGGGAGCCGACGGTCGTGGAGCTGCTGATGAAGCACGGCTTCGACCCCCGGTTCGGGGCGCGGCCGATGAAGCGCGCGGTGGAGCAGCAGATCCTGGTGCCGCTGTCGCGCCGGCTCGTGCTGCGCGGCGAGGCGACGGACGAAAAATTCCACCTGTATGTCCATGATGGCCGGGTGGCCGTGGTCTCATCGCGCCAGCTCGACGCGGCCGTCGCGCCGCGCCTTGCCGGCCTGGTCGCAGCGCACGACGCCCTGTTCAGCCGCGGGGTCGCCGAGGCCTCCGCGCGCCTCCAGCGCTGGGACGAGAGCCCGATGGTCAGGGGCCTGCGCGAGGGCGCGGTGTCGGAGCTGCCGGCACAGCTCGGGGCCGTCGAGGCCAGGCTGCACGCGCTGGGCGCCCGGGCGGTCCGCCCCTCGGCGCTGGCGAGCGACGAGCGCGCGGCCTTCGAGGCCGAGCTGGCCGACCTCGACGACGCCGTGGAGGCGCTGGAGTGGGACCTGTGCCTGGCCGCGCTGCCGCGGCGAGACGCCATCGCGCTCGTGGTGGACGCGCCTTCGGGGACCGGGGCAGCCGTGAAGCTGGCGGTGGCGCTGGCCGAGCACCACGCCGCGCTCGCCCACGGCCGCGGCTGGGCGGTGCGCTCCACCCGCGAAGGCGCGGCGGTCCGGCTGGACGTTGACGGCCCATTCGCCGGCATCATCCTCGCCGAGGAGCTGGGCGTCCATCGCTTCCTGGCCGACGACATCACGACGGACCTCGTCGTGACCGGGCTCGGGCAGGAGCCTGACGAGGAAGTGGTGCGAGAGTACACCGCCGATCCCCCATCGATCTGGGACCCGGCGGTGGAGGCCGAGGCGCCTGGAGGGCTCGACGCCCTCACCGCCGCCCTGCCCCGTTTCCTGCTCGCGCGGCTGGCGCGGCGAGCGTCTACGGTGATCGCTGAGCGCGCGGTCACGACAACACACCAGGCCTGACCTCGGAGCCCGCATGACGATCCGCATCGCGGCCCTGTACAGCTACCCCGTCAAAGGCTGCGCCGCCGTCCCCCACGCCGAGCTCGCGTTCGGCCCCCTGGGCCCGCGCGGTGATCGGACCTGGATGGTCATCGACGGCGCGGGCCGCTTCGTGACCCAGCGCACCGTGGGCGGCCTCGCCCGGCTCGTCGCGACGCTCGACGCCGCGGGCCACCTCCACCTCAGCCACCCCGAGGCGGGCTCCGTCACGATCGCCGCCGACGCCGGCACGGTCGAGCGCCCGGTGCAGGTCTGGAGCTTTCACGGGCCGGCCATCGACGCGGGCGACGACGCCGCGCGGTTCGTGGAGCACGCCCTCGGCGCGGGGCGAGGCTACCGGCTGGTTCGCCTCCACCCCGACCACGGACGCACGGCGAACGCGGCCTGGGTGCCGCCGGGCACCCCGGTGAGCTTCGCCGATGGCTACCCCGTGCTCGTCGTCTCCACCGCCAGCCTCGACGCGCTCAACGCGCGCCTGCGCGCTCCGCTGGAGATGATCCGGTTTCGACCGAACATCGTCATCGAGGGCGCCGAGGCGTTCGATGAAGACCGTTGGTGGGGGCTCGAAGCGGATGGGGCCGTATTCCAACGCGGCAAGCTGTGCGTGCGTTGCCGGGTGACGACGCTCGATCCGCGCACCGGCGAGCCGACCGGCACCGAGCCGCTGGAGACGCTCGCGGCCTGGCGGCACGACCCCGAACTCGGCGGGGTGACGTTCGGCTGCAACTACACCTCGGCCATCGGACGGCTGCGGGTGGGCCAGGAGCTCAGGTCGATCGAGGCGCCGACCTGACCCCCCTCACCACTCGTCTGGCTCCTCCCATTCCTGAGTCTGCTCGGCGAGGTCAAGGCGGACGTCGTCGTCGAGGTTGTGGGCTGCCTCGGCGGCGGCCCGCGTCAACGTGCCGACATCGCAACCCCAGACCCCGAGGCGGGTGAGGCGGGTGAGTCGCTGGATGATCTCGGCGACGGCCGCATCAGAGATGTCGTTCGACGACAACTCCAGCTCCCGCAGCTCGGCGAGATGTGGGCTTCGGGCCAGCGCCAGAGCGCCGACCGCGGTCACCTCGGAGTCGTTCAGGTTCAGCGTGCGCAGGGAGGTCAGCGGAGCGTCCGCGATCGCCTGGGCGCCGTCGTCGCCGATCGGGCCGTCGCCCAGCCGGAGCTCGGTCAGGGTGCGCGCGAAGGACGCCTCGGCGAGTCCGAGGAGCGCGGCCCCGTCGAAGTCGTTCATGTCGAGCTCGAGGGAGCGGAGGCTCGGCAGGTTGGCCTGGCACAACGCCTTCACGCCCGCCTCGCCAACGCCGCAGTCGGCCAGGATGAGGACCTCGAGCGCGCTGATCGACGGCGACGCCAGCAGACCGCGCAGGCCGCGATCGCCGATCAGGTTGCCCGACAGGTTCAGCTCGCGCAGGTGGCCCAGGTGCGGAGACTCGCCGAGCGCCTCCGCCCCGTCGGGGCCGCAGTCGTTGCGCGACAGGTCGAGGACCTCCAGCTGCGCGAGCTGCCTGGCGTTCGCCAGCACCATCACCCCGCCATCAAACAGGTCGGTGGCGGCGAGGTGGAGCTCGCGCAGGTTTGTGAAGCCCCCTGCGATGACCTCCGCCCCTGCCAGGCTCAGGTTCGGGTTGAAGGTCAGCCGGAGGCGCTCGACGTGGCTGAGCACGGGCGAGCTGGCGATCGCGGCCAGCCCCTCCACGCCCAGCTGATCCCTGGAGAGGTCCAGCTCCACGAGGCCCTCGAGCCAATCGGCCCGCGCCATCGCGCGCAGGAGCGTGATCCCCCCCTTGAAGCAACTGGACAGATCCAGCCGCCGGACACCTCGGATCGACGCCTTCTTGAAGAAGTCGCGCAGCGGCGTCACCGCCCACCCCGACAGTCGCAGCCCCTCAAAGCCGAAGGTGTCCCAGCTCTGCTGGAAGTTGGCGAGCTGCTCCGTGCTGAACCGCGTCCACATCGGCACATCCACCGTCCGCCCCAGCCGAAGCCGCGGGTCCGGAGCGTCCGTCAACACCGAGCGCCCGACCTCGCCGAACGCGACCCGCAGCGCGTTCGGCCACGCCTCCAGGTGCTCGGCGGCGTAGTTGAGCGCCACCATCCAGTCGGGCGTCGGCTCGAAGCCTTCAAAGAGCGAGACGAGGTCCATCCACAGCTCCTCCGAAGGCTCCTTGTAGAGCACGTCCCGCAGCGTGGTGAGCAGCTCAACGGGATTGGCCACCTCGTCGTTCGGCCACGGCGCATCGGGCGCGACGAGGAACGCGTCCGGCTGCTCGAGCTGGTTGAGGTGCGGTGAGGCGAGCACAAGCCTGCGGGCTTCGGGGCTGGTCGGGTTCTCGCAGAGCTTGAGCTTCCGAAGCCCCGCCAGCGCCTCACAGGTCGCGAGGAGCTCGACGCCCGCGTCGTCGATGTGGTTCGAGGCCAGATCCAGCTCGCGGAGCGCCAGCGTCGGGTGGGCGACCAGCGCCTCGACCGAGAGATTGGTGAGCCCGCGCACCGTGGGCCGCCACATGGACCGGTCGCCGGCCACCCGCAGCGTCTCCAGCTGCGGGAACCACGGCGCGTCCACCACCGCCGCGAAGCCACGGTCGGTGGTGCCCGTGTTCGAGATGTCGAGGTGGATCAGCGCGTTGGCGTACCGCGACGCCGCGAGCGCCGGCATCGCCGTCACCCCCTCCGCGAACGCCCTGGCGAGGTTCAGCACCCGCACGTGCTGAAGCGCCGGAGAGCCGGCCAGCGTCCGAACACCCATCGCGCCGAGGTCCTGGCCGCTGAGCTCGAGGTGGGTGATGGTCAGCGGCTCCATGGACGCCAGGAGCTGCTTGATCCTGCCGCGGTTGACGTGGACGTTCTGCGACCAGCCGAACCGAAGCGCCCGCACCACGGCGAGCCGCGGGTTGGGCTTGTCCGTCAGCAGCGAAGCCAGCCAGCGGTTCGAGGGCAACCTGATCGTGTCCGGCCAGACCTCCAGCCCCTCGTTGGCCCGCGCGATCGCGGCCTTGAGCCCGCTGGCGCTCCGCACCGTGCCGAGCACCTTGCACAGCTGCCTCCACCCCTCCGCCGAAGGCTGCTGCGCCAGGATCCCCTCGAGGTCGCTCTCCCACTTCGCCATCACGCACCTCCTCGACCGGGGTGTCGCCCACCCCTTGCGCTCACGCACGTCGTGCGCTATACATTTGTATAGCAAAGCCCCGCGTCGCGGGGCTCACCTCTCTCCATCACCAAGGGGACCCAGCATGGCCGCTGCGCTCAAAGACATCAACCTCCCCGACAACGCCTTCCCTCGCGAGTGGGAGCGCGTCCACGACGCCTACACCGCCCCCAACGGCGCCCGCGCCACCCAGGAGCTCATGCGGCTCAAGGTGCCCGGAGGGTGGCTGGTCACCCGCCCCGGCGTCTACACCCTCTGCTACGTCCCCGACCCCGACCACCAGTGGGCCCTCGCGCCGCAGAGCGCCGCGTAGCGCGGACAGGCTCCGCTCGCTCCTCGCCGCAGGGCGTCGTCCCCGGCGCAGCTGCCGTCGTCGACGCGCCGCTGCACCTCGACTGTCACCGTGTGCGCCGGCTGTTGTCCACAATGGCGTCAGCGATCAGCCCCCAGGCCTCGCGCGGCAGGCTGTGCCCCATCCCCTCGACCCACTGAAGCCGGGCGTTGGGGATGGCCTGCGCCGTGGCGGCGCCGCCGGCTGGCGGCACGAGCGGGTCCAGCGTCCCGTGGATGACCGTCGTGGGGACGCGCAGGTGCGCCAGCGCCCGCGTCCGGCTGCCCGACGCCAGGATCGCCGCGAACTGCCGGGCAAACCCCGCCGGGTGGAACCCACGGTCGTAGGCCGCCGTCGCCAGGGCCCGGATGGCGTCCTCGGGGAAGGGGAAGCCCCTGGCGTGGATCACCCGGAAGGTCTCGACCGTCCGCTCGATGCGCGCCTCACGCCCCTTTGGCATCGGGCTGAGGATGGCCTTGAGCGCGTGCGGCCGCGCCAGCGAGTGCCGCCGACTGCCCGGCGTCGACATGATCGAGACCAGCGAGCGGACCCGCGCCGGGTGCGCGATCGCCATCGTCTGCGCGATCATCCCTCCCATCGAGACGCCGACCACGTGGGCCGACGCCAACCCGAGCCCGTCGAGCAACGCCGCCGCGTCGTTCGCCATATCGGTGAGCGTGTAGGGCGCCTCGGCCACCAGACCCGGCATGAAGCCCTTGACCAGCGCCCGTCGCACGTCCGGCACGCCGAGCGGATCGAGCCACGTCGACTTGCCCACGTCCCGGTTGTCGAACCGGATCACCTCGAAGCCGCGGTCGACCAGCTGCGCACAGAAGTCGTCGTGCCAGTGGATGAGCTGCGCGCCCAGGCCCATGATGAGCAGCACCGGCTCACCCGAGCCCAGCCGCTCGTATTCTAGATCGAGGCCATTGGCCGAAATCGAAGGCATGATCCCTCCTCCCCTGGTCGTTCAGCCGCCCCACGGCGCCATGGACCGGCGCTGCTCGGCAGCCAGCCCGTGATCCCCCGCCTCCGTCGCGAATCCCGGCCAGATCAGCGGGCGTTCGAAGGTGGCGCACAGCGTTCGGAGCGGGACGTAGAGCCTCGTCACCGGGAGCGACGACGGCACGACCAGCGCGCCAAGGAACCCCCGGTGCGCCTCGCCATCACGCATGAAGTCGTACGACTCCGGCGTCAGATCCCGCACCTCGCCGCCGTGCGAGTCGACCAACTCCACCAGCCGTTCGTATTCTGAATCCGAAGGACGAAGCCCATCCAGCAGGAAGCTCCGGAACCCACCAGGCTCCAGCACCGACGCCGCCGCGAACGTGTAGACCGGGTGATCCTCCCGCTCGATCGCGGGCCCCAACGGCGCAGGGTCCACGAGCACGCGGTCGCCGTAGGTCTCCCGCGCCGCGTCCGGCCCCGCCACGCCCAGCACGCGCGCCGTCACAGGCCCCGTGCGCACGGCCAGCGCGTCATGGCCGCCCTCGCTGGCCCCATACCGCACGATGCACAGCTCTCCCGGCAGCTCGATCGGACCCTCGCCGTCCAGCTCGAAGCCGATCCGCGCGGCCGCCTCCCGCACCACCGGCCAGCGCTCCAGCAGCGTCCCCGACAGCATCACCTCCCACTCGACGTGCCCCGGCGGCAGCGCGGCCATCAGCGGCTCCAGGTGCTCCATCGCCCGCTCCGGCTCGCCGAGCTGCCGGTGGCACCGGGCCAGCCGGAACAGGTCGTCCAACAACACCCCCTCCCCCGGCCCCGCGCCGTCGATGAGCGACTGCAGCACGTCCCGCGCCCCGCGCAGGTCGCGCCCGCGAAGCAGCAGCGTCGCCTGAAGCCGCAGGGCGTCGCCCCGGTGCGCGTCGCTCGACAGCCCCTCCTCGATCAACGCCGTCACCTGCGCGCTCCGCCCACAGTCCGCCATCAGCTCGCCGAGGAACCGGAACGCCTGCGGGTCGCCCTCGTGCGCCGCCCGCCAGCCCTCCAGCGCCGCGATCGCGTCGTCCGTCAGCCCGACGGCGAGCAGCGCGCCGGCCATCGCCTCGACCAGCCGCCCCTCGTCCGGCCACCGGGCCAGCCCGGCCTCGAGCCGCTCCAGGTCGGCCTCGGCGTCGGTGCCCAGCGCCTCCAGCACCTCCGCCGCGCTGCTCGCCTCGAGCGCCGCGGCAGGCTCCATCGCGGCGAGCTGCGCCCGCACCGGGTCGAGGTGCAGCGCCGGACGATCCGGCCGCCGCAGCGTCGCCAGCCGCGCCTCCGCCCTCGCCACAAGACGCGCCGCGACCGCCCGAGCGCCTCGCCACACCGCGAGCTGCGCGCCATAGACGTACACCCGCCCGCTGCTGAACAGCGAGCCGTTGTCCGCCAGCTCCTGCCCCATCCGCCCGACGAGCTGCCCGAACATCCCGTCGTTCTCCAGCACGCCGTGACGCACCAGCGGCACCGCTGCCTCCAACCACTGTGCGTAGTAGCCCGCCGAGCCGATCACCGCCGAGGGCTCCGGCAGTTGTGCCACCGCCTGCTCCAGCTCGCCCAGCGCCTCATGGCACCGCGACAGCAGGATGTTCCGACGGATCGTGATGACGTGGTTGTCCCGCTGCGCTTCGATGGCGAGGCTCTGCGCCATCGCCTCGGCAGGCCGCCCCAGCAGCAGCAGCGCCGTCGCCCGACGCGCCTTCAAGTTGTGCCCGACCGTCGCCCCGGCCCGCTGGACCGCCCGGATCTGCTCCTCCACGAAGACCAGCAGCCCCTCAGCGTCCCCGCCATCCTCCAGCGCCGCGCCGTGCTCGCCGCTGATGCAGTCCCAGCACGGCCACGTCGGGTCGATGCGCCCCAGCGCCTCCTTCGACACCGCCAGCCGCTCCTCCACGTAGCCCGGCCCGTCCGTGTCGGCATACGTGCACGCGATGTCCTGCACCACGCACACGCTCTGCGGGCAGTCCTTCGTGGCCGGCCGGTTGGCAAAGTCCAGCAACGCCACCGCGTCCGGCAGCGCGTCCTTGACCGCATGCCGATGGATCACCCGGCTCTGCAGATGCCAGTGCCGGAAATACACCTCCAGCCACGGGCTGCGCGCCCCACGCGCCAGCGCCAACGCCTCCGGCACCACCGCGTCCACCTCGGCGTGCTCCAGATCGCTGACCAGCCGCGGCACCTCAAAGATGAGCTGTGCCAGCCGCCCGTTCCCCGCGTCCCGCTGCTCCCGGTACGCGTCCACCACCCACGCCCAGATGTCCACTCACGCCTCCTGCGCCGCCGGCGCCACGATGCGCTCGATGGCCTGACAATAGGCCGCCAGGGCCTCGTCCACGTCCATGTAGCGCCCATCCTGCGACCACTCACTGTTCATGCTGACGAGCGCCTTGAGCAGCGTCAACGCCGTCTGACGCGGCCCCTCGGCTGCATCGAACAGCGCCAGGATCGCCGGGCAGTCGGCGTTGACATACAAGCGGGCCGACACCTCGCTGGCGATGGACGCCGTGTACAGCCGCGCCAGGCTCAACGCCGCCGACGCGATCCGCTTGTTCGCCTCGTCCGACTCCAGCCGACGCTTCAGCTCCACCTCCCGGTCCGGCACCAGCACCAGCGGCAGGAAGCTCGGCTCGAACCGCGCGACCACCACCTCCACGTCCTCCGCCGCGAACCACCCCGCAACCCGCTCGTCCCGCCCCCCGCCGAGCCGCGTCGCCTCGAACAACGCCTGGTTCCCCGCGTCCGTCCCCAGCTGCACGACCTCGCCGCCCCGCCGCTCCACGTACCGGCCACAGAACGGCGACGTCCCGTACCGCGTCCCGTCCAGCACCGGCACCTTCAGCGCCCGGAACAGCAGCTCCTCAAAGCCCCGCCCCTCCCCCCGGCTCAGGTACAGCCGACCGCTCGACCGCTCCAGCGCCGCCCCCACGGTCATATCGCCCTCGGAGGTCGGGATCGTCACCTCGTCCGCCAGCAGCTCAAAGAGCTGCGCATCGGCGATGGCCGCACCCAGCAGCGCCTCGTTGTGCCGCAGCAGGAAGCGCTCCCACGCGGCCCGCTGCCGCCGCGCGACCTCGGCCAGCCCGTGCACGAGGGCCTCGTGGATGGAGGCCTTGACCGCCTGATACACCGCGTCGTTCTGGATGGACTCCCGGCTGGCGGTCGGGGTCAGCGCGTCGCACGCGATCGTCGCGCCGCAGAACCCCGCCCACCGCGGCAACAGCTCACGCTCATCGTCGCTGACCATCATGCCCCGAACGAACACCCACGCCCGCCGGTTGTCCAGGCTCCCATAGCTCGACGCGTCCTGGATCCACAGCAGCCCCTCGGCGCCATGCGCCGCCTTACCCCCCTTCTGCGGCAGCGGCATGGTGAACAACGGCGCATACCGCGTCTCAAACCGCTCGGCGAACAGCTGCGCGCGCCGGCGCCCCTCCAGCGCGTCGCCTGCGGCCTCCGGGTCGCGCCACGGCGGCGGGGTTCGGTTGACGTGCACGTCGTCACAGAACACCGGCAGGCTCAGCAGCGAGGTGTACCGGGCCAGCAAGCCCAGCACCACGTCAGGCTCGGCCAGCCGCGCGAAGCGGGCCTTGAGCTGCAACGTCACGGTCGTCCCTACGGGCCGAGCCGCCCCCGGCCGCAGCGTGTACGTCTCCCCCGTCCGCGAGGCAAACATCCACGCCTCCTCGGGCGTCTGGTACGAGCAGGTGTGGACCTGCGTATTCTCAGCGACGACAAAGGCCGAAAGAAACCCCAGCCCGAAGTACCCGATAAGCCCCTCCCCACGGCCCGAATCTCGCAACGTCCTCGTATACCCAGCACCAACGGTGGCCAGATACCGCTGCACCTCGTCCCGCGTCAGCCCCGCCCCGTTGTCCTCGATGGACAGCGTCAGCCGCGTCGGATCGGCCCGCACGGTGATGCGGCTCTCCACCCGCCCCCCCTCCTCCAGCCGCCGCCGCACACACGAGTCGTGCCCGTTCTGGACGAGCTCCCGCAACGCGACGTCAGGCGTTGAGTAGAGGTTGTCTCCGAGCACCTTCATCAGCCCGGACAGGTCGACCTCGGTCTTAAGAATCGCGTCCATGCGTCCTCCCCATGTCGTGGCCCTCGATAGCACATCCGACCGCGGCTGCAAAGCGGGGCCCCGACACGCTGACTTCTATCCATAAGGCTGGCGGTCGAGAACCACCCGGTGAGAGCCGTGAGGTCGTCGTCCGCAGACACGATCCATCGTCGAGTGGCAGAGCGGCCTCCGATTCCCCGGTGAGAGCCGTGAGGTCGTCGTCCGCAGACACCCCAGGCTCGGTCGGGCTATTGGCCCTCCCGTCGCCAGGGGCTCATCTGTCTCGTCGCCCTCCGGGCTCCTCGGGGTCGCCCCTGC
>Ga0100377_1001055_pt1 | contig 23978 bp, 20 predicted proteins | sample CryGeymeta201501_FD_83664 | JGI IMG/M metagenome (GOLD analysis project Ga0100377, IMG submission 83664) | Groundwater microbial communities from Crystal Geyser aquifers in Utah, USA - Crystal Geyser metaG 2015-01 | ecosystem: Environmental > Aquatic > Deep subsurface > Groundwater | place: USA...
GTGATTTTAAAATATTTCATCAGCTCTGCTGGAAATATGCTCTGTAATAATTTTATGTCTTGTGTTTCGATAGCTTTTTTTTACAAAAATAATATTATTCCCCAACTTTTTTACCTGACCCTAGTTTAGGTGTAATTAATAAATTTCAACCAATAATTATTTGTGAGGTTTATGATGTGATTGAAAAAGAGGTTCAAGAATGTATTGATAAAATGACAGATTATAAATTGTATCATTACATTGAAGCAACAAAGAAACTAAACTTTATTTCTTCTTTAAATGAAGTAACGAATGATGCTTATAATAGAAACTTTATTTTCTGTCCAGCTAGTAAAATGGATAGGTTAGATGGTTTTATTAGTTGAGTAAATTATTACTTTCCCACTACCACAAAATATCCCAAAGGAAATTTCTCAGCAGTTTTTTTAGAAACTTTTTTACCGATACCTGTTTTTAAAAATAAACGAGTAATAAATTGACTCAATAAAACGGTCGGTTTCCCAATAACAGGAACAGCTAACACATTTTTACAAAAAATATCGGTCATTATTTCTGGTACACCTCCCATAGGTTCAAGTTTTAACACCTTAAAACCAGCATCTTCTAACATTGATTGAAGGGCAAATTTGGTATATCTGAAATAATCAAACGGTTGTTCGTGTAACCAATAGAAAAAAGGAACATTTAAAATAAATTTTCCATTGGGTTTCATTATTCTATGGATTTCTGCAATAAGTTCTTCAGGTTTTCTGATGTGTTCCAGTACATCGGATAAAATTACAGTGTCAAAAATTTCATTTTCAATAGGAAGTGGTTGATTAATATCTGTTTCAATATCTAAGAAAGGATTTTTATGAATGGTATTTTGCCAATCGACACAACTATTATCGGAAATATAATTTTTATAAGCTTCATAAAGTGGAACTTTTCCACAACCTAAATCTAATAAGTTTCCAGAAACATAAAGCGGAATATTTTCTTGATAAAATGAAGCTACCAAATCTACAAACAATCGAGATGAAATGGTCACATCTTTCTTGTCTCTAGATCCTTTAAGGTTGTCATTTTTTAAGACATATTTACTTGGACTCCATTGCTCTTTGTTTTTCATTGTGTGTTTTTATTAGGTAAGTGAATCACAACCTCTTCATCAAATAGAAGTACAATTCCACCATGGCTTTGATGTCCTTTTTGTGTACTTTTTCATCGGGAGAATGAACATGGTCTTCAGCAGCTCCAATAAAACACCAATCAAAAGGATAAGGAGAATGTTGTAACGCATTGCCATCACTACCTCCTGCACTTTCTACTTCTAACTGAAAAGGAACTTTGCTTTCTTTGGCTAATTCGATTATTCGGTTTAAGTATGTTCTACGAGGAATGCCAGAATCACGCATGGAAACTGCAACTCCTTTGCCATGTTTAACACCTTCTGTAATCCAAGTAATATCGGCAATTAACGCTTGTTTCACATTTAATTGTTCATATAAATATCGGGCTAAATACCCCACGCTTCCTCCACCATGTTCTTCCCAAGCAGAAAAAACAATAACTCCATTTTCTAATGTTTCAGCAACTTGTAAAGCACTCCAAATGCCTAATCGGTTATCCAAATAGCAACATTGAACAAATTCTTTAGTTTCCCTAAAGTTGGGCAGATAAGTTAATGTTGTTCCTCTATCTATTGTTCTTTTGTAGTTAACGGAATGGACTAAAAATTGATGCTCGTCTTCTTTAGCTTCTATGGTGCATTTAATTTCACCCTTACTGTCTTCACCAACTAATTTAGCTCCTTTTTTAGCAGATGGTCCACCAATTTTAATCAAGTTATTGTTGTAGCCAACAGTATAACCCACAGAATCTAGATGGGCAAAAATTGCTGTGGTAGGTTTTCCGAAAACGAGCATAATGCAATCTTGAAAATCTTCTCCAAAAACTAATTTTGGTTGAACTTTCCATTTACTTTTGTTTTCGATAATAAAATCCAATAAAAATTTGGTCATGTTGTGTTCACTACCCGAAGGAGCGTGAATTTCGCATAATTTTTTTAGTAATTCCATTTGCATATAAATGAAAAAACTGTCTATTCCTCGACTCGCTCAGAATGACAGTTTCTATTTTATTTAATTATCATTAATTATTCAACATCACTGGCATCACCAACATCAACACCTCTTCATGTTCGTCATCTTTTTGTGAAGGAGTTAATATTCCTGCTCTATTGGATGCTGACATGGCAATGTTGACATCTTCTGAATCTAAATTAGCTAACATCTCAATTAAAAACCTGGAGTTAAAGCCAATTTCCATATCCTCCCCTTCGTACTGACAAGTTAATCTTTCGTTGGCTTCGTTGGCAAAATCTAAATCTTCGGCAGAAATATTTAATTCGCTACCTGTCATTTTTAATCTTACTTGGTGGGTAGTTTTATTAGAAAAAATAGATACCCGTTTGATGGAATTTAATAAAGCAGTTCTACTTACTGTTAATTTGTTTGGGTTTTCTGTTGGAATAACTGCATTATAATTAGGATATTTACCATCTATCAATCGAGTTGTCATTTTAGTAGAATCGAAAACAAACATTACGTTGGTTTCGTTATATTCAACTTTTACCTCCTTACCAACACTACCTAAAATATTTTTGAGTAGTGTTAATGGTTTTTTTGGCAAAATAAATGAAGCTCCTTTATCAGCTTTTAAATCTGTTCGTTTATACCTTACTAATTTGTGAGCATCTGTTGCAACAAAAGTTAAATCATCGTTATTTAATTCAAACAACACTCCCGACATCACCGGTCTTAATTCATCATTTCCAGTTGCAAATAAGGTTTTATTGATGGCACTTGAAAGAATAGAAGCATCAACATTTAGTGTTGAGGGAGTTTCTAAAGTAGGTGTTTTTGGAAATTCTTCACCGTCATGTCCTGTTAATTTATATTTTCCATAATCGGAAGAAATTTCTATTCCGAAAGTAGCTGAATCAATAGTGAAAGTTAAAGGTTGGTCTGGAAAAGTTTTTAAAGTTTCTAATAAAAGTTTTGCGGGGATAGCAATCATACCGTCTTCTTTTGCTTCTATAACTATTTTTGTAACTAAAATAGTTTCTAAATCGGAAGCTGTAATACTTAACTCTCCTTGATTGATTAAAAATAAAAAATCATCTAATATTGGCAAAGTGTTGCTTGCATTAAGCACACCACTAATAATTTGTAATTTTTTTAATAAAAGTTCGCTGGATACTATAAATTTCATGAGTTTATTTTTATTATTATTCCGCATCAAGCGGTTAACAAAAATAATTTTTTTAGTGTTGTTTAATTTTTAAACTTTTAATTAATTATTAACATTTGTTAATTTAAAATTCTATCCATTCAAACAATTTCTACAGCATCCTTTACCTTTTGTTTCATCAACGCCAAATCAATTACATCAATCATGGTTTTTACATAATGAAAGGTTAAACCTTTTAAATAATTAGCATTTATTTCTTCGATGTCTTTTCTGTTGTCTTCAGAAAGAATTATTTCTTTTATTTCAGCTCTTTTGGCTGCTAAAATTTTCTCTTTTATTCCTCCAACAGGCAACACTCTTCCTCGCAAGGTAATTTCACCAGTCATTGCTAAATTACTTTTTACCTTTTTTTGAGTAAAAGCAGATGCCAATGCAGTTAACATGGTAATTCCAGCAGATGGACCATCTTTTGGCGTTGCACCTTCTGGCACATGCACATGAATATCCCATTTTTCAAATACTTCGGGTGTTAAATTTAATAAATTGGCATGAGCCTTTAAGTACGCCAACGCAATAATTGCCGACTCTTTCATTACTTCCCCCAAATTACCTGTTAAGGTTAATTTTCCTTTTCCTTTACTTAAGCTCGTTTCAATAAACAAAATATCTCCACCAACAGATGTCCATGCTAAACCAGTAACCACCCCAGCAACTTCATTACCTTGGTATTTATCTTTAGAATGTCCTGAACCTAAAATTTTAATTAAATCCTCTTCCACTATTTTAGATTTAACATCTTCTTCCATTGCTATTTGTTTAGCGATGTTACGAACAATTTTAGCCAATTTTTTCTCTAATAATCGAACGCCTGATTCTCTGGTATATTCTGTAATAATTTTTTCTAATGCTTGTTTGGAAATGTTTAAATGAACTTTCTTTAATCCATGATTGGTAAGTAATTTAGGAATAAGGTGTTTAACCGCTATTTCTATTTTTTCTTCAACGGTATATCCATTAATTTCAATCACCTCCATTCTATCTCTCAATGCTGGTTGTATAGATGAAAGTGAATTAGCAGTTGCTATGAACAACACTTTAGACAAGTCATAATCCAATTCTAAAAAGTTGTCATAAAAATTCTCATTTTGCTCTGGGTCTAGTACTTCTAATAATGCTGATGAAGGATCTCCTTGATGGCTTGAGCCCACTTTATCGATTTCATCTAACACATAAACTGGGTTGGAGGAATTCACTTTTTTTATGTTCTGAATTATTCTGCCTGGCATTGCTCCAATGTAGGTTTTTCGATGCCCTCTTATCTCTGCTTCATCTCTAATTCCACCTAACGACATTCTCACATATTTTCTATTTAAGGCATCTGCAATAGATTTTCCTAAGGAGGTTTTTCCAACTCCTGGAGGTCCATATAAACACAAAATAGGCGATTTCATGTTGCCTTTTAGTTTTAGTACTGCCAAGTATTCAATAATTCTTTCTTTCACTTTTTCTAAACCAAAATGGTCTTTGTCTAATATTTTTTGTGCTCTTTTTAAATCAAAATTATCTTTGGTGTAGTCGTTCCAAGGTAATTCTATTAATGTTTCTAAATAATTTAATTGAACAGAATATTCTGCTGCCTGGTGATTTAATCGTTGAAATTTCATCAACTCTTTTTCAAATCTTTCTTGAACAGTTTTACTCCATTTTTTGGTAGCAGCTTTCTTTTTAAATTCTTCGAATTCCTGCTGTTGTGGGTCTCCTCCTAACTCTTCTTGAATTTGTTTGATTTGTTGATTTAAAAAATATTCTCGTTGTTGCTGGTCTAAATCGGTTCTAACTTTGGATTGAATTTGGTTTTTTAACTCCAACAATTGCAATTCTTTAGTTAAATGTTCTAACAATAAATTTGCCCGTTGCGTTAATTCTGGAATTTCCAATAAACTTTGTTTAATGGTAACACCTGCTTTCATATTGGAAGCAATAAAATTGATTAAAAAAGTAGGACTTTCTATATTTTTTATTGCAAAAGTAGCTTCTGATGGAATAGAAGGTGTTTGCTCAATAATTTGTGAAGCCAAATCTTTTATTGAAGAAACTAAGGCATTAAAATTTTTTCCAGAAGGTTTCTCCACTTGATTAAACGCTTCTATTTTTGCTTTTAAATAAGGCTCTTTTTGAGTAATCTCTTTAATTTTAAATCTTTTTTTACCTTGAATAATAACTGTGGTATTTCCATCAGGCATTCGTAACATTTTAAGAATATGAGCTATCGTTCCAATTTGATTAAGGTCTTCCTCATTTGGGTCTTCTACTTTATCATTTTTTTGAGCGACTACTCCTAAAACTTTATCTCCTTTATAAGCATCTTTAATCAGTTTTATTGATTTATCTCTACCAACGGTAATAGGAATAACAACACCTGGAAAAAGGACAGTATTTCTCAACGGTAAGATAGGTAATTCATCAGGAATTTCTTCTGCGTTTATTTGTTCTTCATCATCTGGAGATAACAAAGGGATAAATTCAGTATCTTCATCTATCACGTTACTAATTACTAGGTGGTTTATTTCAAAATTATCTTTCATCTGTATTTTTTTAAAGTCATTATGACATCTTTTCTAAAAATAAATTTAGAATAGTTTTGTTTTCCTTGTTTTTCAAGACTTGTGCCAAGACTATTTAACTGAAATTTTGTCGTTATTATTGATGAGACTTTACTGTTAATTCAAAAATGGCAGTTAAAATCTCTTGGTCCACTTTTTCTAGTTTAATTCCTCTTCTACTCATCACTAATTCTGCAACTTCAAAAACTTTATCTAACTGATAGATTGTAAAACCTGTCGCACCGCCCCAACTGTATGAAGGCACAAAATTTTGGGGAAACCCACTACCAAAAATATTGGCAGAAATTCCTACTACAGTTCCTGTATTAAACATGGTATTGATACTGCATTTAGAATGGTCGCCCATAATTAACCCACAAAACTGTAATCCTGTTTTTTCGAATTTATTTTTTTCGAAACTCCAAATTTTAACCTCAGCGTAATTGTTTTTTAGGTTGGAAGTATTGGTGTCTGCACCCAAATTACACCACTCTCCGATAATAGAATTCCCTAAAAACCCATCATGTCCTTTGTTCGAATAATCTTGAATAACTGCATTATTAACTTCTCCTCCAACTTTTGAATATTTTCCGATAGTAGTTGCTCCATAAATTTTAGCTCCCATTTTTAATACGCCGTGTTCACATAAAGCTAATGAGCCTCTCACTAAACATCCTTCCATTATTTCGGCATCTTTTCCTATGTAAATTGGTCCAAAAGTTGAATTTAAGATAGAAGCCTCTACTTTTGCTCCTTCTTCTAAAAAAATGGTGTTGCCAATAATGGTGTTGGTAGAACTAATTGTTGCTGATTTTCTTCCTTTGGTAATCAACTCAAAATCTTGTGTTAAAGCAATTTCATTTTTAGAAAATAAGTCAGTAATTGTTTTCAATTCTATCGAAAATAAACTCTCATTACTGTCTCTCACATAATAAGAAGCCGATTGGTACTGTTCTAAAGTGCATTTTGCAACTACCAAAGTTTTCTCATAAAATAGGGCTTCACCAGCAATTAAATGATTGACGATAAAATCAACCAATCGTTCGTTTGGAAAAAATCGTGAGTTGATAAAAATATTCTCTTGTTCAGTATGTAAAGGATATTTTTTTGATAAATACGGTTCTGTGATAAAAGATAGTGATGTTGAAATATTCTTACTTAGAAAATGATGTTTCCATTTTTCTTCTATGGTTAATATTCCAACCCTTAATTTAGCAATGGGTTTAGTATAAACTAGTGGTAAAAACAGATTTCGTTGGTCGTCAAAAAATATAATATTCATTGGACAAAGTATTAAGGTGGTTTCTATAAATTGATTACTTTCAAAAAACAAAGATAATAAATAAGATGCAAGGCATATTTTTTTGGAATAGCCTTCGTTATTGAAAAAAAATATAACGCAGTCAGATTGTTTGTTAGCTTTGTTCCCATTTGGTTTTCATAGTTTTTCATATACTGCTTCATCCGTCAGCTGACGGAATCCAGATAGTGTTTCAAAAATTTTCATGGTCTCTAAAAAACTATGAAAATTTTGATGCGAATCAATTTATAGAACCCACCTAAAGCTTACGAAAATAAAAAAAGTCCTAGTGGTAACTAAGACTTTTACGAAATATTATGCTATTATTTTTATTTTGAATATTTAGCGTAACGATTTTTAAATTTATCAATTCGTCCTGCAGTATCCACTAATTTCATTTTACCAGTATAAAAAGGGTGAGATTTATGAGAAATCTCTAATTTAATTAAAGGGTATTCTTTACCATCTTCCCATTTTTCAGTTTCTGTGGTTTCGGCAGTCGATTTACAAATAAATGAATAATCATTCGACATGTCTTTAAATATTACTAGTCTGTAGTTCTCTGGATGTATATCTTTTTTCATCTTTAATTAATATTTATGCTATTCCTTTTAAAAGCGGATGCAAATTTATGTTTTTTTTTGAAAACAATATAATTTTCTTAAAAAGAATTTTACATTGCCTATACAACAAAACTCTATCTACTTATTAATTTCATAATTTTACATCCAAACCATCAGTTTACATGTATCTAAAATTTATTATCATTGGCATATTTATTATTTGTGTTGTAGATGTTTATTATTTCAGAGCCTTTAGTAAATTTATTGAAAAGCTAAAACCCAGCCTTCAAAAATTCTTTAAAATTAGTTATTGGTTTTACAGTGGTGTTTCCATTGTTTTTATGTTTGCGATGGCTTATTATTTTAGTACCAAACAAGTTCCGCCAAAATTTGCACGAGTTTATCTTTATGGCATTTTATTTATCATTTTAATATCAAAAATAATTGGCACTACATTTATTATTTTTCATGACTTTGCTACTTTGCTTTTATTTATAAAAAGAAAGATAACACCCAACAAAAACCATACTCACTCCAAAAGCCGAAGACAATTTATCAAAAAAACAGCAATTGTTGCCTCCGCCATACCTTTTGCCGCTTTAATATTTGGGATGCTAAAAACAGCATTTGATTTTACCATAAGAAAACAAAAATTAGTTATCCCCAACCTTCCAAAATCTTTTGTTGGATTAAAAATTGTGCAAATTTCAGACCTACATATCGGAAGTTTTATTTCAGATGAACCTTTACAAAAAGTGGTTCAACTCATTAAAGAACAAAAGCCTGACCTCATTTTTGTTACTGGCGATTTAGTCAACGAAATTGCTGAAGAAGCTTTACCCTTTATGGCTATTTTAAAAGAAATTACAGCTCCAATGGGAACTTTCTCCATCTTAGGGAATCATGATTATGGTGATTATTTTTACCAAACAGAAGAATTGGAAGAAAAAAAACACAACTATGAATTGATGCAAAAAATTCATCAAAAAATTGGATGGAAACTGCTGTTAAATGAAAATCATATTCTTACTATTGATAATGACCGTTTAGCCATACTTGGTGTTGAAAATTGGGGGAGTGAACTACGATTTCAAAAATATGGAGATATTGATAAAGCAAAAGCAGGTTGTTTAGAAAATGATGTAAAATTGTTGTTAAGCCACGACCCTTCTCATTGGGACGAAAAAGTGATGCCTTATCACTCCGATATTGCTGTTACTTTTTCTGGTCATACGCATGGAATGCAGTTTGGTGTTGAAGTCCCTGGTTTTAAATGGAGTCCTTCTCAATATTTTTATAGGTGTTGGGCTGGATTGTACAAAACTAATGAACAACAACTCTACGTAAATAGAGGTTTAGGGTTTATTGGTTATCCAGGAAGAGTTGGGATTTTGCCAGAAATTACAGTTTTTGAGCTAGGTTAATGGTTGTTTAATCCTTTTACCCTTTCAGAATATTCTCCTGAAGCGGAATTTATCCTGACCTTTGTTTATGTCCTCACAAACAAAAAAAATATCGTTTGTGAAGACACAAACGATGTCACAATATCGTTTGTGAAGACACAAACGATGGCACAAAAAAAATAGCGTTTGTGAAGACACAAACGATGGCACAAAATACCCTATTTTTAAATGGAGTCCTTCTCAATTTTTTTACAACCTAAAACCTCAAATTCTAAACCCGAAACTTTAATTAATATCCTTTTACCCTTTCAGAATATTCTCCTGTAACAGTGTTTATCTTGATAAAATCACCAGTATTGATAAACAAAGGCACTCTCACTTCTGTACCAGTTTCAACTTTTGCAGGTTTAAAAGCATTGGTAGCCGTATTTCCTTTTTCTCCAGGTTCGGTATAAGTTATTTGAAGCACAATAGATGCTGGTAATTCACAAATTAATGGGATTTCTTCTTCAGCATCAAAAACTATTTCTGCTAAATCACCTTCTTTTAAAAATTGCGGAGCATTGATAATTTTTTCATCAATAAAGGTTTGTTCATAACTTTCTTGATTCATAAAATGATAACCAGACTCATCTTTATACAAGAACTGATACTTTCTTCTTTCTACTCTTACTGTGTCTATTTTATGCCCAGCAGAAAAGGTATTATCAATAACTTTCCCAGTAGTTAAACTTCTTAGTTTTGTTCTTACAAATGCAGGACCCTTACCAGGTTTTACGTGTTGAAATTCAGCTATTGTATAAATACCGTTATTGTATTTAATGCACAAGCCATTTTTTATGTCTGCTGTTGTTGCCATTTTTTAGTTTTTAAGTTTAATGCAAAAGAAGTATATCAGTTATCAATTCTCACACTATTTCATTTTCACATTAGTTAAGTGGACCTCTAATAATTCCCTTTGTAGATTCTTCAATAAATTTTAATATGATGTTTTTCTCTTCCGATTTTGGAGCCTCTTGTTCAATTATTTGAACAGCATTTGTTACATTTAACCCTCTAACATAGATAGAACGATACATATCTTCAATTTGCATAATGATATCAGCAGAGAAGCCTCTTCTTCTTAATCCTACAGAATTAACTCCTGCAAAACTTAGCGGATCTCGAGCCGCTTTAATGTATGGAGGCACATTTTTTCTTACATTAGAACCTGAAGCAATAAACGAATGATCACCAATTTTAATAAATTGTTGAACTCCGGCAACTCCTTCTATGATAACAAAGTTTCCTAATTCTACATGTCCAGCAAGATTAACACAATTAGCCAGTACGCAATTATTACCAACGATACAATCGTGAGCAATATGAACATAAGCCATTAATAAACAATTATTTCCTACTACGGTTTTATGTTTGTCCACCGTTCCTCGATTAATGGTAACACATTCTCTAATAATGCAGTTATCTCCAATTTCTGCAGTTGTATCTTCCTCATCAAATTTTAAATCCTGAGGAATAGCCGATATCACACTTCCTGGAAATATTTTACAATTTTTCCCGATTCTTGCCCCACCAAAAATGGTAACATTAGATCCTATCCAAGTTCCTTCGCCAATTTCTACATTTGCATGAATGGTGGTAAAAGATTCAATAATAACATCTTTGCCTATTATTGCTTTTGGATGAATATTTGTAAAAGGAAATTTTTCCATTGGTATCTTCTTATTTTTTTCCAAAATTAACTTTTATCATTGAACTTCTGCAACAACTTTTGCGTCAATATTTTTGTCTTTTACAATTTGAGCCATTAATTCGGCTTCTATACATATTTGACTATTTACATATCCCTTTCCGCCCATGTGTACAATTCCTCTTCGAATAGGTGTTAATAGTTCTAGGTGGAAAACGATGGTATCACCAGGTATAACTTTTCTTTTAAATTTAACGCTATCGATTTTCATAAAGTAAGTACTATAGTTTTCTGGATCTGGAACAGAACTTAAAGCTAAAATTCCGCCAGTTTGTGCCATTGCTTCCACCTGAAGAACACCTGGCATAACTGGGTTGCCTGGAAAATGTCCTAAAAATTGAGCTTCGTTCATGGTTACATTTTTTACCCCAATAATGTGGCTTTCTGAAATTTCCATTATTTTGTCTACTAAAAGAAAAGGATAACGGTGAGGAAGTAATTTTTCGATGTCGTTAATGTCGTAAATTGGGTCTTTCGTTAAATCAATTTTTGGCCCTAGTTTCGCTGTTCTTTTTATTTCATTTTTAATAATTTTAGCAAAATCAACATTTCCTTTGTGTCCTGGTCTTGCTGCAAGAATATGTCCTTTTATTGGTTTTCCAACAAGTGCTAAATCTCCAATAATATCTAATAATTTATGCCGTGCAGGTTCATTTTGAAAATGAAGTGTTAAGTTATTTAATATTCCTTCTTTTTCTACTTTAATATGCGGTTTTCCTAGTAAATCGGCTATTTCATTTAATTTTTCTTGAGATATGGGTTGATCAACCATTACAATGGCATTGTCTAAATCACCTCCTTTAATCAATCCATTTTTAGCCAATATTTCTAATTCTCTTAAAAAGACAAAAGTTCTACTTGCCGAAATTTCTTTTTCAAATTCTCCTGTATGATACATGTGAGCATGTTGTGTTCCTAATAATGGTGAATTATAATCAACCATTACTGTTAATCGAAACTCATCTTGAGGCACAGCTAGCATCTCTGTGCTCCTTTCACTATCTTCATAAGTTAAATTTTCAGTAACAACAAAATAATCTTTATCACCATCTTGTTCTACTACCCCAACTTGATTAATCATTTCAACAAAAGGGTAGGCACTTCCATCCATTATAGGTATTTCAATCCCATCAATTTGTATCAATGCATTGTCTATTTCCATTCCGAATAATGCCCCTAGAATATGCTCAGTTGTAATTACTTTTGCTCCATTTTTCTCTAGCGTAGTACTTCGAGAAGTATCTACTACAAAATCGGGATCAGCATTAATAATTGGTTGACCATCTAAATCAATTCTTTGAAATTTAAAACCATGGTTTTCTAATGCAGGGTTTACAGTTATAGTAGCTTTTTTTCCTGTATGTAAACCAATCCCTACAACTGTAAAAGATTCTTTTAGGGTTTTTTGTTTAGCCATTTTTTTCTGCTTTTTTTTCTAATTCGTTAAGTCTTGTAATAATATCAGGTAAATTTTTAAAGCCAACATAAGCTCTAAAATATTCTTTCATCGCAAATGCAGGAGAACCTTGAATAATCATGTCATTTTTAATATTTTTGGATACGCCTGATTGCCCAGCAATTTTAACGTTATCACCAATTGTAAGATGTCCAGAAATTCCAACTTGCCCGCCAGTCATACAATTTTTACCAATTTTTGAGGAACCAGAAATACCAGTTTGTCCAGCAAGTACTGTATTTTCTCCAACAACTACATTGTGTGCAATGTGAACTAAATTATCCAATTTCACACCTTTTTTAATCATGGTAGATCCTAAAGTTGCTCTATCGATACAACAGTTTGGACCAATTTCTACATTATCTTCTATAACTACGTTACCTATTTGAGGGATTTTACTATATTCACCAGTGCTAGTTGGAGCAAAACCAAATCCATCAGATCCAATTACTGCACCTGCATGTATAATGCAATTACTTCCAATCACACATTCATGATAAATTTTTACTCCAGAAAAAATGATTGTATTATCTCCAATTTTTACATGGTCGCCAATATAAACATGAGGGTATATTTTGGTGTTATTGCCAATTGTTGCATCATCACTTATATAGGCAAAAGCGGCGATGTAAACATCTTTTCCAATTTTAGATTTTTCAGCAACAAAAGCACCCGATTCTATTCCTAATTTATTGTTTTTTAATTGATTGTAGGTTTTGAGTAATTTTGCAAAACATTCGTAAGCGTTATCAACTTTAATTAGTGTACACGAATTATTAATAGTTTTTTTTGGCGTAAAATTTTTATTGATGATAACTATAGAAGCATTCGTAGTATATAGATAATCTTCATAAGCCAAGTTGGCTAAAAAAGATAATGAATTTGCCTCAGCTTCTTCAATTTTAGCTAATTTATTCACTTTTATGTCAGAATTTCCTACAATTTCTCCGTTAAGTAATTCTGCGATTTGTTTTGCTGAAAATTCCATAGGAAAGCAAAAATACTGGTTTGAAAAGAATTTAACTAATTTTAGACAGAAGAATTTACAAAATATTAACATGAAATAAGCCATGAGTAAAATGCTTAGAAACATCAATGAGTATTCTATCCCGAGTACTAGGGATGACCGATTTAATAAAATAAAACACATATGAAAAAATTAACATTATACACCACATCAATATTGTTGGCATTAAACAGCTGCTCATGGAATGAGATTTTTGTTGTGAAAAATAATTCTGACAAAAGTGTAACTGTATCCTACAAAATTGAACCGCTTCAGAAAAGTGGTTTTGCAATTTTTGATGACCGACCTACGCTTTATGGTTTAAACAAAAAAGGAAATATCAACTGGGAAAAACAAATTACTGTTACTGATACAGATACTTCTCAATTTAAGTTAACTATTATTTTACCACCTAAAAGTGCTTTAATTTTTGGAACATTAAGTAATGACCATTATAAGAACCAAAACCAATATTTTATTAATGGTCGACATTTTAACTTTAACAGAATGAAAATAAAAAAAGAAAATGAAGTGATTACCATCGTTAAAGACCAATTTGATGATTTCTTTAAAAAAGTAAAAGGAGAAATTACGTTCGATATTAAGTAATAATTTTAGTTATTAACACATGTTACGCAGAAAAGCAATTAACCGCAGAGAAAATGGAGAAAACAACACGTAGAGAAACACAGAGAAAACCAAGTGCCTAGAACTCTGCGTTTCTCTGCGTAAAACCTTAGCGAACTCTGCGGTAAAAGTATTTACGTAACATCAGTTACTAATAGACATCGGAAAAATCTTCGACAATACAATAGAAACATCATCATAAAAACGGATTATCCAACTAACTCGAGTATTGATTTGGTAAAATATGTTGTAAAAGGGTTAAAAGAAATTTACAAAGAAGGCTATCAATACAAAAAACAGGAGTTATCGTAATGGGAATTACTCCTAAAAACGAGAAACAACTTAAGGTGGGTTCTAAAAATTGATTCACATCAAAATTTTCATAGTTTTTTAGAAACAATGAAAATTTTTGAAACACTATCTGGATTCCGTCAGCTGACGGATGAAGCAGTATATGAAAACAATGAATCAGCTAAACAAAACCATAAGTCAGTAAAAATTAAAGTTAGCGTGTCGGGATTTGGGTAGAACTTGGAAAAAAATTATCGCCAAGATACACCACCGGCTAGATGAAATAATAACTGTGAATGTTTAACTTTTTTGATATAAAAGAACAAGAAATTAATGTCATCTAACCAAAAGAAGTAAATTTGCATGAATAAAAATTAAACACAAAACAATGGCACAAATCACATTAAAAGGAAACAAAATCAACACAATTGGAGAATTACCAAAAGTTGGTGGAAAAGCAAAAGATTTTAATTTAGTAAAAAAAGATTTATCAATAACAACTTTAAACGACTTTAAAGGAAGTAAGTTGGTATTAACTATTTTTCCAAGTATTGATACAGGAACTTGTGCAGCATCTGTAAGAAATTTTAACAAAGAAGCAGCCAATTTACCCAATACCAAAGTATTGTGTATTTCTAGAGATTTGCCATTTGCACAAAGTCGTTTTTGCGGTGCTGAAGGAATTGAAAATGTAATGATGCTTTCTGATTTTAAAACTGGTCAATTTGGTAAAGATTATGGGTTGGAAATTATTGATGGTGCGTTAGCTGGTTTACACTCCAGATGTGTTGTAGTTATTGATGAAAAAGGAACTATTGTTTACACCGAACAAGTTGCTGAAACCACCGAAGAACCTAACTACCAAAAAGCTTTAAACAGCTTATAAATTAATTTCTTGTAATGAAAGTAATTTCCACCAATATAGGTGTAGCAACTGCTGTACTAAAAAATGGTAAAGAAGTTCAAACAGGAATTTACAAAACTTCCGTTGAAGAACCAATTACCTTAACAAAAACAGGCGTTGTTGGAGATGCTGTGATGGATTTAAAGCATCATGGAGGGTTAGACAAAGCTTGTTACCTCTATTCGGCAGACCATTATGATTTTTGGAAAGAAAAATTTCCAGACCTCTATTGGACTTGGGGAATGTTTGGAGAAAACTTAACCATTGAAGAGTTGAACGAAACTAAAATTAATATTGGAGACACTTTTCGTATTGGCTCTGCTGTTGTTCAGGTTTCAGAACCACGAAGACCATGTTCTGTTTTAGGAATAAGATTTGGGACTCAAGATATGATAAAACTTTTTTATCGTTTACCTTACCCCGGCATTTATGTTCGAATTTTAGAAGAGGGAAAAGTTAAAGTTGGAGATGAATTAGACCTCTTAAATAGCTTCGAAAGTATTAGTGTTGCAGAAATTTTTAGTTTATTTGCTACTCAAAAAGAAAATGTAACATTAGCAAAAAAAGCAATAAATTGTAGCTACTTAGCAAAAAGTTGTTTGCAATCCATTAAAGAGAAATTTAAAATTTAACTTACTACTTTTAAACCCCAATTTAACCGTTCATCAAATAATTGGAGTTATTTCCTAAAAAAAATCTATTTTTAGTTCCTTTTTTAAGGAAAAACAAATGCAACCTTTCCTTATTAAATCTAGTCAAAGTACCATGAGAAAGTCGTTTACCATATTTTTTGTTTTACTAATCATTGTAAATTGCACTTTTGCACAACGAGGAAAAGATGGAGCTAAAACTGTAACAGCAACCGAAGTGGTTAATGCATATACCACTTTGACTGTAAATGCCAGTATTGGAAATACTAGCTTAACAGTTGCAAATTCATCATTAATTACTAATTTTTCTAGTGTTCTTACCGCAGGTGATTTGATTATGATTATCCAAGTTCAGGGAGCAACAATTAATAATTCGAATCAATTTGTTTCTAGTTGGGGTGAAATAACTAACTATAATAACTGTGGAAATTATGAATTTCTACAAGTGGAAAGCGTTCCGAATGCAACAACCATCAATTTAGATTGTCCTCTTAATTTTGATTATACTGCTTCAGGTAATGTAGTAGTTGTCCGAGTTCCACGATATTCATCCTTAACTATCAACGCTGGAGGAATAATAACAGCAGACACATGGAATGGTTCAATAGGAGGAATTATAGCCATAGAAGTGAATGGAACAACAACTGTAAATGGTAGTATAGATGTTTCCAATTTAGGTTTCAGAGGTGGTCAGATAGAAGCTTCCTCCACATTTGGGGGAACACGTTATGCCGATAATAACCCCATCGAAGGAGCAGAAAAAGGAGAAGGAATTGGAGGAGACCAAGTATTTTACTCCACTTTTTTAGCAGGTAGATACACCAGAGGTGCTGCAGCAAATGGTGGTGGTGGTGGAAATGGTCACAATGCTGGTGGTGCTGGTGGTGCAAATACAGGAAATCCATTAAACTGGACAGATGGATCTGGCGTTTCTGATCCAATATACAATATTTCATGGGCATTAGAAACACCCTCTTTAGTTGGAGTAAGTAACTCTGGTGGTGGAAGGGGTGGCTATTCTCATGCAAGTACTAACGGGAATGAATTAACTCAAGCTCCTGGAGATGCAGCTTGGGGAGGAGATTTAAGAAGGCAAGTTGGGGGTTTAGGAGGAAGACCTTTGGATTATTCAACTGGTAAAATATTTATGGGTGGTGCTGGCGGTGCTGGTGATGGAGAAACTGCTTACCCAGGTGCTGGTGGAAATGGGGCAGGAATTATTTTTTTGAATACTTATGGGAATGTAAACGGAACTGGAACTATTGTCGCTGATGGGCAAAATGGTTATAATTGTGAACAACCTGGTGCTGCACCTTTTGGTCAAGTTACAGGAAAAGATGCTGCAGGTGGTGCTGGTGCTGGTGGTACAATTTTAATTAAAACTACTGGTATAGTTGCTGGAATTTCTATCAACGCCAATGGTGGTGAAGGAGGTGACCAAGTGATGAAAGTTGGTGCTTTTGCTTCCATTGGGGAAGCTGAAGGTCCTGGTGGAGGTGGCGGAGGAGGATATATTGCTGTCACTTCTGGAACACCAACTAGAAATGCAAATGGAGGAATTAATGGTACTACCAATAGTACTTACGTTAGTAATTTTCCACCTAATGGTGCAACTAGTGGCGGAGTTGGAATGCCCAACGAAAGTATTGATGCTTTTGATGTAATCATTAGCAATGATACTATCTGTTCAAATAGTACCGCCACACTAACTGCTTCAATTATTGGAACTGCACCTATTGGGGCTGTTTTTGAATGGTATGATTCACCGATTGGAGGCACACTTTTATTTTCTGGGAATCCATTTACAACTCCAATTTTAGTTGCTACTACCACTTATTATGTTCGTGTTTGCCCAGCTCCTTATAGAGTTCCTGTCACCGTTTATATTGATTCAAGTGTTACCCCAACGTTCACGACAGTAGCAGCACAATGTAGTGGAGCAGCAATAGCAGCCTTACCAACCACATCAAACAATGGAATAATAGGAACATGGTCACCAGCGATTAACAATACGGCAACAACTACTTACACCTTTACCCCAACAGCAGGACAATGTGCAACAACTACAACCATGACGATAACCATCACACCGAATGTTACCCCAACTTTCACGGCAGTGGCAGCACAATGTAGTGGAGTAGCAATAGCAGCCTTACCAACCACATCAAACAATGGAATAATAGGAACATGGTCACCAGCGATTAACAATACGGCAACAACTACTTACACCTTTGCCCCAACAGCAGGACAATGTGCAACAACTACAACCATGACGATAACTGTAAATCCACTGCCAACAGTTGTTGCTAATGCAACAAGTACGAGTATTTGTACTGGAGACCCAGTAACCTTAACAGGAAGTGGAGCAGCAAGTTACACTTGGGATAATTCAGTAATTGATGGCATAGCATTTACACCAGGAACTACAACAACTTATACAGTAATAGGAACAGATGGAAATGGTTGTCAGAATTCGGATGTGGTAACTGTAGTTGTTAATAATTGTGGAGTGTCTCCAGTAGTAAACTTTAATGCAAGTGATAGTTTTATTTGTGTTGGAGATTGTATTGATTTTAATGACTTGTCGGCTGGCACTCCTTCTGGTTGGACTTGGTATTTCTTTGGTGGAGCTACGACCAACTCTACCAATCAAAACCCAACTACTATTTGTTACAACACTGCAGGAAATTATGATGTAGCGTTAGTTGTTACTAATGCATTTGGACAAGATTCGTTGTTTATGGCTGGGTTTATTACTGTAAATGCTTTACCTACTATTATTGCTAGTGCTTCAGACACGAATATTTGTTTAGGTGATTCGGTTACCTTAATCGGTAGTGGAGCTGAAAATTATAGTTGGTTCAATAATCTTGGAGTACAGCAAGATTCAATTGTTTCACCTAATCAAAGTACTGCGTATTTTGTATCAGGAATAGATACTAATGGCTGTATAGGAGGGGATAATATTGCTATTTTTGTTACTTCTTGCACTAATCCAATAGCCAACATTAGTTCATCAAAAATTTTTGTATGTATTACTGATTGCATCAATTTTACAGACTTGAGTTCAGGAGGAACACCTACAACTTGGTCGTGGAATTTTTATGGAGCAAATCCAAGTAGTTCAAGTGCTCAAAACCCAAGTAACATTTGTTATGATTCTACTGGCACTTATCATGTGTCATTGATGGTTAGCAATGTTTTTGGACAAGATTCAATTTATTATTCAAATTATATTACTGTTGATTCTTGTCGTGTAATTCCTATAGAATTTATGATACCAAACGTATTTTCACCTAATGGAGATGGGCAAAACGATATTTTTACTGTTACTGGAACTAATCTTAATTCTGTTTCAATAGCAATTTATAACCGTTGGGGAGAATTATTGTATCAAACCAATCAACTTAATGAAGGTTGGAATGGAAGAACTAATTCAGGTACAGCATCTGCTGAAGGAACTTATTTTTATCTAATTAATGTAAATGATGAGTTTTACAAAGGAACGTTAACGCTTATCAGATAATTTAAAAGAAAAATGAAAGCATTATTCCACCCGTTGATGTTGCTCCTAAAGTAGTTTCTGAAGATTGGTCTTTTCCATTTTCAAAGGTATTAATATCAGCACCGCTAACTGGAGTGATATTATCACTTATACTATAATCACCTCCAGCTTTTTTGTAGGTAAGTGCATACGCAAATTCAACACCTAAGCTAAGATTTTTTGTTAAGAAAAAATTAAATCCAGCAATACCACCCAATCCAACATAAAAACCACCATCTTGTTGTATTATGAGTTGTTCTTTGTATGTTCCTGTAATATCAGTAATAGTTAAATTTGAATTGGTTGTGGTGTTTCCAATTCTACCAATAAGAATTTCACCACCAACATAAGGGTCGAGTCTTTTATTTTCTCCCAAGTGTTTTTCCAATCCTAAAGAAATGGAAAAATCAATCCTTGAAATAGTTGAATCAACTTCTTGCAATGCTCTGTTTCCGCTCGAAATACTAACACTATCAGAGGTGAAAAAGTTTTGTTTTTGATAATTTAATGCTAAACCAATCCTTAATGCTTGGTCGTTTTTTAAATAATGACGAGCAAAAATCATATAATTCCCAATGCCATCTTTATTATTATCTACTTTAATGTCGTTAATTAAACCAGATATATTTAAGCTAAAACCCCAATCTCCTTTTACAGGTTTCAAGGTGTCATTTTGAGCGTTAGCGTTGATAACTGAAACTAAAATTAATGCAAAAACAAATGTTACTTTTTTCATTGGTATTTTTTAAGAATATGAGTTAAAAACTAATTAAAACTACATTTATTATGTGAGCAGGTGAAATTAATTATTTCTTTAATATTCCACCAAATTAATTAATTCAATCTTTACCTTTGAAAATATGAAAAGAATAGGGTTAATATCTGATACACATGGTTATTTAGAACCTAAAGTTGAAAAATATTTTGCAGCATGTGATGAAATATGGCACATTGGAGATATTGGGAACATCGATGTGATTAAAAAATTAACAAAAATTAAACCAGTGAGAGCTGTTTATGGAAATATCGACGGACAGGATATTCGAAAAATTTTTCCAAAAGAAATGAAGTTTACTTGTGAAGAAGTTAAAGTTTGGTTGGTACATATCGGAGGTTACCCCAGCCATTATGATAAAGATGTTAGAGAACGTATTAAGTTTAGTCCACCAAATTTATTTATTAGTGGACATTCGCACATTCTTAAAGTGATTTATGATAAAAAGCTCAATTTATTGCACATCAACCCAGGTTCTGCTGGTAAAAGTGGCTTCCATAAAGTAAAAACTATTGTTCGGTTTACCATCGATAAAAAAGAGATTAAAGATTTAGAAGTAATTGAATTAGGACCTCGAGTAGAAAATGTAACTTTGTTACCAGAAAATTAAAAAAAATGAATCCATTATTAGCAGAATTTAAAACACCTTATCAAACAGCTCCTTTTTCAAAAATAAAAAACAAACATTTTAAGCCAGCTTTTGAAGAAGCTATTAAAATCGCCAAGAAAGAAATTGATGCCATCATCAATAATAATGAGCCGCCAACCTTTAAGAATACTGTTGCAGCCTTAGATTATAGCGGAGAATTATTGAGCCGTGTTTCAAGTATATTTTTTAATTTAAGTTCTGCCGAAACTTGTGATGAAATTATTAAAATAGCTCAAGAGGTTTCCCCTCTCCTTTCTGATTTTAGTAATGATGTTGGATTAAATCAAAAATTATTTCAACGAATTCAAACTGTTTTTGAAAATAGAAAACAACTAAAATTAACTGCAGAAGAAACCACTTTACTCGAAAAAAAATACAAAAGTTTTGTTAGAAATGGAGCTAATTTAAATAAAAAAGACCAAAAAATTTTAAGAGCCATTGACAAAGAATTATCCAAAACCTCTTTAACTTTTGGAGAAAATATTTTGGTGGCGACCAACAACTATCAACTTCACATTACCAACTCGGCAAATCTTAAAGGTTTGCCCGATGGAGTTATTGAAGCAGCAGCATTAACAGCTAAAGAGAACAAAAAGAAAGGTTGGATTTTTACGTTACATGCACCAAGCTATATTCCATTTTTGACCTATGCTAAAAATAGAGCATTGAGAAAAGAAATTGCTTTTGCTTTGGGTTCTAAAACTTACCAAGGAAATCAGTTAGACAATCGAGAAAATGTATTAAAAATCGTTCAATTACGTTATCAAAGAGCTAAATTATTGGGTTATAAAAATCATGCTCATTTTGTGTTAGAAGAACAAATGGCAACATCTCCTCAAAAAGTAACTCATTTTTTAAACGATTTATTAGAAAAATCGAAACCTATTGCCCTTAAAGAAAATCAACAACTAACGACTTTCGCTAAAAAATTAAAAGGGACTCCTCCTTTACAAAGTTGGGATGCAGCCTATTATAGTGAAAAATTAAAACAAAAATTGTTTAACATCGATGATGAACAATTAAAACCCTATTTTAAATTGGAGAATGTTGTAAAAGGAGTTTTTACCGTTGCAAAAAAATTGTATGGTTTAAATTTTGAAGAAATTTTTGACATCGATAAATACCACCCCGAGGTGATTACCTATAAAGTTACTGATGAAAATAATGAGTTTGTAGCCATCTTTTATGCCGATTATCATCCAAGAAAAGGAAAACAAAATGGTGCTTGGATGACTTCTTACCAAGACCAATTTATTAAAAATGGAATCAATCACCGACCACACATTGTTAATGTTTGTAATTTCACGAAACCTACCGCAACAAAACCTTCCTTACTCACCTTTGATGAAGTTACTACCTTGTTTCATGAATTTGGTCATGCATTACACGGAATGTTAGCCAACACTACCTTTCCTGGACTATCTGGCACTAGTGTTTATCGTGATTTTGTAGAACTACCTTCACAATTATTAGAAAATTGGTGTTACGAAAAAGAAGCGTTAGAATTATTTGCTTTTCATTATCAAACCGGAGAGGTAATCCCCATTGAATTGATTGATAAAATTAAAGCCTCAGCCAATTTTATGGAAGCAACAAAAATTGTTCGACAATTGAGTTTCGGAATAGTTGACATGGCTTGGCACACTTCTAATCCTGAAAAAATCAACGACGTAAGTGTTTTTGAAAGAAAAGTGATGGAAAAAACTCAAATTTATCCGTATATGGAAGGAACTTGTTTTAGTACCGCTTTTTCTCATATTTTCGACGGCGGATATTCTTCTGGGTATTATTCCTACAAATGGGCAGAGGTTTTAGATGCCGATGCTTTTGAATATTTTAAATCTAACGGAATTTTTAATAAAGAATTGGGAGATAAATTTAAAGAACACATTTTATCAAAAGGTGGTTCGGAACATCCAATGAAATTATATAAAAGATTTAGAGGGAAGGAACCTGATAGTACTGCATTACTTAAAAGAGCAGGCTTGTTGAATGTAAGTTAATACAACATAAAACAATGTGAAAATGTAACAATGCAGCTATTTAAAAACCTTTCACCTGTCCCTTTCACCTTAATCGATCTGCTGCTCTAACTAAATCATCATCTTTTTTAATAAAATGAATGGCTAAATAAGTAAGAATAATGGTGATGACTGGAATTATTGCTCCCAATTTAAGACTTACCATAACATCATTGACATTTGGTCCAACAGCACTTTTAGCAGTATCGCTATACATCACTATTGCCGCAATTTGTAGTGCAACCAATAAAATATTAAGCTTCGCTAATTTCAATTGTAGTTGTCGTTTTTTATAAAGAAAAATGATAAATAAAGTTATGAGAACAATTAATCCTTGCAATACTCCAACCCCCATATTTTTAGCAATCACATTTGTAACATCTGTAATCTCAACAGTTTTGTAAGCATTCATCACATAAGTAGCTTCATATCCAACAAATTCTAAAATTGGAAAATATGAAAATAAGACTCCTAATAGCACTACTAAAACTAAAAAAACAGTTTGAATTCGTTGTATCATAATTGTATTTTTTGGCAAAGATAATACGTTTAACATTAATCTCTTAATTAGCTCGCATTAATAAAACTATTTGAAAGCAGTATTAGGAAACAAAACACTATCATAAATCAGATAGAACTGAAATAAAACATGGAAAACCATTATAAATTTTGATTTTAATCAATTTATAGAAAATATTTTAAAGCATTATTATTTTTGTTAGAACTGAAATAATTCACACATATTATAAAAACATTCTAATTTTTTACATTTATTTTTATACTAATTATGAAAATATGAAGTTGGTGTTATGAAAAAAGTAATAATTGTACTATTTTATCTTATTTTAAATAACGCTTCTTTTGCAGATATCTTGCTTAATGAATCTTTTACAGCTGGAGTACTTCCTGCTGGATGGACAAATTCTGCTCAGCAAGGTACAGCCATTTGGACTATTAGAAATACACCTGTTTTTTCATCACCATCTGCTGGCAACTATATTGTATTCGATGACTTTGTTTTAGGTGCTGGTGTAACACCTAACGAAGCAACGCTAAGAACACCTACTGTTAATTTTACAAATAGAAATACTGCTTTTCTTAAAATTTCTCATCATTGGTTTGGGGTTGAATTTACCCACGGATATATAGAAATAAGCAATAATGGCGGAGTTTCTTGGACTCAATTAATAGATTATGAAAAA
>Ga0100377_1001061_pt1 | contig 23917 bp, 39 predicted proteins | sample CryGeymeta201501_FD_83664 | JGI IMG/M metagenome (GOLD analysis project Ga0100377, IMG submission 83664) | Groundwater microbial communities from Crystal Geyser aquifers in Utah, USA - Crystal Geyser metaG 2015-01 | ecosystem: Environmental > Aquatic > Deep subsurface > Groundwater | place: USA...
ACACCATACATTATGCGAAATTAAACTACTGTCCTAGTCCGTGCAATTCTTTTGGATCCTTCCAGTCTTTTTCTATGAACTCACGACTCATGCGTATGATGGCTGCGCTTCTGCGATTTGACAATCCAAGTTGTTTTATCAGTTCCGCCATTTCAGTCGGATCCGCTTTGATCGCCTTTTTAGGCGTAGGCCAGCGTTTGAAGAATTCATGACGAACTTTGTCAACCTGCAAGCGCGTTGTTTGATTCAAACACATACAACATACAAACATCTTCCATTCGTTTGGATGATATATTTCTTGCAACAAATTATAAGGTGATCTCATCAAGCAAAAATAAGGAAGACTTACATATTATATGCAAGTCTTCATCATTAATTTCCTATTATCTATTAAATTATGCTCTTGAGCTCGGCAAGTAACTGGTTGAGAGACGATTTGCTCCTCAACTCTTGGAACTTTGTTTTGTTGACGTCATTGTCAAATGTAATACCAAGCATGCCTATGAACTGTTTTTTATCATTGTGTATCGCAACAAATACTATAGTACCCTTATCAGACGATCCTATCTTATAAAACATGTCTTCGAGATCTGATTCTTCAAAATTCATGTCTGTGCCCCTATGCTTGCCTATGATGACATAATCTTGATTGCTTTCCATCAAAAAGTCGATGAGCTCGGCATATTTTGACAATGGTAACGACTGGAAATCGTGAATCACGCTTGACAGTCCCTGGTTCACCACCTCGAAGATGGCAGACATGGAGTACTTGTGAAAAGACCTATCGCCAAGGTAAACTGTGCCATTATGAAACTGAAACAGGTATATTCTGTTAGCAACTAAAGTTGCCTTAACTTCTGCCAACTTAACCTTTATTTCTACGGATCTCTTCAAAGAGACGCTGAAGAACTTTTGTTGCATCTTGGTCTTTATGACCTTTGCTAGTTTCGGTATGTAGTAACCTCCAACACCTGCGGACACAAATCCTATGATTTTGCCAGCCTCACTGTATACTAGTTCTAAAAAATTAAAGTCCATATCTATCAAAATATTTTATTTATATATTCGGATATTGACATGGACTTTAACAAAAAAACATAAATTAAATCGCCAACTTGTCTTCAACGACAGTATCAGGAGCTAATATCGGGAAAATATCGAGTATAGGTGATACTATCACTGATACCACGGTAAAATCTATCATCAACGATTCTAAACCTTCTTTAACTTTTGCGTCTGCAGATTTAACAGAATCTCCCGATACCAGGTATGTCTGGGCCACTTTTTTAGGCTTATCATCTACCATGTCCTCATAAGTAACCTTACACTTGTACCAAGTATCTGCATCCTCTTCTGTGAAGATGTCATGAATCTCCGTACGTGCTATGCTAACTACGTCGAACTCGCCGCGGATTGTAGCGCCCACTTCCTCGTGCGCTCTGGCTTCTGCGTCTGTGAAATTTACTGCGGCCAATAGGTACGCTTCAGTTACCCTTTTGATTTTGCCGTCTTCTAAAGTTTTCGTGTACTTTACTTTTACTGTGAACCAATTCATGTTGTTTAATTTTTAATTGTTTATATACTTTGTATGATTTATTTTATAATTTGTTTCAAATTTAGTTATCGGATATAGATATAAAATAAAACATTTCCAATTACAAAAACACCTGTTTATACGGAATTTAAACAAACAGAATTTAATTTTTTATTAAACCCAACAGACATACAAATATTTTGGCATGTGTTAAATGATGATCATAGATAGAAAAGGTAATATAGAAATTATTTTAGCAGATAACGTTTTAAAAAATCAATTTCTTTATTAATATCAAGCATTTTAACTTTTGTTGTTTTACGTTGTCCATATAAATCTTGTAGTATGACCCGTAAAACTGAGTCATTAGTATTATCAAATACATTACCATTTGCACATATAATTTGTCTTTCTTCCACCATACCCGAAGTACTTTTACCTAAATACATCTCAGGTGAAATATTAAACTGCATAATGCAATTTGGATAAAGTGATGCGAAGTCATAGCATGCAACCCATTCATGCATGCCGATTATTGGTTCCTTTACCCAAGCACCTACGAAGTGCTTCTGTTCTATCGTATCCTTGTTAGTATCTATAAAGACTTTATCTCGACGTAAGAACTCTCGGCACATCAATGCTTCCTGTACCCACACCGGAGAGAACGCCCTATTTATCTCGACCTGTGCAATGTGACCAAGTTTCAGGAACGTAGTCATCGTGTTGAGTTTCTGGTCGATGTAATGCACCAGGATGGCATCTACCGCATTGTAGAAGATGAACTTCACAAAATCGTTGTCATACAGCGATTTCAATGTGCCCGGGTATTTTATCTTGGCAATTCCAGTTGCCCGCTCAGCGATGTAGTCGAGTTTGTAGTTCTCCTTAATTTTGATAACTCTGTCCCACTTCTTAACGATGTCGAGGTAATCTATGATCAGCTTGTGCTGTGGTATGCGATCGCGACCTCTTAACGGTCCTGCTATCGCCGGGTTGATCTTGATGCGCTCAGCACGATTCACGAGGTACATCCAGTCAAACCTAAGTACGTTCCATCCAGTGATGCACGGCATCTTGTTCATGAGCTTGCCGAAGAACGTGTAAAGCATGTCGTATTCACTCTCGAACTTTATGTACCTGAACGCCCACTTGTCGTTAGGATATTTCTTGAAGTGTACGTTAATATCGTTTTGTATCTTATCATGATCCATCTCAGTCATGTCCCTTAATCCTAACACAGTTATCTTCTTGTCCGTGCAGTTTGCAATGGCTATTGCAGTCACCTTGTTAAGTGCGAACTCAGGATCTGGAAAACCATCCGTGATCTCCGTCTCAATATCTATAGAGAATTTCTTCGGCTCATTGTACTCGAGCGCTGGTAGAATCTCATCGCGCCTGTGATACAATATCTCCTCGATGGTGTACTTGTTTATATTAGACGTCTTGACCTTCTTGACAGGCTTGTTATCCCACGATCTATACTGTTCATCAGGTTTGTCAAGTCTTCCATTTGCATATTCCCAGATGTAACCCTCTGTGGAATTATTCAATGGAATTTCCAAAAACTTCGTATCGCCGTTCTTATCAAAATGCGATATGTTTAGTGAACTCAACTTTCCAAACCGTGGATCGCCCTCTCTCCTTACTTCTACATCTACTATCATCGTACTTTATTTTAAATGTTTATTTATTCTAAATAATTTATTAGTTTTAATTTTAAAAAATTCACTAAAATTTTCTACGGTAAATTTTAATTTACCATATTTTTTATGAAATTCAGAATGACATGGAACGCATAAAGTAATTCCATTAAATATTTTAGTTTGTAATTCTTTGTGTTTTGCATAACTTTTTAAATGATGTGCTTCAATACTACCTTTGTTTTTACATATTTTACATGTATAGTTATCACGATTATATACTTTTTTCCTCCATATAATATATTCTAAATGAAATCTTCCTACTATTCGTTCGTCATCTGTTATATTATGATTATAATTAAAATGGTCCTTACCTGTTTTCTTATTTATACAACCACACGATTTATCACATTTACTTTGTTTTTTTTTTTAATTTAGCAGGAAACACTGTAATAATATTTCCACAATCGCATTTACAATCAACTAATGTCCGATTTTTTTTGTTTTATTTGATTTACATATAACTGTTAGTAATCCAAATTTTTTTATTTATAACTGTAGTTTTAAACATAACATTATATCTTGTCATTTAAAGAATTTCATCACATAGTCCGTATTTTTTACAAGTTTTGGCGTCCCACCATAGATCCTTCTTGAGTATCTTGTCTATCTCATTTTTAGGAACTTTGGTGTACGTACCATACATGTTGCGTATCGAATCCATCAATAGGTCAAGGTTCGTCACCTCGTCTTTGATTTCAGCATACTTGCCCCACATACTAGAACTCAGCTGGTGAATTAACATGTACGAGTTTCGCCGTATGTATCTCCTTGTACCCACTATGGATAAGAAAGTTGCTGCTGATGCTGCGCATCCATCAACTATCGTATTAACCGGTATGACGTCCCTGGCCTCAAGTATAGTGTCCATTCCTGACAGTCCTGCGAATATGGAACCGCCGAATGATTGAATGTTGACAAAGCAGCTACCAGAATGTTGTAGTGACATGTCATTGTGTGCCGCGTGTATCTTTGCCTTGATCACCAACGATTGAACGTTTTTGTTCAGCATCAAAATGCTGTTCTCAGAAACACCAGAGTAAAAGTATATTCGGTTGTTAACCAATTCTACCTTTTCATCTTTGTCGGTCATGCCCATAATTTTTGACGTCTGATCTTCCTTGAAGTCTTCGCCTTTCGCACCCCAATACATTAAAATGTTCCGGTTGAACCGAATGCACCGTCGCCTCTTTCTGAAGCAACCACGTGTAATTCGTCGTCATTAACGAGCTCTACTTCATCGTAGAACATTGGAATTAGTATAAACTGTGCGAGCTTCTGTCCAGGTTTTATCAACACAGCTTGATCGGTTGGATTGAACAGGTGCAAGTTCAGAGGACCCTGATAGTCCTCGTCTATAACGCATGCGCCAATGTCTAGACCAGATAGCGCTACACCGGATTTATTGAATGCAATCAACGCATATCCAGTTGGAACTTCTGCCCTTATTCCTGAATCAATTCTGATCTGTCCGTTTGGTTGAACTAATGTTTCTTCGAAATCATTCGGCACGAAGAAATCGATGCCGGCGCTTTTTGTTGTGCCCCTGATTGGGGTCTTTACGTCTTTAGTCTTTGAAATTTTCATCGCTTCTATTTTAGTGTTAAACTTGTTAAAGTTGTATACACCGGGTGCGATGAAGTTTCATAAAAAAAGGGCATACTTGGAAAAAGTATGCCCTCTAACTACAGATTTATTGGTATTGGTTATCTCCTCTAGTTTCTCTAATGGCAGAACAATGTGGACTTGTGAATTATTTTCATCAACATATTTTTTTAGCTCCTACAAACAGGACCTATACCGTGCTCGATGCTCTCGGCATCTGTTAATTTTTTTCCACACACAAGACAAGCTCCTGTGTGCATGATTTCTACATTGTTATTTAACTTACTATAGTCACCACCTGAAATTTGTCGTAACACCCATGCGATAGCTTTTGCTGCCGGCGTATCTACAACTTGTTTTTTGTCTGTGATTTGTCCATCTGCAAATGTACCAAGTCTTTTATAATCCTGGTATCCTTGTTCTACCTTAACATGTGTATACCACTTCTCGTTCCATAAAGATCTACTGATCTTGAAAGTGTAATCTTTATTGGTTTTCAATGACTTAACTGTAAATTCTGCGCCATTGTTATTCTTCTCTGAATAAAAAACGCAAGTTCTCAGGTTTGATTATCGTTTTCATATTATAAAGATATGAATAAATATTGAATAAAAAAAATATATTAATAAAAAAATGCCTCCATATTTTCATGGAAGCATTTTTATAATTATCTAAAAATTCAATTTAACATACAACGATGTTTTCTTTTAGATTTTTTCTAACGAATTTAATGAACTCAGAAATGTTGTCCTTGCTCCATTGATTTGTTACCATTATATTCTTCTTGTTGCCAATTTTTATTAACTCTTTGGTAAAAAATCGTCGCTTACTCTCTTTGTCTTTTTTTGAGATGGAAACAATATTTTTATCAAATATTGTTTTCATCATCGTTAAAGATACATTAGGATTCTGTGTAACAAAATTGTTAATAACGGCTAATACAAGTCGACCCTTGCCATATACGTTACCATTAAATTCATACTTTGTGTAATCTCTACCTGAAGAGACTACCTTTGTTTTTTTTGTTGCTGCTTTCATAATTTTATTTTTAAATTTATTATACAACAAAGATACATGTAGTTAAAAACGTACAGGTTGCATAATTATTTTAAAAAGTTGCGTAAACATTAACACCGGCTATAGTAATTATTTTAAAAAGTTGCGTAAACATTAACACCGGCTATAGTTCTTTCATGAAACGACCAGTGTTTGGTTTAAAATATCTTTTTGTACCATCTTTATCAATTATTACTTTGTATTCTTTAAATTCGTGTACTGCGCTGTTAGCAACAAGGCTACATTTCGTCTTCGTAAGAAATTTTACCATTACTTCTCTCAAAGTTGCTGATTTCATCTCTTATAGTTCTAATCAACTTATTTCGCTTCTTTATAGCTAAATCAAGATTATCCATTTCCTCAATAGACATTTCAGTTAACTTCAAGATTCCATGATTTATCCTATTAAATTCATAAGGTATACTTGGTCTTTGCAAAGCTCTGATAATTGGTCTTCTAGTCTTTTTTTACGTAAATCTAAATCTTTTAATTCTTCTTTTATTTTTTCTTTAAAAACCTTAGAATTTAAGAATTTTTCTAAATTAAAATCGTAAAGTAAACAACCAATTGTATCAGGTGCAAAATCAAAATGTACAAAAGGTGCTATAATATGATTTGATGGTACACTATACATATTGCCTGCTACAATACATTGACCAGTTTCTAATAATTTCATGCCGACATCCCAATAATCTGGATATTGGGATGACCTAAAAAAATTATCTATAATAAATCTTTTTTGTTCTTTTGTAAGCTGTCTTAATGTTACTTCCATATTTAATTGTTTTATAACCAAAAGTTTTGACATCCCAAAGTTTTTACGCTTTTATTTAGGATAAACAATAGCTTCGATGAAGTAATATAATTTCTATTAATTCATTAAGGCATTCTCGTTCTGCTTCTTCGTAAGAGACTTCAGGAGCACCATTTTTAAGATGCTTATTACCATGAGCAAACTCTGTGATTTTAAAACACCAGTCATCAAAATCTCTTTCAATTCACTTTAACTTTTAGTTTTGCCATTTTATCCTCGCATTAAACTAATTAAACTCATGAATGGTTCTATTGTCATTTCCGGATCCGACTCTTCTGCGTAGGCCTGACATTCGGTCATCATCCAATTCGGATCGTAGTTGACCGGAAAGGAGTACCAACCGTTCTTTATTCCGTGTGGATCTCCTTGTGGCAGCGGCTTCTCAGCCTTCTTAAAATTGAATGAGCACGCTATGTGAGCGTCGCCTGGTACGTTCTGCTTGTATGCGCAGCCGTAACATGATTTCTTTGTATCAGTCATTATCCAAATGTTATTACACCCTGCGGGTATGTTTCAAAAAATCTCTTTATATTACCTATGTTCAATTATTTCTTTCTTATCGGTTTTAACAGGTACCGAATACCAAGTGTGACATCCCATTATCGAGCCTCCATGTTATTAAGTATGATATTAATGTTTGTTACAGTCTTTCCGTATTCGGCGGCAAGCTCCTTACTAGTCTTACCGATCTTGAAGTCTTTCACCATCTTTTCGTTACGTTTCCTGTATTCTGCCCTTGTCAGCTTGGTTCTCTCTCCGAACTCGTGCAAAATGTTATATACGTGGTCTCTGGTGAGTTTGAACTTGTCCGCTATCTCTGCTGCGTTCAAAGGCTTACTCTTGCACTTATACATCGCCAGAATGTCTTTGTTACGTTTTGCTAAACAAGCATCGAACGCATTGTATCCAAGATTGTTCTTTATTTTTCGCAACAGGCTCGCACCGTATTTCTCCTGCACCGCCTTGTGATTCATTCCGCTGTCAATGTCGTCCTTGAGCTTCACCAGCGATTTTTCCAGGATGCCGCTCTTGACATACTTACCAAGGTGACCACGGATTATCTGCCCTATTCTAGTTGTCGTGAGGTCGTGCTCTTCGGCGATCACTGTGTTGTCATCGCCATGCATGTACATCTCTATGACGCGCGCGTCTCGCTTGCTCATCGAGCCATCTATTTTATTAGTGCCCTTGACGCCGTAAGACTTTAGTATGTTGTGAATGTATGATTTGCCTATGCCATCAAATTTTTTAGATAATATGACAAGCGCTTCTTTAAAGTCCTTCCCTTCTTGTATGAGACTATTATAACTATCAAAAATCTCTTTATTTCGTACTACTGTTGTTATCTTCATGACTTTATTTTTTTTCATTTTTTGTTCAGCACGATACGTTATGAAACATTTCTCCTCTATTATTACAGTATAATAATTAGTCTATACTTATTTAATTTGAGGATTCATCATCCCAGTTATTGTGGGAGGCTATACCCCACAAACAAGCAACTATTAAAAGTCCTAGATATAATATAGCTTCCATTTTTGTACCTTTTATTTATATGTTTAATTCCGACCCAGTTTGCTATTCTGTTAAGAAATGTAAAGTTATGATATTTCTCGTTAGAAATGAAGTTTTCCTCATTTTTTTTACCATCAGCTAAGTTCTAACATCCTGTTAACGGATTTCAACGCCTTTAATCTTATGTCTTCTGACACGAAAATCTCTGGTTGCAAGTATACTAACGAAGCATGTATTTTTTCCAATGTGTTCAGTTTCATGTAAGGACACTCACTACAAGCGCAGGTGTTGTTCGTAACGGCCGGCGCAGGTATTAGTGTCTTGTTCGGCACAGCTTGCTTCATCTTGTGTATGATACCAACTTCGGTGGCCACTATGAACTCAGTCGCCGGATCATCCTGTACGAACTTCAACAGGGCAGTCGTCGAGCCGATGAAATCGGCCTCGTCCAATACGTCTTGTTGACATTCAGGGTGTGCTATTAGCTTTGCGTTAGGATGCTTGCCCAGTAACAGCTGTAGCTTTGCCGCAGATATTTCTACGTGCACCTCGCACGATCCGTCCCATAATACCAGGTCTCGTCCTGTCTTCTTTGCAACGTAACGGCCGAGGTTGATGTCGGGCGCAAATATTATCTTGGCATCCTTCGGAAGGCTCTCGACTATTTTTATTGCATTTGACGAGGTGCAGATGATGTCGCTGAGCGCCTTTATCTCCGCCGAACAGTTGATGTAGCTGACGACCGTATAGCCAGGGTGTACGTCCAAGAACTCCTTGAACTTGTCGGTGGGCGTCGAGTCCGCCAATGAACATCCAGCGTTAAGGTCTGGTATTATCACGACCTTGTCCGGGTTCAGTATTTTGGCGGTCTCGCCCATGAAATGCACCCCCGCAAATATTATGACGTCTGCATCTGTAGCTGCTGCTTCCTGAGAGAGTCCAAGACTATCGCCTATGAAGTCGGCGATGTCCTGTATGTCCTCCTGCTGGTAGTAGTGCGCCAGTATGACTGCGTTCTTCTCCTTCTTGAGTCTGTTTATCTCATCTACTAGATTCTTACCGCCTAGTTCTGCCGTAACGAACCCATCGTTCTGTATCTGTATCGCTAAATTTTTCATGTGTCCCATTATTCCTTATAATTTTGGTTTCCGTGATATTTAATTTTGTTTATGTCTTCGTCGCCAATGTACTGCATTTCTCTGCCGTCACAAAATAATATCGGCACCTCAAAAATGCCGAATATGTTGTCGATCACATAGTGAAAGTTTTTAGATTCTTCATCATCCACAACACGCATTAGGATTGAATACCCGCCGCTATTCACGCATTACCGACACCCTCACTACTACTTTTAAGTTCATTAGGATCAACTTGTTATACGCAAGCACTACATCCGTGTTCCAATTGAACTTTTGTGGAAGTAAAAAAGAAAATAAAAATTTGCCCACGCTCTTTAATGATTAGTAAATTCTTTTAAAAAACTTTCTTTCTGTTCAATAGTCCAAGTGCAACTATAATTCGTAAACAGTTTTAATATTTCATCTAAAGGTTTTGCTTTCAAAAAACGCATCTGATATTCATTCGGAAACTTCTCCCAATGGAGCGTTTTAAATTGATTGTCCGATTGAATTAAGTTGTATAAGAAGTCCAAAGTTTTGTTATTGAAACTCTTTAGATTTTCTGAAATAAACCCGTTCACTTCTTCGTAATTCAATACTTTAGTTTCAATGCTTGTTAAGCATTCTCCTAATGCAATTAACTGCTCCTTTGATATGTTTTTATTGTGTTTCGGTAAAGCAAAAAGATAGTAGTAATTAGATACTCTTTTCTTAATGCTATTCAGCAGTATCTCAAAAACATCATCTTCTAAAATGAACTGGTTTTTCATTATCAAATCGTGTGGCATATTGCTTTTTCCTACACCATATTCAATCCAATATCGTCCAATTCCAAAAATACAACCATTTGTATTATACTTGGGTTCTTTTACATACTGTATAACCTCTTCCTTTCTATAGTCAAATGGCATTTTAAACGATTTGATAAACGATACTTCTTTGCTGCAATCAGTCATAATAATTTTTAGTAAATCAATTACCGTTTCTTTTTTCGAGTAAAAGTTTACTGCTAAATGTGGGGCAAGTCCACCATCATTTCGGCTACAATACCATCCGTTTGCTTCTTTTTTAATATTGAAAATATTTAGCAATATACCCTCAATAAAAAGAAATTGATTTTGCTGTCTGCTTTTAAACCAACCTTGTTTATCTTCTTCGGATTGTTTTATTTTAGCAAATTCATCTCTCAAATAATCAAGTAATCCCAATGCTGTTTTTGAGTTATCCACTTGTTTTTTTAAAGCCGTTAATTCCTTGTATTGTTCCGAATTTTTGTTTCGAGCATTTGTCAGTTCTTTTTCCAAAGAGCCAATCTTTTCTGCAATCTGTTTAGATGCAAATTCGTTCAAGTCAATTTCTAATAAGTTGTCCATAATTTATTTTTTTAATGATTAAATGATTTTTAAAAACCCTCCCTATGGTATCCTTGTACCAGTGCTCATCTTTGTATTCGTTATGAATGTAATACAATGCCATCTTTGCGGTCCGCGAAGAGAATTTACCCTTTACCAAGTCTTCGTATGTCACGCCAAATCTCGTCTCGTAATCAATGGTTTCTTCCGTCGGCGTTTGAGATTCTTAGGCAATATTTTAGCGCCATACTTCATCATGGCAACGCCAACAACTTGTATGCTCACGTATCTCTTAAATTCATCGCCTGCCTTAATGGCACACTCGATAAGATCGTCCTGTATAGCCGTAAGTTTGTCTGCTATTTTTTTAACATCTTTGATACGTCCTACTTTGCTCATGATGTGCGCCATCACGTCCTCAGGCGGGTCTCCGCCCATTATGTGTTTGCTATACCATCCCATTTATCTTTGTTTTTGCCACTCAGCGTGCAAAGCATTCCAAGATTTATCGGAAAGCACATCAAATGATCCGTATTTGATCGACATAAAATTTAATATCAATCTTTCAAATGGCATGTCCCACTTGCTCTCCTCTGTTTCTAAAAATTCTCTAATAATTTGCTCAACATCTACTTCATGTTCACCAGATAGCAGATTGTCTTTCCAAAATGTAATTTCCATAATTTTATTTTTTACTGCGCAATTTTTGCTTCATAATTGAAATATGTTTGTAGTTTAATGAAGTGCTCCCACTGAGCCCTCAAGCCTTTTACAAGCTTACTTGATTTATTCTTTGCCTCTCTCCTATCCCAGACGGCCTTGATTTTCTCGCGCATCTTGTGCTGGCCAACATTCAACTTCAACTGATCCTCAAAAGAAACCAGCCACTCACCTCTCGGATGTGTGGCTTCTGTGACGTACTTACCATCACGATTCTTCATTGACCATCTTGGCTGTTCATATAAATGGATTTCCTGATGTATTTCAGGCAGTCCGTTGAAGCTAACATAGAAATGAAAGTTTGAACATCCAGCATACGCCTGATTAACTCGGATGTCTATTGTATCAATTTTCTTTATATGTTCTGGAATACGGTGTCTGGTTCTCAGCATCAGATTTGAGTAAAACACGTCCATCACCGCCTTCGGTATCGCTGGGCATTGGTGATTAAAATATTTTTCTTTGTTAATTCTTATTTTCATGCTTTATTTTTTTGGTAAAAATGCTTCGCTAAAAAAAGAAGCTTTCATATCTGTAAGTAAATTCATATCAGTTTCAGTAAGAATAGAACCCCTAAAACTTAAATCTCTTTGACGGTGGTCTGTTGGCCAAGTTATGTTTTGAGTAATGTTTAAAATTTGTAAATGTTCGTGATTATGTATAATTGTAAATAAGTCTACAGAATCTTTATACTTATAAACTTTACCAATCTCAAATTTCTTGTCTTTTAATCCGTCACCTGTTGATCCAAAACCACCGGCACCTCTCTCAGTGGGTACTGTGTGCAAATTTGTATCATCAACTATTTCTATTGTGTCATACAATACAGGTATAAGTATGAACTGTACCAACTTCTGACCAGGTTTTATATCAATATTTCCGTCTGTTTCGTTGAAAAGATGGAGGCTTATCTCTCCTGTATAATCCTCATCAATAACACAAGCGCCAACACTAAGTCCAGCTAATGCAACGCCAGACTTATTGAACGCACACAACATGTACCCAGAAGGAATTTCGGCTCGTATGCCGGACCCTATCTTAATATGCTTGCCTGATTGTAACTGAACGGCTTTGAAGTCGTTAGGGACGAAGAAATCGATCCCGGCACTCCTAAAGGTTCCTCTCTCAGGAGTTTTTACATCTTTTATCTTTGAAATTTTCATTTAATTTTTATTTATACTGTAAAGATACGAATAAATAATGATACAAAAAAATTATTGTGAAATATTTTTTCCATACAGCATGTCCAAGGCGTTAGATATTGCCTTAGGACACTCGGTGTCAAGCGTGAACACGCCCTCTGGATTGCTGCCGTCTGGCATCTCTGAGAAGAAGCCCACACGGTTAGCGCCGACCTCTACAGATACGAAGTCCTTTCGCACCATCCAATCCATGCTTATAGTTCCGCCATCATTGATCGTGAGGTTATCTATCGACAAGATCTTGCGATAGAACGGCGGTATCTGCATGAAGAAAATATCAGCTGATGTCAAGATCTCCTTTGACGGGCCAGTCGCATATACCTTCTCCGTGAACTCCGGCACCATTGATATTATCTCGCTTATCTTGTGTATCATAATTATAACTTTAGTGCTTTCTTCTTTCGCTGAGGGACTAAAATGTCTTACTCTCCAGAAGCGTTTATTCGGGGCAATTCCTCCCTACTAATTTTTAAAATGTTCTTAGAAGCATTCAGGTCCCTATCTTCTATATATCCACATTCTTTGCATTCAAAAACTCTGTCCTTTAAAGTCAGTTCAAATCAGAGAAACAATTTTTTACATACTGTTTCAAACAAACTAATAAACGAGAACCAAGTTATTAGTTTAGAAACGCTTCTTGTGAATTTTTGCAACTTTTAACCTTTGTTTTTGCCTATTGTTGCTTCCTTTAATCTTTCTTGATAATCTTCTTTGTGCTTTAGCAAGTTTTTTCTCAGATTTCCTGAAGAATTTTGGATTGTATATAAATTCTCCGTCTGATGTCACAACAAATGTTTTTATTCCCAAATCAACCCCAATTTCATTTTTTGAAACCGGTAATTTTAAATCTCGATCATCTTCAACTAAAATAGAAGCATAATAATGATTTAAGCTATCTTTAGAATACGTAATACGTTTTATCTTTAATTCTCTTAATTGTTCCACGTAATTTTTACTGCACCTGAATTTTATCTTATTATTATAAAATATTAATTTGTTTGAGTTTTTTAAAATTATAAAATTCTGTTTTTGTTGGAAAGATTGTTTATTTCGTTTCGATTTAAACTTAGGATAACCTGCACCGTTATAAAATCCCTTAAATGCCGAATCAAGGTTGTCAAATGTTGATTGTAAACATTCTGTTTTGCAATCATTTAACCATGTTGCTTCTTGTTTTATGTCAGGTAGTTGGTTTATAAGATCAAACTTAGACGTCTTGATATTGTAATTTTTATACATAGAAATCTTGTATTCTAATCCAAGATTGTATAGAAATCTAACTGCTCCAAAATGTTTATTAAGGACTTGTTGTTGAGCAACAGTTGGATATTGCCGCTAGATGCAAGAATAATAGACCCTGATTTCGAGTCAGAGCATGCTGCCGTTAGATTGTTAGGCGGTTCTGCCATGTTATTTGATTTTGATATACTGAAAAGAAACCAAAGGAAGAGTCAAAATTAAAATTCAAACCGTTAAGCCTAACAGAAGATCCTGAATGCTTCTAAGAACATTTTAAAAATTAGTCGACAATTTATAAAAGTAGGAGATGCGTATAAAAAGAATGACCAACTAATTTAGTTGGTCATTCAATGTGGAGCTAGAGGGATTCGCCGTTAAATCATATAGTTTCCTATATGCGTGGACTATATCATCATCCATTGGATGTCGGGCGCTCTTGCTGGTAATTAAGAAGCTAAACTTCTCCAGTAGTCTCTGCACCTTCAGATGGTGTACCATCTGCTTGGCTCAGGATTGTCGTTGTTATTACACAATACGAGTTCCCTGAGTTCACCCGATTTTTCTCACCTAATATTACTATTAGGGGGGTCCATTTTATTAAACCCTCGTCCGTTAAGTACCAAAAAGGACTTCTACATGTTTATCTGGTTGTTTCTGCTACCAGCAAAATATCATGGATGTTTTAAGAGGAAGCCCATGTAGACTCTCATTAGTTCCGGGATTAGACTGCTGGTATAAACATTCGGCAGTTGTAAGTATTTTATTTTGCGGGTAGCCAGACTTGGTCCGACCGTTCCCATCCTCTTAACCCTTTCGGATTAGGCAGCCATAAGAAGCTCTTCAGCTTCCTCAGAAACTACTGCTACTGGAGCAATAGATCTCATGATTGCAAGGACGTCGGTAATTTCACCAACTTCGTTTGTAATTTCGCCAGTTATGACTTGTGTCCTTCTTTATTAAAGTGTCTCAGACGGACACTACATGCTTACACAATCTGAATTGCCTTCCCGTCAATAACCGGATTAGCCCCATTGTTTGTATATATCTACAAATGTAAGTAAATTTTTGCTTAGTTCATCACGTCCCTGGAAATTACTTGAATTTGTTTTGAATCGAACACCACCACAATGTCGTACATGCCGGTATCCTCGTAATAGTTTGTTGTTGCGTTGTTTACTATAACGGCATCGTATCCATCATTCATGAGTTGCTCCCTGAATGACTTACCGCCGCCGGCCTTATTGATCACGTGAAAATAATCCTGTCCTGGATCATCCTCGTCAACCTCCACATGATCTGATAGTATCCACGGATTTTTTATATCCAGCTTGACCGATATTACACGGCCTGGTCCAGGTACATTTATGTACTTTTCTGTCTTATCATCATACTCAGTTATACCAGCAAACCACTTGGCCATCGTCAGATTATCCGTAAAGAACAATCCGAGGTCTTGATCGCCTGCGCCTTTCCCATACAATTCATGAGCTACGTTATTATCTAATTTAAAGTCTGTAAATTGTTTATCAGTACCGTGATAATACGTGTCTGAGGTGTCGAATGATTCAAAAAGTTTTATGTGCATCATAATTTCTTATATTCATCTTTGTAGTCCTGCTTAACGCCGTTCATCATTGAAAATTCAGGCTCTAGTGTGTATCCCATTTTATCCCAAAATTTTACTGATGTCTTAAATGCGTCTATTTCTACACGGGTTGCTCCTTGTTCTTTGGCCCACTGCTCGAATTCGTGTAGATACTTGGATCCAAGACCGGAACCCTTGTGTGGAGACTTTATGTAACCCAGCTTGGCCACATGTGTAAACTGCCTTGCACCCTAACGCCGCGTTCTGGTACTTTGTCATAGAATACCAATGTACTATCATACGATTCGTATAAAATAAGGTGACGCATTTTATTTTGTTGAATTTCCGAAGTACACCGTCACTGACCAATCTGCGGGGTCCTTGCTATTCTTCATGTCGACGTCAATATACGTCGGGTAGAATGACTTCGTAATGTCATATAGATCCGTGCCAATGCTGTCCTGTATATCGAACTCAATCTCTTCGTCGTTCTCAAACGAACCTAAGAATACTAACTGACTGACTGATACGCCGAACCACTCTACGCCACGCTTGTTGTAGTTCATAGACAAATTCCATTTAAGCTTGCCGTTCTCTGAGATGTTCAATTCTCTGTCGGACCATTCCTTCGGCTCGTTTGATACGTTGAAGTCTATGTCGTCAAAGTCACATTCAAAATCCTGTGATCCGTTTCCTATCGATTCGTTAATACTCTTAAGGTGTTTCATTATGCTGTCCATTCATATTTAAAGGGCGCTGACGCATGGTCCATGCCTGTTGCGTCGAAAGGACGCGACAGGTTATTCAGAATGTCATCAGCCTCTTGCTTGCTCTTTCCATTTGTCAACAGCCAAACGCGAGTCTTAACCTTCACCCTTTCTATGGATGTGATTCTCATGATGTTACATTTTTCTACAGGCGCTTGCATGTCATGACATGCACATTCGTCGTCGCTGCAACAGTCTTCAAACTCATCTTCTTCAGGCGCATCTTCATTAGATATATCTATATCTTCATTAGATATATCTATATCTTCTTCAGACACATTTTTTATCTTATTATTATTGTACCATTTGATGAACAGAACAATTCCTGCTATCATTAATATGGCCGCTACTATTACTAATACGTTTACGCTTTCCATTCTACTTTGTTTTTAGGGTTATTAAAATAATCATTAAATTTCTTCAAATTCTTTAGTTTTCTCTTCTCCTTAGCGTCCGGATCCTCGATGACGTCTGTCGGCTCGTTCGTGTTCTTGGCTGTTGGCCCGTTCTTGTAACCTACTGTTCCACCAGGTGTTAACGCGGACATTCCCATTCCTGAGATCTCCTTCGTATCGATGTTGTTCCACATACCATCTCCAACCTTCTCCACAACTTCTTCGTCACACTCTTTGATGTACTTCATCTTGGTAGGCTCAGCACCAGCAGGATCATAATCGTCGTCTTCGTTCTTAGGCGCGTCGTTCCATGTCCAAATGAAGCGACGGTATCCCTTCTTCACCAGGTTGTAACCAGTGTCGCCATTCGGTATCTTGACCGCATTCTTAGGTACCTTATATTTGTCTATCTCCGACATGTTTCAGTTAAATTTCCTTATCTGAGTCCGAGCTCATTCCTAATTTTATTAATATTCTTGGAATCTTGTTCATCTTCTGCCATTAATACAGCCGCATTATCTTTGTACATTACGGTCCAGCCATATTTACTAGCCATAGTATCTAATTCTTTTTTAAATGTGCTAGTTTTTTCGTCCATAAAAATAACAATAGCATTGGACCATCCTGCAATTACATTGCTATGAACTAGTTTATTAATAGCAAAATCAACTTTATCAACTTCGTTGGCTTCGTTGAATTTCTTAAGGTTCTTCATTTTATTTTCATTTTATTTTATACCAAATACTGTCGAAGTTGTTATCATTCTGCTCGTCAGCTATTAACTGCCATCCTTTAGGTTTCATTTTAATATAAGCTGAATCGTTTTGACCATCTCTGGATTCGCCTGAAAGAGACGTGAAAATATATTTTTCTTCTGCATATAATTTTCTAAGTTTTCTAATGTCAGTAATATTCATCCATACGCTTGCAGCAGAATTGTAATACTGATCAAATTCATCAACAAATTCGCCATCTTCTATAGATCTATTATTGCCATTGCTAAAAGTTGGGCTATATCATTTTTATTTAACTTATCTCCAAAGCTCAGAGATTCATTACAAAAAAATTCAAATTTTTTTAAATTTTTCATTTATTTAGAGATCAAATTCAATTTCATTTTTTCGATTTCTTGGAAGTTCCACTCGCCTGGCCACTCATCGACCGAGTTCTTGATGTACTCCTCGTATATGTCGGACTGTATGTTGCTCTGCATCTCGTCGTAGAACTTGTTTACCTTCGAGTTATTCTGTAGGTAATTTTCTATCGCCTGCGTAAGCGTGACCATTATATTTCCAAGCATATCAGAGTCAACCTCTATGACATGTTCGTTAGATTCGAACTTTCCTTTGTCGGTGACAGCCTGATCCAGTTCTGCCTCTGTGAGTTTGGTGATGCTTATGACGCCGTACTCGGCCTTTGCCTCTCCTGGTTCGGTGAACTTGCTGAACTTACCTATCGATATTACTAAGCCGACGTGTTTGTCTGATTCCTTGCTCTCTATCTTGAACAGATAGTTGCATTGTTCCCCGTCCTTTGCGAAGAAGAATGGCTCGTCGCCGTATCCGTTCATCTCATTCAAAAAACCGTTAAAGTCGTGTATTCTTCTCTTCATAATATTCTTGGTATTTTAAATTTTAAATCTGATCGAAATATAATTTGATTACATTGTTCTCCATAGTAGATTTGTCACTCACACCGATACTATTGTCGTCGTAATTTACGCCAGTCAATGGTAGGTCTATCCCACTTAGGAATTCTGTAAGTTCTGACAACAGATCGGCGTTTATATGTATACCTGTAGCACCTAAATCTAACGTGCCGATTGCGTTCATGAACTTGTTCGTATTTTTATAATTTTCATTTTTGACAGAGTATTTCGTTTTATTATATATCACTAAAACTTTCTAAAACTTTCTGTTCTTCAGGTATTTTAGGAAATTGAAAGACATATCATCTTTGGACTCGATCATGTCCGGGGTAACGTCAATTTCGTCAATTTCGTCCCATCCTAACTTCTTCTCATTAAAGTGTTCTGACGGGTCTTTGCACGTCCTGCTGACGTATATCTTTACGAGGAACCCGTTCATCTCGAGGAACCTCTTCATGATTGCGGCCGTGCGCAGTCCGACCTTGTCGTTGTCCGCGAATATGTTTATGAATCTGCCGGCTTTGTCCATCAGCTGCATCAGCTGTGGAACGCTCCACATGGCGCCTGATACGCTAACAGCTTGTATTTCTTCGCCGGATTGGTTGAGCGCATCCATGTCGAAAAGTCCCTCTGTCATCCAGGTCGGCAATTCTGGAACAATGTTATCGAGATTCCACACGCTTATGTCCGGACACGACTGTGTATACTTCAGTTTACCGACATCTGATATTCTTCTGATCGTGCAGTTCACCAAATCATCGCCTTTGAACAACGGAATGATAATTCCGCCGCCGGAAAGATCGTCGTCAAGTATCTTTGTCAGCATAGGATGACATGTTATGCCAAGCACGTCTAGCTGTCTTGGCGTTGCATGTTCTATGACGTATGAAAGTGAACCGTAGAAATGACCTTTTGAGTTTGGCTGGCCGTGCCCTCTGTTTATTAGCCACTCGACATCTTTATCATAGACGGGAAGTTCTCGCATGGATTTGATGACTAATTCGGCGCATTCGGCGAGATCTACAGGGCCATACGTTATATCTGTATAGTCTAAAATAAGATCGCGTTCGGAGACCTCTATGGTCCTGATCTCGCTTATCTGCTTGTCGCACCAGGCGAACTGCTGTTCGAGATCGGACAGCCTGCACAAATCGAAATTGTGCGAGGTAAGGAAGTTCATCACGACGCCATCGACAGACCTATTGTTGTAAATTACAAAGGTGATCTCTTCTGCGGTCGGTTTCATTCCTCCTCCTTTTCTTGCTGTTCGTATTTGATTATGTCATTTCTGAGTAGTGGCCATGCGGTCTGCACGCACTTTGGAACCATGTCCTTGAACGATCCGAAGTGATCCTTAAATATCTTCTCGCGCACGTCATCTCCGCTCATGTATCTCTTGGTTTCCATCAGCGTGAAGTTGTCGTCAAGATCCAGCTCGTTCTTCCTCATGTAGTTGAGCTCCAGCTGTTTCTGATAGCCGTTTATCCTGTCCGGACCTACTCCCCACAATATTGGTTCGAACTCAGGCCTTACTGCATTAATTATGTCTCCTATGTATCCGCGTCCTATTATCCTGTACCCACAGATTTTACCGCCTGCGTCAGCTTGTAGATTGTTTAGTATGCTTCGCATGGTTGACATGGAGAATGGACTCTTGCCGGATTTGTTATGACCTGGGTGCACCGCTATTATCAATACCGGTTTCTTGTTTGCTGCGTATAGTTCCTCCACCATCTCCATGTGTCCGTTATGGAACGGCTGGAACCTGCCTACTATCATGTTCACCTTCTTGCCCTTCTTCTTGCACTTCGTTTTAGGATCTTCATCTTCCGTTTCAGTTTTCGATATGTCATTCATCTTGTTCCGGAATTCTGTCGCGTCGAAATCGTCTGCCTCCGCATCATCTTCGTCAGCTTCTTCATCCTCAACTTCTGCCGACCTGCCACGTTTGTTAAGGAAATCTCCGAACAGCGGAATTTCGCTTTCGTTTACCTTTAACATTAGGTTTTGCATTAGGTGCTGGTTGATGCGGTCCACCGTAAGGTTGAACTGATCCAACACCTCCTTAGAGAATATGCCTGTAACCTTACGTCGCTTCTTCTTGAACGACGCCAGCATTATCTTGAACAACTTCTTCAGACCGGTTGCCCTGTCTATGTTGCTGAGCGCAACAGGATCCTTTATGAACTGGTCGTTGATGTCGAACTCTGGTTTCTTGAGATATTCTGGCTCGTCAAAGTCCATGTCTTCATAATCCTCGCCCATCTCGTCGACTATGGCGTTGAACATCCCACAGATGAAATTGATGTATCGCTCGTCGTACGTCCTGCCCTTAGGCTTGAACTTATTGAAATTAGCATTGTCTATGAAATTCATCACGTCTAATAATGTGATGTAGTATATGTCGTTGCCACCTGTTCGCTTGTTACTCTTAGTCTTGGAAAGCTCGTGAAATATTGGATCTACCATCTTGGCCAACGTCACGTCCTTGTCGTCCGATCCGAATCTGAACACTACGCCCTCTATTGGTTTGGCGAGGTCATCGTTCAACAGTGTTTTCTTAAGCTTAGGGTTAAGCACCGATATGATGTATCGTACGAACGATTCCGTCTTGAACTTCGCAGCGAGGTCGTCCTTTGACGTATCAAGGAAATCTAAAATTGTCAGCTTCTGCTCGTCGCTAAGTACGCCTTGAAATATTATTGGAGATCGCTCTACTTCCAATGTCTCCGCCCACTTGTCTAGCTCGTCACGGTCCTGTATGGTCCTGACTATTTTTCCATCACGGTTCTTCACGTGTATGTACGACAATATCAGATGATTCTTAGGCGTCCTGTCGTAAGATATTTCTTGCGGCATCTCAGAAACCAGGTACTCGAAACCGAATCTCCATCCTGGCTGCATCTTAGCTAGCGTCTTCACGTCTAATTTCTCGAAATGAGCGATAGGTCGTTCGTAGAATTTGGCGAGCGTACGGTCTATTAATGAGATCGGAACATGGTTGTCCCTCTTGAAAAATTCGAGTTCATTGGACATGTAGTTCTTCTCTACTGAGAAGGCGCTTCCGTCAATCTTCTCGTTAATTGTTACATAATTGTCAAATAGTTTATTTGTAAACTCTTTACCTTTCTTTCTGTAAATATCTGTAAGACTTGTTATTCCCATTTTATATAAATTTATAATCATTATCATTTATGTCAGAACATCTTTTATTATTTCCAATTCCAACATAAAAAATTTCTTGCTTTATTGGATTTATATGTAAATAAACACAATACATCAATTCAAATTTATTAAAAATTTTCTATTGTTTGTATATATAACCTCGTAACTACCGATAACTGTAGTACCTACCAACGGCAGGTGTCCGTTTATCAGCAATTTCTCGATCGATTGCTGTACTATGTTAAGGAATCTTCTCGATTTGTATTTTAACATTTCTGCGTCTATGCTCTTCGCATAAGCATACAGATCAAACATCTCTTTGTCATTTGTGTGTCTCAGCAGCGGTGCCAGTTCTTGTTCGACCTCGTATACGATCTCTTCACCTATCCAGATGTTCCAGTTACCGCTGTATGTGTTTATCTCCATAGATCCTGCAGCGCCAGTACGGGTGAGGAAGCCATAGACTTCCTCGTTCTCGTCCTGTACAACGTCCAACAGAGGTTCGCCAAGAAATAACTCGATGGCCGTCTTGAACATATTTATGTTATTATTCATTCGTCTCTTTCATTTCAGTCGGTATCGGCAATTTCACTCGTTTCAAAAATTTCAATAGTGCAAGCCGAATGTTACCAACTCTATCCGCCCATCTAAAGGCTGGATCCATCATTATACTCCAAGAATCTTCAAATGTTCTGACATCACTCGGTTTTATTCCGTCTCCGAACAGAAATTTCACGAACTCTTCCGGCGATTTGGTGACCGGCACGTCCTCAACTTTCTTCGCGTTCTTCAATAATTTGGTCTTGCCGACGAACGATTTCTTAACCTTAGAGAGTCCATCATTCAGCCTCATCATGTACCCCCTGTATCCAAGCTTGTTGCCGTCTATGTCAAATTCCTCGTCCTCTATTATTTGTGATATTATTGCAGAAAAAAGCCAGTTCCTGTGCGCACTCTTATACTTGCTCTCGTCCTTCGTATAGTCTGGTGAGTAGTATATGAACTTAGCCCACTTCATGTCCTTAATAGGTATGAAGTCTATCTGCACGTATCCCTTAACAGGATCGTTCGATATGGGATAACCGAAGCTAACTACTTCAAGACCGCGTAACCATCTCGACTCGAACACTGGGAACTCTTTCTGTAACGTGTTGTATAAAAACTTTATGGCCTGGTCCTCGCTTATATCGTGCGCTTCGGCGAACCTATCCACCGCAAATCCTATGTCTATGTCGCCTGACTCATCTTCTGGGTCCTTCTTTTTACCCACACTACCTATCAACAGACAGTCTTTTCCGAATCCCTCTAACCCAAGCGCAGGGAATATGATCTCCTCGATGGCAGCAATGGTTGGCGCTGCCTCTGACTGTTTTATCGGACGTGATAACTCTAACGCGTTACCACCCTCGAAAAGTTTGTATGTGCGGATGTGCTTCATTATGACAGCTTATATTTGCCTCCTGTATCACCGCTTCCACTTTTGATCATCATAACTTTAAATTCGGATATAACCTGCGATTCGTTAAGTTTAAATCCGTATAATGCATTTACCAATTCATTTTCGATTTTATCTTGAACTTCTGATAATTTTTTCATAATTATTATTTATATTAAAAGTAACGAGAATGTACCCGTTACTTTATATATCAGTAATGTTCATTACGCAACAATACGATTGAAAATAAAAAATAATAAAAATACAGGATTGGAATATTTCATATTTATAATTTAGTTAGATCAATATCAAAAAATTGGTATGGAAATTTTTCATTATTATACACTAATAATCTAGCATCTAAATGATCCATTAAATAATTTTGATTACCCTTATATGTAAAATCATCAACAAAATCGATAATATTCACTCTATTTTTACCTATCATTTTCCTCATACCACGACCTATTGATTGTTTAATTATTGTTTCTGATTTTTGTGGTTCTACCAAATAAATATTGTGTATATTATTTATAGATATGCCTGTTGAAAATGTACCGGTTGATGCTATTAATATTTTTCTTGAACCTGTTTTTAATCGTAATTTATATTCATCACGTAAATTATTATCAGTTGTACCATCGATATAAAAACATTCTATATCATTAGTTAATTCCCGTATTCTATCGTATATGGCTTTACCGTATCTCTCTTCTACACTTCTGAACAACACTAATGAGTTCTTCTGCGACCTGATGATGAAATCAACTATGAAGTTTAGCCGTAGCCTTGACTGTATCACCAGCTTACGCTCTATCTGGTACACTTCAGAACCGGTCATATCCAGTTTGTTCTTTCTGAGCTTGTGTAGACGCATTATCGTCTCGTCTGGTAGATACTTCATCCTGACTATTTTGATCTCGACAGGCGTGGCGTAATCGTTCTCTATTAGGAACTCTGGCGTAACCTTCCCGACCATCGGGCCTAGACACATCTGTATCGTGAAGAAGTCGGCGGACTCTATGCCGGCCGAAGTCAATGTCCCTGATAGGCCGAATCTATAAACG
>Ga0100377_1001062_pt1 | contig 23915 bp, 10 predicted proteins | sample CryGeymeta201501_FD_83664 | JGI IMG/M metagenome (GOLD analysis project Ga0100377, IMG submission 83664) | Groundwater microbial communities from Crystal Geyser aquifers in Utah, USA - Crystal Geyser metaG 2015-01 | ecosystem: Environmental > Aquatic > Deep subsurface > Groundwater | place: USA...
AACTGCAACCAGAGTGAACCACTTTCAGCGAAGGCCGATGAACACGGCCTTCGCTGAAAGTCAGAACGAGCCCGTGGAGTCGACCTCAACCCAGATGTCAAATGGCGAAACCCAAGCTCAGCCGAGGAGCATCGCAGAGAACCCGTCGAGGACGGGGCGATGGCCGATCTTCAGGATGCCCATATGACGCAGCGCTGCGACGTCGTAGACGTCGTTGGAGGCGAACGTGATGCGTGCGTCGTCGTCCCAGCGCAGCACGACGGTCATCTCGAAGGTCGCCTCATGGCGGTAGGCGAAGTCGATGGAGTCGACGTGTGCGTCGCCGAAGACGAGCAACCAGGTCATCACCAGGAAGTCCATCGTGAAGCCGCTGGCGACAGCCTGCATGAAGGCGGCGGCCCTGGTCGTTCGGAACCCCCGATCCTCGTCTCGCTTCCTGGCCAGCGTCGCGAGCAAGGTCGCCTTGTCGAGCGGGCGAAGTCGACGTTTGGGCGAGTCCGGCGCGTTGCGGCGCTGGTCCCAGGTCTCGAGGAACGTGTCGAGCAGGCGATCGAGCTCTTGCCGCTGCTGTTCCGTGCGCCAGAACCCGCCCATGGAGGTCGCTTCGATCATGGCGTCGAGCTCAGGGTTGGGCATGCGTCTCCCCCTGTGGTCTTGGGCTGAATTGTATGGTCGAGGTGAACACGGGATGGCGTCGTTCGAGGCTGCTCAGGGCGTCGAGGAGCTGGCCAATGTCGGGGGCGTTGGAGGCAAACGCCGCACAGACCCACTGACCCGGTCCTGTCGGAACGAGCTGCAGGCAAGCCGTCGGGTCGAGCGGGAGCTCCATGTGTCCGTGGGCGTTCTTGTGGACGCGCAGCTCACCGTTGGGGAGCGTCTCCATCGTTGCCGACGGCCAGATCCGTCGAACGGTCTGGGCGATCTCATCCTGCTCCCCGCCAGGCGCGTGGGCTTGAACGCGGAAGGGGACGAGGCGAGGCTGGAAGAAGGTCGCGGGCGGTGGGGCGACCATCTCATCGAACAGGCGCTGCAGGCCTTCGGCAGGCTTGCGGAAGCGCACGGCTCGCAGGGGTGTCATCTCCAGCTCGTTGCCCAACCGACGCGCAAAGGCGTCCCAGGCCTCGACGCTCGTGTTCACAGGTTCTCGATCGATCCAGGCGCGTACGGTCTGCACAAGGCTCTCGACATGTTGCTCCTCGAATGGTTCGCCGAGGCGCCAACGGAGATGGCCGAACGCGTCGAGAAAACGAGCCTCCTTGAAGTCTTCGTCCGGGCAGATCAGCAAGACGCCAACGGTGACGGGCTCTCGTCGACCGAGCGGCCAGGTGTATTGGCAGAGGCTGTAGTAGCCTTTCTTCAGGGCCATGAGCATCGTCCTTGCGGCAGTGACCTTGACCGTCATAGGCTCTGGAACCAGAGCGCAGGTTGCGATTGAAGGAAGCGCGCACGCCCACAGAGGAAACGCACGAGGGTGTCTCTGACATCCGGGGACACCTCCCACGCGTCAGGGATGGCTTGCACGATCTCACGAATGCGATCGTCGGTGATTCGTCTCAGGGCCGCAAGTGCGCCATGCAGCGAGGTGTTGTCAAGTGCATCGACGAAGGCTTCGAATGCACCATACACTGCGATGTCCTTGACGAGGTGGATGTTGGCGAGGTTGGTGCGGAGCGCCCCGGAATCGAGGCAGTGCGTATGGTCGATGGCCTTGAGTGTCCACGGCTTGCGATGACCTGAGAGCCAGACGTTGCCGTAGTTCGGCGAGCGTTCACTGCCCCGGGGTGGGCAACGATCACGGTTGCGGATCCATGTGTCGAAGACGATGAGGGTCGCGATGTCTTGAGGGTTGGTGAGGGAGGCCAGCTGTCCGGCAGAACCATCCCACGGACGACCTGTCTCGAAACGAGACACGAACGCGTGGCCCGCCTCAAGCGTCATACCCGTGACCTCCATGAGGTCCGCCGCGTTGTCATACGTCAACTCCTGGATGCCGAAGTCGAAGGTCGGGATGCCCATCTCCCTGGCCAGCGAGGTGCCCACCCACTCTCGCGCCAGCGCGTGGGGCCCTTCGGGGTTTCCCAGCGCCTTCACGACGGCATCGCCATGGGTAGTGTGTACGATGATCGGGCAAGTGCTCGTCCTCACGACCTTGATCACGTTGAGGAGCTCGCCTGTTTGCCATCCCTGAGACACGACAACCCACCTCCGTCTCATCCCCTCATTGCTCATCACTGTACGGATGTTTAACTCGCCGGTTCGAGTTCCGTCAAGGTGAATCCCGTCTCTGTCGGGGGCATCCGGGCACGCCCTGCACCCCCGCTACACCGTCTTGATCGTCACGCACAACCTCGCCCAGGCGCGGCGCGTGGCCGACCGCGTGGTCGTGTTCTGGGTGGAGGGCGACGCCGGTGTTATGGTGGAGGAGGGGCCAACGGAGGCGGTGTTCACGGGCTCGGCGCACCCGGTGACGCGGGCGTATGTGGGGGGGGAGGAGGGGTGAGGGTTCGAGCGTGAGGGGTGCGTGGGACAGGATGCCGCGCCAGCTCAGCCTGGCTTCGGCACCAGCGGCCGGAAGACCTTCATGAAGCTGTGCTTGCGTCCGTGCTTCGCCACGACCTCGCCCGCGACCTGCGCCCACTCGGCACCCCGGCCGAGCTCGGCGCAGAGCGTCCGCGCTCGTGCGAACGCGTCGCCGGCCAGGTCGTAGTACTGCGCCTTGGCGCGGTCGACGTGTCGCCACCCGAGGGCGAGGTAGACGGCGAGCGCCGCCTCGGGGAAGGCGGCTTCGAGGGCCGGCGCGGCGTCCTGCAAGGTCCAGCTGGAGATGGCGCGGAGGTCGTGGGCGTTCGCGCTGGTGATGTGGTCGGCGATCCGCTCGTCGGCCAGCCCGGCGCCGGCGAATTCAACCAGTGTCTCCAGGTTGCCCGCCACACGCTCGACAGCTCGGCGCAGCAGTGCGGCGTCGCCGAGGTCGCGAAGCTCCTTGAAGCGCCTGACCGTCGGCTCCGCCTCGAAGTCCTGCCACAGCTCGGCCAGCGCCTGTTCGCCCCGCCCGAGCTTCGACAGCAGCCCGCGCCGCGCGGTCGCTACGTCGTTGGTGCCGGCCGGCCGCACGGGCAATGCGAACCAGTCGTCGGTGAGTTGGAGCGCGCGTTCGACCTCGCCCTCCTCCGTCAGCCGCTCCACGACGGCGATCACGTCCTCCGGTCCCCACAGCGACAGCGCCACCCGGTCCACCAGCAGCGCCAGCTCCCCGCGTTGGAGCCGAAGCCTCCGCAGCTGAGCGATGACCATGAACCGCCAGCTCCCTGTGTCGGCCATCCGGGCCTCGAGCCACGCGATGGCTTCGACCTCCAGGGTGGGCGGCAGGTCGTTGAGCAGCCGGTCGATCATTCGCTCCGCCTCGAGCTGTTCGAGGAGCGTGCTCAACCGGTCGAACACCGCCTCAGGGGCGAGCCGTGTCGGCGCGACCCTGATCCACGCCCCCAGCGCCGATGCGATGAGGTCGGTCATCTGGTCGGGCACGAAATCGTCGAACCGCGCCACGCCGAGCACATCGAACAGATCCTCCAGCAAGCCGATCGCCAGCGCCGGCCCGCCCGCCGCCGCCAGCTCTTCGATCTTGGGGGGAACGCATTCCAACTCGGCGAGCGTGGCTTCGTAATCGTCGGCATCTTGCGGCCAGTACCGGCGCTGGCTCCCCCATGGATCGTCGTCCCCGATCCACTCGCTGACCTCGTCGAGGTCGAGCTCCTCCAGCGTGGCGCGTGCCTCGGCGAGCTCCAGCCGGATGGCCTCGGCGGCCTCCTCCAGCTGCACGCCTGGCAGCTCGCGCGGAAGCCCCTCCGGCGCCGCCTCGTCGTAGCCCAGCCACGCCCGATACGCCCCGACCACCTGCGCCTCGACGCTCCCCGCGGCGAACTCCACCGCGTCGAGGTTCACCCACCAGGTCTGGCCGTCGCCGTCCTCTACCTGTGCCCGGAGGCCTCGGCCCCGCGGCGTCATCGCCAGCAGGCGCAGCGTCATCGGCACACCGACGACCTGCACGGGGACCAGGGAGGGGACGAGCGCATGGAGAGTGGCGAGGAAGCGGAGCTCGGTTGCGTCGTCGGGGAGGGTGGTGTCGGGGGTGGGTGGGGTTGGCATCGGGGGCCTCACGGAGGGCAGCTGGGGGTGAGTCAGGTTTGTGCCGTGACGAAGGGATACACTGTTCGGGGGAGGGATGTCGAGCGCGCTCGACTTGCCAGCAGCTCCCGTGGAGGGACAATGTGGCCGTGCGTTCACCCGGCCGGCGTACTCGGGACGGGGGCGCGTCATGAACGATGGGACTGGCACGAGAGGTCGTCATGGTGAGACACGCTGTGGTGCTCGACGAGCGGTTGGACGAGCTGGACAGAGACCAGCTCGAGGCGCTGGTGCGGCGGCTGCTCGCGCGAGCCCCGGAGCTGGCGGACCTTGTCTACCTTCCGCTGCCAGGTGAGCAGGAGGCGGTGGACGGGACCCGGATCGCCTCGCAGGTGGCGGGTATCCTCCTGACGATGGGGGATGACTGGCGGGCGTCCACGCGCGCGGAGCGAGAGCTGTGGCCGCTGATCGAGCTCGGGACGCAGTATCTGGAGGCGGGGGCGGTGGACGACGCACGGGTCGTGTTCGCCGCGATCACGGACACGATCCTGGAGTACTACGAGTCCATCCGCGACGAGGAGAGCGAGGTGGCGGGCATCGTGGATGAGTGTGTCAAGGGGCTCGGGCGCTGTCTGGAGGTCGCCGAGGGGGCGGAGGCGCGGGAGGCCGTGCTGCGGGACGCGTTCGCGGTGTATCGGTGGGACGCGCTCGAGCACGGAGGCTACGGCATGGACGCTGCGCCGCGCGCCGTCCTGCTCTCGCAGACCACGGCGGAGGAGCGGACGCGCGTCGCAGGCTGGGTGCGGCAGGCGTTGTCCCTGGTCCGTGGCAAGCACGCGCCGATGCGTCGGCAGTGGGCCGGTCGCTTCTTGCTCGCGCTGCTGCCCGAGCCCCTGAGCGACGACGAGCTCGAGCGGTTGTACGTGGAGGCGGACATGGACAACGCGCGGCTGGCGCTGTTGCTCGCGCAGGGCCGTGAGGACGAGGCCGTCGCGCTGGTGCGCGCGGCCACCGCGGACAGCCTCATCGACCTGGCGAATGGGCTCGTCGGTGCGGGGCTGGTCGAGGCCGCGCACGACGCTGTCCGGAGCCACGCCGCCGCGTTGGAGCCCGACCAATACGCCGTGCGACGGTGGCTCGTCGGTCAGGGCGTCGCGATGCCAGCCAACCTGGACGCGCTCGTCGAGGCGCTTCGCTGGTTTCGCGCGAAGCCGGACATCGGTCCGTACGAGCGGCTGCGCGCCGAGGCGCAGACCGCGGGGCGGTGGTCTCAAGTGCTCGGGATGATCGTGGGCCTCGACCCGGACCGCAAACGGCTCCAGCCCGTGCGGGCACGGATCCATGCGGAGCTCGGTGACGTCGAGCGGGCGTTGGCGGAGCTGGAGGGCCTCAGCGAGAGCGGATGGAAGAGCGCGGCCCTCGCCGTGGCCCTGACGTTCGAGGGGGCGCATCCGACGGTGTCGGCCGGCCTGTATCGACGCGTTATCGAAGGGCTCGAGGCGCACGGTACGAAGGCGGCGAGGAAGCAGGCGGCTGCGCTGCGGGAGCGCGTTTGTGCCATGGAGGCTCGGGGGTGAGGGAGGCGGTGAGCGTGCGTGGCGCCGTCGGGAGAGCCTGGGTTCAGGTCCACCCTCGCCGATGCTCCTGGGGGCGGCCGTTCCAGCAGCGCCGCTCGTCACAGGCCCTCGAGGCCGTGGGGCGATGGTAACAACGCAAGATCGTACCCCACGAATTGACGCCGCCGTCATCTCTATGTCACACCGTCGTGGCTCACGTCTCCTGCTCCTTCAGACGGGCCGAACACGGCGAGGACGACGTGTGGGCCATGGAGGCGATGGAAGTGACGCTGATTGATCGAGAGAGTGTGTCTGGCGACGCTTGTGGCGGGTTTACGGCGGCGGCCGGGTGGCCCGCGCGCTATCGGCCTGCTGAGCTGACGCCGCTGATCTCAGCGGTGCGGCAGACGGTGCACGTGGTGCGCGACCGGGGCACGGGGCAGATCGGGCTGGCCGTTGGGGGGCGGCTTGAGCTTGGGGCGGGGGCCGGCGAGGCGGAGTGGTTGGGGTCGGCGCCGCCGCTGTACCCGGAGTGGCTCGGCGACCGGACGTTCTGCGAGGTGCACCGCGTGCGGTATCCCTATATCGCTGGCGCCATGGCCAACGGCATCGCGACCGCGGAGCTGGTGGTGGCGCTGGCGAGGGCGGGGATGTTGGGGTTCTTTGGCGCCGCGGGACTGCCCTTCGAGCGGGTGGAGCGGGAGCTGGACGCCATCGCCGCCGCGCTGGCGGGCACGGGCGCGACGTGGGGCGCCAACCTCATCCACTCGCCGAACGAGCCGGAGCTGGAGTCGGCTGTGGCGGATCTGTTCATCCGAAGGGGCGTGCCGTGCGTCTCGGCGTCGGCGTACATGAAGCTGACGGCGGCGGTGGTGCGGATAGCGTTCCGGGGGGTCGGGGTGGATGGGGCCGGGGCGGTGGTGCGGCCGCGGCAGGTCTTCGCCAAGGTCTCGCGGCCCGAGACGGCGGTGCAGTTCATGAGGCCGCCGCCGCTCGCCCTGCTCGAGGCCATGGTGGCGCGCGCCGAGCTGACGGAGGAGGAGGCGCACCTGGCCTCGCGGCTGCCGGTGTCTGAGGACATCACGGTGGAGGCGGACTCGGGCGGCCACACGGACAACCGGCCGTTGACGGCCATCTTCCCGACCATCGTCGGCGTGCGCGATCGCGTGGTCGCAGAGTGCGGCTACGTGCGCCCGTTGCGCGTCGGGGCGGCGGGGGGGCTGGGGACGCCGTCGGCGGTGGCGGCGGCCTTTGGGTTGGGCGCGGCATACGTCTTGACCGGCTCGGTCAATCAAGCCGCCGTGGAGTCGGGGCTGAGCCAGGAGGCGAAGGCGATGCTGGCGGCGGCCGGTGTCGCGGACGTCGGCATGGCGCCGGCGGCGGACATGTTCGAGATGGGGGTGGACGTGCAGGTGCTCAAGCGCGGGACGCTCTTCGCCCAGCGCGCGCGCAGCCTCTACACCTTGTACAGCCGCTGCGGCGGCCTTGAGGACCTGACGGCGGAGGAGGCGGCCCAGCTCGCGGGGCGCGTGTTCGGCATGCCGCTCGACGCGGTCTGGGAGGAGACGCGCGCCTTCTGGCGGCGTCGCAACCCGGCCGAGCTCGCGCGGGCCGAGGCGGACCCCCACCACAAGATGGCGCTGGTCTTTCGGTGGTACCTCGGCAAAGCCAGCCGGTGGGCCATTGAGGGGGACGCGGCGCGCAAGCTCGACTATCAGCTCTGGTGCGGTCCGGCGATGGGGGCGTTCAACGCCTGGGTCGCGGGCTCGTACCTCGAGCCGCTGGAGCAGCGGTCGGTCGTCCAGATCGCGCTGAACCTGCTCGAAGGGGCGGCCCACGTCAGCCGCGCTCAACAGCTTCGGACCTGGGGTGTGCCCATCCCCCAGGAGGCCTTCCACTTCATTCCACGGCGACTGCGCTGACACCCTCGCGGGTTGCGGTCGCCGCCATACGACACCCTGATCCGGCATTTCATGAACAAGCCTACCGTGCACAGCCCTTGCCCCATCGCCATCGTGGGCATCAGCGCCCTCTACCCCGGTTCGAGTGACACCGGCGGGTTCTGGCGCGACATCCTCGCGGGCCGCGACCAGATGAAGGAGGTCCCCTCGACCCACTGGCGCCTGGCCGACTACTACGACGCCGACCCGATGGCGCCCGACAAGACCTACGCCACCCGCGGCGCCTTCCTGGGCGAGGTGGATTTTTCGCCCATGGCGTTCGGCATCCCGCCCAACGTGTTGGCGGCGACGGACACCGCCCAGCTCCTGGCGCTGGTCGTGGCCCAGAAGGTGTTGGAGGACGCTGCGGCCGGTCAGTTCGCCGACCTCGACCGGGAGCGGATCAGCGTCATCCTCGGGGTGGCGTCGGCGACCGAGCTCGTGGGCCACATGTGCGGCCGGCTCCAGATGCCCGTGGTCGCGCGGCTGCTGCGGGAGGCGGGGCTGGACGAGGCGCGGGTCGAGCAGGTCCAGACCCTGCTGAACAGCAACTACACGCCGTGGCAGGAGAACACCTTCCCAGGGCTGCTCGGTAACGTGGTGGCGGGCCGCATCGCCAACAGGCTGGATCTGCGCGGGCGCAACTTCGTGGTGGACGCGGCCTGCGCCAGCGCGCTGGCGGCGGTGGACATCGCGCTGCACGAACTCTACGTCGGCCAATCGGAGATGGTCATCACGGGTGGGGTCGACACGCTCAACGACATCCTGATGTACATGTGCTTTACGAAGACGATGGCGCTGTCGCTCACCGGCGACTGCCGCCCGTTCTCCGATGCGGCCGACGGCACGATGCTGGGCGAGGGGATCGGCATGGTCGCCCTCAAGCGGCTCGCCGACGCCGAGGCCCACGGCGACCGTGTCTACGCCGTGATCCGCGCCGCCGGCTCGAGCTCCGACGGCAAGGCCCGCAGCATCTACGCGCCGCTTCCGGCCGGCCAGGCCCGTGCCCTGCGGCGCTGCTACGCCCAGACCGGCTACGGTCCCGACACCGTCGAGCTCGTCGAGGCCCACGGGACGGGCACCCGGGCGGGCGACGCCGCAGAGTTCGACTCCCTGCGCGAGGTCTTCGACGAGAGCGGGCGAAGCGACCGCCAATGGTGCGCGCTGGGCTCGATCAAGTCCCAGATCGGCCACGCGAAGGCCGCCGCTGGGTCCGCCGGCCTGATCAAGACGGCGCTGGCCCTGCACCACGAGGTGCTGCCGCCCACGATCAAGGTCGATCGGCCCAACCCCGCGCTCGACCTGCCCAACACCCCGCTCTACCTCAACACGGTCGCGCGCCCGTGGATCCGCGGCAGCGACCACCCGCGGCGCGCCTCGGTCAGCTCGTTCGGCTTCGGCGGCACCAACTTCCACATCGCTCTGGAGGCGTACACCGGGCCGGCGAAGCGGCCGCCCCTGCATCGGGCCCTCTCCCACGACCTGGTGCTGTTGAGCGGCTCGACGCCGTCGGCCCTGGCGGCGCGCTGCCGCGCGCTGGTCGCCGAGCTCGACCAGCACGACCTGCTCGGCTGGCTCGCCTGGCGCTCGCAGGCGAGGGATGCCGCCCTGTTCGAGCCGGCGGAGCCGGCTCGGCTCAGCGTGGTGGCCGCAGACAGCGCCCAGCTCCGCGATCGCCTGCGGGCGGCTGCGGACCGGCTGGAGGCGGCGCCGGAGGCGGCGTTCTCCCTGCCGCGCGGCGTGGACTACGCGTTCGGCGCAGCGCCCACGGGGAAGGTGGCGTATCTGTTTCCTGGCCAGGGGAGCCAATACGTCGACATGGGGCGGGAGGTGGCCGTGGCGTTCGGGGCGGCCCGCGAGGTCTGGGACCAGGCCGCCGACCTCGACCTCGACGGGGCGCACCCCCTCCATCGTGTGGTCTTCCCGCCACCGGCGTTCGAGGACGCGGAGCGGGAGGCCCAGGCGGCGTGCCTGACGGCGACCGCGTGGGCCCAGCCCGCGATCGGCGCCCACAGCCTCTCCCTGCTCGCGCTGCTGGACGCCGTGGGCCTCAAGCCGGACCGGCTGGCCGGTCACAGCTTCGGCGAGCTGACGGCGCTGTGCGCCGCGGGCGTCGTCGAGCCCATGGCGCTGCTGCGGATCGCCCGGCGCCGCGGTGAGCTGATGGCCGCCGCCAGCGACGTGCCCGGCGCCATGACCGCGGTCTTCGCCGGCGCGGACGCCGTGGAGGCGATCCTGGGCGAGCTCGTCGCCCACGAGGTCGTCATCGCCAACGACAACAGCCCCGCCCAGTCGGTGCTCAGCGGTCCGACCGAGGGTATCGAGGCCGTGGAGGCCGAGCTCGGCCGACGAGGGCTGGGGTTCTGTCGCCTGCCGGTGTCGACGGCCTTCCACTCGGCCCTGGTCGCCGCCTCGTGCGCCCCGTTCCTGACGTACCTCGAGACCGTGGCGTTCGGCGCCCCGTCCGTGCCCGTCCTCGCCCACGACGCCACGCCCTACGATGGGACGCCCGCCGCCTTCCGCCGACGGGTGGCGGAGCAGCTCGTCAAGCGCGTGCGCTTCAAGGACCAGGTCCTGGCGCTCGCCGCGGCGGGCGTCACGACCTTCATCGAGGTCGGCCCCGCCAGCGTGTTGACCCGGCTGGCGACTGCCACCCTGGGCGAGGAGGCCGCCGGTGTGCGCTTCGTCGCGCTCGACCGACGCGGCCAGGACGGTCTGGAGACGTTCTGGCGTGGCCTCGGCCAGCTCGTCGTCGACGGCCACCGCCTCGACCTGGACGCCCTGCAGTCCGACCTCGCCCCGATCGCCGACCCGAGGGTGAAGGCCGCCGACAGCTTCACCGTCAAGCTCACCGGCGCCAACTACGGCAAGCCGACGGCGACGCCGACCGCGATCTTCGCGCCGCCCGCACCCGCGCCGGAGCCCGCGCCCCGCCCGGTTGGACCGCCTCGCAGCGGCGCCTCGACGGGTGTTTCGCCCCAGGCCGAGGCCGTCCACGGCGGCTCGGCGCCGCCTTCTCTCCCTTCGCCCAGCCCCGGCCCCCAGGGACGGAGCGACGCTCAGAACAGCCGCTCAGACAATGGAGCCACCCCCATGTCCTTCGATCCCCGCGACCTCGCCCGGCCGTTTCAACCGCACCAGCAGCCCCAGGCCGCCCACAGCGACCCCTGGCTCGCGACGTTCCAGGAGTTCCAGCGCACCACCGCCGAGGCTCATATGGACTTCCAGCGCACGCTGGCCGCCGGCCACAACCAGTTCCTCCACCTGGCCGAGGTCGCGCTGGCCCATCTCGCTGGCGCCCCGGCCCCGGAGACGCGCTACCTCCATGCGCCCGCCCAGCTGTCGGCCCCGGCCCCGGCGCCCCTGAGGCCTGCCCCCGTTGCAGACCCGTCGGCTGCGGTGCCGGTCTGGAGCGTGCCGGCTGTGGCGCCCTCGCCCGTCCCCGCGCTCTATCCGGCCAACGGCGTCGCGGTCCAACCCCACGCCGCTCCGATGCTCGCGGTGCCCGTCGCGGCGCCCGTCGCAGCGCGCGTGGCGGCGCCTGTCGCGGCGCCCGTCGCGGCGCCCGTGGCGGCGCCCGTCGCGGCGCCCGTGGCGGTTCGCGTCGCGGCGCCCGTGGCGGCGCCGGCCAGCGCCCCGCCCGACCTGACCGCCCTGATGTTCGAGATCGTCGCCGACAAGACCGGCTACCCGGCCGAGATGCTTGAGGAGTCGATGGAGCTGGAGGCGGACCTCGGCATCGACTCGATCAAGCGCGTCGAGATCCTGTCGGCGGTGCAGGAGCGCCTGCCCGACCTGCCTGGCATGGACACCAACGCCATGGCGTCCATGAAGACCCTCGGCCAGATCGCCGACCTGCTGCGCGGGCAGCTCGGCCAGTCCAGCGCGGCGCGGCAGTCGCGCCCGGCGAGGACGACGAGCGGGGTCGGCGCCCAGGAAGACGATGACGATGGTTTACGACCGGCGCGCTACGCCGTCCGCCTGCTGCCCGTTGCGCCGAGCGGCCTGGCGCTTGGGGGCTTGAGGAGGGCGCGGCGCGTCGCGATCACGGAAGACGGCCGAGGGGTGGCGGAGGCGCTGGTCCGCGAGCTGTGCGCCCGCGGCCTGCCCGCGGTGCTGGCCAGCCGCGCTGAGGCGCCCGACGCCGACGCCGTCCTCGACCTCTGCGGCCTGCGCGCGGTCGAGACCCGCGAGGAGGCCCTCGCCGTCAACGGCGAGGCGTTCGACCTCGCCCGGGCGGTGGCGCCGCGGATGGAGGCGGAGGGCGGGGTCTTCGTCACCGTGCAGGACACGGGCGGCGACTTCGGCCACAGCGGGGCGGGCGTGCGCGCGTGGCTCGGAGGCCCCGGCGCGCTGGCCCGCTCGGCGGCCCGGGAGTGGCCGGGCGCCTCGGTGAAGGCCATCGACATCGACACGCGCGGGCTCGAGCCTGAGGCCGTCGCCCGCGCCATCGCCGACGAGCTCCTGCTCGGTGGGCCGGACCTCGAGATCGGCCTCGGCCGGGACGGGCGGCGGGTGGCGCCGCGCAGCGTGCGGCAGGCGGCCGTGACTGGCGCGCCGACGCTCGAGGCGGACGCGGTGGTGGTCGTCTCCGGCGGCGCGCGCGGCGTGACGGCCGCCTGCGTGAGCGAGCTCGCCCGCCGGGGCGGGCTGCGCTTCGCGCTGCTCGGCCGGTCTCCGCTGCAGGAGGAGCCCGCCCAGCTGGCGGAGGTGGTGGAGCTCGCTCCGCTCAACCGCGCCCTGCTCGACGCCGCCGCAGCGCGGGGCGAGGCGCTGACGCCTCGGGCGCTCAAGGACCGCGTCTCGTCCGTGCTCGCCAGCCGCGAGATCCGGGCGACGCTGGCCGCCATCGAGGGCGCCGGCAGCGAGGCGCGCTACGTCAGCGTCGACGTGCGTGACGCCGACGGGCTGGCCGCGGCGCTGGCCGACGTGCGACGGACCTGGGGGCCGATCTCGGCGCTGGTCCACGGCGCCGGTGTGCTGGCCGACGCCAGGTTGACCGACAAGACCCGCGCGCATTTCGACCGCGTGTTCGCCACCAAGGTCGGTGGTCTCGCGACGCTGCTCGACGCGCTCGCCGATGACCCCCTCCGGGCCGTCTGCCTCTTCTCGTCCGTCGCCTCGCGCTCGGGCAACGTCGGCCAGAGCGACTACGCCATGGCCAACGAGGTGCTCAACAAGGTCGCCTGGGAGGAGCGCCGCCGCCGCGGGCCGTCCTGCCGCGTCCGCGCCCTGCTGTGGGGCCCCTGGCAGGGCGGGATGGTGACGCCGACCCTGGCCCGCCACTTTGAGGCCCGCGGGGTCGAGCTGGTGCCGCTGAGGCAAGGCGCGCGGGCGTTCGTCGACGAGCTGCTGGACGGCGGCGCCGCGGTCGAGGTCGTCCTGGGCAGCGGGGTCACCCCGGCCGACGTGGACGGCGTCACCTGTGAGCGCCGGATCGTCGCCACCGCCTCGGTCGATCGGGCGCACGCGCCCTGGCTGGCCGACCACGCCGTCGGGGGCCGTCCTGTGCTGCCGGTCGCCGTGGCCGTCGAGTGGTTCGCCCGCATCGCGCGGGCCCTCGATCCCGCCCACCCCCTCGCCGTGTGCCGCGACCTCAAGGTCCTGCGCGGGGTCGCGTTCGCGGACTTCGACGCCACCACGGCCCTCGACGTCGTCTGCGAGCCCGCCGAAGGCGGCGGTGTGGCGATGAGCCTGCGCGGCGACGACGGGGCGTTGCTCTATCGGGCGACGCTGGTGCCCTCGGACGGCGAGCGGCCGCCCGCGTTCGAGCTGTCGCGGACGCTGAAGGTCGACCGCCTGCCGCCAGCCCTCTACAACGACACCACGCCGCTCTTTCACGGCCCCGCCTTCCAGGTGATCACGGCCCTCCGCGCCATCTCCGACGAGGGCGCGGTCGCCGATCTCGTCGGCCTCGACGCGATGGGGTGGCCGCCCGAGCCGTGGGCGCTCGATCCGGCGGCCCTCGACGGGGCCATCCAGCTGGGCGCCCTGTGGACCCAGGAGGTCCTCGGGGTCAAGAATCTGCCGATGGGCGTCCAGGCCGTCATCCCCTACGTCGGTGGACCGCTGCCCGGGCCGCTGAGGGCGTTCGTTCGTCGTCGTGAGGTGCACGCCCGGCGCGCGGTGGCGGACCTCCGGATCGCCACCGCCGACGGCCGAGCCCTCCTCGATGTCCTCGGCGCCGAGTTCGTCGAGAGACCGTGACCAGCAGGTGAGCTGTGACGATCCCTTTGTTCGCCCCCATCGCCATCGTCGGTCAGGGCTGCGTGCTGCCCGGCGCGCTCTCCCCGTCGGCCCTCTGGTTGCTCGTTCGAGACGGCCGCTGTGTCCTCGGTCCCGCGCCCGCCGGTGCGTGGCGCCTGTCGCCCGGGCGCGTCCTGGCGCGGGGCGACGACGTGGTCGATCGCACGTGGCACGACATCGGCGGCACCGTCGAGGGCTTCGCGCAGGTCTTCGACCCGAGCGGGTACGCCCTGCCGGCCAGCGAGCTCGCGGGCCTCGATCCGGTCGTCTTGTGGAGCCTTCACGCCGCCCGCGACGCGCTGGCGCAGGCGAGGCCCGCCACCGGCCGCATCGGCGTCATCCTCGGCAACCTGAGCTACCCGACCCCCGGGCTGACCCGCTTCGCCGAGCAGACCTGGCTGGGGGAGGTCCCCACCGAGGACCCGCGCAACCGCTTCTCCTCGGGCCTGCCCGCGCTGCTGGTGGCGCGCGCGCTCGACCTCGACCCGTCGCTGTCGTTCTGTCTGGACGCGGCCTGCGCCAGCTCGCTCTACGCCATCAAGCTCGCCTGCGACGCCCTCCACGACTGGCGCGCGGACGCCGTGGTCGCCGGGGGCGTCAACCACGTCGACGACCTCTTCCTGCACATCGGCTTCTCCGCCCTTCAGGCCCTGAGCCCGAGCGGACGGAGCCGTCCGTTTCACCGCGACGCGGACGGCCTCATCCCCTCCACCGGCGCCGCTTGCATCCTGCTCAAGCGGCTCGAGGACGCCGTGGCTGCCGGGGACGCCATCCTCGGCGTGATTCGGGGCGTCGGCCTCTCCAACGACGGCAAGAGCAGGGGTCTGCTGTCGCCGTCGGTGGAGGGTCAGCGGCGAGCGATGGAGGCCGCCTACGCCATGGCCGGTCTCAGCCCGGCCGACATCTCCCTCATCGAGTGCCACGCCACCGGCACGCGCGTCGGTGACGCCATCGAGCTCGAGAGCATGGCCCGCGTGTTCGGCGATGCGGGCGCGCGCGACGTGCCCATCGGCTCGCTCAAGGCCAACCTCGGCCACCTCATCACGGCCTCGGGCGCCGCGGGCCTGCTCAAGGTCCTGGCCGCCATGGCCACGGGCGTCCGGCCCCCGACGCTCAACGCCGACCCGGCGACCGACGCCCTGGCCGACGCGCCCTTTCGCCTCCTGCGCGCCGCCGAGCCGTGGGAGTGCGAGGGCGTGCGGCGAGCGGCCGTCAACAACTTCGGGTTCGGTGGCAACAACGCCCACCTCCTCGTCGAGGCGGTGTCCACCTGGGCGCCCGACCTCATCGCCCCGCCGTCCGCCCGGCCGGCCGAGCCCATCGCCGTCACCGCCATGAGCGTGCTGGCGGCCGACGGCGCCCACGTCATCGACTTCACCCGCGCGCTGCTGAGCGGACGAAGCGCCCTGCGCCCCCTCGACGGCGGCGGCCACGCCGCGCCCGCCGACGCCATCACCCTCGACCTCGCCGGCCTCCGCACCCCGCCCAACGACCTCGCCGCCGCGCTCCCCCAACAGCTGCGCGTCCTCCAGGCCGTCCTCCAGCTCGAGGGCGCGCTCGCTGGCCTCGACCGGGAGCGGGTGGCCGTGCTGGTGGGCATGCAATGCGACCCCGAGGCCGCCCGATGGGGCCTGCGGTGGCGCCTGCCCGAGCGGGTCGAGCGCGCCAGCGAGGCCGACCAGGACGCCATCGCCCCGCCGCTGCGCGCCGCCGGGGTCCTCGGCACGATGCCCAACATCGTCGCCAACCGCCTCAACGCCCAGCTCGACCTCGGCGGGCCGAGCGGCACCCTCTCCGCCGAGGAGGCCAGCGGCGTCGTCGCCCTCCAGCTCGCCTGCCGTGCCCTCCGCGCAGGGGAGGTCGACGCCGCCATCGTCGGCGCCGTCGACCTGAGCTGCGAGCCCGTCCACCGACGCGCCGCCTCGGCCCTGCTCCCACCCGCGCTCCTGGCCGCGGGCGACGTCGCCGTCGCGCTCGTCCTCAAGCCCCTCAGCGCCGCGACCCGCGACGGCGACACCCTCCTGGCCCTGATCGACGCGCCCGGCGCCAGCACGACGCCCGGCCAGGCTTTCGGTCCCGGCGCGATCGACCTCACGGCGACCTTCGGCCACGCCCACGCCGCGAGCGGCCTCCTGCACGTCGCCGCCGCCATCGCCGCCTGCCACCACCGCGTCCGCCTCGACGGGGACGGCAGCCCGTCGCCCTGGCTCCCCGGCCCCGGCGGCCGCCACGCCCGGGCGACCACGCGCGGGTTTGGCGGCGACGTCCGGCACGTCGAGGTGCGCGTGGCCTCGGGCGTCGGGCTCCCGGCGTCCGGGGGCGTGACCCACAGCGCGGCGGCCCCGGCCGGCGGCCACCCCTGCCTCGAGCTGTTCGCGGCGGACGACCTCCCCGCGCTCACCGCACGCCTGCGCGGCCAGCGCGCGGGCGGCGAGGGGAGGGTGCGGGGCGTGGTGGTCAGCGGGAGCGAGGAGGAGCGGCAGCGCCGCCTGCGCCTGCTGGCCGACCACACCGCCGACCTCGACGCGCCGCCCCCGTTCGCCGCCGTAGCCGAGGGCGTCTATCTCGGCGCTGGCGAACCCGGCGAGGTCGCGTTCGTGTTCTCGGGACCCGCTGGGGCCTACCAGGGCATGGGGCGCGACCTGCTGCTCGCCATGCCCGAGCTGGCCGACCGCGTCGCCGCGCGCTTCGGCGACCTCGACGGCGCCGCCGGGTGGCTCTACGCATCGGCGCCAGACAGCGCCCCCCCGCCCACGGCCCAGCTCTGGGCCTCCTCGGCGCTGGCCCAGCTCCACGCCGAGCTCACCCGAGGCGTCCTCGCCATCACGCCTGCGGCCTCGATCGGCTTCTGCGCCGGCGAGACGAACGCCCTCTTCGCCCTCGGCGCCTGGGACGACATGGACGGCCTGCGGGCGGACCTCGAGGCCGCGGGCGTCTTTGATCGCGAGCTCGCCGGTGAGCTCCGCACCCTCCGCCGCGCCTGGAACCTGACCGCCGACGCGCCGGCCGCCTGGGTCTGCTGGCGCGCCGTCGCCCCGGTGGACGACGTCCGCCGCGCCCTCGACGGGCTCGACCGCGTCGCGCTCACCATCGTCAGCTCGCCCACCGACGTGACCTTCGCTGGCACCCCCGACGCCTGCGACGCCGTCGTCGCCCGCCTCGGCCGCCACCGCTGCCGGCCCCTGGGCTACGACACGGTCATGCACTGCGCCGAGGCCCTTCCGTTCGACGCCGCCTGGCGCGCCCTGCACCATCGGCCCACCCGTCCTGTCCCGGGCGTTCGCTTCTACACCCACGCCACCTGCACCGCCCTCCCCGCGCTGGACGCCGACACCGTCGCCGACGCCCTCACCGGCCAGGCGATGGCCACCGTGGACTTCCCGCGCCTCATCACGCAGGCCTGGGACGACGGCGTCCGCGTCTTCCTCGAGCACGGCCCCCACAACGCCTGCTCCCACTGGATCCGCTCCATCCTCGGCGAGCGCCAGCACCTCGCCGTCGCCCTCGACGCCCCCGGTCACTCCTCCCTCCACCGTGCCGTCGACGCCGCCGCCAGACTCCTCGCCGCGGGCGTCGCCCTCGACCACCACGCCCTCAACGCCAGGCTCGCCCGGCCGGCGTGGCCGACGACGCCCCCGCCTGCGCGCCCGCTCCACTTCGCAGCCCACTGGCCGCACTGTACGCCTCCCCACGCGCAAGCCGCGCCCTCAGGGGATCGTGTGGAGGTGCTGCCGCCCGCGCCGCCGATGCCCCCGCTCATGCCGCTCTTCGACAGGGCGGCCGCACCCGTGCCCGCAATCGTGCCCGTACCCGCGCCCGTACCCGCGCCCGTACCGGTGCCCTGCACCCCACCGCAAGCCCCCACGAGCCCTCCCATGAGCTCCCACGACCCTGTCCTGGTCCTCTATCGCCAGGTGGCGACGGCCCATCACGAGCTCCTCCGCCTCCAGGCGGACGCCCACGCCCGCTTCCTCGCCTTGCGGCAGGCGAGCGTCCAGGCGCTGACCCGAAGCCCCGCCGCGCAAGGGCCTCCAACCCCCGCGCCGGTCCCCGGGCTGCCTGCGCCCCCGGCCCCGGCCCCGGCCCTGGCCCCGCCCTCGCGGACGACCGATGCGCCGGGGCCTCTCCAGGGCGTCCTTGATCGCCGCGCCCTGGAGGTGCACGCGTCAGGCAGGATCTCCACGATCTTCGGCGACCGCTTCGCCCAGCAGGATGGGTTCGCGGTCCAGGTCCGGATGCCGGAGCCGCCGTTGCTCCTCGCGGATCGGATCACCGCCATCGACGCCGCGCCGGGTGTGCTCGGCACGGGCACGCTGTGGTCGGAGACCGACGTGACCGAGGACGCCTGGTACCTGCACGAGGGCCGGATGCCCGCGGGGATCGCGATCGAGGCGGGTCAGGCGGACCTGCTGCTGATCTCGTGGATGGGGGTCGACTTCTTGAATCGGGGCGAGCGGGTCTACCGCCTGCTTGGCTGCGAGCTGGCCTTCCACGGGCGCCTGCCTCGCCCCGGGGAGACGCTCCGGTACGCCATCCACATCGATGGGCACGCGCGTCAGGACGCGATCCGCCTGTTCTTCTTCCACTACGATTGCCACGCCGGAGACGCGCTGCGCCTGAGCGTGCGCGGCGGTCAGGCCGGCTTCTTCACGCCCGCCGAGTTGGCCGCGTCCGGTGGCATCCTGTGGGACCCCGCCAGCGCCGCGCCGCTGTCGCCGGACGCCCACCACGACGCCCCCACGACGGTGACCCCCCACACCCGGCTGAGCCGAGCGCAGGTGCAGGCGTTCGCGGCGGGGCGGCCGTGGGAGACATTCGGCGAAGGCTTTGAGCTGACCCGGCCGCACACCCGGACGCCGCGCATCGCCGGCGGCAAGATGCTGCTCGTGGACGAGGTCGAGGCGTTCGAGCCCACCGGCGGCCCCTGGGGCCGTGGCTACCTGAGGGGACGGCTGGCGCTGTCGCCGGAGAGCTGGTTCTTTGCCGGCCACTTCAAGAATGACCCCTGCATGCCCGGCACCCTCATGTTCGAGGGCGCCCTGCAGGCCATGGCCCTCTTCCTCGCCGGCGTCGGCGCCACGATCGATCGGGACGGCTGGCGCTTCGAGCCCGTGCCCGAGGAGCGCTACACGATGCGCTGCCGCGGTCAGGCGACGCCCTCATCCCGCGTGCTGAGCTACGAGGTCTTCGTCTCCGAGGTCCACGAAGGCCCGCTGCCGACCCTCTACGCCGACCTGCTCTGCACCGTCGACGGCCTCAAGGCGTTCCACTGCGCCCGCATGGGCCTGCGCCTCGTTCCCGACTGGCCTCTCGGCGAGGCGCCCGTCGTGGACACCCACCCCCAGCGCGTCGCCGAGGTGGACGGCTTCCGCTTCGGCCTCGACTCGCTCCTGGCCTGCGCCCTGGGCAAGCCGAGCCGGGGCATGGGGCCGGCCTTCGAGCTCGTGGCCGATCACCGCAAGGTGCCCCGCCTGCCGGGGCCGCCGTACCACTTCATGAGCCGCCTGGTGGACGTCGGCGCCGACGCCATGTCCCTGCGCCGCGGCGGGCACGTGGTGGCGGAGTACGACGTGCCGCCGGACGCCTGGTATTTCACCGACAACGCCCACCCCCTCATGCCGCTGGCCGTGCTGATGGAGGTCGCCCTCCAGCCCTGCGGTTGGCTCGCCTCCTACATCGGGTGCGCGGCCACCTCGCCCGTCGACCTCTTCTTCCGCAACCTCGACGGCACCCTCACCCTCACCGCCGAGGTCACGCCCACCACCGGAACGCTTCAGGTGCACGCCCGGCTCCTGTCGCTGTCACGCGCCTCGGGCATGATCATCGTCAGCTTCGAGGTCGAGGCGCGCACGGTGGAGGGCGTCGCCATCGCCGCCATGAACACCGTCTTTGGCTTCTTCCCCGCGGCGGCGCTGCGCGCTCAGGCCGGCCTGCCGATCGGCCACCAGGCCGCGCTACTCGAGGCGCCCAGCGACGTCGCCATCGACCTGACCACCCACCCACCGCGCTACGTCGGGCCGGGCGCCCGCCTGGCCGGGGGCCGCCTCCTGATGCTCGACCGCATCACCGGCTTCTGGCCCCACGGCGGCGACGCCGGCCTCGGCGCCGCGCGCGCCGAGAAGGACGTCCACGCAGGCGAGTGGTTCTTCAAGGCCCACTTCTACAGCGACCCCGTCCAGCCCGGCTCCCTCGGCATCGAGGCCCTGCTCCAGCTCCTCCAGTTCCTCATGATCGCCCGCGGCCTCACCGATGGCCTCAACCGACCCCACTTCCAGGCCGCCGCCATCGGCCACGCCACCCGATGGACCTACCGCGGTCAGGTCCGTCCCGAGAGCCAGCGTGTGACGCTCACCCTCGAGCTGACGAGCCTCGAGCACGAGGACGACGGCGTCCTCGCCAAAGCCACCGGCTCCCTCCACGTCGACGGCCTCAGGATCTATCAGGCGCACGAACTGGCGATGAGGGTGGTGGGCGGCCTGGCCGCCCTGCGCCCCGCGTCCGAACAGACCACCGCGAGCGAGGACCCCTCGGCCGTCGCGACCGCATGGACCTGGGACCCGGAGGTCGACCGCTGGCTCGGCGATCACCGCCCGACCTTCACCCTCCCCGTCGTCCCCATGATGTGCCTGGCCGACCGCGTCGCCCAGGCGGCCGTCGCCGTCCGGCCTGGCCAGGTCGTCGTCGCCCTCGAGGAACTCACCTGCCACGGCTGGGTCCTCGCCGACCGCGCCAGGCGCTTCCACGCCACCGCCACCCCCACCCCAGGCGCAAACGACCGCCTCCACGTCTCCCTCTTCGCCGAGCCCGACGTCGCCGACGCTGCCCCGGCCCTCATCGCCACCGCCGAGGTCGTCCTGGCCGACCGCCACAGCCCACGCGCCCCCGACCTCGGGCCGCTCGCCAGCGCGACGCCCGAGCCGCTGCCCTACGCCACCGGCGCGGTCTTCCACGGCCCCGCCTTCCAGCTCCTGGTCGCGCTCACCGCGAGCGCCGAAGGCGCGAGCGGACGCCTCGACGCCGCCGCCGGCGCCGTCCCCACAGGCCTCCTCCACCCGGCCCTGCTCGACGCCGCGCTCCACGTCATCCCCCACGACCGCCTCGAACGATGGTTCGGCGACGCAGCGGCGGGCAGCATCGGCTATCCCCTGTACATGGACGCCCTCACCCTCCACAGCCCCGCCCCGCGCGCTGGCGAGGTCCACGTCGAGGCCCGCCCCCTCGAACCCCTCCCCAACCGCCGCGTCCGGCTCGCCGTCGAGCTCTCGTCCGGCGGCGCGCTCTTCGCCCGCCTCGTGCTCACCGAGCAGCTCCTGCCCAAGGGCCCGCTCGGCGCGGCGGACGGCCTCGAACGCCGCGCGTTCCTCCGCGACCGCCGCCACATCCCCGGCCTCTCCCTCTCCCGGTCGACCCCCGACGGCACCCGCCTCGAGCTGGCCGACGTCCTCGCCAGCGCCTGGCTGCCCGGCACGCTCCCATCCGTCTACGGCGTCGAGGCGGCCGACCTCACCGCCCTGGCCACCGCGATTGCCCAGAAGGAGCACGCCGCCCACCTCCTCGCCGTGCACCCCTCCCAGGTGAGCCTCACCCCCGACGGCGCCGAGGCCACCGCCCCAGCCTTCCCCCTCTGGCGCGCCCCCCTGGCCACCGCCCGGGCCGGCAACGCGATCGTCGTGACCTCGCCCGCGCCCCCCTCGCTCGACCTGGACCCCATCCGCCGCTTCTGGAACGCCCGCGTGGCGATGCCGCCCGGCTGGCTCGGCGACGACCTCTACGCCGCCCTCCTCCGCACCTACGTCCGCCGCATACACCTGGCGCACCCGGACACCCTCGACGCCCTGGCCGGTCGCGGCGCGCTCTTCCTCGCCAACCACCAGGCCCAGATCGAGTCCGTCCTGGCCACGACCCTGCTCTCGGCCCTCACCGGCACCAACGTCGTGACCATGGCCAACGCCAAGCACCGCACACGCTGGGTGGGCTGGCTCGTCCACCACCTCTTCGCCCACCCCGACTGCCGCGACCCCGACAACATCGTCTACTTCGAGCAGCGCGACCCCGCCTCCTTCTTCGACCTCGTCGCGTCACTCGGCGACCGGGTGCGGGCGGGCGGCACCTCGCTCCTGGTGCACGCCGCCGGCACCCGCCAGCGCAGCGCCCTCGAGCAGACCGACCGGATCAGCTCGGTCCTGCTCGACATGGCCATCGATTGCGACCTCCCCATCGTCCCCCTCGTCTTCTCCGGCGGCCTGCCCCTCGAACCGGTCGAGCGCAAGCTCGAGTTCCCCACCGGCCACGCCGCCCAGGACTACACCCTCGGCGCCCCGATCTGGCCCGCCGACCTCCAGGCCCTCCCCTACGCCGCGCGCCGCGAGCACGTCCTGAACGCCATCAACCACCTCCGCCCCGCCGGGTCCGCCCCCAACCCCCCCAACGCGCCCCGCGCTCAGGCCATCGCCGCCCACCAGCGCGACCTCGGCCTCGGCGACGTCGAGGCCACGCTCCTCGAGGCCCTGCGCGCCCTCGACGCCCCAGGCCCAGACGCCCGCCTCCTGCTGGCCGCCCTCGCCACCGGCCACCTCGCGCTGCAAGACGACGCCCATGGACGGTGGCTCGGCGCGATCGGCCGGCGACTCCTCGGCGCATCGCTGGCGGGGCTGCCATGATGCTCCATGGACGCGTAAGTCGGCGAGGGTGACGAGCAGGCTGTTGGCTCACACGCGCGCGTTGATGCGTGAGATCGATGTACCCGTCGACAGGAGGACGGCTGCGATGGGGATGGGTTTGTCGATCGGGTCAACCCGCCGGTCTCGAGCGTGTCCTGCCTCAATCCGACTGGCGCCCGAGGCCGTTGGTGGTGCTCGCCGGGCACTCGGAGTGAGGCCGAAGGTCCTTCGCTGGGCCTCTCGGGCAACTCGGAGTGACCCCGAAGGCCCTCCGAAGGTGCTTCGGGGGCACTCCGAGTTGCGGCGAAGGCCCTTCGAGGGAGCTTCGGGGGCCTGGACGTGGGTCTGAACGGTCGCGGGTCGCAGGCTGGGTGCGGCAGGCGTTGCCCCTGGCCCATCGCATTGCTGCCCTCAGACGAACTAGAAGTTCGTCTGTAATATCAACCCGTTGACGGCTGTTCACTAAGAGAACAGCCGAGTTGCATCTTGACACCATGAACGCCTGCGATCATACTTCTCAGTATGACCCCGCCACGCAAACAAGTCAAGGTCCAGCGGCTCGACATCCACCTCGACCCATCACTCCTGGCGTGGCTGCGCCTGTCGGCTAAGCGCCTCGACGTGTCGCTTTCCGAGGTGCTCCGGCGTCTCGTCCGCAAGGAGATGAGCCTGTGATTCTCGGTCAGCGCATCCGTCTCTACCTCAACGACGTGCAGTCCACGTTCTTCGAACGGTGCGCGGGCACAGCCAGGTTTGCTTTCAACTGGGGCCTCGCTCGCTGGCAGGCCCGGTACGATGCTGGCGAAAAGCCGTCCTGGGTCAAGCTCAATGGGGAGCTGAACGCCGTTAAGGCTGTCGAGTTCCCGTGGATGGCCGAGCTGCCATGGGCGGTCACCAACAAAGCGTTGGCCGACCTCGGCACGGCCTTCACCCACTTCTTCCGTCGCGTGAAGGCTGGCGGCCCCGAACCTGGCTACCCACGCTTCAAGAGTAAGAAGCGCACGACCCCTGCCTTCGCCATCGAGGGCAGAGCCCTCCAATTCGACGGCAAGCGCGTCAAGATCCCCAAGCTCGGCTGGGTCCGTACCCGGCAGGAGGTGCGCTTGCCCGGAAAGATTCTCTCGACCCGTTTCACGAAGTCCGCCGGTCATTGGTATGTCTCGATTCAGACCGAGGTCGCCGAGTCCTGGATCTACCCACACCGCTGCGAAACGCAAGCTGCGGTGGGTGTGGACCTGGGAGTCAGAGACCTCGCCGTTCTCTCCACGGCCTTGTCCACAGGCTCGTCACCTGAACACACAACAGTGGAACGGACGAACAGTAGAAGAAAGCCAGGCGAACGCGATGGGAACGGCCTCCTTGCACGCCGGATGGCGTTCTGGCATAGC
>Ga0100377_1001064_pt1 | contig 23908 bp, 24 predicted proteins | sample CryGeymeta201501_FD_83664 | JGI IMG/M metagenome (GOLD analysis project Ga0100377, IMG submission 83664) | Groundwater microbial communities from Crystal Geyser aquifers in Utah, USA - Crystal Geyser metaG 2015-01 | ecosystem: Environmental > Aquatic > Deep subsurface > Groundwater | place: USA...
GCGCGGTTGGCGGCCTCGCCCTCCACCTCGGGGGGGCGGGAGAGCGGGTGGCCTTCGGGGCCGGTGAGGCCCTTGTCGAACATCTTCTGCTGCATGCGCGACACGAGCTCGCCGTTCTCGGCGTGCACGGTGCAGAGCGCGCCGAGCTCACCGGCGCGGGTGAAGCTGTTCACCAGCACCTCGTCGTCGGCCATGATGGCGCCCTTGTACGCCATGAAGTGCTTGAAGCTGTTCACGCCGCGCTCGGTGCAGAGCGTGCCCATGTCCGCGCGCACCGTCTCGTCCCACCAGGTGATGGCGACGTGGAAGGAGTAGTCACAAGCGGCCTTCTCGGCCCAGCCGCGCCACGCGTCATAGGCCTCGAGGAGGCGCTGCCCGGGGTTCGGGATGACGAAGTCGATGGCCATCGTGGTGCCACCGGCGGCGGCCGCGGAGGTGCCCGTGAAGAAGTCCTCGGACGCTACGGTGCCCATGAAGGGCAGCTCCATATGCGTGTGGGGGTCGATGCCACCGGGCATGACGTAGGCGCCACCTGCGTCGATGACACGCGCGCCCGCTGGAGCCTGGAGGTTGGGGCCGATGGCGACGATGGTCTCGCCCTCGATGTAGACGTCGGCGCGGACCTCGTTCTCAGCGGTGACGACGGTTCCGCCGCGGATCAATACGGACATGTGCTCCCCCGGAGTGATGGATGGGATGACAACGGCGGAATCCACGAGGGTCTAGCTTACGGTTCCACCCTGATGTTCGGCACGTCAGGATAGACCTTGGCGACCTGGGGAACAAGGGGCTCGCCGAGGAACGTTGGCGCGCTGGACAGCTGGTCTTCCACGCGCCAAGTGCCTGCCGGGCCGTGGTCGCGCACCAACAGGACCCGCAGCGTCTCGCGCGGCGTGTCGCCGTAGACTTGTCTAGGTCGAAACAGAGGATCGGTCAGCAGGCGCAGGCCCCATCGCGGCATGGCCTGCTCGCGAAGGTTGAGCGTGAGCTCGCGGGCGCTCGGCGCGCCGAAGGTCACGCGCTGCGGCTTGTGCAGCGGGGTGTAGCGCAGGCGCAGGTCAGCCGGCAGCGCCACGCGCTCGCCCGAGGGGAGCTGCGCCCAGCCGCCAGGGAGGTCCGCTTGCGCGCGCACGGTCCACGCGCATCCTGACGACAGCAACCCAAGCGCGAGGAGGACGCGCTTCACCACATCGTCCAGCGGTCGAGCAAGCGGATCACCACCTCGCCGCCGCGCAGGTGAAGCTCCTCCATGTTCTCCAGCTGGGCGCGCGAGAGCGGGTCGGGCATGTCGTCCGCGGTGAGCTGCACGCCGCTCTCGCGGTCGAACCACCAGGTGAGGTCGGCGGTGCCCACGATGACCTGCTCCGCGTGCAGCGTCGCGACGCGGTCCTGGATGTCGATGCCGCCAGCGTAGCGGATGTTGTAGCAGGTGCCGTCGGCGCGGGGCATGGCGGCGTGAATCACCGCTTGGTCGCCGTGCACCTCGACGTGCGCCTGGTAGGCGTGGTCGCGATCGCGCAGGATGAAGTTGAACTCCGGCGCGTCCATGGCGAGCTCCGCGCTGGGGTAGGGGTCCTTCTGGTAGAGCTCGACGCGGTTCTTGAGGGCGACGATCGCCGGGATGTCGAGGTCGGCGAGGGGGATCTCGTCGCAGGTCGGCGACACCGCCTCGGTGTAAAGGTGCGTCACGAAGAGCCCCGCCCCGACGCCGCCGCTGGCGAGCAGCGCGCCGAGGACGCGCGCGGGGGTGGACCGCGCGATGAGCAGCAGCAACAGCCGCCAGCGCGGATCGGGCCCAGCGCTGGCGTCCGTCTCTTGCTGCTCGGGGAGGTGACGCATGGGCGCTCGCTATCCTCCTTGAGGGGGCGCGGGCTCGCTTTGGCGCCGCCAGTCCTCACTCAGCAGGCCGAAGTGCACCGTGTCGTGCCAGGCGCCCGCGCGAAAGACTCGGCTCCGAAACACGCCCTCCTGCCGATACCCGTTCTTGAGCAGGTGTCGCTGGGAGGCGAGGTTGCCCGCGAGGGTGTGGCTCTCCAAGCGATGGAGGCCGAGCGTGTCGAAGGCGTAGCGGCAGAGCAGCGCCTTGGCGGCCGAGGCGTAGCCCTGGCCCCAGTCGGCGGGGTCGCCGATGAGCGCAGCGAGCACGCGCGGATCGTTCAGCCAGCGGTGCAGCGTGGGCACGTCCTCGCGCTCAAGCGTGGCGAGGGAGACGCGATCCCCAGGTGCGTAGATAGCGCGATCGGACATGGCTACTCCAACTTCAGCCGTCTTCGGGGGAGGGGGTGGTCTCGGGGAGCTGCTCGCCGGGGATCGCGTAGTCGCCGTCGAGCCAGCGCGAGAGATCGCGCAGCTGGCACCGCTCGCTGCAGAAGGGCCGCCAGGCGTTGTCAGAGGTGCGGGACGCTGGCGCGCCGCACAGGGGGCAACGAGGGTGAGTTTCGCTCATCTGAAAACCCTATCGCACAGCGGCTTCGTAAACGAGGCGGAAGCGGGAGCGGCGACATGCGCTTAAAGTCCCCACGCTCGGCGTCGCCCCTTATGTTGGGGGTGCCCACAACAGAGGACTTCATACAATGACTGTCAACAAGGTAATCCTCGTCGGAAACCTCGGCGCTGACCCCGAGACGCGCAGCACTGCTGGCGGCACGGTGGTCGCCAACCTTCGCCTCGCCACCACCGAGCGCCAGAAGGACCGCGACGGCAACTGGGCCGACCACACCGAGTGGCACGCCGTGGTCTGCTTCGGTCGCACCGCAGAGAACGCGGCCAAGTTCTTGTCCAAGGGTCGCCAGATCTACGTCGAAGGCAAGATCCGCACCCGCAAGTGGCAGGACAAGGAAGGCAAGGACCGCTGGAGCACGGAGATCGTCGCTGACCAGATCCACTTCCTCGGCGGTGGCAATCGCGAAGGCGGCGGCGGTGCTCGCGAGGGCGGCGGCGGCGGTGGCGGTCGTGGCGGTGACTACGGCGGCGGCGGCGGCGGCGGCGGGCGCGGCGGCGACTTCGGTGGCGGCGGCGGCGGCGGTGGTGGCTACGGCGGCGGTGGCGCCAGCGGCGGCGGCTACAGCGGCGGCGGTGGCGACGGTGGCGACGAAGACATCCCGTTCTAGGCCGACAAGCGCGCTGCTCGCCCGCGCGGTGAGCGGCGCTACTCGGCGGGTGCGATCGCCCGCAGCGGGAGCTGTTGGCGCCACCCCTCCAGCACGACGGGTGCGCGCTTCGCTAGCGCTAAATCCGAAAGGTGGAGCGTCTCTTTCCCGCTTACGTTGGTGACCAAGTCGCCCGCGATCCAACCCATGCGCGCGGCGGGGCTGCCGGGCTCCACGGCGAGCACGACCAGGCCGGGGCGCGGGCCCAAGCCGAAGTAGGCGCGCAGCTCGTCGTCGACCTCGACGAGCGTGAGCCCGCCGTAGGTGATCGCGTTGTCGGACGTCTGGTGCCGCGCGGGGCCGGGCTCGCGGCTCTCCGTGGGGGTGAGCTCCACGTCCCGCTCATCGACGGCGCCGCGGCGCAGGCGCAAGCTCACCGGCTGGTTGGGCACGCGCGTCTGCAGCAGCGCGATGAGCTCGTGCTCCGAGGGCGTCGCTTCACCGTCGACAGCGAGGATGATGTCGCCCCGGTGGAGACCTGCGCGCTCGGCGGGGCTGTTCGCGTGGACGCGGGTGATCTCGGCGCCGCCGCGGCCGTCGCTGCTCACCTCGGCGGACTGCACCACGAGCCCCACCCAAGGGCGGGGAACGCGTCCGGTGCGCGCGAGCTCGGACCAGGCGCGCGCCGCCATGGCCGCCGGGATCGCAAAGGAGATCCCCGCGTTCTGCTCCACTTGCGGGGCGAAGATCGCCGTGTTGATGCCCACGACGCGCCCGTCGAGGTCGAGCAGCGGACCACCGGATGAACCTGGGTTTACGGCGGCGTCGGTCTGAATATAGTCCTGAATCTCGCGCGTGGGGTGGTGCTCGCCGTCGCTGAGGCCGCGACGGCCGATCGCCGAGACGATGCCGAGCGAGACGGTGGACTGAAAGTCGAAGGGGTTGCCGATCGCGAGCACGATGTCGCCCACCGCGACGGGCTCGGTGCGCAGCTCCAAGGAGGGCCAAGGCCCATCGCCGTCGAGCTTGAGCACGGCGAGATCGGTGCGCGGATCGACGCCGAGCACGGTGGCGGGCACGCGCCGCTGGTCGTGGAGCACGGCCTCGATGTGCGTCGCGGCGCTCACGACGTGGTGGTTGGTGAGCACGACACCGCCGGGGTCGACCAAGAAGCCCGAGCCCGTCGCGCGGCTGTCGAGCTCGGGATCGGTCTGCCACACGAGGTCGTAGCGCGCCGCGAGCTCATCGAGCTCCGCGCAGTAGGAGACGCGCTTCTCGACGTCCAAGCGAATGACGGCGGGGGTGGCGCGCGCGGAGGTGTCGCGCAGCACCTTGGCGAGCCCGTCGGCTTCACCAGCGAGGGCCAGGTGGGCGAGGAGCGCGAGCATCATAAGACGACGGCCTCGTGCGCCCCGGGACCGAGGCGGCCGAGGCCAAGGAGCAAGGGCAGGAGCCGATCGTAGCGGGTGCCGAGCGCGTCGTTCAGGGCGAGCGCCCCGAGGGCGACGGCCGCGGGACCACCGAGGGTGGCGGCGACGGCTGCGCCCTTGCGCGCGGTCTTGAACCACGGCCCGACGTAGGGCACGAATGGGGCGATGCGTCCGACGCGGCCGCCGGTGAGGTGGAGGACGCGCTTGCCCACCGCGCGGGCCCCCGCCGCGCTGGCGGCGCCGGTGCCGAGGGCGCTCGCCGGGAGCCAGCTGCCGCGCAGGCGCTGCTGCTGCGTGGGGTGAAGGTCGCGCAGCTGCACCGCGTCGTCGCCCGGGGCGAGGGCCAGGGCGAGGGCGCGCGCGCGGCTCCAGGCGTCGCCTTCGGGGAGGTTGAGCTGGCAGCGCTTGGCGACGTGGTTCACGATCTGGTCGAGCGTGACCCGGTCCAGCGCGTAGCCGAGCGGCGTGGTGTAGTGCCACCAAAGCGAATCCACCAGGATCTGAGAGAGCTCTCGGCTGGTCGAGCGCTCAGGAGCGGTCACGCCAGCGTCGCTGAGCACAGCGCGCAGGCGCTCCTCGGGGTGCGCACATAGCGCTTGAACGGCGTCGGACCGCAGCGTGGGCATCAGCACCTTCCTCGCGTAGCACGGACCCCAGCGTAGCCGATGGAGTTCCCCTAGCGCGCGACCGTGGGCAAGCCGCTGGCGGCGGCGACAGCGTCGTAGCGGTCGATGACCTTGCGGACGTAGGCGCGCTTCTCGCGGTAGTTCCCTGGGAAGAAGCTGCGCTTGAAGCCGTGGAGGATGATGTTGCGCACGTCCTTCGCGGAGAAGTTGAAGGCGTCGATCGCCTGCACCAGCTCCTTGGTGACCGTCGTGTTGGACACGAGGCGGTTGTCGGTGCACAGCGTGACCGAGAGGCGCTCCTGCTGCACCATGCGGCCCAGCGGGTGGTCCTGCACGCGGCGGAGGTTCGGGGCGGTCTGCATATTGGAGGTGACGCAGACCTCGAACATGATGCGGCGGTCGGCGACGTACTCGGCGAGGTTGCGCACGTAGCCGGTGGGATCGCCGTCGACCTGCACCATGTCCTCGGAGAAGAGGTGCGTGCCGTGGCCGATGCGCTCGGCGTGCAGCTTGGTGATCGCCTGGAAGATGCTCTCCGGGCCGTAGGCTTCGCCGGCGTGCACGGTCTTCTTGAGGAAGTGCTTGTGCGCGTACTCGTAGGCCTCGAAGTGATCGGAGGCCGGGTGCCCCGCTTCGGCGCCGGCGAGGTCGAAGCCGACCACGGGCACACCCAAGCGATCGCGCGCGTCGACGATGGAGTGCGCGAGCGAGAGCGAGGCAGCGCCGTAGACACGCTTGGCAGGGAAGTGCGGGAAGACCCGCAGAAGATCGGCGAAGTAGGGCGAGAAGCCCGCGGTGAACATGCGCATGGCGCAGGCGATGATGCCGTAGCGGAACGGGGGTTCGCCGCCGTTGAGCACGCCGTCGGTGGCCTCGTGCTCGGCGCGCACGCGGTCGAGGCCGCGGTCGACCGCCTGCAGGACGCGGTGCAGGTCCATCTCGGAGCGCGCGTGCAGCTGCGGCGCGAAGCGGACCTCCAAGTAGCAGACGCCCTCGGCGAGGCAGTCTTGGCCGAGCTCGTAGGCGACGCGCTCCAGCGCCTCTTCATCCGTGAGCACCGCGCAGGTGTAGGCGAAGCCGTGCAAGTAGTCGGGCAGGTCGCGGTAGTGGTCCTTGAAGACCAGCTCCCGGAGCCCCTCGGGTGTGTAAGAGGGGAGTTGGACGTTGCGCTCCTTTGCCAGCTCAATGAGCGTCTCGATGCGGAGCGAACCGTCGAGGTGGCAGTGGAGGTCAGTCTTCGGGAGGGCGGCCAGCACGTCGTGGGTAAACATGCCTCTCTGTATAGCCGACCGGTGGCCGAAGCGTAAGTCAGAGGTGATCTCGGTCAACACGGTGTATTTGACCATACAGATTGGTATGAAAGCCTGTTATTCGCAGGCGTCGCGCCCAGAAATCCATGGCCTGAAAACTTTGGCTAGACAGCAGCCGTAGGGATTGCTACGACGGCGCGAACTCCCCCACCCACCGGAGGTCTTCCGTGCAGCTGCCCACCTCACTTCGCGACCTTCTCGTAGAGGGATTGGACGGTTATCTTGAGAACTTTTCGCGTAGTCCCGACGCCGAAGCCGTCGCGAACTACGTCGTAGAGGAGCTCGAAGTCTGGGCCGACGATGACGGCTTTGACGACGTCGTCGCCGCCCTCGAAGAGTCAGGGTCTCTTGACACCGACTTCATCGAGGCCCTCGAAGGCGAGATGTCGAGCAACGACGAGTTCGAGTACACCGGCGAAGAGATCGTCTCCCTCATGGAGCGCCTCTGTGACGTCGTGTGGATCCCCGATGACGACTTCGTCAGCGACGACCTCTCCGAAGAGGAAGAGGCCGTCGAGGAAGAAGAGTCCGTCGAGGAGTAGCGCTCGACCGCCCCGCGCCGCTCGCGTTAGCTCGCGCCGATGGGTTGGTTCGACGTCCACGCTCACCTCACCGATCGACGCCTCGCGGCTCAAGAGCCGCAGGTGCTCGCGCGCGCGCGCGCTGCGGGCCTCACAACCATCGTGTCCAACGGGCTGAACCCCGACGACAACGAGGCGGTGCTGGCGCTCGCGGCACGCGACCCGCTCGTGCGCCCGGCGCTCGGTCTGTACCCCGTCGACGCGGTGCTCGCCGAGATGCGCGCGCGCGGTGATGACTACCCCGGCCGCCAGGACGCGGTCGACCCCGCCGAGGCGGTCGCTTGGCTGCGCGCGCACGCCGATCAGGCCGTCGCGATCGGCGAGATCGGCCTTGACCACTACTGGGTGCCCGAGGCGCTGTGGGCTGCCCAGGAGCGGGTCTTCTGCACGATCGTCGAGCTGGCGATGGCCGCGGACAAGCCGATCATCGTGCACACCCGCAAAGCGGAGCTTCGCACACTAGAGCTGCTCATCGAGCTGCGCGCGCCGCGGGTCATCTGGCACTGCTTTAGCAGCAAGGTGAAGCTCGGCGAGCGCATCGCCGCGCAGGGGCACTACCTCTCGATCCCCGCCACCGTGCGCAAGGCGCAGAACTTCTCGCATATGCTCGACCGCTTGCCCCGCGATCGCGTGCTGCTGGAGACGGACTGCCCCTACCTCGCGCCGGACTCGGGGGAGCTCAACGAGCCGGCCAACGTCACCGTCACCGCGAGCTACGCCGCCGAGCGCTGGGGCTGCCCCCTCAGCGAGGTGCAGACGCAGCTCGAGCGCAACTTCGCCGCGATCTTCGGCTTTGAAGCCTAGGGCGTGAACGTCTCGCGCTTCTCGGCGTGGGCGATGACGTCCTCGACCGTGTAGCGCATCGGCAGCGCCTCGTTGGCGAGCCAGAGCCCGGCTTGGTCGTCGAAGTGCGGGCTGCTCGTGAGGCCGGACTGCCCGCCGGGGATCACGTCCACGCCCTCCACGCCGTTCGGGCCGAGGGCGAAGACCTGCCGCATGACCGGGCCGCTGCCGCAGCGGAAGCCGCGCCCGCCGGTGCCGTTGTTGCAGGCGTCCACGCCGAGGTTGTCGCCTGGGCGCGGGAACCACAGCAGCTCCTTGCGCGGGTCATCGCTCGCGAGGTTGTCGGCGAGGGGCAAGCGGTCGGTGGTGATGGCGAAGCCCTCGAGGATCGGCGTGAGCATCGGGTCGTCGATGAAGCTCGCGAGCAGCGAGCGGAGCTGCACCTGGTGGCGAAGCCCCCACACCCACGCGTCCATATCCTCGGTGCCAAAGCCGCCGGTGCCGTCGCCTGGGCCGGGGCTGGCGAGGAAGTCGAGGCCGCGGGTGGCGGCGCGCACGAGGAGCTCGTCGCTCTGCTCGATCACGCCGGGGGTGGTGCGGTCATCCCAGAAGGCCGACTCGCCGGTCTCGGGGTTCCAGCTCGCGAGGCCACCGGGGTTCTGCCCGCGGTTCTCCAGCATGAGCTTGAGCAGGCGCGTGCGGCCGGTGTCGCCGGTGGGGCGCATCCCGGCGAGGCCCTCGTCGCCGATGGCGTCGCGGAACACATCGCCTTGGATGACGTTCCAGATCATGGTGGCGACGGCGTCGTCGTGCTCGGTGGCGTCGACGGTGGGGTGGTAGAAGGTCTCGACGCCGGACGCCGCCTCAAAGCCGCGCGCTGCCCAGCCTTGTAGGCGGGAGAGCACCTCGTCGAGCTGGTCGGCGCGCTCGGCGTAGAGCGCGACCATGCGTGCGTCGGAGGTGTCGGCGTCAGGGGGCGCGGTCGCGGCGGCGAGGGCCTGCGCGCGCTCCAGCGCGGCGATCAGGTGGGGGGCGAACTGGCGGCCGACGGTGGACTGGTGGAAGCCCTGCACCGCGGACATGCTCGCGAGGTCGGCGCTGTGGTCGGCGGTCAGCGCGGCGAGGTTGCGGTCGATGGCGTCGGCGCGGAAGCCCTCCATCCACGGGCCGGCCATATACCAGGGCTCGTTTACGAGGTCGTTGTCGAAGGTGATGCCGCCCGGATCGTTGTTTGCGGTGAGCAGGTAGCCCTTGTCCGGCGTGAAGCTGTGCGGGTACTCGTCCCAGGGCACGATGCAGCGGATCGGGTCGTCGACGAGGGTCTCGTCGGCGGTGAGGTCCTCGGTGAGAGGCACCTCGAAGCCCCGGTAGCGCGTGCCGTCGATGAGCAGGTTGGGATCGGCGCCGTTCGCCCAGGTGCCGTCGGGGTTCTTGTCGAGCTGATGACGGCAGGGCGTCATCTGGTAGCCGGTGTAGAAGATGTCGCCCTGGGTGTCCGCGGCGACCGTGTTGAGCGAGAAGGCCTGCGCCTTGCGGGTCGCGTTGGCCACGTCGACCACGTCGTTCGCGTGCGCCCAGTCCCAGAGCAGCGCGTACAAGCTGCCGCCGTCCACGGCGGTGTAGTCCATGGTCAGCGCGGTGATGACGCCGTCGCCATCGACATCAGCGGGGATCACCCACGCTCCAGCGGTGTTGATGAGCGCCTCCGCAGCGCCGGGCACGGTGTCGGGCGAAGCGGGGCGGCCCTCGACGCTAAACAGCCAGCGGCCGTCGTGCGTCTCCCAGCGCGACCACGTCTCCGTGCGGCCGGTGCTGCCGAGGGCGGGGATGGACGCGACCGTGTAGGTCTCCACGCGCTCGACGAGCGGCAGCCACTCGCCGTTGTAGAGCGTGGACGCGGGGCGGCCCTGCGCGTCGAGGCGGAGCTGGTCGGCGTAGACGTCGGTGACGTCGCCCACGAGCTGCGTGAAGCCCCACGCGACGCGGCCGTTGGTGCCGGTGGCGATGAGGGGCACGCCCACGATGAGGTCGCCGTAGCTGTTGGACCCGCCGTCCCCGCCGAGGTGCTTGGTGTCGACGTGCGCCTGGTACATGAGCGAGGGGATGTCGAGCTCGAGGTGCCCGTCTCCCGCGAGCAGCGCGCGGCCGTCGGTGGTGTGGGAGCCAGCGACCGCCCAGGCGTTGCTGCCCCAGCCTGACACGTGGTCGCGGCCGAAGCGGTCTTGGATGCGGTCGCCGCGCGCGATGGCCTCGCGCAGCATGGAGCGCTCGACCGTGGGCAGCGTAGGAGGCAGGGGGGAGGCCGATCGCGGGCGGGTGCCGCTCTCGCCCCAGCCCTCGGCGGAGGCGATGAGGTTGGGCGGGTCGACGCGGTCCCAGTGGTCGGCCCAGATGCCCGCCTCGCGCAGGTCGGCGAGGTCGGCTGCGGGCGCCATGGCCTGCAGCGCGAGCAGATCGTTGGCGCGGTTGGCGTCGGAGGTGTCAAAGCCGAGCCGGAAGACCACGGTGCCGATCATCGCCGCGACGTCGCGCACGGTGAAGGGCTGCATGGCGTCGACGGCCTCTGGGTAGCCGAGCAGCAGGTGGAAGGTCTCGTACTCGGTGGGGGGGAGCGCGCGGCCGACGCGCACGGCGTCGATGTAGGCGTTGATGCCGGCGGCGTAGGCGGCGGCGTAGCTGCGCTGGTCTGGCGTGAAGGACTGCTCGACGATGTCGGTCACCCGCGTCATGGCGATGCCGCGGGACTCCATGTCGGTCTCCAGCGCCAGATCGCCAAAGAGCGCGGAGATCGTGCCCTTGGACATGCGCCGCACCATGTCGAGCAAGAAGAAGCGGTCGCGCGCGATGGCGAAGCCGAGGATAGCGGCGCCGTCGTCTTGGTTGGTGGCGTAGACGTGCGGGATGCCCGCGTCGGTGGTGACCAGGTAGCCGCGCGCGTGCAGGCTCGGGATCGCCCAGGCCGCGTCCTCGGGGAGGTCGAGCAGGGCGGACGGCGCCGCCTCGGGGTGGGAGGGCGTGCAGGAGGCGAGGGCGATCAGGAGCAGCGGGGTCATGGGCCTCCTAGGACGCGGGCGTCCCGCGCGGCGATTCCTACGATATCTCAGCGCGCGCGTGGTGGACCTGCCGAAGGATCGATACGGCGCCCGCGACTTTCTTGGAGGTCCTCATGCGCGCTCGTCCCTCGCTTGTCTTGTGCTCGCTGGCCGCCACGCTCCTCGGGGGCTGCATCCCCGGCAGCACGCTCGTGAATGAGCTCACGACGGAGCAGTGGGTGACGCTCTGCGACGCCGACACCAAGGACGCTGTCGCGACCTCCTACCAGTGTGACGGCATGGACGCGCCTGTGGATATGCCCGCGCCGACCTCCGCGATGTGTCAGGCGACCTTTGACCTGCGCTACTCCGCTGAGTGCACCGCGACGGTCGACGACTGGCGTGCCTGTCGCGAGCTCGTCGCGGCCATCGACCCCTGCGATCCGCCCACGGCCTCGTTCCCTGAGTGCGACGCGATCATCACCTGCATGCCGTCGCCGTCGACGTAGACGCCGAGCGGAGCGCCCGACGCGGCGTGACGGAGCGGTGACACGCGCGCGCGGCGAGCCGAATAAGCAGGCGTCGTGGAGGTCCTCGTGAATCAGGTCCTGTCTGCGCTGCGCCTCGCCCTCGGGGTGCTGGTCATGGCGACCTCGGTGGCGGTTCAGATGCTGGTGCTCCTGGTGCTCCTGCCCAGCCGCAACCTGCGCATTCGCTCGTGCAACTACTGGGGCAAGGTCGTCGGCCGCGCGCTGATGGCGGTCTCGGGCAGCACGGTGCACGTCGACGGCTGGGAGCACCTGGACGCGCGCCGTCCCGCGATCTACATCTCCAACCACGCCTCGGTCTTTGACGCCTTCCTCGCGATGTTCTTGTCGCCGGTCGGCACCTGTGGCGTGGTGAAGAAGGAGATCGTCTACTACCCCTTCTTTGGGCAGATGTACCTGCTCTCGGGTCACCTGCGCATTGATCGCGGCGATCGCGACAAAGCCATCGCGTCTTTGGCGGGGCTCGCCTCCGACGTGAAGCGCTTCGGCCTGTCGATCTTCGTGTGGCCCGAGGGCACGCGCTCCAAGTCGGGGCGCCTCGGCGTCTTCAAGAAGGGCGTGGTCCACATGGCGCTCGCGACCGGGCTCCCGATCGTGCCGGTGGTGGTCGCCGGGGCGCACCGCGGCTGGCAGAAGGGCAGCATGGTGCTGCATCCTACGCTGGTCACCGTTCGGGTGCTGCCGCCGATCGACACGTCGCGCTGGAGCCGGGACACGGCCGAGGAGCACCTCGACGCGGTCTGGCGCGCCGTGCGCGACGCCCTCCCCGAGGAGCAGCGCCCAGAGGCCGCCGCTAAGCACGTCGCCGCCTGAAGGAAATCGGCCGCTGCGCTGACTGAAGGAGCAGGCGCGCGATAAGCGTCGCCCGAAGCAGGAGGGGAGATGCGCGTACTGGTGACGGGTGGAGCGGGCTTTATCGGCTCCCACACGGTCGCCCTGCTCGTCGCCGAGGGGCACGAGGTGGTGATCTTGGACGACCTCTCCACCGGCAAGCGCGCGAACCTGACGGGCCTCCCGGTCGAGCTCGTCGTGGGCAGCATCACCGATGTCTTGCTCGTGGAGAGGGTCGTAGCGGGTTGCTCCCACGTCTTGCACCTCGCCGCCAGGCCCTCGGTGCCCGGCTCCTGCGACGATCCGGTCGGCTACGACGCGGTGAACGTGCACGGGGCGGTGGTGGTCTTCGAGGCGGCCCGGCGCGCCGGCGTGCGGCAGCTCGCCTACGCGTCGAGCTCGGCGGTCTACGGCGCCTCCGAGGTGGTGCCCAAGCTGGAGACGATGCCCGTCGACGTGCTCAGCCCCTACGCCGCCGCCAAGGCCGCGTGCGAGCTCTACGCGCGCACCTACACCAGCAGCTTGGGCCTGCCTTGTGTCGGCCTGCGCTACTTCAACGTCTTCGGCCCTCGCCAGGACCCCAACGGCGCGTACGCGGCGGTGATCCCGCGCTTCGTCTCCTTTGCGGTCGCGGGTGAGCCGCTCACGGTCTTCGGCGACGGCGAGCAAGAGCGCGACTTCGTGTCGGTGGCCGACGTCGCGCGCGCGAACCTCGCCGCGCTCACCACCCCCAGCGCCGCGGGCGGCGTCTACAACATCGGCACCGGGCGCGGCCTCACCCTCAACCGCTTGATCGCGGCGATTCGCGCGCAGGTCACGCGGCCGGTGTCGGTCGTACACGATCCGCCGCGCGTGGGCGACGTGCGCGTGTCGCTCGCAGACGTCTCGGCGGCGCGCGCTGCGCTCGGATGGGCACCGCAGGCGGACTTCGACGCGGCGCTCGCGCAGGTCATCGCGTGGTTCGCAACCGGTGAGGGCGCTTGAGCCTGTCCGTCACCCACGTCCTGCCCTCGCTCACCGTCGGCGGCGCGGAGACCTTCGCGGTGCAGCTCGCGGAGCACCAGCTCAACGCTGGCCTCGACGTGCACCTGCTCTGCCTCACCGCGGGCGGCCCCCTCTACGATCGGCTCTCCCCCGAGCTCTCAGCGCGCACGCGCGTCATCGGCAAGCGCTGGCGCTACGACGCGCGCGTCCTGCCGCGGGCGGCGGCGCAGCTTCGGCGCTGGGCGCCCGAGGTCGTACACACGCACCTGTTCACGGGGCTCGCGTGGGGCGGCGTCGCCACGCGGCTCGCTGGGCGCGCCGCGTGGGTCCACACCCAGCACGCCGCCCACCCCGAGGAGCGGCCGCTGGTGCGCGCCTTGGAGCGCAGGCTGTACGCGCAGGTCGATGGCCACGTCGCCTGCTCGCCGAGCGCCGCGCGCTTCTTGGAGGAGGGCGGCTACACCTCGGGTCCGGTTCAGGTGATCGAGAACGGCATCCCGCTCGCGGGGCGGCGCCGCGCCGCGCTCGCGGGTGCGCCCCCCATCATCGGCACCGTAGGCCGCCTGACCGCCATCAAGGGCCAGGGCGCGCTCATTCAGGCGATCGCGCTGCTTCGCGACCGCGGCGCCGACCTGCGCTTGGTGATCATGGGCGGCGGCGAGCTGGAGGCCGACCACCGCGCGCTCATCGAGCGCTTGAACCTCCAGGACCGCGTGACGCTCACCGGCCCCGTGAGCGACGTCGCCGAGCGCCTCGCCGACCTCGACCTCTTCGTGCTGCCCTCGCTCTCCGAGGCGCTGCCCCTCGCGCTGCTCGAGGCCTGCGCGGCCGGGCTCCCGGTGCTGGTCACCTCCAAGGGCGGCGCGCGCATCGTCGTCGAGCAGGGCGCGGGCGGCTGGACGGTCGACCCGGGCGACGCCGCCGTGCTCGCGGAGGCGCTCGCCCGCTTCGTGGCGTTGAATCGGGAGCAGCGGCTAGAGCTCGGCGCGGCGTCCCGCCGCGTCGTGGAGGAGCGCTACGCCCTCGGCGTGTGCGCCGAACGCTACCTCGTCGCCTACCGAGCCGCGCGGTCGGCCAGGTGACGCGGCGCGGCGCGGCTCCCTGGTTGGCCGACACCAAATGACCGTGCAAGCGTTCAGGTCTTGGTTAGGCGCTGCTCCCTATGCCCTGTGGAGGATTCGTGAAGCTCACCCTGTCCGCATCTCTGGTCGCCGCGACCCTGCTCGTCGCCGGCTGCGCCAACCCCGAGACCGAGAGCCGCATTCAGCAGCTCGAAGGCCGCGTTACCCAGCTTGAGGCCCAGGCCAAGGCCGCCCCAGTCGCCGCCGCTGGCCCCGCCGCTCAGCCCGCCGTCGATCCCGCGCAGGAGAAGGCCGCGCAGGAGCTCTTCCGTCAGGCCAACGAGGCCGTCAACGCGATGGACTACGACACCGCCAAGGCCAAGCTCGCGTCGCTCAGCAAGGACTACGGCACCACGCGCGCCGCGCGCATGGCGCAGCGCTTGGACGAAGAGATCGGCATCATCGGCAAGGACGGCGGCGATCTCAAGGTGGAGAACTGGTTCCAGGGCGAGACCACCATGGCGTCAGGCAAGGCCACCCTCATCGTCTTCTGGGAGTCCTGGTGCCCCCACTGCCAGCGCGAGGTCCCGAACCTCCAGGCGACCTGGGAGAAGTACGGGTCGCAGGGCCTGAACATGGTCGGCCTCACGCGCATCTCCAAGACCTCCACCCCCGAGAAGGTGCAGGAGTTCATCAAGGAGCACGGCGTCACCTACCCTATGGCCAAAGAAGGCGGTGACATCTCCGAGCGCTTCGGCGTTCGCGGCATCCCCGCGGCTGCGGTCGTGAAGGACGGCAAGATCGTCTGGCGCGGCCACCCGGCCAAGATCACCCCCGAGATGATCGGAAAGTGGCTTAGCTAAGCTTCGACGCACGTTCTAGCGCGCTCGTCGCCCGCGTCTCGACGGGTGCGCGCGCGCGTTGTGTGCACCCGATCGTTGCGCATCCTCTGCTCCACGAGTAGGAGCCGGCTACTTGGGCGCGGCCCAATACTTTGAGGAGTTCCGATGCGCAACGCACTGTTCCTGATGTCCCTCGCGGCGCTTGGCGCCTGTGGCGGCGGCGAGAAGCCCGCTGCCCCCGCCACCGTCGAGCCCGCCAAGGTCGAAGAGCCCGCCACCGAGGCCCCGAAGCCGGCGGCTGAGCCCGCGCCCGACTTCGCCACCGCCACCGACGAAGTCAAGATGGCTTGGCTCATGAAGGCCGGCGAAGTGGTCTACAACACCGGCGGCAGCGGCGGCGTGGCTTGCGTCACCTGTCACCAGGCCACTGGCGAAGGCCTCCCCGGCGCCTTCCCCCCCATCAAGGGCTCCAAGGACTTCATGGGCGACTGCAAGAAGCACGCGAAGATCGTGAAGGAAGGCCTCAGCGGCGAGATCGTCGTTCAGGGCGTGACCTTCAACGGCGCGATGCCCGCGCAGGCGATCATCACCGACCTCGAGATCGCGGCGGTCATCACCTACGAGCGCAACTCGTGGGGCAACGACTACGGTCTGTGCACCCCGGCTGACCTCTGGTAAGCCTCGGCGTATAGCCGCTCGCGCACCTGTTGCGCGGGTTCTGGGCCGGTCTCTCCGATTCGTCGGAGGATCGGCCCTGTTGCTCAGCGGGTCTGTTATGCTCGTGGGCATGGGACGTGAGCTCGTGACGACGCTGAGGGGCACGCTGGACCAAGCCGACGAGCGGTTCTGGTCTGGACAGCTCGGCTTGGCGCGAACGCTCTACATCACGCTGCAAGAGCAGGCCCAAGAGCGCGCCGATCGCCCCATGGAGGTCATCGCGCGCTCCATGCTCGCGCGCTACCACGTGCGGCGCCGCGAGCTGGAGCTCGCCGAAGAGGCGCTCGCCGCTGCAGAGCGCGTGGTCGATGCGTCGCACGCGGACTCCTACGGCCGCTTCCGCTCCGTCGTCGCCCGCTTGGCCGTCGCGCGGGGCGCCTTCGCCGACGGGGGCGACGAGCTGCGCTCCTACCTCGCTTGGGCCGAGGAGCACCGCGCGGGCGTGGCGATGGTCGACGCGGCGCTGCTGCTCGCCCACCACTGCGCCCCAGAGGACGTGAGCGGGTGGCTTGAGCGCGCCATCGACTACGCGCTCGCGAACGAGCTGCCTCGCCACTTGCCCGAGGCCTACACCCTGCTCGCGGTGCAGCACGATCGCGCGGAGCGCTTCGAGGACGCGCTCGAAGCCTACGAGCACGCGCTCCGCTGGCAGCTCACGGTGGGCACGCCTCGCCAGATCCTCGCGGCCACGTGGGCGGTCGGCGCCTCGGCGGCGCGGTGCGGCGAGTGGGCGCTGGCGCGCGAGCGCTTGGAAGAGGCGGTTAACGGCGCGGATGGGCGCGATGACTGCGCGGACTACCTCGTGCTCGCCCTCGCGGACCTGGCGCAGGTCGCGAACGCGGCGGGCGATCCCATCGAGGCGCGTCGGCTCACCACCCGCGCGCTGATGCTCGGTGAGCAGCAGGGCTTCCCGACCTTCTGGCCGGACCGCTGGCGGTCGCTGCAGCGCATCGCGAACAGCTTGGGATGATGGTCAGGCCAGGGTGGCGAACCGGCCCAGAACGTGTGATCCCTGTCGTCATGCTCAACCTGTTGATGTGGTCGGTTGTCGCGAGCGCCGCTCCTTGCGAGGCGGTGGCGGTCGGTGATCTGTTGGCGGTGCACGGCCCCGCTGTGCTCGTGCTCGGCGAGCGCCGTGGCTCCCAGCCGGACTTGGCGCGCGCGGGGCGGCTCGTGCGCAGGCTCGCCGAGCTGGGCCCCGTGACCCTCGCGCTGGACGCAGTGCCCGCGTCGGGGCAGCGGTCCCTCGACGCGCTCGCCGACGGCGAGCTCGACGCCGAGGCCCTGCGCGACGCGCTCGCGTGGGACGCCGCCGAGCGCCCCTTCGAGCCGTATCAGCCGCTGCTCAGCGCCTCGCGCTGGGGGGTGGACGTGCTCGCCGCCGGCTTTGAAGGCGCCGCCGCGCCCACCGGCCGCCGCTTCCCGATCCCGGCGGGCTACGCGGCGGCGCTCCACGACGCGATGGGCGAGCACCCGGTCTCCCCCGAGCTCGAGGACCGCTTCGAGCGTGGCCTCGCGTGGCAGGACAACCGCACCGCCCAGCTCGCGCAGCAGGGGTGGCAGCGCGAGGGCGTGCTCGTCGTCCTCGCGGACCGCGCGCGCGTCGAAGGCGGCCTCGGCGTCTCCTGGCAGCTCGAAGCGCTGCTCCCGGGGGTGCCGGTGCAGCGCGTGCTGCTCGCCGACGGCGTCGACCCGGTGTGCGTCGCCGGCGACCAAGTCTGGACGACGGCGTGGGAGTCGCTCGTCAAACGCGTCGACGCCTCGCTCCATCCCGCGCGAACCGCGTCAGAATAGTCTCGAATAATCCTATTGAATCGAGAGTTTGACAGAGTTTGAAAAAACGCCCTAAAGGGGGGCGCAGCGCGATCCGATAGGCGGAGCGTGACCGGGAGTTTGACATGCTTGGACAAGCCACCAACCGCGAGCTGCTCGCCGACGAACCCCGCCGCGACACGGACCGCATCCGTATGCTGGCTGAGCTTCGCACCCGCTACCTCCAAGGCACCCTCGACGAGGTCCTGGTGCCGAACGACGCGGCGATCGACCGCCTGCTCGGCGATCTGCTCACCTGGAACGACTGACGGCCGCGACCGAGGGCGCACACCCGCCCTCAAGGTCCATCGACGAGGTCCGATGGGCTTGAGACTCCGGAGAACGGTGATGCATCAGACCCGACAAAACCGCGAAGAGGTGCCGTCTGACGGCTTTGACGGCGAGCGCGTGCGCATGCTCGCCGAGCTTCGCGCGCGCTACCTCAAGGGCACGCTCGATGAGGTGCTCGTGATCACCGAGGCCGGGGTGGACCGCCTGCTGCGCGACCTCTTGGCGCTAGAAGAAGCCTTTTAGGCTGTCATAGCGGCGAAGCGCCCCACCCGAGCGCGCGCAGCCGCGCGTCCGCCAAGCGCCCGAAGTGCGGCGCCCACGTGGCGTTGAGCGGCGAGGGGTGCGGGAGCGGGTGCAGCCGAAAGGTCGCGCTGCCGTGCTCGTCGCGGAGCTCGACCTCGCAGCTGCTCTCGTAGCGGTCCTCGCGCTTCCAGTGCGCGTCCAAGAGCCGCGTCGTCTCGCGGTCGCCGAGGCCGAACCACAGGAAGGCCTCGCGGCCGAGGCAGAGCATGTCGCGCCCGGCCCAGCCGCGCAGCAGCAGGTCGCGGACGAGGGGGGCGAAGCGCCGCTTCACCGCGGTAGACCACGCTTTATTTCCGATGGGCTTGTACGGCACCGTGTTCGCCCAGAAGACGTCCTGCCCGACCGCGAGCGCGGCGTCAAAGTCCGGTGGCTCGGTGCCGAAGCGCACCCGGTGTAGGGCCGCCCGAATCTTTTGCCCGCCCTGACCCACGAAGGGCGTCTGGTGCAGCACCTCGTGGCGACCGGGGTCGCGCCCGAAGACCCCGATCGCTGCGTTAGGGTCCCCCGCGCCGAGGACGGGGGTGAGGGGATCGATGCCCGCCTCCACATAGACGGGCACGTCGATTCCTTGCAGGTCGTGGGCGAGGGCGCGCAGGGCGGCGTCGCGTTGCTCTTCGGTCATGGGCGGTCTCCGTGGGCGCTGCGCTTGGCGGGCTTGCGCGCCGCGATGAGGTGGGAGCCCGCTCGGCACAAGCACCCCGTGCTCGTGCCGAGCGAGGCGGCGAGGAGCAACAATCGAGGAGAGGTGACGCGCATGGCGCGGCCATGGGAACACGCTGAACGAGCCTTGTCCACGCGGACGTGACGAGGACGGTGGCGGTAGCATGTGTCCGCTGGTAGGCTTCGCGCAACTGTGGGAGGCCCGCCTTGTCCCTTCTCCTCGCCCTCGTCAGTACGGCATTTGGCCAGGATGTGTTGTTCTCTGGCATCGTCCAGGGAGGCGTGTCCGTTGACGCTTCTGGCATCTCGACGCTGTATAATGGCGATACAACGCCGCGAAGTGGTGATGACCTGCGCGTGCAGATCCCGTCCACGGGCACCGTCTCCCACCTGTACTTCATCGCCTCGCCCAAGTTCTCCGCCTCGGTGCCCACCTTCGCGCCGACGCCGCTCGGCGACGTGGTGCTGCTCAACGGCCACTACCTCAGCGAGTCGGGCGCGCCGCTCATCAACGGGCCGCGTCACGTCGTGTGGGAGCTCGACCCCGCGCTCTTCGGGATCACGCGCTCGGGCTCTTACTCCTACGCTGAGACGCACCAGGCGGAGACCACCTTTCAGGACGGGCCTGGGCTGAGCGGCTCGACGTTGATCGCGGTCTACGAGGACACGCAGCGCCGCGGGCGCCGGCACATCACCGTCGGCGTAAACCAGGACACGGTCGGAACCTGGGACATCACCGGGCTGCCTACGGCGAACACCAACAACGAGCTCGTGCTCTCAGCGGGGCTCATTTGGGAGTGCTCAGACGAGCAGTCCGCCACCGTCAGCTTGGGTGGGCAGGTGCTCGCGACGCAGGCTGGCGGCCGCGATGACGGCGAGGACCGCGCGACGGCCTGCGCTGTGCAGGACTGGAACTCGCTCATCACGCAGGGCAGCTTCGGCTTCGGCAACAACGACACCTGGCTCGGCTTCGACGGCGACTGCATCGTCGACGGCGTGGACGACCCGGCCTACTGCCAGAGCGGCTTGCCGTGGGACTCGCGCGGCGTCATGCCCTCGCGCGCCGACGACGAGCTCTGGTACGCCGCCTACGACGAGTCCGGCGCGCTCACCATGAGCTACAGCAACCGCGGCGACCACCACATGGGGCCGTACGTCCTCGCGATTGAGATGGACACCGACAGCGACGGCCTGCGCGACGCCCTCGATAACTGTCCGCTCGTTCGCAACACCCCCGGCCAAGCCGACCTCGACGCCGACGGCATCGGCGACGTGTGCGACAACGACGTCGACGGCGACGGCGCGATTGCGCGCTCGCTCGGCGGCACGGACTGCGACGACTTCGACGCCACCATCTCGCCCTCGGCCCGCGAGACCTGGTACGACGGCGTCGACCAGGACTGCGACGGCGAGTCCGACTACGATCGCGACGGTGACGGCGCGGACTTGGTCGACTACGGCGGCACGGACTGCAATGACAACGCCGCCTCCATTCACCCCGGCGCGGTGGACATCCCCGGAAACGGCGTGGACGAGGACTGCGACGGCGTCGACCTCTGTGACGTCGACAGCGACCGCTTCCTCGACCAGGCCTGCGTCGGCGGCACCGACTGCGACGACACCAACGCCACGGTGCACCCCGGCGCCCCCGAGCTCCCCGACGGCATCGACAACGACTGCAACGGCTGGTCCGAGTCGTCGGACGCGGACGGCGACGGCGCCTTCGACGAGGCCGAGGTCCTCGCTGGCACCGACCCCAACACGGCGGACTCCGACGGCGACGGCGTGCCCGATGGCATCGAGCTCGGGACGGGCGCGCGCCTCGACGCCGACGGCGACGGCCTGATCGACGCGCTCGACGACGACGACGACGGCGACGGCATCCTCACCGCCGACGAGATCGACGGCTTCACGGGAGCGGCGGACACGCTGCCCGACGCGGACTCGGACGGCCGGCCGAACCACCTCGACACCGACTCGGACGGCGATCGCTTCGACGACTCGGTAGAGGGCAACGTCGACTCGGACGGCGACGGCCTCGCTGACCTCCTCGACCTCGACTCGGACGACGACTCCGTGCCCGATCGCGACGAGCGCGTGGGCGACACCGACGGTGACGGGCTCGTCGATCGCCTCGACGATGACGACGATGACGACGGCATCCCCACGATCCGCGAGCAGGCCGAGGGCAACCCGCCCGACGTCGACGGCGATCAGGTGCGCAACTTCCTCGACGACGACTCCGACTCCGACGGCAAGCGCGATGACGTGGAGGGTGAGCTCGACGACGACCTCGACGGCCTCCCGAACTACCTGGACGCCGACGATCGCGACGGGCCCGGAGCGGTGCCGCAGCCGGTCTTCAGCGGTGGCTGCTCCAGCGCTCCGTCCAGCGCGTCGTGGCTGGCGCTGGTGGCGCTGCTCGCCTTCGCCCGGAAGCGCTGATCGAACGGGCGATCAGGCGCTCGTGACATCGCTTGACACTGCTGGGGACGCGAGGTAAACGCTAGGCGATTGTGCCGTTGGGTCCCCCCGCCCTGGAGCTCCTCATGAAGCGTTCGTTGCTGCTGACCGCCGCCTTCCTTGCCGCGTGCAGCTCGGCCTCCAACTTGTCCGTGCCAGACGACGCCATCGGCCTTCATTGGCAGCTCGGCGACGAGTTCTACGTCGGCGCCACCTACCTCGCGGTCGCCAACAAGACGGAAGAAACCGCTGTTTCGCTCGAAGGAAGCTCCACCCTCGGCGCCCACGACGACAACTGGTCCAGCGAGCTCGTGTGGTCCTTCCAGACGGTGGAGGCCGAGCTGATCCCGGACGCGTCCGACGAGCTCTACCCCTACGCCGTCCGCGAAGACGAGACGATCGCGCCCCTCACGGTGCTGCGGGCCTACGTCGACTCCTCGCTCAACGACGATGGCGAGCTGCTCGAGTCCGATCCGGTCATCTACATGGTGTTCCGCGCGGATCGCGATCGCCTCGCTGCGATCATCTCCTTCGCCAACGTGAACGGAGAGCGCGTCCAGCAGGCCTTCAGCACCTCCGAGCTCGGCCGCTCCTACTCCACGCTCTCGCAGTCCATGATCACCGCCGCCCCCACTTACTTGGCGCCCTTCTCAGCGGGCTTCCGCGATGAGAGCAAGGTGCTGGAGAACGGCTCGGTCATGGAGAGCTTCCTGGCGGACGACGGCGTCGTCGACGTCTCCTACGAAGACGAGCTCGGCGGTGGCGTCGTCGTCAGCCGCTACGAGGCTGGCGCACCTTGGCCTACCTACACCGACGCCGGTGATGTGCGCTCCCGCCTGCTCAACGCGGACGACGTGGCCGCGCGCCGCATCTCCAGGGTCCCCAACCCGCCCCCGGACTACGACTTCCGCGCGGCGCTCGCGTCCAGCGTCAGCTTGGATCGCTCGCTTCGCTTGGACGAAGCTACCGTCGCAGGCGGTTGGGAGGGCGGCGCTCCGTCGGGCTACCGCCCGTGGGCCGGCTCGTGGTGGCCCCAGAGCAAGGGCGACCTGATCTTCAGTCAGCACAGCGGCTCAGGCTGGAACAACACGGTCTCCGACGCGATCAAGACCACGATTGATCCGCTCAAGCGCGAGCTCGACGCGCTCTCCGAGGAGATCCGCGGCTTGCAGCGCGGAAGCGCCGAGTACAACACCAAGGCGGACACCTACCGCGCCAAGCAGAGCGAGCTGTCCGCGCAGCTCAACACCTACTACGACGGCGTCCTGCAGGACCTCAACGGCGGCGCCATGGTCGTCGCGGACGGCAAGGTCACGCACACCGCACACGGCGCGGACGGGGCTCACGCCACGGACTTCAGCTACAAGCTCAACGAGCTCTCGCCCCTCGACAAGTACGCGCTCCAGATGTGGTCCGAGGGCAACACGAGCCCCAACCCCTGGTCGGCGCCCGCCTGGGAGATCCTCAACCACTACAGCCCCGGCGGCGGGTCGTGGTGGGGCCACTGCAACGGCTGGTCTGCGGCGGCGATCCTCACGAGTGAGCCCCGCGAGTCGGTGACCACCCAGGTGCGCGGCGCGGAGATGGTGTGGACCGCCGGCGACATCAAGGGGCTGATGACCGAGTCGCACTACAGCACCTACAGCCGCTTCTACGGGCAGCGCTACAACAGCGACACCGAGGACATCGCTGACCTCTCGCCCAAGCACTTCCACCAGATCATCCAGTTCTACCTGCGCGAGCAGCAGGTGCCCTTCGTGTTCGACATCACGGCCGACGCGCCGGTGTGGAACTACCCGGCCTTCTGGGCTGACGTCTCGGTCACGGAGACCACCCCCGGCGGTGGCGCTGGGCTCATCAACGTGAACACCGCCACGCTCACGGAGCTCCAGACCCTGCCCGGCATTGGCCCGTCCTACGCCAAGCGCATCCTCCAGTACCGCGAGAACCACGGCCCCTTCCAGACGGTCGAAGAGCTCGCCGAGGTCGACGGCATCGGCTCCGCGACCGTCGCGGAGCTCTCGCCCCTCGTCACGGTGCGCGTGAACGGCAACGAGCGCACCTTCAGCGTCTCGGCGGCGATCTCGTTCACCACAGACGCCGTGCACGAGGAGCACCTGGACTCCAACGCCGACGACCCCGAGGGCTTCGTCGAGACCTACGACTACACGCTCGTCACGGACGCCAAGGGCGTCGTGACCGGCGGCACCTGGGCCGATGTCAACCACCACCCCGACTTCGCTTGGGTGCCCTACAGCAACCCCGCTGGCTTCTCGTCGGGCTCGTCGGAGAACGCCTACCTCGCCTACTCGCACCTCGAGCGCGTGCTCGGCGACTTCAACCGGAAGTAAGCGCGTGACGTCGCTCCGCTGCTGGCCGCTGCTCATCGCCCTTGTCGGGTGCGATGGCGGTGGTCTGCCGCCCGCAGACAGCGGCACCGATGGCCCCCAGCTCGTGGGCATCCTCGTGAGCCCCGAGTCGGTGGTGGTGCCCCTGGGCGCCACGGTCCAGCTGGAGGCGACGGGCCTCACCACGGAGCGCACCA
>Ga0100377_1001078_pt1 | contig 23775 bp, 25 predicted proteins | sample CryGeymeta201501_FD_83664 | JGI IMG/M metagenome (GOLD analysis project Ga0100377, IMG submission 83664) | Groundwater microbial communities from Crystal Geyser aquifers in Utah, USA - Crystal Geyser metaG 2015-01 | ecosystem: Environmental > Aquatic > Deep subsurface > Groundwater | place: USA...
CAGCCCATGGTGACGAAAACATGAAATCCTTTTTTTAATATTTTGGATCCCAAAGCAAATCCACAGCCTGCTGACAAACCCTGTCCAAGATTACCCGTATTCCACTCCACCCCCGGGATCCCTTTCTCCACATGTCCTTCAAAAGGGCTTCCCGCTTTACGAAAGGTGGCAATGGCTGACTCAATGGGAAAGAAACCTATACGGCCGAGAGCTGCATAGACTCCAGGAGAAGTATGGCCATGGCTGATCACAATCCGATCTCTACTCGGGTCTGATGGAGATTGAGAATGAACATTGGCATAGGAATATAGAACAAGATAGAAATCGATGGATGACATAGACCCTCCAGGATGTCCTGATCCGGCAAGGGTAGTCATTTTCAATATATCGCCTCTCGCCAATCTCGCCAGTTCGGATAGCCTTTTGAGAGATCCTTCATCCAGTTTTTCTCCACCAAATCTTTCTCCGCTCATCTTTTACCTCCGTCGCATTTGGAATGGCAGCAGGCATGATTGTAGGGAACGGTTTGAAACCGTTCCCTACAGGGATGGTCGAAAGATACTCATAACATAACACCTCAATTTTGGGAAGAGGATATTGGCACGAAGGTCATTATTGGAAACATTGGAGTCCCTTGTCTTCGAAAGTTTTGGGTTGGCTTTTATACAAAATTCCTTTTTTTCTCCTTCCTTGAAAATTCTTTCCTGATATGGTAAACCCCGTTAGAAAAGGTAGGGTATAGGTGTTGGAATGGCGGGAGCATCTAAAAGAAAAAGATTGACCATTGCCATAGATGGCCCTTCCGGTGCGGGGAAGAGCACTGTAGCGAGATCTTTAGCCAAACGATTGGGTTACGTTTATATTGATACAGGAGCGATGTATCGGGCTGTTGCACTCAGAGTTAAAGAGAAGGGCATTTCTTCAGAGGATGAATTGGCGCTCAACCAATTGGCTTCTTCCCTTCATATTACCTTCGTCACAGAAGGGGAACAAACTCGCGTTTGTTGTGATGGAGAAGATATTACATCAGCCATCCGGTCCCATGAGATCAGCCGTCTCGCTTCTTCCATTTCGAAACAAAAGGGGGTAAGGGAAGCCCTGGTTCAGATGCAGAGGGAGATGGGAAAAGAAGGTGGCGTCATCCTGGAAGGAAGGGATATCGGGACGGTTGTTTTTCCTGACGCAGATGTTAAATTTTATTTAGATGCTGAGAGTGAAGTAAGGATTAGAAGAAGATATGACGAAATGGTTGAAAAAGGAGTCAAGGTAGATTTCAAGGAAACACAAGAGGAATTGATACAAAGGGATCATAATGATATGCATCGGATCCATTCTCCTCTTAAGAAGGCCGACGATGCTGTGCTCATTGACTCAACGCGGCGTTCTGTTGAAGAGGTCGTGGAGGAGATGGTTCGCATTGTCAAAGAAAGAGTTAAAAGTTATGAATTATGAGTTAAGAAAATTATTAATCCCCCCTCTCCCCCCTTTAGTCTCCGACCCAGAGCGGTCTCTGACCCGGAGGGAAAAGGGGGGTTGGGGGGATTTGAAAGTTATTTCTCGGGTGAAGAGGTGAAACTTTTCATTGCTAAATCGGCTGGTTTTTGTTTTGGTGTCAAGCGGGCCATGGACATCGCCACGGAAGCTGCTAAAAAGCATCCCAAAGACCTCTATACTTTGGGACCGTTAATCCACAACCCCCAAGCCGTAGAATTCCTTGAGGGGTTAGGGGTAAAGGTGAAAGATCGAATAGAACATATCCCCCGAGGGACAGTGATCTTCCGCTCGCATGGGGTTTCTTTGAAAGATCTGATGAAGGCCAGAAAGAAAAGGTTACGCATCATTGATGCCACCTGTCCTATCGTCAAAAGGGCACAGCTCTTTGCGAAATACCTTCACCGGCATGGATACACGTTATTGATTGTTGGGGATGCTCAACATCCAGAGGTGGAAGCGATTCGAAGCTATATCCAAAAAGGGGTGGATGTGGTGGAAGATGTGGAGGCAGTTCAAGGATTAGGGCCATGGAAGAAATTGGGGATTATTGCCCAAACCACCCAATCTTTCAGCCTTTTTAAAGAAGTGGTAGCCATTTGTTTGGAGAGGGCTAAGGAATTGAGGGTGTTTAATACGATCTGTCATGCCACCACGATTCGCCAAATGGAGGCTGTGGAGATCGCCAAGAAAGTGGATTGCATGATTGTGATCGGTGGTTACAATAGCGGAAATACTCAAAGGTTGGCTGCAATCTGCCGAGACATCCAGCTTCATACCTATCACATCGAGACATCCCAAGAACTCCATCCGAAATGGTTAGCGAGGAAAGAGAAAATCGGCCTCACGGCTGGCGCTTCGACTCCCTCCTGGATCATTAAGGAGGTAGAGTTGAAGGTTATTGGAAAGGACTTCTGTTAAGATAAACGGAAGGACTTCAGTTTCGATAAGAGCCTATCAAAGATGTTCAAGGAAGTCAAAAGAAATTGGGGAAATTGTCAAGAAAGTTTACAAATTTAAGAATAGGCAAATTCCCTAATTGCATCATACTGGTTAGACCATGCCTATGAAATTCATGTCGTAAAACCTTACACTTTTGGCTTTAATTAGAAATATCAAAGTTTAATAAAATCCAAATTATTTCGGAGGGTTATGATGATAGAGAAAACTTGGTATGGAAAATGCTTGAAAAATACAATGTATAAATATATTCCCTTTTATTCGGTGGGGAGATGGCTATAAAATAGAAACGCCCTTAGTAGAGTGGTTATATGATAGTTTATAAAGTCTATCAAAAGAATTATAAGTTTAAAAGAGGGGATCTAATAGGTGTTTTGACAGAAAGAAGGAATGACTTGCGGGGAAAGACCGTGATCGAATCTGGATTGAGGTGGGCAAGGTTGATCTTTGGTGGTTTGGTGAATGATAGGCAAGCGGTCTTCGTTGTGCCCAATGAATTAGATTTGTCAGAACCCAGGAAGAGATTTAAAAAATAAATCCATATTCAATTGTCAAAGAACGAGGCAGGGTCAGAAATGGCTCTGCCTTTTTTGTTCTCCATATTAACCAAACCGAGGAATACTTCCTGTACTAAATGATTGACAGATTATAGCAAGAATCGCAGATTTCAATTGATAATTAATGGGGAGGTATATCAAAACTTACTTCGAATATGAAGGAGTATTTTCCTGTCGTCTTCTGCGTAAAAAGGCGACATTTTCTCTTCTCTTCAACCAGTAACCGATTTTTCCTACCTTTTGAGTTATCTACTTGCGTTATCCTGTCGCTTATTGTATAATAGGTGACAGGAAGCTGGTTAAATCCAAATCAAAGAGGAGGGTATAAATTATGACAATTTATCGTAAGAGAAATAACAAGGACACATGGCATTGGTGTCAGAATTGTTCCCAGTGGCCATCATCGGATTATAAAGAAGTGAAAAGAAAACCTACCTCTGGTAAGTTTTGTTATCAGTGCGTAGCAAAAGCTAAAAAGAGGGACTGCAAAAAATAGCAAGTAAATTTTACTCTAATCTATGCCCTATCAATACAAGCGCGAACCCTTAAGCGACGACGAGGTCAACCGGCTCACTAATGCCTGCGAGACCTTTGAGGAGAAGTTTGTCATTTGGAACGTCTTTTACACTGGCCTTAGGATAAGGTCTTTGGGCGTATTTCGGCAACCACTGGTTACTATGCGACATGGTCTTTATGCTCGCACTTTCTTCCGTAATCATCAACTTTGGAGTCCTTGGGTATTTGCAGATTAGGTGCAATGTTGAATGGGTAGGGAGAGTTTTAGCACTCACCTATCTGATAATCCCTAATAGCCCTCCTCCTAATTCTTCTTTTGAGGTAGGGGGCTTACAAGTAAGTTCCCCAATCATGCCTTCGTCTATTTAATTAGCTCAATAGGCTTGTCCCTTAAAATCGGGATTTTCCTATTTTCCGAGGGGCATCTGCTGATTAGGGTGAAGACTTGTTATCCTCAACCCTGTAAGCCAAAATTACCATACCTGGTATCTTTTTATTACACCTAACAATGTTGGAAAGGTTTCTTTAAGATTAGGAGTCATTGCCTTGGGACAATGCAACAAGGGAGAACGGCAAGAGCTCCGTTATTTTAGGGGAAAAATTTAACTCTTTCTAAATGTTTTCGTTAGGGTGATCCTTATTGCAATGTTTTAAATTTACACAATAAAGATTTGTAATTTTTAACCTGGTGTGGTATATACTCTTAAATTATCAGAAGAAGGGAGTTTTAAATGGTAAAGGAAGAATTGGCTTCTGCAGAGGAAGAGACAAAACAGGCCTCTCTTGGAGGAGAAGCGGAAAAGAGAGAGAGAAAAGAACTTCCCCGCAGGGATGAACCTGTCGAAGACTCGACTCTACGAGAAGATTTCCAGACGCTTTACGAAGAGAGTCTAAAGACCTTGGAGGAAGGTCAGATCCTAAGGGGGATAGTCGTTGACATTACTCCAGATCACGTGGCCGTGGATGTGGGATATAAGTCCGAAGGACAAATTCCCATGCAAGAATTTTTGAAAAGGGATAAGAAGGTCGATGTGAAGATCGGAGACAGGATCGATGTGCTTTTGGAGAGAAAGGAGAGTGAGGAAGGGTTATTGACCCTCTCGAAGGAAAAAGCAGATAAAATAAAGGTATGGAGGGAGATCACCAGGTCCTGCCGGGAAGGGGAAATCATAGAGGGAGAGATTGTGGGTAAAGTAAAAGGAGGGCTCTCCGTAGATATTGGCCGGATTCAAGCCTTTTTACCTGGCTCTCAAATTGATTTAAAACCAATTCGGAATCTGGATGCCTTAATCGGTCAGCGATTAAAGTTTAAGGTGATCAAGTTCAATCGTAAACGAAACAATATTGTCCTCTCCCGACGTGTTCTTCTTGATGAGGAGCGGAAACAGTTGAGAGAGGAAACCTTAAAAAATATCAAAGAGGGGGACATTATAGAGGGGACGGTGAAGAATCTCACCGACTACGGTGCGTTCATCGATTTGGGTGGAATGGACGGTCTTCTTCATATTACGGATATCTCATGGGGTAGAATTGGCCATCCTTCAGAGAAGCTCTCGGTCGGAGACCGGATCAAGGTGAAAGTCCTTCACTATGACCGAGAGAAAGAAAAGGTTTCGTTGGGATTAAAGCAAGCCCTGCCCGATCCATGGGAGTCAGCGCCCCAGGAATATCCGGTGGGATCCCGCATCAAGGGGAAAGTCGTCAATGTGACGGATTATGGAGTTTTTGTGGAGTTGGAAGAAGGGGTTGAAGGGCTTGTCCATATCTCAGAGTTGACTTGGAGCAAGAAAATGAAGCATCCTTCCAAGATCGTCCACATGGGTGACACCGTCGAGGTCATGGTCCTTGATTGCGACCCGGTCAAACGTCGAATTTCTTTAGGGATGAAACAGATCGAACCCAATCCGTGGACTTTGATCGAAGAGAAATATCCCTTGGGGACCAAGGTGGTGGGAAGGGTAAAAACCGTGACCGATTTTGGGATCTTCATCGGATTTGATGAAGGCGTGGATGGGCTCGTCCATGTCTCCGAAATGTCGTGGACGAAAAAGATCAAGCATCCCAGTGAACTTTATAAGAAGGGACAAGAAGTAGAGGCAGTGGTCTTAAATATTGATCGCAAAAATGAACGCTTCTCATTAGGCATTAAACAATTGACTCCGGATCCATGGAAGGAGGTTGCCCGGCGATATCGAAAAGGGGAGGTGGTCGCAGGGAAAGTCACCAATGTGACCGATTTTGGCGCCTTTGTGGAATTGGAAGAGGGGATTGAGGGACTCGTCCATGTTTCTGAGATCAGCCGAGAGAAAGTGGAGAAACCCTCAGATGTCCTGAAGGTTGGGGAGACCATATCTGCCGTGGTCCTTCACATTGATCCCCATGACCGAAGGATTGGCCTCAGCATAAAAGGGCTAAAGGAGAAGTCCGAGAAGGCAGAGATCGAAAAATATATTTCCAACCAAGGATCCACTTCTCACAGTCTGGGAGAATTGATTCAGGAGGAGATGGAAAAACGAGGGGGAGGATTGCCTCCCAAAAAGGATGATACCCAACAATGAGCAATGACCAATGATCAATGCTCATTGACCATTGAAAATTGATTATTGATCATTGAACATTGAATTTTTCTCTAAACCCTCTTGACATAAATATTCTTCACAATATCTCTATCCAACGCAAGAGTCGTCTCTCCAATCTGTAAGACATAGGAAGGGTTTTTCTGGTGCATTCTTAGGACACTTCCTGGAACGATCCCCAGGGTGCTCAACCGGTCTAGTCTCTGGTGTGATTTGGGTGCGATAAAGACGATTCGACCCTCCTCTCCCAATCCTAATTCCTCAAGAGGAATGACGAGAGGTTTCATCTCTTTTTTAAATTTAGTGCAACATTCCCCTCTCGGAATGGGTTTCCCATGGATGCAAGTGGGGGGATGTCCGAGAAAGGTGCAGACGCTTTCCGTCACCGCAGGGCTCAGGATATGTTCGAGTTTGCAAGCCTCTTCTTCTACTTCCTCTTCAGACATCTCAAAAATTTCAAAGAGGAGCCTCTCTGTCAAACGGTGACGTCGAACGATCTCTCTCGCCTTTTCCTCCCCGCGTTCTTTGAGGATCATTCGATTCCCTTCTATTTGAAAAAGACCATCCTTGATCATCTTACGGAGAATGGAGTTCGCTTCAATGTCCCGCGTTGTCTCAAGAAGGTGGTCCATATCAGAGACCCCTTCTTCCCTTAAGGTCCAGATGAGCTCAAGGAGTTCATCGATCCGGTCCTCTTCGACTCCGTTAACGGATGGACCCATCCTCGGATGGAGGCCTCTCTTAGGTTCGGATTCTTTAATCATATTTTTGCCTTTCTTCTCCATAAGGATTTTATAAAATCGACAATGGCGGATTGCTCCTTATAGCTATATCCGCAATGAGGACAGCAGAGGAGATTGCAGTTTTTCGAAAGGAGGCATCCCGAGTGACATTTCATCTCCTCCGGAAAAAATTCCTTTCCACAGAGAGGACACCGGTAAGAAGTGGGTTTCTGCATATCAAACTCCCAAAATTTTTAATAAAAAATTTACCATCCCCCCGACTCCAAAAGCAAGGGGGATGATCACTGCTGACATCCAGAGGGCTTTTCTTAAACCTCTCTCTTTAGCCATCATAAAAAACTGGGCAATGCAGGGAATAAAAAGCGTGATGGTCACCAAGCTGACCAGGATTTGATGGGGATTAAGTTGTCCCTCCCTGGCCAAAATGAATAGGCCTGCTGCTCCGTAGTCCCTTCGAAGAAATCCGATGATGAATGCTTCCGTGACCTTGGGGGGAAGGCCAAGGAAATAGACGATCAACGGAGAAGTAGCCTTTTCTAAAAGAATTAATATTTTTGTTTTGTGAAGGGCAAAAAGGATTAGGGTGCCCAGAATGAAAAGGGGAACAGCTTCTTTCAGGTACCATTCGATTCGAGCCAGGGTTTTGACCACCACATTGGAAAGTTGGGGGATCCTCAAGGGCGGGATCTCCAAGATAAAATCAGAAGCCTCACCAGGAATGATTCGGGCGGCTAAATACCCAACCACGACGAGAATGGCAGCCATGATAGAAACCCAGATAAGGAGATAGAAAGCAGGAAGGCCTGCAAACATTCCGAGGATGACCCCCAATTGAGCAGAGCAGGGAACTCCAAGGGCTAACAGGAGTGTCACGATGGTCCGATCTTTTTCCGTCTCCAGAATCCGTGTAGTCATGGTGGCCATGGTGTCACATCCCAAGCCCAGAACCATGGGCAAAACCGCCTTACCATTTAGCCCCATCTTTTTGAAGATTTGATTGGTCATCACGGCCAGTCTGGGTAAATATCCAGAATCCTCCATGAGCCCAAAGACTAGAAAGAAACATCCGACGATGGGAAGAACGATCGCAAGGGCATAGGTGAGAGCCATGGTGATGACTCCATAAGGGCCGATAAAAAGTTCTTGGAGGAATGGAATAGGGATGAGGCCCTGAATGAGACGGGTGAAGGGTGGGAGAAGCCATTTTCTGAAAAGGGTTTCCTCTATAAATTTGACACTGGTCTGAGCCCCGAATACTCCGACAAATTCATAGGTGATCCAGAGGATGAACAGAAGGATAGGGATCCCCCAAAAGGGGTGAATGGAGAGGTTTCCTAAAAAGGAGGAGACAGATTTAGGCGCCTCTCCCTTTAGCCCCATCACCTGTGATAGCAATTCACCCACCTTTCGAAGCCTGGTCTTATTGATCAAGTAGCCGATCGGTTCGGCAAGATGAATCTGAATCTCCTGTCGAATTTTTTCAATTTGTAGAATCTCATTTTCTGCAAGATTATGGTGGAGCCATTCGGCGAGGCTCTCGTCCCCGGCGAGAAGCATCAGGGCCAGAGAACGCTTGGAAATAGACGCTTCAGGGAGGAGAGGAGTGATACGTGAGATGCCACTTTCAATGGCATCTGGATAGTTGATCGAGATCGAACATGGAGTTCGGACCTGAAAATTTTCTTTGATCTTCTCCAGACCTTTCTTTCTTGTGGCAACCGTTTTCAGGATGGGAGCGCCTAATATCTCGGATAAGGTCTGGGTTTTAATTTCGACACCTCTGCTCTTTGCCTCATCCCACATATTTAAGAGGACGAGGAAGGGAAGTCCCATCTCCAACAGTTGGAGGGAGATGAGAAGGCCCCGGCGAATGTTTTTGGTATCCATCACCTGGATCAGATAACTTTTTGGTTCTTTGAGAAGGATGTCCCGGGTGACCTTCTCATCTTCTGACATAGGGATGAGGGAGTTGACGCCTGGGGTATCCAGCACTTGGAACTTCTTTCCATGAGCGGAGAGGGTTCCCGTGGAAACTTCCACGGTCGTCCCCGGATAGTTCGAGACGGTCACATATTTACCGGTGAGGTAATTGAAGATGACCGATTTCCCCACATTCGGATTGCCAATGAGAATCACTTTCTCCCTGGAAGCGTCGGTCTGTTTTGCTTCTGCTCTGCTACAAGACTCCATCCCTTAACTTTTTCTCCTACTGGTCCTTTTCTTCTGACCACATCCATCACATCGGCCATAGAGCTCCATGCGGTGATGGGAGATCTTAAAACGGTGACGCCGGGCAATTCCATTCTGAAGGGCTTCAAGCGTTGGGTCCTCGAATTCAATAATCTTTCCGCAATCAAGACAAATTAAGTGATCGTGATGGCTTCCTTCCGAAGCAGGTTCATATCGGGTCTCTCCGTCAGCAAATTTTCGTTGGGTTGCCAAACCGAGACGGGTGAGGAGCTTCAGGGTGCGGTAGACGGTCGTGTAGCCGATTTTAGGATTTGTTTTGATGAGTTGGACATAAATTTGTGCGAGGCTCTTATGCCCGGACGAATTCAAAAAGATGTTGAGGACCTCTTCCCTTTGTTTGGTTGCCTTCAGTCCTTCTTCAGAAATCCGTGTCTTAAATAGGCTGGCTTTCATAGGACGACCTTATTTTGAAATTGAATTTCAATTTCATTGTAACCGATCCCGTCCAATTTGTCAATTGCTGAAATTGACCTTGTCATGACTCTCTGTTATTATTTTGCCGTGGAACGAATAAGGCCGATGACTCCTCTTGGGAACCAAAATTTAGAAGGATACGATAAGATCGTCACCCATAATGACTTCGATGGGATTGTCAGCGCCTCCCTCTGTGCGTGGGTTTTAAAAATTCAAAGAGTGATCTTTGCCGGCCCCCTGACCATTGCCCGCTCTCAAATCACGATCACAGAGAAAGATGTGGTCTGCGATCTGCCTTACCCTCTCCAATGTGGACTCTGGTTCGATCATCATGAAGGAAATCTTCAGGAATTGGCGCTCCGCAAGATTGATCCAAAATCGATTCCTGGCCGATTCGATTTAAAACCGAGTTGCAGCCGGGTGGTTTATGAATATTTTTTTTCTGGAAGAGAGGAATTTCCTTTCTATTTCTTGAAGGCAGTAGAGGAGGCCGATATCATTGACAGTTTTTCTTATTCTTCGATAGAGGACTGGAGGAGGGAGACCCCTGGGAGGGTGATCGATTTAACTTTAAAGGCCCCTTTTTTATCGGCCGAGGATCAAACGAGCTACATGAGAAACTTAGTTCAACAACTTCGAGACCGTTCCATCGAAGAGGTATCCCATCTCGACTTTGTCCAGAGACGGTTAAAACAATATCAAGAAGAAGAGGGGCGGATGCTTCGAATGATTCGGGATGCCTCTTATTTCATTGAACAGGATGAGAAGAAAGAGGTCGTTGTGATTGATCTGACCCGTTATCAACGGAGGCCTCACCTCATTAAAAACTTGGCCTTTTTGATCTATCCTGAAGCCTTGGGGGTTTTGGAGGTCTATAATCTAATGGACCACCAAAGGGTGAAGAGTAATCATCTCGGTCTCTCCATGTCCCTTTCCATCAATGGCAATAGACAAGGCCAGAATAAAAATATCGGTGAGATCATGCGAACTCTAAACATTGGGGATGGTCATCCAGGGGCGGCTGCTGGCACAGTCCGCTGCAGGTCAAAACAAGAGATGCTGAAGAAGAAGAAAGAGATGGTGAGCCAGATTTTTAAACTCTGGGCCTCCCAATAACGCCAACCATTGCGCTCTGCGCATAGCGCTTAGCCTGTTAGAAGAAATGGGTAGCCGCAGGCTTTAGCCTGCGAAAATCCTTCCCCTTCAGACGGGGAATTACGTAGTTATGTCCTTCCCCTTGGATGGGGTGTGGGGGTGAACAAGATTGGAAGCTATAAAAGATATGCTCGAAGATATAAAAAAGAATCTGACCGAGAGATTCCGAGAGAATATTAGATGTCTTATCCTTTATGGTTCATGGGCAAAAGGGTTGGCCAGGGAGGACTCCGATATAGATTTACTCGTAGTTTTCGAAGCAATGGACAAAGAAACAGGGAAGGTTATCCATGAAATCGAGAGTCATATCGATGGAGAAAGAAATATCACTATCGTCCCTACAAACCTTGAGGATTTTAGGAAGGAGAGACTACCTCTTTTTACAGCAGTAAAAAGGGAAGGAAAGGTGATTTATGGAGATGTAGATCTATCCATAAATCCAGGGTCTCCAAAGATTAAATATTCAGAGTTCTTCAAAAGGTCTTTTGAATTTGAATCACAGAAAGTAAAGATTGCTGAGGAACTTTTAGAAAAAGATTTGGCTTCAGGTGTTGCAGACCTCTGTTTTGTAGCATCGAAACATGCGATTCAGGCTGCCCTCGCTATGAAGGGAGTAGGGTATTCAAGCAAGATGATGATTCTTTTACCGTTAACTGAAAAATACTTTGGAAAAGAAATGGCTGAGGTATTTAAAAAATTGTTTCACCTGTATATCAAGTCAGAGTATGGAATGGAATTTCTCACAGACGAAGAGGCGCGACTCGCAGTAAAATATGTGCAAGAAGTTCTCACGGTGTATTCTGGGAGCATATAGAAATGGGTAGCCGCAGGCTTTAGCCTGCGAAAATCTTTTGCGTATTAATACCCACCTCGACTCCTTTCCTTGTATTTACGCCTCCGTAAAGTTTGCCTGATTGAGAAGGGGATTGCGCCCCTTTAATTTTATTGACATTCTTACGTAGATTTAGTAAATTCGGATCGAAATGAAGGCCTTCCATCAGCCTCTCAGCAGGGATGCCGTTTTACGAATGGAGATCGCTGTGGATAAAAGATTGTTCTGGTTTTTGAAAGAGGGCACTGAGCTCGATCTTTCGAATAAGGCCAATTTAGACATGTATATTCAGCAAATCTTATCGAGAGGTAAATCTTCCGACATCAAAAAGCTCATCGGTACGCTCCCACTTTCAGATTTTATGGAATCCTTTGGCCGGATTAAGAATCTCCTTCCTAAAGAAGTAAAAGCCTTCTGGGAGGAATGGCTTGGAGATAGTCACAGACTTACAGAAAAGGATAATCCGTCGGTTTAGCGAACTACCTGATAAAGAGGCTTTTTACCTCACAGGTGGAACAGCTCTTTCCGCATTTTATCTCAAACATAGGAAAAGTAATGACCTTGACTTCTTCACAGATGTTGAGGAACTCATATTACCCATCAGTCAGAAGCTGGAGGCATTTTTAAGAAAGGACGGCCTGAAGGTTGAGAGGTTAAGGGGATTCCATTCATTTGTGGAGCTTTCTGTAAGTTTAAGCAATGAGGCAACGGTAGTCCATTTTGCATTGGACTCCCCTTTTAGATTTGAACAACCAACCGCTCATGAGGATATTCCAGGCATCAAAGTAGATAGCCTCATTGATATGGCTACCAACAAGCTCCTTGCCCTCTTTGGGAGAGCAGAATTAAGAGATTTTATAGATGTCTATTTTCTCATTAAGGAGCACTTTACAAAAGATGAGCTTATTGAAAAGTCCACTTTAAAGGACCCGGGCTTGGACCTCTACTGGCTTGGAATTGCTATGCAAAGAATAAACGACTTCTCAGATGACTCGCCGGATCTGTACCTCCTCACACGCCCCTGCACAATGAGAGAACTCCGGGAATTCTATAGTATTTGGAGAAAAGAAATTTCGGAGAAAATTACAACGAGTGAGTAAAGGTTTTACCAATCGCCATCACCATTCACTATCACTGATTTTGTGAACCTCGAAAAGACAGAGATTTGGATAAAGACTGAAAAACAATTGGAGCTTAGTGACGGCCGCACCATTCGTGGTTTCTTATAAAAACGATTCGTGATATGATTGCGAAGGTGAATAAAGACAATGAAAAAAATACTCATTAAGCCCATGATAAAGATTCCTAAAGAACTTCTATGGGATTATAAAGAGGCTCCTAAGGACCCACTGTGGAATCTCAAGAGAATAGCTGATTTCTTTCCTTCTTACGGTAGGGAAAGAGAGACAGTGAGGGCCCTTTACAAGAACCTGAAAAAACTGAAGGTAGACGAGACAACAAAACTCCTTATAAAGGAATATAAAAACGCTTGGGAGGAAAGGGATGAGAGAGATCGAGTATAATCCTATACTCACCAAACATCAGAAGACTTTATTGGCGCACTTTAAGAGATGGTCTGAGTGTACAAAGTTCTATATCACCGGGGGGACCGCATTGTCAGCCTTTTACCTCCGACATCGTCTATCAGAAGACCTCGACTTCTTCTTCGTGGATGAAGTTGAAATAGAACCGATTCTGACCTTTTTAAAATCTCTACCGGAGGTTCAGGATTTGAATCTCGAAAGGCAGTTCGATAGAAAAATATTCATCATCCGCTACGAAGATGCTGAATCCTTAAAGGTGGAATTTACGAAATATCCATTTAAAACGATTAAACCATTCAAGAAGGTTGAGGGAATACAGGTCGATAGCATGCCCGATATTTTGGCTAATAAATTGATGGCATTAACGGACAGGAAGGATGCGAAGGATTATGTGGACATCTATTTTATCTTGAAAGAGTCCCCGAATCTGTCCGTCTACGAAGTGATTGAGATGACGGAACAAAAATTCGGCATCAAAGGGCTCGGGTATATCCTTCAAGGAAGGTTTCTCGGATGTCCCGAAAAGGGAGTAGAACTCCTGAATATGAAGAAAGATTGTCAAGGCAAGGAGATGGCGGCTTTCTTTAAGGGGCGGGCAAGGAGGCTGATTAGAAAGAGTATCGAAAAAGAAGGATAGTCAGACCTAAATAGAGGCCACCACCTGGGACATCTTTTGGGGGAGTGAGGGTGGTATGATTTGGCCAGAATTGGGAGCTGTACTTAGACTCCTTTCGATTTTACCTCCCTTTGAAAAAGGGAGGCCGGGAGGGATTTAGAGGTTGTAGCGTCCCCATTTATTGGGGACGAAAGACTTTGTGGAGTCCCGGTTTATTGCCTGCTTGCCCTGCCTACCGCAGGCAGGCGGAAAGCAGGGGGGGATAATTTTTGTTGTTAAACAATCGCCATCACCATTCACTATCACTGATTTTATGAACCTCGAAAAGACAGAGATCTGGATAACGACTGAAAATCCGTTAGAACTTAGCGACGGCCGCGCCATTCGTGGATTTTTTGGGAATTTATATAAAAATAGACCGGAATTCCATGGGCATATGGGAAGTAAGTTATGCTTTCTGCAATAAGATAAATGGGAAAATGGCAGAAAAAGATTTAAAGGTGTCTAATTCTTAAAAAGGAGTGGTATGCGATGATTAACGCAATGCGAACATTGGCACTGGATTATCTTTTTGACAAACTGGGAGACAAAGACAATCCGCCTCAAAATCTGGAAGAATGGTATCACAAGTTACGCACCGATCATCCTCAACAGCTGTTTCCGTTTTTGGTGGAAGATGTAAGTAATATTGAGAAAGTCTACATTCTTTACCCAGATAGAGCCGACTTCAGTATGGTTAATATGGAAGTGGAAGATATGACAGTAGAAAAAGCTCGCAAATTGCCGTTCAAACAATATCGAGCCAGAGCGATAGGTCCTGTTATTAAACGGTCCAAAACTAAAGATGGGGTTAGTCCGAACTCAACTACCCAACAGGCAACTTTAAAATATTTTAAGAATGTTGGACAAAGCTTATCTCCTTGGGCAGATTATTTTAAGGAGATTTCTGAGATACTTGATAGACCTAATATCAAAGCTTTAGATGGTAATGCAACTACGACTGGCAAAGGTACAACTTGGCCAAACATCTATTCTGCAGCTCTTGACCTTATTCCATCTGCAAAAGGAACTGTGATGGTAACGGTGGCCGATACGCAAAACAAATGGCCCGGGGAGCGAGCTGAATACCTATGTTATTTGACTAATGAATTGCCGTTGCTTAAATACTCTACCGGCAATACACCTGTTAAGGATAATCAAACCTGCCCATTATGTGGTGCATCAGGAGTCACTGTTTTCCCAAATGCTCTAGCGGGAGCAGATATTAACATAAGTAATGTTGATAGAGTAGGAGCATTTCCTGGTATTGATATAGCTCAGGCATGGAAAGGATATGCACTTTGCAATGCCTGTGCTGACCTATTATACATCTACAAATCCCACTTCTTAAAAAAGGATAAAAATAGCCGCAATCCATTCATAACAAATATTGCTGGTGATAATGCCATTATAATCCCGTCTACAACAGTAGATTACAATGCCAGAGGTAAAATCTTAAGAAGGGTAAATGACCTTGTAAGAAGCTCCTCATCTAGTACAGAAGAGGTAGAAATAGACATATTAGATATTCTAAAGGATGAAAAGGCTATATTAAACCTTACATTCCTCTGGGCAACCGCTGGTCAGGAAATAGATAAAGTAACAGGGATGATAACCAATGTGCCGCCAAGTAGATTGACTGAGCTATCAAAGGTTAATGAGGAATCAGATAAATGGAAACATCCCCTTTTCCCAGAAATAATGTTTTTTTCTGATAAAAGAATCAACTTCCGTCCTGATTTATCACTCAGGGCATTAAGAACCTTGTTTTATCGTCCCGATGCAAGTGCAAAGCTCCAACAATTAAAGAAGGCAATAGCCGCCTCTGTATATCATAAAACAGAAATTCCAGTGGCAAGATTCTGGGAAGAAATTATGACTACTGCCCGAGTGTATTGGCTGAATGCTATTCAAAAAGATAAAGGATATAGTAGCCTTCTTTATGAGGGTAAGAAAAAAACAGGAGAGACTTTTTTAACTGCCGCTGGCTGGATAAGACATCTATGCTGGTGGATTTATTATTTTAAAAAATTGGAGGTGATGAGTATGGAAGAGAATTTTTATGAGCCACAGATGGAACAGTTGAAACCATATTTTGGCCCTGAAAGTGGGATTGACTCTCCCCCAAAGGCGTATGCCTTCTTGCTTGGGGCACTTTATGGAAAAGTGCTTCAGGTTCAAGGAGCCAAGGGTGTTAATGTAGGGGCAAATGCCCTTACCTGGCTTAAACGGCTGACATTGAAGGGAAGGGATCTGCCTGAATTGTATGTTAAGATTCGGGAGAAACTCTTGGCTTATGAGACTGAAAAGAGTGAAGATGTAAGGGATCTTATTGCTGAGATTGGAAATCTTGGTTGGAGGTTAGGAGATAATATTGAGTTGGGTGAGATATCAACTAACTATTACCTGTTGTTGGGACAATCTCTCACCACAACAATTTTACCAAAAAAGGAGGGAAAATAAAATGGACAAGGAAACTAAAGATACTTTATCAAGCAGGCATGAGGTTTTGTTTCTCTACGACATTAAGATGGGCAATCCAAATGGTGATCCAGATGAGAACAGACCTCGGGTTTTGCCGGATGGAACACATTATGTAACCGATGTTCGGCTAAAACGCTTTGCCCGAGACTTTATGAAAAGTCAGGGTAAAGATATTTTAGTTGACAACATTGAGGGTCGGACTACGAACCTAACAGGTAGGGTCGTGCATTACTTAGAGAAAGTGAAGAAGCCGGAAGCAAATGAAAAGGAATTAGTTGACATTCTTCTGGATGCCTTTATTGATGCAAGGTTATTTGGCAGTTCATTTGCTTTTAAGGCTGAAGAAGTAAAAGGGGAAAGTAAGCGAAAAGCAGATTGGAAACCAGTGCCAAAGACAATGACTGGGGCTGTGCAGCTCAACATGGGGGAGGTTCTTCATAAGGCAGAAGAAGTTGATATCCATGGAACATCTATCTTCGCCAGTGCTCAAGAAAAACCTACAGGGGAAGAAGTTAGAGCAGGAACCTTCACTACCTATTTTGGTATTCGCTACGGATTGATCGGCTTTTCTGGTGTGGCAAACGAACACTCTGCAGAGATTTCAAAGATGTCAGATGAGGATTATGAATATTTGCTGAAGGCGATGTGGCATGGGGTAAGGGTCTGTGGGAATACTCGAACCAAGGTAGGACAGATTCCACATCTACTGATCGATATCAAGTACAAGACAGGTGAAGAGTTCCAGTTTGGTCGATTGCATGACTATGTAAAAAATAAAATGGTTGCAACTAATGGCAAACCCGAAAAGGAGTGGGCATCACCTGAAGATTACAAGTTAGACATGTCATTGATAGTTAAACGGCTGGAAGAACAAAAAAACAGGATAGAAACAGTGCGTTACGCCAAATCCTCGGATATCCAATTTGCAAAAGATTTGCCATCAGACTGGCAGGATTTGGATGTCGAAAATCTATAGCAATAGAGGAGTAGATAATGAAATTGATAAATTTTCGACTGAGTGGCCGCTTTGCTCATTTCTTGAGGGCAGAGGCATCAGCCAGTGCATTGAGCTATCCAGTCCCACCAAGAACTGTGATTCTTGGTATCTTGGGCGCTGTACTCGGGCTATCAAAGGATGAACCACAGATTATCCTTGAGCCAGCAGATATTGCGCTTTCTGGGAAACTGCCAAAAACCCACTGGCATAGAGCAAAACTCCGCAAGGATCCACCAGCGCCATTACCTCGCTTTATAAGAAAAACTAAAAAGTTAGACAGGAATACATCGCCAGAAAAGGCAACCCTGATCCTTCAGGAATGGTTATTTGAACCAAGTTACACCGTCTGGGTTTCAATCTCCGAGCCACACCATACCGAACTGAAAAATAGACTAAACAAGAGGCAGTGGCATTTTAGTCCATCTCTTGGGCTTTCTGAAATGATAGCGGATATTGAATATCTTGGCACAAATGAATGTATGTTGCTTCCAAAAGGCACTTACGATGTTCAGTCTGTATTTCAGCAAGGGATGGGGGTTCTTGAAATGGAAAAGATATTTGAGAAGGAATTAGTAATCCATTCTCTCCAAATGCCTCGAACCGTCACGGCTGATAGGGTTTTTTCCCATTCTGCCTATTTCGTAGAGCGCGATGGAAGGGCAGTTCCTGTAGAGACAGACCAGGCATATAGAGTTGACGATAAGGTTGTAATATTTTTATGACCAAATTGAAATCTCATCCAGATCTCCAACTTTCTGAACACATTGCTCAAGTTAAATCCGCAATAGACAGCCTCTGCGGTTGGCATTCGAAGAGTGTAATGTCACCGGAAATTAAGGCACTTATTCAGAAGGTAGTTTCTTTGCATGATATAGGAAAAGGGACAAAAGCATTTCAGGATTATATTGAGAATCCATCTGTCTACACCGGCGACCCAATGGATAAAGCTCATACTCCAATGTCCATGCTTCTCACCCTTTTACTTTCCAGAAAGGAAAACTGGGAGGCACTGGAGGCAATGAGGGTATCTGCTATTGTCTTCGGCCATCACAGAAAATTACCGTTGGCAGAAAAATTACGGGACATAGGCACCGGAATGTTGCCCAAAATTTTAAAGCGACAAATTGCAACCTTGCAGGCCGATGGGTTAAATCAGCATTGTGGTCTTGATATTTCAAGGCTAAATCTTGAGGGGCGTCCCTGGGCAAAGGCTTTAAAATATCTTGATGATTCTGTCCTGCCTGAATTTGAGGGCTTATCAATTGAGGATGCCCTTGTCTTTAGACTAAAAACCCAGTTGCTCTTTTCTCTTTTGCTTGAGGCTGACAAGGCACTTCTTGCCGTAAAAGAACCTCAAAAGTACCTACACAGAGAGCCAAGATGCTGGATGTCTAAATGGGTTGACCAAAAGATTGGCTCACCAGAAGATACGCCGGTTAATAAAATCCGACAATCACTAAGAGTTGATCTGAAAAGCCAGATTGAGGAGATTGAAAGGCCTGGTATCTTCAGCCTGACAGCACCAACAGGTAGTGGTAAAACGATGCTTTCTGCCACATGGCTTTTAAAATTGCGAGAGAATATGAGCAAGAAAGGACTATGCCCAAAGGCAATAATTGTGTTGCCATTTCTTTCTGTAATTGACCAGACAATAAAGGAGTATGAATCTCTCTTGACAACTGGTGGTCAAAAGGCTGATGGTTCATGGTTTTTAACAAGTCACTCCCTGTCTGACAGAAAATATAAGCAGGGATTGGAGGAAGATGCTGAACACTTTTTTGTTGATACATGGCGAACAGAATTGACAATCACCACTTATGATCAATTTTTAATGACTCTTATGGATTCAAAGACAAGGTACCAGATGCGGTTTCATAATTTATGGGACTCTTTAATTGTAATGGATGAGGTTCAGTCTCTTCCTTGTAAGCTCTGGAAGCCATTGGAAGAAATATTGAGATGTCTGGTAAAGATTGGTAACAGCAGTGTTTTGTTGATGTCGGCTACACTCCCTGCCATCATTTCGGATGCAAAACCACTCGTAGAGGATTACTCTTTTTATTTTGAGACATTCAACCGATATAAGTTGCAGTTTAGGCTTCAGGAAAAACTTAAGATAAGTGATCTCTGTAATGAGGTTTTTAGTCACCGAGATGAGTGGTTTAAAAAAAACAAACGGGTTCTGATTACATTGAATACCCGCAGGAGCGCCCGGTTTGTGCGTGATAAACTGGCTGATGATTGGCCTCGTGAGTTTTCTAACATCCCCTTATTTTTCCTCAGTGCAGATGTAACTCCACGGGATAGGTTAGATGCTATAAAGACTATCAAGGAAGATAATCCCTGTATTGTTGTGTCAACTCAATGCATAGAGGCAGGGGTTGACATTGATATGGATTTTGTAATTCGAGACTTTGCTCCATTTGACAGCTTAATTCAAATTGCTGGCCGTTGTAATCGCAACGGCAGACTATCTCATCCGGCAACTGTTGAAGTTGTTGACCTGAGCAATGAACAGGGGAAAAGGTATTCCGATATGGTGTACGATGATGTTCATTTGCAGGTTACCCGACAACTAACAGAGAAGATTACAGAGATTGAAGAAAGGGAAATTCTACCCCTTGCAAATCGCTACTTTGAGATGTTGACCGCAAAGAAGGATACAGGGATGGAGCATCTTAGAAAATTTGCCAGATGGGAGGAAGATAAGTCTGTCAAGGAACTACTTCGGGGAAAAGAACGGGAGAAATACACCTTTCTCGTTATAAAGCAGGATCCTGAATTAAAAGATGAGATGACAAAAGCAAATAAAATAGACGACCGTTGGAAGCGTAGAGAGGCATGGCGAGCGATTGCAGGTAGGATAGCAAAAATTTCGGTTAGTATATATGCAAAACGCGGATTTGATCCACAGGATATTGCAGCTGAATATTTGGGACAGTGGATATTACACGATAGATTTTATTCTACGGATCAAGGTTTGGTTTTAGATGACGATTCTACTGGGGGAGTGTTAATATTATGAATGATAAAATAAGGCTCTGTATTCTCAAACTCAAGTTTGACCGAGCGCTTGGTCGGAAAGTCAAAACCAAAGACTTGCGCGGAGCAGTGTCCAATCTCTATCCCGAAGAACGATTACTTCATCAACATCGTGAAGACAGGAAAATTGATTACCACCACCCTCTGGTTCAGTATAAGATAATTAATGGTGAATGTCTGCTTATTGGATTCAAAGACGGAGCAGAACTCCTTGCCAATCTTGAACTGGCAACAAAAACACTTTTTTTAGGGTGTGATAATTATACTATCCTCACTACAGAATTAGAATTTCATCATATCTCAATAAGAACCACTAAGACCGTTCAATCCTATTCCTTCCTCACCCCTTGGCTTGCCCTAAATGAAAACAACTATGAGAAGTACCAGATGCTTGGCACATGGGTGAAGAAAAAGGACCTTCTGGAAAAGATTCTCATCGGCAACATCATATCCATGTCAAAAAGTTTGGGGTATACAGTGCCGGCGCCTATTGAGACAAGAATTCATCATCTAAAAGAAGTTAAGACTTATCTCAAGGGCACACCTATGCTTGGATTCCTCGGCAAATTCTCGGTCAATTTTGAGATTCCGGATTATTGGGGGATTGGGAAGTCGGTATCAAGGGGGTTTGGAACGGTAATGAAAGTGAAGAGTGATCAGTCATCAGTGATCAGTGAAAAATTAAAAATATGAAATGGGGAATATGATAGGCTCGGTAATTTCAAAAAATGGTAAAGAAATTAAGTTGTCAGAAGAAAGGTGGTATCATATTGTTGAGTCGCATGATTATATGGCAGGTAATCAGGATATCATCTTCGAGACTCTGGAAAGCCCGGATATCATCGTAGAAGGAAGAAAAAAAGAGTTTATAGCACTCAAATACTATGCTAAAATTTCTATTTCAGAGAAACATGCTGTTGTAATCTATAAGGAACTGGACAATGAGGGGTTTGTGATAACGGCTTTCATGACTTCCAAGCCAGAAGGTATGATGCAGAAGGGGGTTGTATGGAAAAAGTAAGCAATATTTTAGAGTCTATTCCTTACCTCTTGAAGATGCCATCCAAGCGTATGTGGATTGACTATGATGAAGGAGCAGATGTCCTTTACATAAGTTTTAAAAAACCCCAACAAGCAAACGATAGCGTCATGGAAGAAGACATTATTTACCATTACCATGATAAAGAGCTTGTCGGCCTCACAATACTTCATGCAAAGGCAAAGGCTTAAATGGTATCGAGGGGGTTTGGAACAGTAGTGAAAGCAGGAAAAGGGAAATAGGTTATGCAGTTAGTGATTAATACCCCTGGTTCTTATCTGAGGAAGAAAGAAGGCAATTTCCTTGTTAAAAAAGATGACCAAGTTTTTGAAGTTTCGGGGAAGAAGGTCCAGACGATTATGATTACAACCAGCGCCTATCTTTCTACCGATGCCATTAAGCTGGCGATGGATAATAATATTGATGTGATTTTTCTGGACGAATTCGGTGATCCTTTTGGCCGGGTATGGCATTCGAAATTGGGGAGCACCACGCTCATCCGCCGGAAGCAGTTGGAGATTGCTAATGATGAAAAAGGATTAACCCTTGCAAAAGACTGGGTCGCCACTAAGATTGATCATCAGATCGATTTCTTGAAACGGCTCAAGAATTCACGGCCCCAAAAGGAAGAGGAGTTAGAAAATATCCTCTCAACTCTGGAAGAGATTCGGCAAAAGATGGACAACGTGGTGGGGACGATTGATGAGAAGAGGGGAAACATGATGGGTTTCGAAGGCGCTGCGGGAAAGATCTATTTTGATGCCCTCAATTTCATTATGCCGGACCGCTTTAAGTTTAATGGTCGAAGCCGTATGCCTGCCAAAGATGAATTTAATTGCCTCTTGAATTACGGTTACGGTGTCCTCTATTCAATGGTAGAGAAGGCCTGTATCATTGGGGGTCTCGATCCTTATGTGGGTATCATCCATACAGACCACTACAACAAGAAGTCGCTGGTGTTCGATTTGATCGAGTTGTTCAGATATCTTGTTGATGAGACAGTAGTATATATGTTCAGTCAAAGAAAGGTAAAGAAGGAATATTTTGATGAGATTAAGAATGGTTTAACGCTGAATAAGGAAGGGAAAGCAGCATTGATCCAAGAGTTGAATGAGATCTTTGAAAAGAGCGTTCGCTATCGAGGGAGAAATATTAAGAATCGGGATATCATTCAATTCGAATGCCATAGAATTGCCAATGGATTAATTAAAGGTGAAGAAGATGCTGGTGTGGGTGATTTATGACATCGTTAAGGACAAAACAAGAACTTTGGTAGCCAGGGCCTGCAAACAATATGGACTCTATAGAGTTCAGAAAAGCGCTTTTCTTGGCAATATGAATAAGAATGAGATTGATGAGCTTTCGATCAAATCCAAAGATCTAATCGATGAAGAGGTAGATTCGGTCTATATCTTTCCCATGTGTGAGGATGATTTTAAGAAAGTGAAGCTACTTGGTCAGGCGTTTGATAAGACTTTGGTTACGGATGAGATCATTGCCAAGTTTTTCTGAGGAAATGACTTTGAAAGGTGGGGGGTGGTAAAAGAAGAAATCTTTATTACTCCCTCGGATGTAATCGAATACCTTTACTGTCCGAGATTTATCTATTATATGAAGTGTCTCGATATCCCGCAACATGAGGATGAGAGATATAAAGTTATGAAGGGACGAGAAGGCCATGAAGCGAAATCAAAAATCAATAGAGATTATCTAAGAAAAAAATTAGGATGTGTGGCAAAGGATATTTCAGTTTATTTAACTTCTTCTGCTTTTCATCTAAGAGGAGAAGTGGATGAGGTTCTTTCTTTTTCCGATGGAACCTTGGCGCCATTGGATTATAAATTCGCAGAATATAAGGATTGGGTCTTTCAAACTCATAAATATCAATCAACCCTCTATGCACTCCTGATAATGGAGAATTACGGTAAGAGTGTAAATAAAGGGTACGTTTGCTATATCAGGAGCAAGAATTTTATTAAAGAAATTCCCTTTCGCAGCGTTGACTTTGAAAAGGCTAAGAATCTTGTGCGAGAGATTTTAAATATCATTTCAAAAGGTTATTACCCCAAAAAGAGAAGTTCTCAGGCGCATTGCATTGACTGTTGCTATAGAAATATTTGTGTTTAAGGGGGTTTAAAGGGGAAGTATCGAAAATGAAAGGAGGTTTGTTTATAAAAAACGATGAAAGAAGGAGGGATAATTTGGTTTTTTAAATGTATTTGGGGCTTCAGTTTTTGCAAAAACTTCTTTCAAAAAGTTGAGAAAATCTCTTATTTATCACGGGAGTATAAAGCAGGTGCGGTTAGAGAGCATGTTCCATTAAAACAAGGATTGAAACAGATCGCTCCAGGCATTTTTAAATTGTGCCACTGTGGTTAGAGAGCATGTTCCATTAAAACAAGGATTGAAACTAAAACTCAAAACATTGACCACAGAATTGATGATTGTTAGAGAGCATGTTCCATTAAAACAAGGATTGAAACATCGTTTATGCCCCCGATGCAATCAGCTTCTTTCAGA
>Ga0100377_1001082_pt1 | contig 23739 bp, 19 predicted proteins | sample CryGeymeta201501_FD_83664 | JGI IMG/M metagenome (GOLD analysis project Ga0100377, IMG submission 83664) | Groundwater microbial communities from Crystal Geyser aquifers in Utah, USA - Crystal Geyser metaG 2015-01 | ecosystem: Environmental > Aquatic > Deep subsurface > Groundwater | place: USA...
CCACCCCTTCCGCGCCGGCTACGCCGGCTTGTGCAGGGGGCCCGGCAGATCTTGCCTCCGCCTCACGCGCCGGGCCCAGCAGCAAGCGAGGCCGCTTCGCGGCCGAAGGAGTGCCTCCATCGGTCTGAATTCAACGTAAATACAAACCCCTACCCGGCCAAGGATCTGCCTTGACGGGGCGGCCGCCTCATGGAAGCTCGCGGAGAGGTCCAGCTCCCGCACCCCCGTTCACGCCATCCGCGAGCGAAGGGCCAGCCGGGCGCAGCCGAGGGGTCCCTGCCAGCGCACATTCTGGAGGAGCGCGCCAGCGCGACGACAGGTGCGCAGGCAGGGACCCCCGAGGCGACAGCCCGGCTGGCCCGAAGTGGGTCCAAAGCACAACCCGGTCAGCGCACACCGTGGCCTGCGGGCTGCGAGTCCGGCGGGCGCAGCAGCGGCGAGTACTGCCGGACGGTGTCGATGGTCCGCAGCAGCGCCTTGTGGCGGGGAAAGCGGCGCTGGATGGCCCGCAGGGGCGCCTCGGGGTCCGGGTCCTCGGCCATGACGCCGGCCTCCACCAGCGCGACCAGCAGGGCGGCGACCCGCAGGTAGGTGCCCCGAGCGTGGGCGGCCAGGGCCGCGCCCGCCAGCTCGATCACGCTGTTGGCGGCGATGACGCGCCAGGCCACGGCGTCGTGGAGCCAGGTGGGGTGGTCGGGCAGCAGGTGGTCCACCAGGCTGGACCAGCCGGTCGGGATGGGGTCAGGCGGGCGGGGCCGCCACCGTCCGTCGTTGTCGGTGCCCCGCCAGGTCCGGGTCACGATGAGGGTCTCGTCCAGGATCGGCTGGTGGGTCCCCAGGCGCAGCAGCAGCGGCAGGACCCCGGCGGCCGGGTGCTGGGGGCTCTCCCACCACGCACGGTTGTCGGCGGCCTGGAGGCGGGCGACGGGGATCTCGGCGTCACCCAGCAGGATCTCCAGCCGCACCTGGAGGTCGACCGGCAGGGGGCGCTCCTCGGAGTAGGCCAGGTCGAGCTCCTCGCGGAAGAAGGGCGCGGCCAGGGGACCGGCCACCTCCCAGACCATGCACAGTCCGGCCATACACAGACGATGGCGCCAGACATCCCGCCAGGCGCGACGGGCCACGTCCTCCTGGCCCAGGCGGGCGGCGACCAGGCCCTCGCGCAGGCGCATCTGCAGACGGTGGCGGGGCCAGTACAGGCTGCGACTGCCGGCGACGGCGGCGCGCAGGGCCTCCTCGGCCCGCCCCTCGTCCAGCAGGGCGTCGACCCAGGCCAGCCAGACGTCCAGCTCGTCGGACTGGCGGGCCAGGGCGCCAAGGCCGTCGGCGCCCAGGTGCAGGCGCAGGGCCTCGCGCTGCAGGCGCCCACGCACGAGCTCGCGCCCCCGCCAGCGTCCCCCCCAGTCGCCCAGGGCGCGTGTCCACTGGGCCAGCAGGGGCGTGAGCCCCGGGGGATCCCCCTCGGCGGCGTCCAGGACCTGCTGCAGACGCAGCTCGGGGGCGAAGTCCAGGGCGTGCAGGAACACCACCTCCAGGGCGGCGGCCCGCCCGGGGGCCGAGGTGGACTCCCAGGCGGCGCGAGCCCACAAGGCGGCCAAAGCCTCGATCTCCTGGGCGTGGTGCATGTGCAGCATGGGGTCGGCGCGGCGCAGCCCCTCGAAGATGCTCGCCAGGGCGGCGGTGGCCGGGGCCCAGCGGTGGGCCCGCGTCAGGCGGCGCGCCTCGTCGCGGCGGGCGATGAAGGCCTGCTCCCAGGCTTCGCTCACGGTTGATGCAGACCGGGTCCCTGCTGGACCAGCCAGCGGGCGTGGCGCAGGGCGCCGATGGCGAAGACCTCTCGGCGCGTGGCGACGTGCTTGAGCTCCAGGCGCTCGCCGGGGCCGGACAGCCAGACGGTGTGCTCGCCCACGGTGTCGCCGACGCGCAGGCTGTGGGTGGGCACGTCGGGGCGGCCGATGGCCTGGACGATGCGCTTCGCGGTGCCGCTGGGGGCGTCCTGCTTGGCGGCGTGGTGGGCCTCGACCACCTCGATCTGCCAGCCCTCGGGCAGGGCAGGGACCAGGCGGGCCAGGGCATCGAGCAGCAGCGGCACGCCGGCCGAGAAGTTGGAGAGCACGGCGACGGGGGCCTGCTCGGCGTATGCGCGCAGGGCGTCCATGGGCAGCGCGCCCGTGGTGCCGACCAGCAGGGCCTGGCCCTGGAGCCGGGGCAACAGCGCGGCCAGGCCCTGGGGAGAGCTCACGTCGATGACGACATCGCAGGGAGGCACCCAGCCCTGGCGACCGACCGGGCCGGCGTAGCGCTCACCGGCCTCGTGCACGATGAGCCGGCCCAGGCGACCGGAGGCGCCGTGGACGGCGATGGAGGGCGGGTCGATGTCGTGGGGACGCATGGCGCTCCTGGGGGTCATTCCAGCCCGTCGAGGAGCTCGGCGGCGGGCGCGACCCCCGTCGCCAGGGGCAGGCGGACCTCGGCCTTGCACAGGCCCATGGCGGCCATCGCGGCCTTGGCGGGGACGGGGTTGGTGTCGGCGAAGAGCGCGCGGACCAGGGGCTGCAGGCGGCGGCGCAGGGCGACCAGGGTGGGGATGTCCCCGGTCCGGGCGGCGTCGCACCAGGCCACGGTCAAGCGGGGTGCGAGGTTGGACAGGACGCTGATGACACCGTGGGCTCCCATGGCGACCAGGGGGGCGAAGGTGAAGTCGTCGCCCGACAGCACGGTGACGGCGGGGTTCCCGGCCCGCTCCCAGCCCTCCAGGGCTTCGACCAGGTCGATGCCATAGGCCACGTCGCCGGTGGCCTCCTTGCAGGCCACGACCCCAGGCACCTGGCAGAGCTGGGCGAGCTGCTGCAAGGGCAGGCGCTGACCGGTGCGCCCGGGCACGTGGTAGAGCACGACGGGCAGGCCCTCGGCGCAGGCGCGCTCCACGTGGGCCGACAAGCCGCGCGGGTTGGGCTTGTTGTAGTAGGGGAAGACCACCAGGCCGGCGTCGGCCCCGAGCTTGCGGGCCCGGCCGATGTTCTCGACGGTCGAGGCCGTGCTGTTGGTGCCCACCCCCGCGATGACCGGCACCCGCCGGCCCGTACGGTCCCGGTGATCGGAGGCCGCCTGGACCGCGGTCTGGACCAGGGCGCTCCACTCGGTCGCAGACAGCGTAGGTGTCTCGCCGGTGGTGCCACAGGGGACCAGGCCCGCGATGCCCGCGTTGAGCTGGCGGTCGCACAGGGCGCGGAAGGTGGCGAGGTCGACCTCGCCGTCGTCGAAGGGGGTGACGAGGGCGGTCAGGACGCCGGACAGGTGCATGGGGAGCCTCCCTGGAGTGCTCCCTTCACACGGCGGGGGCCGCCCCGCATCCAGCGCCCCGCGGGCCGGGCAGCCTCAGAACTGGACGGTGGCCCGCACCCGGGTGCCCAGGGCCATGTGGTCGAAGCCGCTGCCCAGGGTCGCGTCCTCGTAGCCGCTGTAGTACTTGCCGGGGAAGAAGGCGCCGCCGGTCAGGCCCACCTGGAAGTGGTCGAAGGGGCGGTAGCCCAGGTCGAGGTCCAGCTCGGTGCCGTAGCCCTTGTTGGCCTTGTCGGCGTCGGGCAGCTTGGCGGCCTGGGCGGCCAGCAGGCTGGCCTGGGCCGTGAGGTCGGGGCGCAGCTTCCAGCCCACCATGGGGCGGATGTAGGCGGCGTTGGACAGGCCGTTGCGGGTCCGGACGGCGCCCAGGTTGCGGCCGTTGTTGGTGTCGTTGGAGACCGTGGCCTGCAGCACCGGCATGGGCTGCTCGAACATCATCAGCGACAGGTTGTAGTCGGAGTCGAAGGCGAAGGTGTGGAGCTTCTTGTCCTCGGTGTCCTTGTCGCCGCCGGCCAGGCCCGCGTCGAGGCCGAAGATCAGGTGGTCCGAGTCGAAGAGGCCGTTGATGTGCCCGCCGAAGGCGGCGATGGACACGCCGTTGGCGCCGGTGTCCAGGTCGCCGGAGCCGATCACGGCGGCCAGCTCGGTCTCGACCCGGACCGGGCCGAGCTCGGCCTTGCCCCACAGGTCGCCGGTCCAGACGCCGACCTTGCTCGTGTCGCTGTTCTGCCACCGGTAGGAGTTGTAGAAGCCGACCGAGGCCTGCTCGGAGAGGTGGGCCACGCTGCCGCTGAGGTCGCGCATGCCGTCGAACTGGTTGACGAAGCCACCATCGGGCACGCCGAAGGCGCCCATGACGTAGATGGGGCCGGCCCGACCGGTGAAGCTCACGCGGTCTTCGGTGTCGCCCGCGTCGTCCTCGGGCCGGTTGCCGGCGTTGAAGACCATGCCCGAGCCCCACTCGACGGGCATCCGGCCGAAGCGCAGGGTGCCGATGTTGTCGAAGTAGACCTCGCCCCACAGGCGGGTGACCTGCAGGTTCTGCAGGGTGACCGCGCCGTCGGTGGTCGTGGGGGGCTGGACCGCCTGGTCGTAGACCAGGGGCAGGTCGCTGCCGGTGGTCAGGTCGATGCCGCCCGCCGGGTCCTGGCCGAACATGACGAAGGGCAGCAGGTCGAGCTGGGTGTAGAGCGCGACCTTGTCGGAGAACAGGAAGCCCGGCCGCAGGCGCGCCCGGTGATCCATCCAGGCCGAGGTGCCCTCTGCCAGGGGGTTGGTCTTGGACAGTGAGAGCGAGCTGTAGACGTGGCCCTCTGCCCGGTAGTAGCCGTCCCAGATGACCTCGGCGGCGGCGGCGGGCCGGGGGGCCAGCAGGATCGCGGCAGGCAGGACGAGCGCGAGCGGGAAGAGCGAGGAGATGCGGGACATTGGCGCTGGGCTCGCGGTCGGCGGGGAGACTCGGGCGGACGGGGGCGCCGCGAAGTTGGAGCCGCTGAGGGTTAGCCCACCCGCATGGGCACGGCAAAGCACGCTTGCCGGGTGGGGCAGCAGGTGGCGCCGGCGTCCGCCCTGTTCACGGCCGGGCTCGACGCTCCGCCCGCCGGATCGTAGGATGGGCCCTCCCGCGGAGGTGGATGTCGATGCTCGGCCTGATGAAGACCATCTGGGCGGCCTGGAAGGCCTTCACCCATGGCTTGGTGAAGGTCCAGAGCCAGGTGCTCATGGCCCTGGTCTACTTCCTGGCCCTGGGCCCGGTCTCGCTGTTCATCAAGCTGAGCCCGCGGCGCCGCCTGGATCGCGCGCCCGCCGACCCCGAGGCCGCGACCTACGGGCTGTTGGTCGTGCCCGTCAGCGCCGATGTGCGGCAGGCGCAGCGACCCTGGTAGGGGGCCCTGGTAGGGGCGCCCCTGGCTGACCCTGCGTGGATGAGCGCCTGGATCACGGTATCGATCGCCGGCTAGATCACTGTGTAGATGAACGGCAGGATCGGCGAGCTCTCGGCGAAGATGATGAACAGGATCATCAGGGCGAGGACGACGATGATCGGCGTCATCCACCAGGCCTTGTTGTGCACGATGAAGTGCAGGAACTCGCTGGCCAGGCCCTGGCGCTCATTGGGGATCACGGGCTCGGGGCTGGATTCGGACACGATGCCTCCCGGCGCCATCTGTGGCGGATGCAACCAGGGTAGCACGGCTTCTGGCCGCTGGAAGGGGAGGGGCCGGGACCAGGCTCAGGGGCCGCGCTCCAGGCGGAAGTGACCTCGCAGGAGCGGCACGGCGAGGAGCGGCGCGCCCGGCTCGGCCTGGGCGGTGGAGGGCAGGCCGTCGGCCTCCCAGCGCAGGGTCAGGGCGGCGGGCTGCGGACCCGGTCCCAGCAGGACCTCGCGATCATCGCCGGTGCGGCGCAGGTAGGGGCTGAGTTGCTCGGCCCAGGGGGCCGTGGTCTGCAGGGCACAGGGGATGTCAGGGCCCCCGATGACCCGCACCGGCCCGGGCCCGGCCTCGCGCACCCGGGCCGCGACGGCGGCCAGGCCCAGGTCGTCGTCCACCGGCGGGCGCAGCCAGTGTTGGGGACAGCCAGGGACCACTCGCTGCAGGGACCGGGGCAGGTCGAGGGGGGCGTGGGTCGAGCGCCAGCCCAGCCAGCCGCCGCCTAGCAGCAGGACGGCGCTCCCCGACAGCAGGCGTCGCTCGGAGAGGCCGGCGGCGACGAGCAGGGCGGCAGCGGGCGCCACGGGTGCCAGCAGGCGCGGGTACTTCTTGGGAATGGCGGTGAGCAGCAGCAGGCAGCCCAGCAACCAGGCCCCGGCCAGCAGGGCAACTTGCCGGCCGGGCCCCCCGGCGCGCAGCGCCAGGGCCAGGCCCAGGGCCGCCAGGGCGGACAGGGGCGGGCCGACGACCAGCAGGACCAGGGCGACGGGGTGCCAGGCCAGGTGTGCCAGCAGGGAGGCCGCCCCGGGGTGTGCGGCGCTGTCGCTGCCGTAGGCGAGCTGAGCCCGCAGGTGCAGCAGGTACCAGGGGCCGGCCAGCAGGCAGCAGCCCAGGAGCGCGGCCCCCAGGGCCCGGGCCCGCGCGGCGGGGGCCGAGGTGGTGCTCCCCAGGACCAGGGCGGCCAGGACCCCGGGCCCGGCCAGCAGCACGAAGGTCTGCTTCAGCAGCAGGCCCGCGCCCAGGGCCAGGCCCAGGACCAGGCCGCGGCCGAGTGAGGGAGCCTCGGCGCTGCGGAGGGCGGCCAGGACGGCCAGCACGGTCGCCGCCACCAGCATGCCCTCGGGCATCAGGTGCCGGCCCAGGCCCACGGGCAGGGGCAGCAGGGTGACGGTCACGAAGGCCAGCAGGGGCGCCCCGGGTCGACCGCTGCGCCGGGCGATGGCCGCGGTGCCCAGGGCGGCCACCAGCACCCACAGCAGTCCCAGGGCGCGGACCTGGGGCACGCCGGGCTCGCCCACCCCCGTCGTCCACCACCAGGCACCCGTCACCGCCGGGTACAGCGAGGGGTAGTCCCCCATGTCGCCCACCCACAGCCGGTGCAGGAAGCCCACCAGGTCGTGGGCCCGCAGGTCCTCCCGGAACAGCTCGGCCGCGCCGACGTGCCCCTCCTCGTCCCCGTCCCGCGGCAGCAGGTCCTGGTGCAGCCAGGCCAGGTTCGCCAGGCCCCACACCGTCATCCACACCAGGGTCAACGTGCCTGTGGAAAACCTGTGGAAGCCTGTGGATGAGCGGTCGGGCAACGGGGGCATCACGGCGCGGTGCAGGGGGATATCTCAGAGGTGGGATCGGACTTGCTCAGAAGACCTGGGCGATCTGCAGGGTTGTCCACAGGCCGGCCAGGCAGAGCAGGGGCAGCGCCCAGGCCAGGACCCGGTTGCGGCTGGCCGCCGAGGCCGCGACCAGGGCGGGCCCGGACAGGGCCACCAGCGGCAGGAAGTAGTGCGAGGGGTGGTGATCGATGCTGGACAGCAGCAGGCTGTAGGCGAGGGCGGCCCCCACCAGGGCGCGCGCCCCGCGGCGGGCCGGGCTGCCCGGTCCCAGGCAGCCGAGCAGGGCCAGGCTCAGGGCGCCGCCGGTGTAGCGCAGCCAGATCCAGTAGAACTCCGGCAGCCGGGCCACCAGGGCCGGCAGCGCGTACTGCCCGTGCCAGTGCTCGGGGAAGGTCTCGAAGTACAGGATGAAGGGCAGGTCGGGCAGACCTCCCAGCAGGTAGAGGGCGGCCGCGCCGGCCCCGCCCGCCAGGACCAGGCCCCACAGGGTGGCCAGGTTCCGCCAGGGCCGCTCGTGCCCGGACAGCCACCAGGCCAGGACCAGGATGCTGCTGAGCACCACGCCGGGCCAGCGCAGCAGGCCCGCGGCGATGCCGAGGGCGGCGAACCAGCCGGGGCGCCCGCCGGCCACGGCGGCGGCCACGGCCAGCACGGCGGCGGCGTACAGGCTGTCGGGGAAGTTGGTGCTGGCCGGCTCGAACATGAGCATGGCGTGCACCGCCACCAGGCCCGCGGGCACCAGCCAGGCCGGCAGCGGCGCCCCCCGGCCCAGCAGCGAGGCCAGGCGCACCCCGGTCAGCCCCACCAGGCCGATGACCCACAGGAACAGGATGTTGCCCGAGGGCAGGTCGTGCCCGCCGAAGAGCAGGGTGGTGGCCAGCAGGGGGCTCCAGCCGGGGGGCTGGTGCAGGGTGAACCAGCGCCAGTCCAGCACCTCGGCGGCCCAGTCCAGGTTCTCGACCTGGTTGAGGATCTGCCAGTAGTGCGTGTAGCGCAGCTCTCCCACGGCGTGGGCCGCCCAGACGGCCTCGGTGCCGGGGAAGACGTACAGGCTGTCGCCCTGGACCTCGACGGGCAGGGACTGGCCGGGGGCCAGGTCCACCTGCACCGCCAGCCCGGCCGTTCCCCGGTCCAGGTAGCGCCGCACGGGCGCGTCCTCGCCGGCCTCCTGCACGCTGGCTTGCACGGTGGCCTCAACGACGGTGCCCTGCGGGTCCTGGACGGCCACGTGGCTGCCCAGGGGGCCACGCACCGCGAGGACCAGGCGGCCATGGGCCGGCCCGGTCGCGACTAGGGTGCCGTGGACCGGGCCCTGCGCGGGGGGCAGGTCCAGGCGCTCGGCCCCCGCCTCGGGCCAGCCCAGGGGGCTCGCTTCGGCCCAGCCCTGAGCCGCGGCGATGGGCAGGGCCTCGTGCCCCTCCTCGTCGGCCCCTTGCAGCCACCAGTAGCCGTCCAGGGGGCGCACCAGGTCGGCGCTGCGCCAGGTCGCCGACAGGATGACGGCCAACAGGACGGCGCCAGCGCCCAGCAGCTCGCGGCGGGGGGTGGGGGCCGTGCGCCCGCCGCGGCCCAGCAGCTCGCCCAGCAGCCCGAAGGCTGCGCCCAGGGCCAGCAGGCCGGTGGCGGCGTCCGGGCCGCGCAGGCCCAGCTCGCGCACGACGGCCACCGAGATCCAGGTCCAGGCCATGGCGATCCAGGCGGCGTCGATGCTGAGCTGCAGGCCGGTCACGGGCGCCCGGTCATCGGGGCCGGGCGTGGCGTCGATGCCCCGCCGACGCGCGAGCAGGTACCGCGCCCAGCCCAGGCCGGGGGCGTACATCAGGGCCGGCACGGCCAGGACCGTGCGCAGCCACCAGGGGGCCCCGGTGTGAAGGGCGACCCAGGTGAGCAGGGCCAGGCCGAGGGCGCTCACGACAGCCCTGCCGGCGGCGCCAGGGGCCAGGGCTCGGTGCCCTCCTCGGGGTGGATCCGGTCGGCCAGGGCCAGGACCAGGGCCGGGCCGCCGATGGCGTAGAGCGCGTGGGCCTGCCCGGCCTCGACCCGGGCCCGCAGGCCGTCCAGGGCCAGCTCGGCCCGGGCGCCGGTGGCAGGGTCCTCGACGACGAGCAGGGCCCGGCCTTGCAGGACCACGAACCACTCGCCGCCGTGGCGGTGCAGGTGGTGGCCGCGGGGCTGCCCGGGGCGCAGGTGGACGGCGTAGACCTCACCTGCCACGGGGCCGGGGCCGGCCTTGACCAGGTCGCCCCGCGGGTCGGCGTGGATCTGCAAGGGCTCGGTGCGCAGGACCAGGGTGCTCACGGCGCCTTGTCGGGGCCGCGGGCCCGGCGCAGGGACCGGTGCCAGGCCAGGGTGCCGGCCAGGGCCTGGTCCAGGTCGGGGTGGGGGAGGGGACCAAGCAGGGCATCGGTGGCACGGTGGTCCCCCCAGAAGGCGTCGACCTCTCCCGGGCGACGGGGCAGGGCCCCGAGCCGGACCAGGTCGGGGTCGGCGCCGGCCAGGGCGAAGATCCGGGTGACCAGGGTGGCGACGGAGCGGCGCGGCCCGCCGCCCAGGTTCAGGCTGCGGCCCACGGCGTCGGGGTGGGCGGCCGCGGCCAGCAGGCCGTGGGCCATGGCCTCGACGTGGTTCCACTCCCGGACCTGGGCGCCGTCGGTCATGGGGAAGGGGGCGCCGGCCAGCGCTGCCTGGCAGGCCTGGGCGACGACGCTGGCCCGGTCGCCGGGGCCGAAGGTCCGGAAGGGGCGGACCACCGTGGCCCGCAGCCCGTGGGCCCGGTGGGCGGCCAGCACCCAGGCGGTCGCGGCGGCCTTGAGCGCCGAGTAGGGCGAGGTGGGCTGCGGCGCGGCCTCGGGATCGAAGGGGACGGGGCCGCCGGCCAGCTCCTCGCAGGTGCCCACCTGGAGCAGGCGCAGGCCTCGGCGCGCGCAGCCCTCGGCGACGGCGACGCTGGCGTCCAGGATGCCGGGGCGCAGCAGCTCGTACAGGCCGGCCTCGCGCCGCAGGTCCACGGGGCTGGCCAGGTGCAGGACCACCTCGGGCTGGACCTCGGCCAGCAGCTCCTCGGCTTGCTCGGGCAGCCGGGCCTGCCAGGCGCGGACGCCAGCGGGCAGCGGGTTGCGCCATCCTTGGCCATGGACCTCGGCTTCGGCCCGGCGCAGCAGGTTGCAGACCGCGCCACCCAGGAAGCCGGAGGCCCCCGTGACGAGCACGCGACGACCACGCCACCTGTCCTCGGAGGTCCACTGCACGGCGCTACATTACAGCGCGCTCCCCTGGACGGTCCCCCCATGGCCTCGCCGGTTCCTCCGCTCCTCCTCCTGCTGGTCGCGGCGGCCCTGCCTGCCTGCACCCTGGGCGCCGCCACCCGGGTCACCGACGACACCGGCAGCGGGCGCCCTGCCCAGGACAGCGGTGGGGACGGCGGCGGCGCGGACACCGGTGCCGTGACGGATCCGCAGGCCGTCGACGACGACCAGGACGGCTGGTCCGAGGACCAGGGTGACTGCGACGACACCGACCCGGCCGTGAACCCCGGCGTGCGGGACACCTGCGACCGCGTCGACAGCGACTGCGACGGCGAGGTGGACGAGGACGCCGTGGGGGACGACCCCACCGAGCCCAACGACCCGGGGGCCTACACGGCGGGCGACCTGGCCACCGACCCGGAGCTCCAGGTCCTGGCGGCGCTCACCAACGACCAGGACATGGACCGGTTCCGCTTCCACATGGGAGACAGCACCTGGAGCCTGTTCACGCTGTCGGTCTCGGTCTCCAACATCCCCAGCGACGCGCGCTACCACGTGACCCTGGCGCACCTGGACCTGGGCATCGTCTACATGGACGAGGTCGGCAGCGGGACCCTGTCCACGACCGTGTCGGACACGGCCTGGCAGGAGGACGGCGGCACCTGGGAGGTGGTCGTCAGCAGCGAGGGCGGCGCCGACTGCGGCCGCGACTACCTGCTCACCGTGTCTCAGCAGAAGGCGGCCCAGCGACCGACGCCAGGGCGGGGCGCGGCCGGGCCTGGTGCTCCAGGACCAGGCGGGCCCGGCGCAGGCTGGCCACGGCGCGCAGCCAGCGGACCAGGGCCTCGGCCTGGGTGTCGCAGCCGCCCAGCTCGGCTTGGATCCGCTGCCGCTCGGCTTCGTCGGCGGGCCGTCGGGTGGCCCAGGCCCGCAGCAGGGTGCGGGCGGCCTGGGCGTCCAGGCCCCGCTCGGGCGAGAAGACCGGGGAGAGGTCCGGGAGGGCTGCGCCCGCGCCGCCGTGGACCCGGCAGCCATCGGAGCTCACCAGGATCGTGCCGTCGCGCGCGTCGGCCCGCAGGCAGCCCAGGCCTGGCGGCGGCGTGGTGGCCCGGAGCAGGGCGCGGGCGGCGCGGGCCAGGCGGGTGGCGCGGTCGCGGCGGCCGACCCGGCGGCTGGAGAGGGCCAGGTGGTGGCGGCTGGCCAGGAGCTCACCGGCCAGGGTGCGGCGGAGCAGGCGCAGCCCGTCGGCGGCGCTGGGGGGCGGGTCGGTGATCCAGGCCCGAGCGAGGTGTCCGACCGCGTCGTCACCCTCGGGGTCCAGGACGGCGACGGCCGCCCCCAGGGCCTGCAGATCCTGGTCGGGGCTGCGACCCGGCGCCAGCGGATCCAGCCAGTGCAGGCGCGCGCCCCCTGGACCATCGACCAGCAGGGGACCCACGGGGCCGCCGTGGACGCGGCCGGCAGCATGCAGCCGCTCCAGGCAGACCAGGCCGGCGCCCAGCAGGCGGCCCAGGGTGGCCGTCTCGGGCGGGTCCTCGACGGGCAGGCGGTCGACCAGGGGGGCGCCGGGGGCCAATACCCGCAGGTGGGGCCAGTCTCCGTCCAGGTGGAGCTGCACAGGGGCCGCAGCCACGGCGGCGCAGCGGGCCACGGCCAGGGACAGGCGCCGCCGCATCACGGCGTCGGCGCGCCACTGCGGGTGCAGGCAGCGCAGCATCAGGCGGGCCCCGTCCCGCAGGCGCCAGGCCTCCCAGGTCGTGGCCAGGTCGTCGGCGTCGAGCAGGCGGCCGCGACGGGCCCCGTCGATGACGCCCGGCAGACCCACGACGGCCTGCTCGAGCGCGCGCCAGGCCAGCAAGGCCTCGTCGTCCTCTGCGGCGGCTGCGGCCTCCCAGGGACACTCCACGCCCGTGGGGTCCACTGGCAGGCGCAGATCGGGCAGGCTGCGACCCAGGACGGCCAGGTAGCGGGCGCTCACGCAAGCCCCAGGCGCCGGCGCACGCGGCTCCAGACCATGTCGATGACGTCGCGGGCTTCGGGCAGGCCGATGGCCAGGATGGCACCCAGGTAGGCCAGGCCGCCCACGGTCCCCAGCAGCAGGCCGCGCAGGGCCGGGCTGGTGAGGGGCAGGTCAAGGGTGCGCAGGCCCGCGGCGGCGCCGATGCCGGAGGCCGCGCAGGGCGCAGCCCGCACCATGAAGGGCAGGAAGCCGTCGGGCACGCCGGGGTACTCCCGGCGCAGCAGCACGATGAGCAGGACCACGTAGCTGGTGACGGCGGTCGAGCTGGCGATGGCCAGGCCCGTGGTGCCCATGTGCTGCCCCATCCACCAGTAGAAGGGGTAGGCGACCAGCAGGGTGCCGGTGCCGACCAGCGAGGGCAGCCACATCTTGCTCAGGACGTAGAAGCCCCGCGAGATCAGGGTCTGGGCCGACCACGCCCACAGGGCCACCGAGAAGATGGCGATGGCCGTGCCGATGGCCACGTGCTGGCTGGCGTCGATGCGGCCGCCGTAGATGACCCGGGACAGCTCTGGGCCGGCGGCGGTGAGCACCACCTGGGCGCCAAAGGCCAATACGAGCATCCGGCGCACGGCCACCGCGAGGGTCTTGTAGGCCTGGTCCTTGTGGCCCTCGGCGACCAGGCGGGCCAGGGTCGGGTAGGCGGCGACCCCGACCGCCAGGCCGAAGACGCCGATCGGCACCCGCATGAGCTTCTTGGCGTACTGCAAGGTGGCGACGGCGCCGTGGCCCAGCTTGGAGCCCTCGCGGGCCAGCACGGTGTCGTCCAGCATGATGATGCTGAAGGCCAGCATGATGGGCAGGGTGCGCCACAGCCAGGCCCGCACGTCGGGGTGACGCCAGTCGAAGCCCAGGCGCCAGCGCAGGCCGGTGTGCAAGCAGCCGGCCAGCGGCATCAGGAAGGGACCCAGGAAGCTGCCGGCCAGCACGCCCCAGGCGAAGCCCACGGCCCCGTAGTGGGCGCCCCCGAGCAGGCCCCCGCCGATGATGCCGGCGTTGTAGACCAGGGGGGCCAGGGCGGGCAGCAGGTGGCGGTCGCGGGCCTGGAGCACCGCCGACAACAGGCCCCCCAGGACGTGGAAGATCTGTGCGGGCAGGATGATGCGGGTCAGCAGCACGAGCTGGGCGGCGTCGGCGGCACCCAGGCCCGGGGCAAAGACCGGCGGCACGATCACCGGCACCAGCAGCCAGGCCGCGGTGATGACGACGACCAGGGCGGCCAGGATGATGTTGGCGATGGCGTTGAAGGAGGCCCAGGCCCCGTCCTCATCCTGTCGGGTCATGTAGCCGGCGAAGATCGGGATGAAGACGATGGTCAGGGCGCCGCCGGCCAGCAGGTAGTTGAGGTAGTCCGGCAGGCTGAAGGCCAGGAAGTACAGGTCGGCCTGTCCGCCGCCGCCCAGCACCCGGCCGATGACCGCCTCGCGCACCAGGCCGATCACGCGGGACAGCAGGATCGAGAAGCCCCAGATGGCGGCTGCGATACCGATGCGCTTGGACACTCAGCGGCCCCCGCCGACACGGAGCTTCACTTGCAGGTCCAGTCGGCCAGGCGGACCAGGTTGGCCTTGCCCTGGCTCTCGTCGAGGCGGTACAGCGCCGTGCGGCTGCGACTCCAGGCCGCGACCTCGCGCCTGCCGTCGCCGTCGAGGTCATTCAGCGGCAGGACGCGCAGCGGCTCGCAGGCCTGGTCCAGCACGTCGTAGCTCAGGACGCGGGTGGCCTCGGCGTCCAGGACCGCGATGACACCTGCGCAGCCACGGTGCCCGGCGGTCACCAGGATCGGCGGGCCGCCCACCTGGCGGGCCTTGGCCACGCTGCCGACCTCGACCCCGCGGGCCCGGCTGGGGTCCTGCGAGGTGGGGGCAGGGCTGAAGGGGTCCATGGCGGGGAGCAGCTCGTCCAGGCGCCACGCGGCGCGCTCGACCAGGGCCGCCTGGATGGGGGGCGCGGGGGTGATGGCCGGCGCCGTGGCACCCGCCTTCAGCACGATCATGGCGCCTGTGGCCTCGGCGATGACGTCGCCGCAGGGCCCGATGCTGCCCGAGGGCTGGAGCGGCACGGCGCCCTTGGGGGTCGCCGCCAGCTCGCCGCCGCCGGTGCGGTACCAGGTGCCATCGACCGACATCACGGCGCCCCAGCCCGGCTCCTCTGCCACCAGCGCCTTGGGCGCGAGCGCCTTGGAGACGTCCGGCTCGGCCAGCTCGGGCCGGCTCGCGGTGGGAGCGGGAGCCGGGGGGGCGGGTGAACAGCCCAGGGACAGCAGCAGGGTCTGGAGCATCGGCGTCGGGAGCATCGGCGGCCTCAACGCGGACCTATCCACATGCACACCCGCGCGGCGCTGTTTGTCCTGGGATCGCGGCCCCCGGGAGGGGAAAAGGCCGGGCCTCCCGCGAGGCCAAGTGCTTGGGGGGGGACGCACTCAGCACGTCAGCGGGAGGTCCCGGCCATAAGACCCGGCTCATGCCAGGTCCGCGACACTCTGAGTGTAATCCACTGTAAGCCGACCGGCAAGGGGCCCCCGCCAGGCGCGCGCTCAGGGGGCGGTGGCGCCGCCGCAGTAGGGGGTCCCGTTCTCGTCGCGCTTGTCGTCTTCGAGGACCGGGTAGGCCCACTGGTCCTTGTGGATCTTGTCGACGACGAAAGAGCCCCGGACCACCAGGACCGAGCTGGACTCGAAGCCTTCGTAGTAGATCTGGAAGTCACCCTCGGCCTGGCCGCCGGCCGAGAGGTCCGAGCCGTCCTTGATGCGGACCCACGAGGCCGAGACCTCCATCCAGCCGTCGAGGCCCGGGACGCTGGCGTTGACCGGACGCCACATGTTGTCCTCGACCTTGTGCGAGAAGCTGTCCATGTCGGCCAGGCTGGGGTCGTCGTCGGCGATGCCGTTCATGGCGATGCCCTCGATCTCGCCCGACCACAGGTCCGCGCGGACCCGCAGGTCGTCGGCCGTCGCGGCGTAGGCGTCCATGTCGGGGTTGGCGCGGTCGATGACCGGGCCCCAGACCGTGTCGTCGGAGGACGGCGCGGACAGCTCGAAGTGCGGCCCGACGCCGAACTCGTCGTAAATGCCGTAGCGGTTGGGGCGGCTGCTGAATTCCTCGGACGCGAACTTGGCTTGGCCGAAGCCGGAGGCCCACTCGGACGGGAAGTACCACACGATGGGATCACCGTAGTCGTCCAGCTCCCCGGGAGAGGACTGCTGGGCGCCGGCGTTCAGGTAGTAGATCGTGTAGCCGTCTTCGTCCGCGGACCAGGCCTGGGACCAGGAGTCCCCGTCCTGGTACACGGCCTGGGCCGTGCCGTCGCCGTTCTCGTCGACACAGTCGATGGGAGCGAAGTCGGGCTTGACCACGAAGGCGAAGCGCATGTCCTGGCCGCTGCCCAGGCGGTTGTGCACCGTGAGCTGGAAGTCACCCTCGCCGTTGATCACAGCCTCGGTGCGCCAGGCGTCGATGGGCTGGGTCAGGTAGTAGAAGCCGTCGCGCTCCAGGAAGGGGTAGAACTCCATCCCGTCCACGAGGGCGCAGTCGGCGCTCATGGCCTCGGCCGTGGCCGCGTCGCAGGAGCTGTCGCCCGGGTCACAGGCGCCGCCGAAGTACTTGCCCGTGCCGTAGTCGCTGCCGGTGGTCGGGCCGATGTAGCCGGCGTCGAAGGCGCCCGTGGTGCTGTCCCAGCCGCGGCCGCTGCACTCGTAGACGCGCGTGGCCTCTCCCGCGACGTCGAGCTTGCCTTCGTCGACGGTGCCGGAGTTGTTGGCGGCGAGCCAGACGTTCCAGTCGCCAGTGATCTGCGCGTCCTGGGGAGCGCAGCCGATCAGCGTGAGGACGATTGCGGCGATCATCGAGTGGACCTCAGCTTGGACGGGGTCCGCGAGCCGGGCTCGGGGACGTAGGAACGCAGTGTATAGGGCAGGCCCCGCGCCGGGTCAAGCGTCGGAGAGCACGGCCCTCAGGCCCGCGAGGGGCTCGGGCCAGGCCCACTCCATCTCGAGCTCGCTGCGGAGCCGGTCGACGCGCAGGCGCACGCTGGAGCGGAAGAGCTTCAGGTTGTCCGGGGTCAGCAGCGGACGGCGGGGCAGGTGGGACTGGACGCGCTCGTTGGCGCGGGCGCCGAGCTCCTGGACGTAGCTGGGCACCCAGGTCGACCAGAACCACACCGGGGAGCCGCCGACCAGTCGGTGGACCTCTCCGTAGAAGGCCTTGAGAAGCACCGGCTCCAGGTCGCTGACGTTGTAGATCCGACCGTCCTGGCCGCGCTCGCCGATGCGGACGAGGGCGCTGACCGCGTCGTCGACGTGGATGGTGGGGACGTAGTTGCGCCCCTCGCCGGGAAGGCGCGCAGTGCCGGCGCGGATGCCGTCGACGAGCATGAAGGGGAAGTCCGGGCCGTAGACGGCGGCCAGGCGGGCGATCCGGCCGGGCACGCCGCGCTCGGCGGCCGCCATGAGCAGCTCCTCGGCGGCGACCTTGCTCTTGCCGTAGCGGGTGTCCGGGCGCGGCGGCATCTCCTCATCCACGACCAGGCCGCTGCGGTCGCCGTAGACCGCGCAGGTGCTGGTGAAGACCAGGCTGGCCAGGGCACCGGTGCCGACGCGATCGACGCCGGCCAGCAGGTTCTCCATGCCGACCCGGTTGATGCGGTCGGGCGTCTCCTGGCCCGGGCCGCGTACGCCGCCAGCCAGGTGGTAGATGACCTCGGCGCCATCCAGGCCGGGGTCCAGGGCGGCGGCGTCTGACAGCTCGCCCACGCGGCAGCTGGCCCCGAGGGCCTGCACCTGCGCGGCCTTCTCGGCGCTGCGGGCGATGCCGCAGACCTCGTCCCCCGCGGCGACCAGGGCGGCGATCAGCTGCTGGCCGACCCTGCCGCTTGCTCCGGTCACGAAGACCCGACGGGCCATGTCTGCTCCTGGGAGGGGGTTCCCCTCGATGGGCCGCCGACCGCAGCGACCCGGGTTCGGCGCTGTCCCTAGCGCGGCGGGAGGTCCGCCGGCAAGGAGGGCAGGACCGTGGCCGACAGGGCCTGGACCAAGCGGTGCCCGGGGTAGCCGATCAGCCCGTGGTAGGACGCGTTCTCGGGGCTGATCCGGTAGTGCTCCAGGGACAGGTCGATGCGGGCCGGCCCCTGGGGCATCACGAATTCCAGGTCGACGGTGCGGGCCTCACCGGGAGGGATCCGGTCGTCGTCGAGCTGTCGGGCGACGGGCCACCACAACCAGCGCTGGCCGATCCGGGCGCGGGCCCCGGCGATCACCGGTGGATCGGCGGTGGCGCTGGCGGCGGCGGGGGCGGTGCTGGAGGTGGCGGTGCTGGAGGTGGCGGCGGACAGGGCCTGGACCCGTCCTGTGAGCAGCAGGTAGCGCTCGGGGTCCCCGGTGGGCACCCGGTGGCCGGCCCGCACGTTCTGGACCACGAGCTGCGCGTGTACCCGCTCGCCGGGGCGCGCCCGGGCGGGGGCCTCGATGTGCGCCTCCACCCCGGGCTGCCAGCTGGCCGCGACGGCGTCGAAGCCGGGAGGAGGCGGGTCGGACTTGGGGATCAGGCTGCCGGGCCAGGTGTGGCGACGGGTCGCACGGACCGGCGCCCCCGGAGCGACGGCGCGGCTGACCTGGGGCATGTGGCACTCGGGGCAGGCCTTGTCCTGGTTGGCGGTCTGCCACTCCTCGCCGGTGGTGAAGTGGCAGATGAGCGCGTCCTCGACCCGGGCCGTGGCCTGGTGGCAGCCCAGGCACAGGTCGGCGCCGGCCAGGTCCGGGGCGTAGACCGTCGGGTGGGGGGCCTGGACGTCGGCGTGGGGGGCGGCCATGGCGCCGTCGCGCCAGTGGCAGCTCACGCAGGTGATGCCTTCTTGCTGCCAGACGGGCTGGTAGCGGTCGTTGCGGCTGCGCCCGACCTCCCGGACGCCGTCGGCCGGGGTCCAGTCGATGCCCACGGCCTGCTGGTCACCGGCCGGGGTGTGGCAGTTGATGCAGATCCAGGCGACGGGCGGGTCCTTGGCCAGCTCGACCTGGAACTGGGGGTCGATCCACGCTGCCGCGTGCGTCGAGGTCTGCCACTCGGCGTAGATCTCGGCGTGGCACATGCCGCAGTCGCGGGCCGTCAGCCCGGTGGAGCCGGGGAGGGTGGCGCCGGTCGGCACGCGGGGCGACCACCAGGGGCGGTCGGCCACGGACTGCAAGGGCGTGAGGGAGAGGTCCTCGGGCGCCGCCGGAGCGGGAGGGGGCGCCGCCCCGGCCTCGCATGCCGCCAGGAGGACCGGCCCCAGCAGGCCGGCCAGCGTGCGGGGGCTCACCGTGCGTGGGCTCACCGTGCGGGGGCTCACCGTGCGGGGGCTCACCGTGCGGGGGCTCACCGTGCGTGGGCTCACCGTGCGGGGGCTCACTCGCCCGCGGCGGGCTTGGAGCGGGTGGTGCCGACCAGGTTGCTGCCCTTGCGGAACACCAGCTCCATGCGGCCGTCGCCGTCGTAGTCGGTGGTGCGGACGCCGCCGGTGATGGTCTCGGCGGTGAACCAGGCCACCGCCGGCCCCAGGGTGTTGGTCAGCGTCGGGATCGCGGTGATGCGCCCGCGGGTGGAGTCGGCCACCAGGATGTCGAGGCGCCCGTCGCCGTCTGCGTCGTCGACGGAGACCGTCCCGGTGGCCGGAACGGTCAGGGCCGAGCCCCAGCCGTCGACGGTGATGGTGCTGCCGCCCTGCACGACCTCGTCGACGCCGTCGCGGTCCAGGTCCACCCCGAAGAGCGAGCAGCCGGTCTCCGAGCAGCTCTGCAGCTCGTCGATGCCGTTGCCGTCCGTGTCGGCGTAGGCGATGGCCTGGGTCGGACCCCGCTCGCCCTGGTCGACCTCCGCGAAGTTGTAGGCGTAGACGGTGTAGTGCCCGTCGGTGTCGGCGACGGTGAAGCGCCGGTTGTCGCCGGTGTCGGGGTAGCCGCAGGCCAGCATCGAGCCGGTCACGCGGTCCCCGGCCTCGTTGGTTGGGACGAAGCCGTTGCTGGACTCGATGCGGACCCGGAAGGCCTTGTCGGGCTGGTCCAGGCCGGCGGCGCTGTTGTCGGCCAGGAAGTACCAGTCCGGCGAACAGTGGGCCAGTGCGTGGACCTCCCCGGTCGCGTTGAGGGTCAGGGTGCCCTGGGAGCTGTACTGCATGCCGCCGTCGGCGGTCCAGCTCGCCAACCAGACCCGCACGGCCGGGCTGCCACCCTGGGTCACGATGCCGACGACGTCGCGGTCGCCGTCGCCGTCCAGGTCGGCCAGCTCGAAGGGGCCCGTCAGGCCCTCGATGAACTGCTGGATGGGGGTGCTGCCGACGCTCCAGGCGCCGACCTCGTCAATGGCTCCCTGGTGCAGGACGACCCCGTCCTCCAGCACCGCCAGGTCCGCGACGGTGTCCCCGTTGAAGTCCCCCGAGGCGATGGGCCCGGCCTGGGCCAGGGAGCTGTAGTTGCCGACGACGAAGCCGCCGACCTCGCTGTCCCAGCGGATCCGGTGCAGGATGCCGTCGTCCATGAGCAGCAGGTCCGCCGCGCCGTCCAGGTCCACGTCGCGGACGGTGGCGTGGATGCTGGCGTAGGACTGCTCGTACTTGTTGTTCTCGATCAGGACGTAGAAGACCAGGCTCTGGGCGCCGCTGGCCGGCCCGGAGACGCCGATGACGTCGAGCACGCCGTCGCCGTTGAGGTCGGCGGGTGGCAGCAGCACGCTGCCGGCGGGGAAGCTGTAGCGGTCGAGCTGCGGGGGGCTGCTGCCGGTCCAGCCGTCGGCGGTCCAGGAGTAGCGGTCCAGGTAGCCGGAGTGGCCGTCGATGACGGTGATGTCGGGCCGACCGTCGCTGTCCTCATCGGCCGCGACCAGGTCGGTGATCGGCACGCTGAGCTGGAGGGGCGACACGGCCGAGAAGCCCCACACGCCGTCACCCAGCAGCATCTCCACCCGGGCGGCGTCGGCGTCGGTCTGGCCGATGACCACGTCGGAGAGCTGGTCGCCGTCCACGTCGGCCACGCTGACGCCGGCCACCGTCATGTCGGGGCTCTGCCAGCCGGCGCCCCAGCTGTAGCCACCGCCGGCCCGGCCGCGGAGCAAGACCACGTCCTGGTCGCCCCACAGGGCCAGGTCGGCGACGCCGTCGGCGTCGACGTCGGCGGTGCGGACCCCGACGATGGTGAAGGGAGGGGCCAGCACCTGCCAGGGCACCTGGCCGGGGGCCGCGGGCACCCACCAGACGCTGTCGCTGCCGACCAGCGCGACGCCGCCGGTGCCGCGTGCCATGGCCTGGGCCTCTCCCAGCTCGACCGGCCGGGGCAGGACCGAGTCCAGGGCCACGGTGGGAGCCGGTGCGCCCAGCGCCACGCCGGTGCCGGTGGCGCCGGTCTCGGCCCCGTCGGCCGAGCTGAGCACGCGCAGGGTGAAGGCGCCGGTGTGGCTGGCCTGGACCCGCGCCAGGGCGTGGCCCTCTGCGTCGAAGTCCAGGGTGCTCTGGGCCAGGGTGAAGCCCGGCTCATCGACCCCCACCTCGACCTGGGTGCCGGCGATGGCGGCCCCGTACTCGTTGACCAGGAGGACCGGCACCTCCACCGTGCCGGTGCCGGCGCCGCCGGAGACCTCCACCCGCACGGGAGTGTCGGCGTTGATGGCCGACAGGGTGGAAGGGACGTCGGTCTGCCCGCCGGTGCAGCCGGTGAGCAGCAGCGAGAGCGTGGGGGCGAAGAGGAGGGCCGTCATGGTTCTCGCGGGGGCTGGGCCGGCCGGGGTGGGGCCGCGACCCTGCTGCGGCGGGCAGCAGCCGAGGAGGAGAGCGTAGCAGCGAGGCCGCGTCGCCGCCGCACCAGGAACGCGGGCAGGCCCAGAGGCAGCAGCAGGGCACGTCCTCCGCAGCCGTGGCCGCCCAGCTCCGTGCCTGGCGGCGCGAGGCGCACTGGGCCCGCGCCGACGCCGGGGTCGGCCACTTCCCAGGTGGCGGCGTGGTCCAGGGTCTGGCCGCGCAGGCGTCGCGCAGCCTCGAATGCGTCGATGTCGGGGTCGGCGCTCATGAGCACGGCGAGGGTCGCGGCGACCGCCGGGGTCGCGGCGCTCGTGCCGTAGAAGCCGGCCGGCCCGTAGATGCTGGTCGTGACGCCGTCGGGTCCGGCCAGATCGGGCTTGGCCAGGCCGCCGTTAGTGGGGCCCTGGCTGCTGAAGCTCTCCGGGCCGTTGGTGGCGTAGCCGTCGGCGCGCACGGCCCCGACCGTCAGGACCGCCGCGCTGGCGCCGGGGTCGGTCACCGAGCCGGCCGCCACGCCCTGGTAGACCAGTCCGCCGCGGCTGAGCACGTCGATGTCCACGTCGGGGCTGCCGGCGCTCAGGCTCAGCTCCAGGTAGTACCAGTCGGTGGTCTCGGCCCATGCCCGCACCCGCTCCACGGGCTCACAGCCCTGGCCGCCGTCTTGCACATCGTCGCTGCGCCCGACGACGGTGCCGTCCTGGGCGTAGACGGTGAGCGCCAGGTCGGCGTGGCCGCAGCGGTCGAAGTCGTTCCAGATGACCTGCGGCCCGTTGGCACCGGCCGACATGTAGATCGGCAGCAGGCGCCGGTCGGGGAAGAACTCGTGGATCCGGTCCCCATCGGTGTCGCGGAAGGGGCCGCGCCAGTGCTGCTCTGCGTAGTTGCCAGCGCTGGTGACCATGAGCAGCCCGCCATCGGCCAGCCGCTTCATCAGGCCCGAGATGGGACCGGTGCCGTCGTAGAAGCTGTTGTTGAAGAAGGACATCGACATGCTGACGATGTCGATGTGCTCGCGAACGGCCCAGTCGACGGCGTTCTCCAGGGTCGTGGGCCCGTTGACCCGCACCAGGTGCAGCTCGACCCCGGGGGCCAGGTCGCGGATGAGCTGGGCGCAGGCGACGCCGTGGCTGCCGACCTCCCACGAGAAGACGGGCCGCAGATCGTCGATGGGCAGCTCGCAGCTTCGCTGGGCCCAGCAGTCGTGGGTCTGGACATCGCCCAGCTCGTCGGCTGCCAGGCTCAGGCCGTACCACTGGACGTCGAAGATCGCGACCTTGATGGGGCTCCCGTCGGGCCGGGTGCCGTCGAAGCCGGCGGCCTGCCAGGGCGAGACCTGGAGCGCGGCGTCGGCGTCCCAGGCGACCCAGGTCCCCACCCCCTCCAGGCCGGTCTCGGCCGGCAGCGTGGCCGGGCTCGGGTCCTGGACCTGGTCGGCGTCGAGCTGGTCGATCCAGGGCACCTCCTCGACCCGCCAGGCATGGTCCGTGGGCGGGGCCAGCAGCACGCTGCCCGAGGCGCTGGTGGCGACGGCGCCGGGGTAGTCGGGCTCGTCGACCCGCACGAGGTCCCAGCGGTCGAGGTCCATGGCCGCCGGGTCCGCCGGGCTTGCCAGTGCGGCCCGGGCCAGGGAGGCCAGGACGAGGGGAAGGACGATCATCGCGCCCAGGGTAGCCCAGCGGCAGGATAGGGGGCGGCCGATGCGCGCCTCGCCAGCCCAGCCGGTCCACACCGTCCCCTACCGCCTGCGCCTCGAGCATGAGGGGCTGCTGTCGCTGCGCCTGCAGCGCGCCGGCCCGGGCCTGCGCTTCGACCCGCGGCAGCCCCCCGCCGATGGCGAGGTCGTCGTGCTCACCGGCGCCTGGCCCGAGCAGCTCGAGGCCACCGCCGCCGCCTTCCGCAGCGGCCTGCGCCCCCAGGTCGTGGGTCCCGAGCCGGTGCTGGCCTGGCTCGCGGCTGCCGGCGCGCCGCGGGACTGCCTGCGGCAGGCGCCCGCCACCCTGGGCGACATCAGCATCGAGCAGTGGCCCGCCACCCTGCCCTCGACGGCCACCCCCGGCGAGACCGCCCACCGCCTGCGCAGCGCGCTGATGCGGCCGGACCGGGCCCTGCGGCGCCTCCGCCGCCGCGCCAAGCTGCCGACCACTCCGCCCCAGATTACCCAGCTGAGCTTCCCCGATGGCAGCCGCCTGGTGTACCTGGGCCTGGGCCTGCACCGGGGCACGCCTGCCGACTGGATCGCTCTCCACGGCCAGCGCCTGGCCGGCGCCCGCTGGTTGCTGGTCGGCTGCGCGCCGGGCCAGGACGAAGCCCTGCGCAGCCACCTGCCCACCTTCGCCGCGCAGCAGGTCCTCGTCGTCGACCTGCTGGGCGAGCTGCGGCAGTCCCTGGGCCTGCCCGGCGCCCTGCTCACGCCGGTGGTCGACCAGCTCTGCCAGGCCGGGCTCGACGCCTATGTGCTGGGCAGCCGGGTCAGCTTCCGCTTCGAGTAGGCGCTGCCCGACCTTGGCTTGCCCGACCTTGGCTTGCCCGACCTTGGCTTGCCCGACCTTGGCTTGCCCGACCTTGGCTTGCCCGACCTTGGCTTGCCCGACCTTGGCTTGCCCGACCTTGGC